>Ga0181535_10006946_pt1 | contig 11534 bp, 7 predicted proteins | sample PEATcosm2014_Bin_44_FD_119774 | JGI IMG/M metagenome (GOLD analysis project Ga0181535, IMG submission 119774) | Peatland microbial communities from MTU Mesocosm Facility, Houghton, MI, USA - PEATcosm2014_Bin17_30_metaG | ecosystem: Environmental > Terrestrial > Soil > Wetlands > Peat | place...
CGAGCCGATGCGCATCGGCGAAATCGATCCCACCGCGCTCTCGAATACCAATCGGCCGCCGGAGCTGACTCCGGAGCAGGCCGCCGCGCGCACGTGGACGCCCGATTCGCAGCTCTGGAGCGCGATCCGGCAGCGCTCGACGGCTTCCCCGGTGGTCATCACCATCACCGGCTTGGCCGGCGAAGGCCAGCCGCGACCCGTCTCTCGCGGCCAGGTGAGGATGTCGACCGCGCGTGAACCGGTCGGAGCGCCCATCTTCTTTCGCGATGTTCCGCTCATGCCCAACCAGTCCGACAAGGGCGTCATCAAGCCTCTGCCGCCCGAAGCCATCCGGCTCATAAAATGGCGCCTGCGCTACGTGGACGAACCCCAGAGCCGCGTAGTGATGGAGAATCCGGGCACCTGCGCCAACTGCCATTCCTTCTCGCGCGATGGAAAAACGCTCGGACTCGACCTGGACGGCCCGCAGAACGACCGTGGACTCTACGCGCTGGTGGACGTGGCGCCTCAGACCACCATTCGAACCCAGGACGTGATCCGCTGGCCTGTCGTCAAGGATCCGAAGGTCGAACGGTTGCGCGCCTCGTTCATGTCCCAGGTCTCGCCCGACGGCCGGTTCGTGCTGACGACGATCGACGACCCCGACTCTGCCCGCCGCCAGGGCGGCCGCACGCTGGAGGACAAGTATTACAACGCCAACTTCCTGGACTACCGCTTCCTGCAGGTTTTCTATCCGACGCGCGGCATTCTCGCCTGGTATGACCGGGCCGCGAAGCGCCTGAGCCCCCTTCCCGGCGCCAACGACCCCCGCTACGTGCAGACCGACGGCGTCTGGAGCCCGGACGGCCAGCACATCGTGTTCGCCCGCGCGGAAGCCAGATCGCCTTACACCCCCGGCGTGCCGCTCGCGCTGTTTGCCAACGACCCCAACGAGACGCAGATTCGATACGACCTTTACCGGATGCCGTTCAATGAAGGCAAGGGCGGCCAGCCCGAACGCATCGACGGCGCATCCGCAAATGGGATGAGTAACAACTTCCCCAAGGTGTCCCCGGATGGCCGCTGGATTGTGTTTGTGCGCTGTCGCAATGGCCAGTTGATGCGTCCGGATAGCAAGCTGTACATCGTCCCATTCGAGGGCGGCCAGGAGCGGCTGATGAAGTGCAATCAACCCGTGATGAACTCGTGGCACACCTTCTCACCGAATGGGCGCTGGATGGCGTTTTCGTCCAAGGGCCGGTCTCCCTTCACCCAGATGTACCTCACCCATCTGGATGCCGAGGGCGGCGATTCGCCCGCCGTCCTGGTGGACAACGCCACCGCGGCCAACCGCGCCGTCAACCTGCCCGAGTTCGTGAACATCGCGCGTGGCGGCCTGGAAAAAATCGATCCCCAGGCAAGCCAGTTCTACAAGATGTTCAACGCCGCCATCGCCACCATGCACGATAACCGGTTCGCCGATGCGGCCGCGCAGTGGCGCAAAGCCCTGGAACTGGATCCCAACGACGGCAAGGCGCACTTTAACCTCGGCTTCTCCCTCAGCGAGACCGGTGACCTGCCGGGGGCGATCGCGGAGTATCGCAAGTCCACCGCGCTGAACCCGGAAGACTCCGTCACCTTCGGCAATCTGGCGCTGGCGCTGGCGCAAGCCGGCGACATGAAAGGCTCCATCGAGAACTACCGCAAGGCCTCCGCACTTGACCCTGACAATGCCGTGCTGCGCGCCGATCTGGGAACCGCTCTGTTTGACGGCGGCCAGCGTACCGAGGGCATCGAGCAGCTCCAAAAGGCGGTGGTCATGGCTCCGGAATCCCCTGACGCGCACAACAAACTCGGTTCCATCCTGGCCAAAGCCGGGCACAACGCGGAGGCGCGGGCTCAATTGGAAAAGGCGGTGGGGCTGAATCCGGAATCCGCCGAGTACCGATTTAACCTCGGTTACGTGCTGGGTCGGTCAGGTAACAACGCCGCTGCCATTTCCCAGCTCGAGAAGGCCGTACAGCTCACCGAAAGCAAAGACTGGCGTTGCCTATCCGGGTTGGGGGCGGCATACAATGTCGCTGGCCGCAAGAGGGAGGCCATCGATGTTGCGCGCCGCGCTCTTGATCTGGCCTTGCAGTCCGGCGATACGGAGGTGGCCGCCAACCTGCGCGCCACTCTGGAACGTTACCAGCGCGGCGCCGCTACCCCGAGTACCGGTACATCCGATCATCGGAGGCCGGCGGCTAGCCATTAGACTCGACCTTGTCATTAGCGGTGATACCGCGGTCGCTCGCCCGCGCCAGTGCGGAAACGCACCCATCTCGACACGTCGCTGGCGGAGTTGGAGTAACTTGCCGGGCCCTGCCGCCGTCAGGCTATTCACAAGGGAGCATGTGCCGGCGCTGAGAAGAACTCGCTCTTCTCGTCAAATTGGTTACTGTGTGGCTGCCCGCCCGCGGCTGCGGTGGCTGGTCGTTTGCTGTAGCCTCGTGGCGTCGGCAATTTGCGCGCCGGCGCAGGACTTAGCCTCCCAGGCGGCTGCCGCACGCGACGCCGACGACGTCCCGAGGGCGATCGAGTTGTACCGGCAGGGTGTTAAGGCGAAGCCGGATTGGCCGGAGGGGTGGTGGTTCCTCGGCCTGTTGTATTACGAGTCGCACAGCTTCAATGAAGGACGCCAGGCCTTCACAGAGTTCACCAAACTCGAGGAGAAAGCCCCGGCAGGCTGGGCGTACCTGGGCTTGTGCGAGTTCGAAGCCGGTGAGTACGAGAGTGCCCTTACACATCTCGACCGGGCCATCGCATCCGGCGCCCGGCCGGACCCGGACGTGGAACAGGTGCTGCGGTTCCATCACGCTTTGCTGCTGACGCGCGGGGGTTTCTTCGATCAGGCGCGCCAGGAGCTGCAGCCATTCGTGCAGCGCGGAATCCGCGACCCGGTCTTGATCGCGGGCCTCGGCCTGAACGCTCTCGAGATGCGCCTGGTGCCGCAAGAGGCCGCCGCACAACGGAGCCTGGTCGAAGGGGCGGGGCAAACGGTGTATTCCTGGATCGCAGGAGATTCATCCCAAGCCGAAGCTGGCTTCCGCTCGCTGCTGGCGGCCTTCCCGAGTACACCGGGCATCCACTACCTTTACGCGACCTACCTGCTCGCAGTGCGCCCGGAGGCGATGAACGGGGAATTGCAGCGGGAATTGGAGGTGAATCCCGCCAACACACGGGCGCGCGCTGCCTTGGCCCTGCGCCTAGCGCGGGCTGGCGACGCGGCCGCTGCGCTGCCCCTGGCCAGGAAAGCCGTGGAAGAACGGCCCGACCTGGCGGCTGCTCAATACGCTTACGGAGTGGCGCTGACAGAGGCGGGAACGTCGCACGATGCGATCGAACACCTCGAAGCGGCCGTGCGGCTGGATCCGGCCAATCTCGCGCATCACACCGCGCTCGCCACGGCTTACTCCGAGGCCGGATGGTATGAACGGGCCCGCCTCGAGCGCGCGGAATCGATCCGGATGGCGAGGGAGTCCCGTGGTCCGGGCTAATCTGGCCGCCGGGTATCTGGCTCTGGCCGCCATCGGGTTTTCCGCCGAGCCTGTGGCCGGAAAGTTCACTTGCGGAACATGCCATCGCGCCGAGGCCCAGACGCAGCCTAAGACCGCCATGGGCATCGGCATGGAACTGGCCCCCCACCAGACCGTGCTGCAGGCTCACCCGAAGCTCACCCTGGAAAGAAAAGGCTATACCTACACCATCGAGCGCAACGGCGACCAGAGCACTTACACCATCAGCGACGCGACCGGAAAGTTCACCTTGCCGATTCGCTACGCCTTTGGAGTGCGCACTCAGACGTTCGTCCTCGAGTACCAGGGACGGTTCTACGAGAGCATGGTGAGCTATTACGCCAACACGGGAGGTCTTGGAGCCACGGTGGGCGACGGAAAAATCGAGCCGCACAATCTGGTGGAGGCCATGGGGCGGGAAACGCCGGATACCGAGATCAATGCCTGCTTTGGCTGCCACAGCTCGGACGCGCTGACCAACGGCAAGTTGACGCTGGACTCCATCCAGCCGGGTTTGAGCTGTGAACACTGCCACGCGGGCGCCAAAGCTCATATGGAGGGTCTGGAGGCCGGAAAACCGGCGCCTCTGCCGAAGAAGCTCGACCGGCTGAATGCCGAGCAGATGTCGCAGTTTTGCGGCCAGTGCCACCGAACCTGGGACGACATCGTCAAGCTGCGCCAGTTTGGCGAGGTGAACATTCGATTCCAGCCGTACCGGCTCGCCAACAGCAGGTGCTTCGTAGGCGACGATCCGCGCATCCGCTGCACCGCCTGTCACAATCCTCACGCGGACCCGGTGCGGGAGTCGGCGCCGTATGATCACAACTGCCTGGCTTGCCACAGCCAGGGCGCGCCGCCCGTGGCTGGCGAAGGCGTGCCGCCCGCCAAGACCTGTCCCGTGGCGCAGGAAAAGTGCTCCAGCTGCCACATGCCCAAGATGAAACTGCCGGCCGGCCCCATGATGTTCAGCGATCACCAGATTCGCATCGTCCACCCAGGCGACCCCTACCCCAACTAGGGCCGGGCAGTAACCCAAGGAAAAAGAACCGCCGCCGGTTCTTTCAAACACCGCTTCTGTAACCCAACCCACTCCCCTTTCGTGCGAAAGTGGTAGAGCCGCAAACAGAAACTGCGGCCGCCCCAATGCCCAAGAAGATGACAGCCAAAGCCGCCGCGGCCGGCGGCGGGAGCCACGCCCCCACCCCGGCGCCGGCGGACCTGAAGGACCCGGCGCTGTATGTCAACCGCGAGTTGAGCCTGTTGGCCTTCCAGCGGCGCGTCCTGGAGGAAGCAGAGGACGAAACCAACCCCCTGCTGGAGCGCGTCAAGTTCCTTTCCATTCTCGGCTCCAACCTCGATGAGTTCTTCATGGTGCGCGTGGCTGGCCTGGCGGCGCAAATGGAAGCCGGTTCCCTCGAGGCCGGACCCGACGGCATGAGCCCGCGCGCGCAGCTGGTTGCCATTCGCCGCGAGGTGAAGCGGCTCCTGGCCGAGGCGCACCGCAACCTGGAGCGCCTCCTCGAAGCGCTGCGCGAGCAGGGTATCTTCATTCACGATTATGCCGACCTGAGTGAAGCCCACCGCCAGCATGCCGCCAAGTACTTCGATGAGACCGTGTTCCCCGTGCTCACGCCGCTCGCCTTCGATCCCGGCCGGCCTTTTCCGCACATCTCGAATCTCAGCCTGAACCTGGCGGTTTCGATTCGCGATCGCGCCGGCAATGATCACTTCGCGCGCGTTAAGGTTCCCGATTCGCTGCCGCAATTGGTGCCGGTCAGCGGCAGCGCCAAAGCCGTCTCCAAGCGTGGCCGGCCCAGGCGGATCGACCTGGTCTGGCTGGAGCAGGTGATCGCGGCGCAGCTCGGCGTGCTGTTTCCCGGCATGGAGATCCTGGAGGCCCATCCCTTCCACGTCACCCGCGACGCCGACATGGCGATCAAGGAGCTGGAGGCCGAGGACTTGCTGGAAACCGTCGAGGAGGGCCTTCGCCAGCGGCGTTTCCAGAGCGTCGTGCGCCTCATGGTCACTGCCGACATGCCCGCCCCGATGCTCAACATTCTCATGAGTAACCTCGAAATCGGGCCGAGCGAGGTCTATCGCACCGTGCGGCCGCTGGCGCTGAAGCGGCTCATGAGCCTGTACAGCCTCGACCGCCCGGACCTCAGGGATGCCCCCTTCCTGCCCGCCGTCGCGCCCGACCTCGCCGAAATCACCGACGAGGACGACATTTTCGGCATGATCCGAAATCGCGATGTCCTCCTGCACCACCCCTTTGACTCCTTCCAGCCCGTCATCGAGTTCCTGCGCAAAGCGGCGCGCGATCCGGCTGTGCTCGCCATCAAGACCTGCCTGTATCGCGTGGGCCGCAACGCTCCCGTGGTCGAAGCGCTGCTCGAAGCCGTGGAGGAAGACAAGCAGGTCGCCGCGCTGGTGGAGCTCAAGGCGCGCTTCGACGAGGAAAGCAACATCGAATGGGCCCGCGCTCTGGAGCGCCGCGGCGTGCACGTGGTCTACGGCCTCATCGGCCTCAAGATCCATTGCAAGGTGGCGCTCGTGGTGCGGCGCGAACAGGATCGCATCGCCCGCTACGTCCATCTTTCTACCGGCAACTACAACGCGGTAACCGCTCATTTGTACACCGATATCGGCCTCTTCACCTGCGACGAGGCCGTGGCCGACGATGTCAGTGACCTGTTCAACTACCTCACCGGCTACTCGCACAAGTCCGACTATCAGAAGCTGCTCGTGGCGCCGGTGAATCTTCGCTCCAAGTTCGAGTCGTTGATCGAGCGCGAAATCAAGCACGCCCGGTCCGGCGGCAAAGCGCAGCTCGTCTTCAAGATGAATTCGCTCGCCGATCCCAAGATTATTCGCGCCCTCTATAAGGCCTCGCAGGCGGGCGTGCGCATCCAGTTGCTGGTGCGCGGCATCTGCTGCCTGCGCCCCGGGGTGCCGGGAGTCAGTGACCACATCGAAGTCACCAGCATAGTCGGCCGCTTCCTGGAACATAGCCGGATTTATTACTTTCGCAATGGCGGCGATGAAGAGGTCTACATCGGCAGCGCGGACCTGATGTCGCGCAACATCGAGAATCGCGTCGAAGTGCTGGCGCCCATCCGCGAGCCGGCCATGATCCGCCACCTGCGCGACAACGTGCTGGCGGTGTATCTGGCCGACAATGTCAAGGCGCGCCAGATGAACACTACGGGAGTCTACACCCGCAAAAAGGCAGCTGCCAAGTCACGCGTCAACGTTCAGGAGTGGTTTATTCGGCAGCGCCGCGAGCCGCCTAAGAAACGCGGGCGCGATCACGCGCGGCTCAAACCGCCGGCTTAGCAACTGCCCCGGCGAAAAGGGTCAGCCCACCATCATACGCAGAATGGCGATTTTGGAGGTCGGCAGCGGAATGCCGGCCCTGGATGCGGATTCATCGGCATGAACTTCGCAAAACGCTGCGATGGGCCCGTCGTCCTCGCGGAACAGATATGCCGCTTTCGCGTGGCATCCTTTCGCGTCGCAGGACATGGCGGGACCATTCAGAATCTTGATTCGAGTTCGGCGCTGTTCGACGTGGCGGGCAGCGGCAGATGAGGACATCATATATTACCTATTTTAAGCCGGAGCCCTATCCTTGAGTTATCTATAATGTTTCATTTGTGTTACATACCCATGAACGAACCGTTGCAGAGACCGGAATGACGCGTTTTCCGGCGGTAACCGCACCTCCGGCCCGCCATCCGGAAAGCGGCAAATCAACTGTGTTACTCTGAAATTTCCACGTGTGCCAGCGCGCGTCAGCGAAGCTCTTGTTCTGCGCACCTACCCGCTTCAGGAGGCGGACCTGGTAGTCAGCTTTCTTACCCGGGACCAGGGGAAATTGCGCGGCGTGGCCAAGCGGGCGCGGCGTCCGAAGAACGCTTTCGGCGCGGGCCTGGAGCGGCTGTCACATGTGCGGATGGCGTATTTCCAGCGCGAAACCCGCGAACTGGTCAGCCTGGACGGGTGCGAATTGATCCGCTCGCAGTTCGGGCTGGCCTCCGATTATTGGGCCGCGGTGGCGCTTGATTACTTCGCGGAGGTGACCGAACAGATGTTGCCCGCCGCGGAGCCGAATGAGAAGTTCTTCCGCCTTCTGCTGGCTGTGCTGGATTTTTTGCGAACTGCCGCGGGGAACGGTGCCTGGCGCGCCGTCGCCTACTTTTCCCTGTGGGCCGTGCGCCTCTCCGGATGGCTGCCGGAATTGCACGTTTGCCTGAGCTGCGGCAGCCTGCTCGACGATCCGGAGAGCCCCGAGCGCGCTTTTTTCAGCCGCGACCGAGCCGGCTTGATTTGCGGCCATTGCCGCAAAGCCTTCGGCGTCGGCGGCGGCCGCGAACTGACCGCCGAATCCAGGGCCATCGCCGCGGAGATGCTGTGCACGCCGGTGACGCAGCTTTCCGGATCCGACTGGAATCAAGCCACCGCGGCGGACCTGCGCCGCTTTCTGGTGGAACAAATCGAATCGCACGTGGAGCGCCGCCTCGTGACGGCGCCTCTACTGGAGGCCGCACCGTAGGGGCCGGGCATGCTCCGGCCCGGTTTCTTCCAAGGCAGACCGATGTCATCGTTTCAAGAAATCATCTTCAAGCTGAAACAATACTGGGCGGAACGCGGCTGTATCATTCAGGAGCCGTATGACGTGGAGGTCGGCGCCGGCACCATGTGCCCCGAAACCTTCCTGCGCGTCCTCGGCCCGGAACCTTATCGCGTGGCTTACGTGCAGCCCAGCCGCCGCCCGGCCGATGGCCGCTACGGCGACAACCCCAACCGCCTTTTCAAACACTCGCAGCTTCAGGTGATCCTCAAGCCGTCGCCCGCCGACGTCATCGAGCAGTATCTGGCGAGTCTGGAGGCTATCGGCATCGATCTCCGCAAGCACGACATCAAGTTCGAGGAGGACAACTGGGAGTCGCCCACCCTCGGCGCCTGGGGCATCGGGTGGCAGGTCATGCTGGATGGCCTCGAAATCACCCAGTTCACCTACTTCCAGCAGTGCGGCGGCATCGATCTCGACCTGGTTCCGGCCGAGCTGACCTATGGGCTCGAGCGCCTCACCGCTTTCCTGCAGGTCCGGGACAGCGTGTACGACATCGAGTGGGCCAAGGGCTTCTCCTACGGCGACGTGCGCTATCGCGACGAGCTGCAATATTCCGTTTACAACTTCGAAATGGCCGACATTGCCATGCTCTGGAAGCTGTTTGACCTCCACGAGGGCGAAGCGGCGCGCCTCCTCAAGCTCTACGATCCCAAGGCCGCGGACAAACAGCGTTTTCCGCTGCTCCCCGCCTATGACCAGGTGCTGAAGTGCTCGAACATCTTTAATACGCTCGATGCGCGCGGCGCCATCAGCGTCACGGAGCGAGTGGGCGTCATCCAGCGGGTGCGCAAACTGGCCGTCGGCGTCGCCCAGGCCTGGGTCGATCAGCGCCAGCCTGCCGCGGCGGAGGTGGCGCGGTGAGCCTGCCCTCCCTCCCCTTCCTTCTCGAAATCGGCACCGAAGAAATCCCCGATTGGATGATTCCCGCGGCGCTGACCAGCCTGCGCGTCCTGTTCGAGAAGCTCGAAATTGCGCACGATTCAGTCACGCTGGACGCCACCCCGCGGCGCCTCGTCCTTCGCGCCGAGGGCCTGCCGGCCCGCCAGGCCGATACTGAAGAGCGCGTCCTGGGCCCCGCGAAATCCTCCCCGCCGCAGGCCGTGGCGGGCTTTGCCCGCAAGCATGGCGTAGCGCCCGATGCTCTCACCGTGGAATCCACTCCCAAGGGCGACTACTACACTTTTGTCAGAACCGTCGCCGGACGCGCCACCCGCGATATTCTGGCCGAATCGCTGGGCAGCGTCATTCTGCAGCTCAGCTTTCCCAAAACCATGTACTGGACCGGCAAGGGCGGCCCGCGCTTCATCCGGCCCATCCGCTGGATCGTGGCGCTGCTCGGCGATGAGGTCGTGCCGTTCGAGGTTGCGGACGTGCATTCTGGCAGGGTGACTTCCGGCCACCGCCGCCTCGGTGCGCGCGAGATCGTCGTCACCACCGCCGATTATGAGCAGCGGCTGCGTGAGAATTACGTGATCCTCTCGGCGGAAGAGCGCCGCAAAAAGATCCACAAAGAGCTGGCGGGTGTGCGCGTCAAGCCCGACGCCGCGCTGGTGGAGACGCTGGTTTATCTCACCGAATGCCCCGCGCCCATCGTCGGCAGCTTCGATGCCGGGTTCCTGGCTCTGCCCGAAGAGGTCTTGGTGACCGTCATGCGCCACCACCAGAAATATTTTTCCGTGGAGGATGAGGACGGCAAGCTGGCGCCGCAGTTCGTGGCCGTGATGAACATCCCGTCCGATCCGGAGGGCTTCGTATGCCGCGGCAACGAACGCGTGCTGCGCGCACGTTTTAATGACGCCCGCTTTTTCTGGGAGACCGACCAGAAGAAGTCGCTCGCAGCGCGCCTCCCTGACCTGGCGCACGTGACGTTTCAGGCCAGGCTGGGATCGTATCTCGAGAAGACGGAGCGCGTAAAGGCGCTGGTCCAGGCGCTGGGCGGTGACGCGGCCGCTGTACGCGCTGCGGAGCTCGCCAAGTGCGATCTCACCACCGAGCTGGTTAAGGAATTCACTGAGCTGCAAGGCGTGGTCGGTGGCCTTTACGCGCGCGCCCAGGGCGAGCCGGAGGTGGTCTGGCACGCCATCTACGATCAGTACAAGCCGGAAAGCATGGAGGACGCGATCCCGCGCAACCACACCGGCCGGATCGTGGCGCTGGCGGATAAGCTCGACACCCTGCGCGGCTGCTTCGCCGTCGGCCTCATCCCCACCGGTTCGCGCGATCCGTTCGCCCTCCGGCGCGCCGCGCAAGGCGTGGTCAAGATTCTCGTCGAAGGCAAGATCGATATCGACCTGGCGCCCCTGGTGGACGACGGCACCGATGGCGCCAAACCGCTGGCCGAGTTCCTCCAGGATCGCATTCGCTATTATTTCAAGGACGTTCGCGGTTTCAAGTACGACGAAGTCAACGCCGCCATGGCCGCCGGCTGGAGCAACCTGGTCGATCTGGAAGCGCGCCTGATTCGCATTCAGAGCCTGCGCTCGTCGCCCGATTTCGAGCCGCTCGCCGCCAGTTTCAAGCGCATCCGCAATATCCTCGACCAGCAGCAGTTCGCCGGCGCCGATGCCGCCGCCATCACCCAGGCATTGCTGCAGGACGGCCCTGAGAAGGATTTGTACGACGAATACCGGCGCATCGCCGGCCAGCCGATTGAATCCGTGATTTCGCAGCTGCGCCCAAAGGTCGACCTGTTTTTTGACAAGGTGTTAGTCAATGCGCCGGAGGATGACGTCCGGCGGAATCGCTTGATGTTGCTCGGCACGCTATTGCAGGAGTTTTCCAACATAGCGGACTTCTCAGAAATTGTAACTACATCATAGGAGTGAAAGCATGCAGAAGTATGTCTACTCGTTCGGCAACGGAACCGCCGACGGTGACGGGAAAATGAAAGATACGCTCGGCGGCAAAGGCGCTGGGCTGGCGGAAATGTCGCGGGCGAAGCTGCCGGTGCCTCCGGGTTTCACCATTTCCACGGAAGTGTGCAATATCTACTTCCATAACAACAACAGCGTGCCGGCGGAAATCGACGCGCAGATGATCGAGGCCCTCAAGACGCTTGAACAGCGTATGGGCCAAAAGCTCGGCGACAAGGCCAACCCGCTGCTGGTCAGCGTGCGGTCCGGCGCCAAGTTCTCTATGCCGGGCATGATGGACACCATCCTCAACCTCGGCCTCAACGATCAGACCGTGAAGGCGCTCGAGGCGAAGGCGAAGAACGCCCGCTTTGCGTATGATTGTTACCGCCGCTTCATCCAGATGTACGGCAACGTGGTCCTGGAGATCCCCAAGGACGAGTTCGAAGCCATCTTCGACGGCCAGAAGAAAAAGGCCAAGGCCAAGCTGGACACTGAGCTGACCGCCCA
>Ga0181535_10006947_pt1 | contig 11534 bp, 6 predicted proteins | sample PEATcosm2014_Bin_44_FD_119774 | JGI IMG/M metagenome (GOLD analysis project Ga0181535, IMG submission 119774) | Peatland microbial communities from MTU Mesocosm Facility, Houghton, MI, USA - PEATcosm2014_Bin17_30_metaG | ecosystem: Environmental > Terrestrial > Soil > Wetlands > Peat | place...
AAAAGAAGGAACCACGCCATGATCGGTCGCATACTTCTCTCCTGATTGTTCATAGTCTTGGGTTCTGCTTCGACCCGATGGCACTCTTGGGTGATGACGGTGCGCTTATTACTTTTGTAACTCGCTGAGTGCCGCCAGTACCTCTTCACTGTGGCCAGGCGGCTTAACACCGGTCCAGACCTTGGCGACTTTGCCGTTTGGATCAATTAGGAAGGTGTTGCGGGAGGCAACCCCCCTATCGCTCAGTGAGCCGTAGTCGGCCACGACCTTCTTGTCGGTATCCGACAGCAGCTTGAAAGTCAGGCTCTGTTTGGCACAAAAATCCACGTGGCTCTCGGTTGTGTCGACGCTCACACCGACAATCACCGCGTTCTTTTCGGCGTACTTCGAAAGGTCCCGCTGAAAGTTGTGCGCCTCGATTGTGCAGCCCGGGGTGTTGTCTTTAGGATAGAAGTACAGCACCACCCACTTGCCGCGAAAATCTTTCAAGCTTAGATTACTCCCGTCCTGCGACGGCAGAGTTACATCGGGCGCCTGTTGGCCAACTTGCGGAAGATCTCCGGCCGCGGCTAGCGAAAAGGCAAGTCCGACGCACCCTGCGGTCAAACTGAAAATGCGTACAATTTGCGCTAGGTTCATTGTTTGTGACCTCCCAGGCCAGAACTTCCGTTTTAGTATTAGCCCCAACGCTAGTGTAAACCCGAGCGGCTCTGAATTCAATGTCCGGATGTCGAGTTTTCGGAAAGAATTCGGGGTAAACTACTCTCCACCATGCATCAAGTCCCAAGACGCGGCGCGTTAACGGCAGCGCAGGCGGCAATCCGCACGAGGGTAGCAAGCTGCTTGACCGCAAAGTTCTGGTCGACGGCAAGACTTGGGTGGGGCGCGGCGTTTGTTTTTCTTGCACTCGCCGGCGCAAGGCCATCGCACGCTCAGGACCCGCAGCAACTGTTTCAGCAGGCGGACGAAGCCCAGCAGCGCGGCGATCCAGAACTGGCGGTGCGCAAGTACCGCGAGATTATCCGGCTTCATCCGGAGATGATCGCGGCGCGCGCCAACCTGGGCATTGCGCTCGTCGCGCTGGGACGATTCGACGAAGCCATCGAGCAATATCGCGCCGCCCTCAAACTGGCGCCCGGCGACCCGATCCTCCACCTGGACCTCGCGCTGGCGTGGTACAAGCAAGGGGATTTTGGGAGCGCCGTTGCCGAGTTGGAAAATGCGCGCCGCCTGCAACCGGACAATCGCCAAGCGCTCTATCTTCTCGCCGACTGCTACCTGCGCCTGGGGAAGAACGCGCAGGCGGTGGAACTTCTCGAACCCGCTTACCAGGCTCATCCGGACGACCGCGCCGTAGATTATGCGCTGGGGACGGCGCTCATCCGCGACGGCCAAGTGGAGAAGGGTGAGCAGGTCATTGATCGCATTCTGAAAGACGGCGACACCGCGCAGGCCAATCTGCTGCTGGGGGCGGCGAAACTTACCGCAGGGGACAGTAAAGGCGCTGTGGAGACGATCCGCCTCGCCCTCGATCGAGATCCCCAACTCCCTGGTGGTTGGTCTTTGTATGGGCGGGCTCTCGTAAAGGGCGGGGACAATGAAGGCGCAAAGGCGGCCTTCGAGCGCGCGGTCCAAGCCGACTCGAACGATTTCGACGCCAATTTTCATTACGGCCGTTTGCTGCGCCTCAGCGGCGATAATGCTCGATCCGCCCCTTACCTGGAGAGGGCGCTACGGCTTCGACCCGAATCCCTCAGCGCGCGCTTTCAAGTTGGCGCGCTGAATCTCGCGCTGGGAAAGCTGGACTCGGCCCAAAAGGATCTGGAACAAGTGGCGCGGGAGTCGCCGGACTTTCAAGACGTCCACGTGCAACTGGCGGCGCTCTATTACCGGCTGAATCGAAAAGAGGATGGAGAGCGCGAACGCCGGATCGTGCTTCGCCTCAACCAAAAAGCTCGCCAGGAAGGCCCTCAGCCGGAACCGTAAACGGACCCGGCGGCGCTACCGTGATTCTTTGACGCGTAGAATCTGGTCCGCGGGCACGTCCTTGAGCACCTGCTTAATTCCTGAAGGCCAGCGAATCTCAATCTCGTCCACCTTATTTGGCTGGCCGAGGCCGAAGTGAACGGGGCCGGCGCTGGAGGAGGCGTATCCGGCGGCGGTAGACATGTGATTGAACTGCTCGTGCCCGGCCGTGGAAATTCGAATTCGCGCCCCGATGCCATCGCGGTTGCTTTTGGTGCCCTCGAGCTTGAGTTCGAGCCAGTGATTAGCCCCCGGGCTGTCATTCATCCAGATTTCCGCCGGGGCGCTGAGCGCGGTCACCACTACGTCAAGCTTGCCGTCATGATTGAAGTCCCCCACTGCCGAGCCACGGTGGCGCCGAGGCGGTTGGGCGGTCAAGCCTGCGTCTTCGGTTAACGCCGACCATCGGCCATTCCCCAGGTTACGGAAGACAGTGCTGGGCTGATCGATCCGGGAGCGATCGGCCATGGCCGGAGACTGCACGTCGCCGCGGCTGACGAAGAGGTCCTTCCATCCATCGTTGTCGAAGTCGGCGATGTTGGGACTGTATCCGGACATGGAGTTGCACAGAGTCGTCATCCCGCTTTCCGAAGTTATTTCCTCGAACCTTCCCTTGCCGGTGTTGTGGTAAAGGGGGAAGGTCTCGTTGGCGAGTGCGACGACAGCGATGTCAGGCCAACCTTCGTTTGAAAGGTCGCGAAAATCCACACCCATGTTGGAGATCAGGTTGCCATGTTCGGGCAAAGCCACACCGGCCTCAAAACCCACTTCCTCAAACTTGGCGTTTCCCTTGTTGTGGAAGAGGAAGTTGAAGAGCTTGTCGTTGGCGACAAAGATGTCCGGCAGGCCGTCGCCGTCATAGTCGGCGACGCCGACGCCCATGCCTTTCCCGGGGTGCGCGCGGATACCCGATGGCGCGGAAATGTCCTCGAACGTCCCGTCTCCCTTGTTCAGGAACAACTGGTTGGGCAGTTCTTTGTAAAACTTCGGGTGGCAGTACTCCGGTTTGCCGTTGTAACGGCAGTCCGGCTCGTGGTTGACATCCCAACTGAGATAATTCACCACAAACAAGTCCAGCAGGCCGTCGTTGTTCACGTCCACCCATGCGGCGCCCACCGACCAGAGCGGTCCATACTCTTTGTCGAGGCGTGCCAAGCCGGCTTTTTCGGTAACATCGGTAAAAGTGCCATCGCCATTATTGTGGTACAGCGAGTTGCGATACACCCCGCCTACAAAGATGTCCTCGTAGCCATCGTTATCGTAGTCTCCGATAGCGACCCCGGTGTCGTAACCAGTCCCTGCCAGCCCGGCTTTTTCCGTGACGTCGGTGAAAGTCCCATCGCCGTTGTTGTGGAAGAGCCGATTCCGGTAGCGAGGCGAGGATTTTTGCAGGGTCTTGATATCGGCGCCGTTGGTGAAGAAGACGTCCAGGTATCCATCGTTGTCGTAGTCGAAAACGGCTACGCCGCCAGCCATAGTTTCCGGGGCGTGCCTTTCGGGGGTCTCGCAACTGTCGAGAGAGAAATCGATGGACTGGAATACGAAGTGGATCGGTGCTGGATGCGGCTGCGCGTTCGCCGGCTGCTTCCAAAAGAGGCTCGCCGCGCCCAACACCAAAAGGCAAGCGCAACCCATCATCCTGATACCGAGTTTTCTACCCACGAAATCCTCTGGAGGAGCCGGGCCGACCGCAGCGCGCGACCGAGGCAACTACGAGGGTTGCCCCTGCGAAACACCGCGCACGGCCAATGCCACGGCATGTCATGGCTGCGACGACGGCTGGGATAGCTTTTCGATCGCCGCCTTCTCCTGGCGGGCATCCTCAGTCCGGCCCGCTGCCGAGTAGGCGCGGAACAACGCCCAGTGAACCATCGCGTTTTTAGGCGCCAGATCCCGTGATCTCTCCAGTTCGCCAATTCCGCCTGGAAAGTCTCTTTTGGCGAGGAGGGCTTCTCCGTCGGCCATGTGGGTGGAAGCATCCTTGGGCTCGAGTTTGACGGCCTCTTCGGCCATAGACAGCCCCAGATCGAGTTTCCCTTCCTTCACGTACTCCTCCGCAAGTCGAACTTTCGCCGGGACGTTAAAGGGCGAGATCTCGAGCTCGTGCTGCATCTCTCGAACGCCCTCTTCCGGGCGTTCGTTCATCAAGAACGCGCCCAATAAAAAGTGGACTCCGGGCTCGTTGGGATACGTGGTGGTCATCTGCCGGAAGAGTTTCTCAGCGTCGTCCTGGTGCTGACTGTTGAGTGCGAGAGCGGCTCTGCCGGCCAACTGGATCATCTCGCGGCGGTCCGGAGGAATCTCCGCGGGCAGAAGCGGCATCCGCAGCGCCGCCAAGCCGAGCGGTTCCACCAGGAATGACTCTGCCTGCCCTGAACGGGCCATTTCGAAAAGCAGGCTCTGGCTCTGGTCGTACATTTCGAATCGGGTTAGCAACACCGCGGCGTAATAGAAGACGGAGCGCGCCAGGCCCTGGCTGCCGCCCACGCCGAAGGTCATGGCCTGGCGAAGGTGGTCGAGGGCGCGCGCGTACTCGCGGGTTTGAAATTCGCTGAGCCCCAAGAGGGCCCAGCCCATGCCCGCTTTGGGCTGGTCGGCGACGAATACGCGCAGCCGGTCGCGCGCCTCGGAGTAGCTCTCCTTCTCGTAAAGGAGGCTGCTCAGGTTCCAGAGCCCCTCGTCCCAGTCCGGCTTCAACGTGAGCGCATGTTCGTACAAGCCAATCGCTTCGTCATCACGGTTCGCCCGGCGTGCCCTGTCAGCCGTCCGCGACAGTTCGTCGAAGGTGGGTCCGGGCGCCGCGGCTGAACTGGTTTGCACCCAGGCCGTACTCGCGCTGGTCTGGAAAATTGCCTTTTTGGGTGACCCGGCAGAGGCCGCCGCCGTGGTCGCCGCAGGGCAACCGCAAAGAGCAGCGCTGGACCACGTCCCGACTGCGACGAGGGCGAGGCAGAGGGTTGCGGCTCGTGTCCTCATTTTTCTTGCCCCGGCTGCTGATTGCGCAAGAGTTCCTGCAATTCTTCTGGTGGCAACAGGACCTCTCGCTTTCCGCTGAGGGTTTCGAAAATAGCCTTTTCGTGTTCGGCGTCTTTGGTCCGTCCGAGTTTCTGGTAAACCGTCATCAGGTGGAAACGAATGGAAGCGCTGTCGGGAGCCATTTGCCTGGCAGTTTCCAATTCCCTGGCGCCTTCCTGAAGATGGCCGCTGGCGAATAGAGCCTGGCCAAGGATGTGATGTGCGGAGGGGTTCTTGGGTTCGAGTCCGTCGGCGCGCCTTGCTAACGACAAGGCCTCATCCAACCGGCCATCGTCAAGGTCAAGGCGCGCAAGCTCCATCATCGCCGGAGCGTGGTGGGGTGAGATTCGCAGCTCCTGACGATACTCATTCTTGGCTTGTTCCCGTTTCTTTTGGAAGCCGAACAGGCTACCTCGGAAGTAGTGCACATCCGGCGCCTGGTCATAATGCAGCAACAGCTTGTTCTCGTAATCCTGCGCCCGATCGAACTGGTGCGGGACTATGGAAGCGTAGAACGCCGCTTTACCCGCCAGCCAGACCCGCTCTCGCCACTCCAGCGGATAGTCCTCAGGAAGGCGGGCCATGCGGAGGGAAGCCAAGCCCATGGCTTCCGTCAGCGCCGCACTGCCCCCGCGCCTTTGGGCCTTGGCAGTGAGTAGGTAGAGGGATTGTACGAAGCGGCTCTCGCGGGTCAGCAGCAGGGCCCAGTGGAAGCTTGCCACATCAATGAGCTCCTCAGTGCCTGGTGAGCCCGCGAGCGCCCATTTTTGAAAATGCTCGAGCGCACCCGTGTAGTTCTTTGTCTCGTATTCCGAGAGAGCCACAAAAGCATAAGCGGGTCCGGGTTTGGGCGCTAAAGCTACAAGGCGTGTCAGCGCGGTTTGGGCGTCGGGAAAGCGATCCTGCTCGTAGTATAGGCTTCCCAACCACCACCAGCCGTCTTGCCAGGAAGGGCGCAGGTTCAGACCTTGGCCATAAAGCTCGATCGCGTCCTGCAGTCGGTCCGCCGTGCGCGCCGCATCGGCGGCGCGAGAAATCTCGTCGAAGCTCTTCTGTGCGGCATGACACAAACCACAAAAGGCGACCGCAAGAGTGAAAGCGAGGGTGAGAAGGGGCGTGCGCATCCAGAGTATCATACACCTCGCCAGGTGATTTTAAAGGGCAACAAGCAAAGGGGTGGCCGAGAGGGCCACCCCTTTGTGAGCGACTACCAAGACCCGACGCCATCTAGAAAGTGTACTTCACTCCCATTTCCATAATCCGATGCCCGAAGACATACTGAGCGATGCCGAAGTTGGGATTCGTCAGTTGGCCTTGAGCATTGAACGTGGCATGGAGGTTGCTATCGCCTGTGGTGAACGACGGCAGGTCGTGGTTCAAGAAGTCAAACGCGGCAAAACGGAACTGGAGGCTCTGCCGTTCCTTGATCCGGAAGTTCTTCATCAGCGAAAGGTCGCTTTGCCAGAACATCGGACCTGCCAGGTTGGGCATCCCACCCGTCCCGAAGCCCCCGTTTACGGAGGCGGGCGCAAAGCAGGCGGGATTGAGGTACTCGTGGGGCGCTGTCAAGCCTCTCTTGGGGTTGCAGGTGATCGTCGGCTGCATGGTGAAATCCGGGGTCCCCAACAGATGGACGTTGTCATAGTAGGCGAGAGTCGTGGTGGTACTGCCTACCGTCTGGGTAAGGTTGGCTTGCGCGTAATTCAGGTTCCAAGACTGGGAGGTTTCGTTAGCACCGCTTTGGAAAGTGGAAATGCCTGAAATCTGCCAGCCATTCGTCACGCCTCTGGTGAACTTGTTACCTTGATGAGTGCCTGGAATATTGAAGACGTAGGCCAAGTTCAACACTTGCGCGCGGTTGTTGGGGGAGACACCGTAGTAATAATTCTGGCCGAAGTCGGACATCGTGCCTGTGGGGAAGTTTCCGAAATCGCCCAGCGCTTTGGACCAGGTATAATTGGCATGTAAGGCGAGGAAGCCAAAATTGCGAAGCACGCTCACCTGAAGAGAGTCATACCGCGCGATTCCCGTCGTATTGGTCTGGTTCACTTGGGTGAAATTCTGGTACGGCCGGGCGCTATCCTGGCAGGCAGTGGTCGTGATGCTGCAAGATACCTTGAACAGACCGCCTACCGGGACAGCATTGATGTTGGGTTGGGCTTGCAGAAAGTCAGAGTGATTGCCCACATAGGATGCTTCGAGCAGGAACTTACCAGGCAACCGCTGGTCAATGGAGAAGACGTAATTGGTGACCAGCGGCTGTTCATGATCTTTCGGATTATACACTGCGACCGTGGAGGCCGCTCCAATCTGCGCTGTGCCGAAGGTCGGAACCGCCATGGCGTGGGCGTCGATTCCCTCCCAAGTGGGGCAGAGGGGATCGTTCTGGCCGCATGACCATCCCACGGAACCAAGGGCCGTATCGACTGGCCCGGTGTAATTGCCACTCTGCACCGAGTCGTAAGCGCGATACTTACCCCAGCCGCCGCGGAGAATCGTCTTGCCTGTACCAAACAAGTCGTAAGCAGCGCCCAGGCGCGGCGAGAAGAAGAGGAACTGGCTGTTGGCGCCGGAGAGAGGAATGGACTTATCGATCTTGTTCCAGAGGACGCCGGTATTGGTTTCGCTCTGAGCAAATTTGGTGGGATCACTCTGGTAAAGGAGAGGATTGAACACGGCCATTCCAATGCCATCACCGTCGTACGGCTTTGCGTAATGTTCGAACCTTAAACCGTACTGAACGGTAAGTCGCCGGTTCACCTTCCAGTCGTCCTGGGCATACCAGTCAGCAATGTTCTGCGCGAGCGTTGAGGGAGGCGGCAGAGCAGCTTCGTAGTAACTCCCTTGTCCAATGCCCATCAAAGCGTCGGCATAGTTATTCCCCGTGGGCGTGGACCATTGCTGGTAATAGAATACTCCCATGTACTCGCCCCAGTTGTCCTGCCGGTTGTAGACGTGCTCGAAATAGAAGCCGTACTTCATGGTGTGCGTCCCGAGCACTTTGGTGAGGTTCTCCGACACGCTGGGGATACCCTTGTAGCAAATCATGGTGGGGTGGAAGTCGGCGCCCAGGTTTGACCCGCCGAGATTGGGGACCGAGTCGCTCCAACTCGTGAGGTCAGGGGCGGTCGGGTTACCGTAGATCCCTTTCAATGTAAAGTTGGGGATATCCGCCCGGAGGAGCTTCGTGGGATCTTGCGGCGAGTTGGGGAAGTTGATCTTTGTGTAGCCGTAGCGGGTTTCGCTGGTCATGGTTGGCGAGAAGGTGTGCACCAGGCTGATCGCGACAAAATCCGAGCCATTGGCACCGACCACGTCGGTTGCATCCGGAACCGCCCAGTCCGACCCCGTACTTGCCCACAGGCCGAGCGGTTGGTTCTGGACTTCACGTTGCCGGCTCCAAGTGACATACGCCCGGGTGTTGGTGCTGATGTCCCAATCGGCGCGGGCGACGTTCTGCCACGAGTTCTGGGGCACCGAGAACGATTGGATATAGTTAAAGCCGTCATGGTCCTGTGGATCGTTGTTGGTAGGCGCAGGGAGGAACGCCTTCATCATGGCCTGCGCACTGGGAGAAATGCAGGCCGACGAGAGCACGCCGCCGCTAACGGTGCAGCCGGCCGCGGCCCTCTGGCTGAACCCCAGCCAGGAACTCCCGCCCGTCAAGGGGGGCGCCGTGGGAACAACCCCCAGGGTTGGACGTCCAACCGAACTGCCGTAGGTTGAGAGGGCACTGAAGTCACCATTCAACATGGCCTGCGTTGGCACGAAGTCGCGGTCGACGCCGCCATCGAGTTGCTGGTGATAATTCTCGTAACCCTCGAAGAAGAACACCTTCTGGCGACTCTTGTTAAAGCCTGTTCCGGGGATAATCAGAGGGCCGCCGATGTTTCCCCCCGGATAGTAGTAGGAACTGGGTGGCTTAGCCGCTCCCACGCTGTTATTGAACGCGTCGTTGGCATTCATCGCGTCGTTGCGGGCGTACATATAGGCAGCGCCGTGGAAGGTGTTGCCACCTCCCTTGGTGACTGTGTTGACCACCACGGGTCCCTTTGCGTTCTCAGCTGAAAAGCTAGCATTCAGAACCTTTACTTCCGAAATCATGTCTGGATTCGGATTGACGGGAGTGGCGGCACCCGAAGAGCCGGGGTCAAAGACGTGTTGCCCGTCCTGGGTGATGTCAACCGACTGGCCGTTGATGGAAACCGAACTGAGGCCTCCGGTGTTGCCGGAAATGGAGCTGTTGTTGATGCCGATGGTTTCACCGACATAAGCCGCCCGGTTAACGCCGCCGTTGGCATACATCGCTGCGCCCGGCATAATCTTAATGAACTCGGCAGCGTCTCGGCTTACCAGCGACAGGTCCTGAAGGTCGCTCGAGGAGATCACGTCGGTTTTATCGCCGTTGTCCACCGTCGCTATCGTCGTGACCTTCTCCGTAACCTCGACCTTGGTGGTGGCCGAGGCCACTCTGAGCGTTACATTGATCGACCGGCTGTCACCGCCGTTTAAGACGTTGCCTACGCTGACCCATCTGTCGAAGCCCGCCAAAAAGGCGGAAACCTCATAGGTGCCTACCGGCACCTCCGTAAGCGAAAAATAGCCGTCTTGGTTTGAAGTAAGGGTTCGAGTTACCCCGGAGTTTGAGTTCTTGATCTTGATCTCAACCCCGGGTATCACTGCGCCGCTGGTGTCCACGACCGTTCCCGAAATACTCGCGAAGAACGATTGTGCCGGCGCCGGCTGGGCGATTAGAAAGCAAATCGCCGTGACCCCTAGAATGTACAACATCCTTCTCATCAAATTCCCTCCTGGGCGTGCATTAAGTTCCCCTGGGCTCCACGCCTGCTGAAAATTATCGGTGGGTTCGACCTCCCGAATGACGGGTTGCAAATCACGACCACCTCCGGTGAATGCCGTTTGTTTCGAGGATTTCCTGCCGATCATTCGTCTGTGGATCCGGCGGCGGCCAAGTTTGCCGAAAAGCCATCCCCGCTGCGAGGTGGCGAAGCTGATCTCGGCGCGTAGAGTCTCGTATTCTCTGAAAGTTACAGTCAAGTCTACAGGCGTTAGTAGACTGTTACATGACCGGGGTGCCAGCGTCAGATCGTCAGGTTAAATGTTACGTAACGCACCTTTTGACGCGGGATTATAGACATATTGCGACTCGGGGCCTGTTGTGCTATAAGCTTACCGCCAGAAAGGAGAGTGGAGATATGCCTTCGGGGACGACATATCCCGAGGAGAGGGCCGAGCTCGATAGGGTGCTTGCCTCACAGTCTTTTGCCAAATCACCCAACCTTTCCCGGCTCCTGAAATACCTCTGTGAGAAGTGCCTCGAAGGCGCTATTGACGACCTCAACGAGTACAGCATCGCCGTCGATGCGCTGGGGAGGACTGCCGATTTTGACCCTGGGATAAGTTCCATCGTCCGCGTGGAAGCCCACCGGTTACGGGACAAACTGAGCAAGTATTATGAAGGTGAGGGCGCCCGGCACCCGATGATGATTCTGCTCGAGGCGGGACGTTACACGCCGCAGTTTGTGAAGCGGGATGAGGCCGGCTCGCACGCGGGAGCGTCTCCGATCCAGGCGCTTCCGAATGACTCCGCGGCGCCATCGGAGATCGTTAGGCCGGTTGCGACTGACTCCGAAGCCCCTGCCTCTCCCAGGCAGAGGGTCCCGCTCCCGATTCTGGTTATCGCTTTGGGGCTACTTGTCGTGGGCGTGGTGGCCGTTTCCTGGAGATCAAGAAACAACTCCAGCGAAGTGGTTCCAGCGAGGAGCGGAGAGGAAAACACTTCTGCCCCTGCCCCCCCAGCCACGGGTGAAGAGATCAGAATTCTGGCGGGTTATTCCAAGCAAAACTTTATCGACAGGAGGGGAAAGACTTGGGGGAGCGATCGTTACTTCAAGGGTGGCCAGCCTTATTCGGCTGAAACACAGCCCATCACCCGATCTCTCGACTCAACGATGTACCGGCAATCACGGGCGGGCGAGTTCACCTACGATATCCCTCTGAAGAAAGGCATTTACGAGTTGCGGCTCTACTTCGCGGAGACGCAATTCGGTCCCACAACGTTTTCGGGAGGGGGAGAAACCAGCAGGATATTTGCTGTCGACATGAACGGCCGGCCACTGCTGGAGGATTTCGATATTTATGCCTCGGCGGGCGGGAGTAACGTTGCCTACGAGCGTGTTTTCAAGGACGTAGCGCCCGCATCGGATGGTTACCTTCACCTCCGCTTTCGGTCGACTTCGCGAGAGAAACCGATCCTCAACGCCTTGGAGATTGTGCCCGGCACGCCTGGCAAAATGCATCCAATTCGCCTGGTGGCCCGCGAGGAATCCTACACCGACCACGAGGGACGATTGTGGAGTCCTGACTGTTATTTCGTGCGCGGCCGGTTCGGTACCCACGCGGGTCCCGTGCAGAATACCTCCGATCCCGATCTCTACGCAGCGGAGCGATTCGGCAACTTTGACTATGCCATT
>Ga0181535_10006948_pt1 | contig 11532 bp, 10 predicted proteins | sample PEATcosm2014_Bin_44_FD_119774 | JGI IMG/M metagenome (GOLD analysis project Ga0181535, IMG submission 119774) | Peatland microbial communities from MTU Mesocosm Facility, Houghton, MI, USA - PEATcosm2014_Bin17_30_metaG | ecosystem: Environmental > Terrestrial > Soil > Wetlands > Peat | place...
GAGATGGCCGAACTCGTGGAAGAAGGTAACGACCTCATCGTATTGCATCAGTCCAGGGTCGCCGGCCGTGCCTCCTGAGAAGTTGCAGACCAGCATTCCCTCAGGGAACTGGCGGCCGCGAATGCCCGGAACCACGGGTGCGCTGGAGAACCATTTGTCCTTGCCCTCGCGGGGATGCATATCGAGATAGATGCGCCCCAACAGCTTGCTCTGAGCGCCTTCCGCAGCATCGAAAACGTCGTAGGTATCCACGGAACGATCCCAGACCTGAGCGTCCTTTACCGGCTTGAACGAAACATGGAAGAAGCGCGCCGCGGTCTTGAGAATTCCAGCCTGCACAGCGTCATAGGGGAAGTAGGGGCGGACGCTCTGCGCGTCGAAGGCGAACTTCGTGCGGGAGTATTGCTCGAACCAGTACTCCCTGTCAGCCAGGCTGATGGCTGTGAGGTCCGGCTGCTGCTGTTGCGCAAAAGCCAGTAACTGGGTATATTCCCGTTGAGCGGCGGGGCGCGAAACTTCATCGACCTGCTGGAATAGGCGCTCCATGCCGGCGACCGATCCGATCATCTGGTCTGCTGCGGCCAGGTCCGCATAGTGCGCGTAACCGAGAGCGGCTGCCAACTCCTGTCGGGCGGCGAGCAGATCCCTGAGCACCTGAACATTGGCTGGGTAGGCTCTTTGGTTATAGGCAAGATAGAGCCTGCGGCGCAGATCGGCGCTTTTGGCGAACGAGAGAACCGGGCGCACGTCAGGTTCGTCGGTGGTGATCGCATAAGTGCCGTCGGCGGCGGGTTTGTGGAGCGCAATAAAGTCGGCCGGCAGACCGTCGAGATCGGCCTTGGTGGCAGAAACCTTCAATGTCCCGTCGGCGATGTTGCGGCCAAATGTCAATGACAGAGCAGTGATTTTGTCTTGAAGGGCGCGAATCCTGGCGCGTGTCGCGTCGTCCTTGTCAACGCCGGCGAGCCGGTATTCGAGCAGCGTCCGCTCCAGGTAGTGGCGTGCCGGAGGGTCATTGGCAGGCAAGGGAATTGCCGCCAGGGCCTTATAGACCTTCTGGTTGAGGCTTAAGTCGGTGTTTGCGGAGCTGACGGCCGACAGCAGTGCCTGTGCCTTATCGCGCAGCGGCGCCACGTCAGCCAGCGAATAGAGCAGATACGCATTGTTGTTGGCAATCGCGAGCTGATTCTGCGCGTCGTCGAAGGCCCGCAGCGTGTCTTCGACCGTGCGCGGACCTGTCGCCGCAACCAGCTTATCGACTTCCGCTTTTTCTTCGTTGAGGCGCTGATTGACCCAGGTCTCCAGCGCGGCGGGGTTGGTTCCCGACACCCAGGCATGCAGCGGGTCCACTGTGGGAACTTTTGCATCCATCTCAAGGCCGCTGGCGGAAAAGGCGGCCAATACCAGGGGAAAGATCGTGGCTGCACTTCGGAGAAAGCTCATCCAGCAAGTATTTCACTTGGACGCGAGTCGGAGTAGAGCCTATTTTGATGTTGCGTCGATAGCTCTGACGGCGACTTGCAAGAAGCCGCTTGGCCGACTCGAAGGCCCATCCCATTAGACTGGGATGTGACCTCCATGTCAGTTTTCTGCGAAGTCGCTCTGCCCGTGCCGCTGGATCGCGTGTTTACCTACGCGGTGAGGGAGGAGCAGTTGCCACAGCGCGGCGCGCGGGTCATCGCGCCCTTCCGGAATGAAAAACTGATCGGGGTGGTAACTGGGCTGAGCGATAAGGTTCCCGCCGGCTTTGAGGCGCGGTATCTTGAAGCGGTGCTGGATGAGGAGCCGCTGCTGAGCGAGCCGCTGATGGCGCTGGGTGAGTGGATGGCCCAGTATTATCTTGCCCCGCTTGGCGAAGTGCTGCGCGGGATGCTGCCGCTGATGGCCGAGGTGCGGCGAACTGTCTATTACCGCATTACGGATCTGGGGCGGGATGTGCTGGCGGACTGTTTGGAGGGCCAGTATTTGGACTCCCAGGTCCGAGAATCCGGACCTGGGGCACCCGAGTTTGGATCTGGAAACAAGAGCGGCGCGAAGCGCAAAGGGAAGCTCTCTCGCGAGGAGCAGGACCTGGAGCGGCGCGTGCTGGAACGGCTTGCCTCAGGAGAGCCGGTGAGGGTCTCGACTCTGCGCACGGCTACAGCCGCGTCGCTACAGGTGCTGGCAACTCTCACGCGCAAAAAATGGATCCTGCGCGAGACGGCGGCTGCCGAACGCGATGCCCGGCGGACAGAGCGCTTTGCCGTGCTGATTCCCGAGACACGACTGCCTGCGCTGACGGCGAAGCAGCAGGCGATTCTTGCCGAACTAGCGGCGTGCGGAGGAGAAATGCCGCTGGCGGAACTGCGGCGCAAGAACCTGCCGTCGTCTACGCTTCAAACTCTTGTGCGGCGAGGACTGGTCCGTATCGACGAGCGGCCGGCGGTCTTTCGTCTCGGTGGCCTTCAAGGCCATGCTGGGCCGGTGCGACTCAACGAACCGCAGATGGAGGCACTGGCCAGTCTGGCTTCGTCTCTGGGGGGATTTCAGCCATTTTTGTTGCATGGAGTGACGGGTTCTGGCAAGACGGCGGTCTATCTGGCGGCGATGCAGCGGGCGCTGGACCGGGGGCTGGCTTCGATCCTGCTGGTTCCGGAGATCGGGCTGACGCCGCAGTCAGTTGGGTTGCTGGATGCGGCTTTTGGAGACAAAGTCGCGCTGCTGCACTCGGCTTTAACCGCCGAAGAACGCAGCGAACAGTGGCGGCGCATCCAGCGGGGCGATGCGCCGATCGTCGTCGGCACCCGGTCGGCGATCTTTGCGCCGGTACCCAATCTCGGGCTGATTCTGGTGGATGAGGAGCACGACCAGAGCTACAAGCAGGAGGAGACGCCGCGCTACAACGCCCGCGACGTCGCTGTGATGCGAGCCAAGCTGGAGGGTGCGGTGGTGGTGATGGGCTCGGCAACGCCTTCGCTCGAGAGCTGGCAGAACGCGGTGCAAGGCAAGTATCAGTGCATCGAGATGACGGACCGTGTAATGAACCGGCCGCTGCCGGAGGTCGAGCTCATCGACATGAGGCGCGAGTTTCAGGAAACCGGCGAGGAGCAGCTTTTCTCACGTGTGCTGGTCGACCAAACGCGTCTTGCTCTCGATCGTGGGGAGCAGGCGTTGATCCTGCTGAACCGGCGCGGCTACTCGTTTGCTGTAATCTGCCGGGCATGCGGCGAGAAGCTGGAGTGCGAAAACTGCGCGATTTCGCTGACGCACCACAAGCCGGCTGGCGAAGACGCAGGCGTGGCGCGGGCGGGGCAGCGGCTGCAATGCCACTACTGTGGCTACAGCCGCACGGTGCCCGCTCGCTGTCCCAAGTGCGACAGTGAGCACCTTTACTACCTGGGGGCGGGCTCACAGCAAGGTGAGGAGCGGCTGGGCGAGATCTTTCCCACTGCGCGCATCGGGCGCATGGATCGAGATACGGTTCGCGGACGAGACGATCTGGAGAGGCTGCTGGCCAGGCTGCACTCAGGCGAAATCAATCTGCTCGTGGGGACGCAGATGATCGCCAAGGGGCACGATGTTCATGGCATCACGCTGGTGGGCGTGGTGGGCTGCGATCTCGCGCTGTCGATGCCGGACTTCCGCGCGGCCGAGCGTGTCTTCCAGCTTATGACCCAAGTCTCGGGCCGAGCCGGTCGTGGTGAGCTACCGGGGCGTGTTGTGGTGCAAACCTACTACCCGGACCACTACGCGATTCTGGCCGCGACCAGCCACGACTACACGAGCTTTGTCCAGCAGGAACTGAAGTACCGGCGCTGGATGCACTACCCGCCCTTTGGCGTGCTGGCCAACGTGCTGGTGCAATCGGAGAAGCTGCCGGAAGCGATTGACTGGTCTGCTGTGCTGGGCAAGTGGTTCGAGAAGGCGGCGCCGGAGGGGGTTCGCGTGCTTGGTCCCTGCACCGCGCCAATCGCACGCATCAAAGGTGTCTACCGCTTTCATCTGATTCTGAAAGCCGCCTCACGCAAGGCGCTCAATACGGCACTGCGCGGGATGCTGGCGCACGCCGATGAGGCGGGAGTGCCGCGGAGAAACCTAGTTGTTGACGTGGATGCACTACGGCTGATGTAACCAACTGCGGTAGTTTGACCTCCCAGGTCCCAAATGCGGGACCTGGGGCACCCAGTTTTCCGCACGTAATGGCTCCTCTGGCGCGGGATAACTTTCTGCGGCAGATTATCTTTGCCTTGATGGAGCAATCATCCGCATAGCTGCGCGAAGCAGGCGCACATAGATGGACCAGCACGCAGGATGAGGAAGAGGGACTCCGAGAGAAATCGTTGCGCGGTCCAGGCAGTCTTCGAGACAGGCATCGTGCAGCGGACGGAAGAAAAGCGGCCAATTCAACAGCGCCGGACCTGTTGCGCACATCTCGATCACGTGGCTCAAGACCGTATGCCCCTGCCGGTCCTCGACTTCAAACCGATGCGTCCCGTCGAAGCCGCGCGGCGCAGAGAAGCGAAAGAGAATCGACTGGCCGGGGTCGTACTCCTCGACTGAGTAGCGGACAGGTCCGTGTCCGCCAACTGCACCCACAGCCAGAGGCCGATCAAAGCGCATCGGATGCCACTTGCCGAGCGGCCAAAGGCGATCGTCGCGGCTGGCAAGTGAATCGATCAGCGCGCCCACTGTGGTCATGGGTAGCTCGAACTCGCGCTGGTGCACATTTCGAACTTGCATGAAATGAAGGCGCAGTCTCTCTCTGGTAAGGCGTTATTTGGCTGGTGCGCTGGTCTCGAGCACATGCAATTCCTTGCCGGGCTTGAAGCGCACCGCCTTGCCGGGAGTGATGCTGACCTCGGTTCCAGTACGGGGGTTGCGACCGATGCCGGTCTTGCGGGCCCGCACGCTGAAGACACCAAAACCACGCAATTCGATACGTTCGCCGGCGGTGAGAGCCTGTTTAAGACCCTCGAAGACTGTATCCACGGCAGCTTCGGCCTTGGCCCGGGAAAGGCCCGTGCGCTCGATCACATGGTGGACGATATCCTGTTTAATCAAAGGAAGTACCTCGCTGGCCTGTCTAAGATGAATGTACTACGACCTACCGTAGTGATGCTACAGGTTTTAGAGCGATTGGGGAACACCCTGGACGCATAAAACCCGCCGGGAAGGTTATTTTTCGGAAGAAGAGCCCCGGCTCCCCGTTTTGAACCCCCGCCCATCACAGATGGGATGCAATCTGCGTACCGTATATTGAAAACAATGCGAGCGTGTTCAGACCGGACAGAGGAGAGGCATGGCGATTCAGAGCGACCGTTGGATTAGGGAACAGGCCATACTGCATCGTATGATCGAGCCCTTCGTCGAAGAGCAAGTGGCTGGCGGCGCAATCTCCTATGGGCTTTCTTCTTATGGATATGACCTTCGCGTCTCCAATGAATTCAAGATCCTTACCAATGTAAACAACACGATCATCGACCCAAAAGCCTTTGACGAGCGGTCGTTCGTTTCGCTCCAAGCGGAGTCGGTGATCGTGCCGCCAAATTCGTTTGCACTGGCTCGTTCTGTAGAATACTTTCGTATCCCCAGAGATGTTTTGACGATCTGCGTTGGGAAGTCGACCTATGCGCGTTGCGGGATTATTGTCAACGTAACGCCATTCGAGCCGGAGTGGGAGGGATTTGCAACACTGGAGATCTCCAACACTACTCCGCTACCGGCCAAGGTCTATGCCAACGAAGGGCTGTGCCAGATACTGTTTTTCCGCTCCCAAGAGCCTTGCGAGGTCAGCTACGCAGACCGCAAGGGCAAGTATCAGAGACAACGGGGAATTGTGCTTCCAAGACTCTAGCCGTTCTTTGGAAGAAACCGGTTGGGCTGATTTGGGGACCGATTTGTGTTACGTGGCGACGCGGAGCGGCGTTCTCTGTACGCCATAGGGGCCCAGTCCTCCTGCATTTTTGAGGAGAGGCGCAGGATGTCTTCGCATCACGAGTTGGAGCCGATTCGCGTGGGCGTGCTCATCGATGAGCCGCTGCGCCTGGAGGGTGCTGCAAGCATCTTTGAGGAAGTGCCCAGTCGGGGCCTTGCCCGCCTTTCGCCGGTCTTCGGAAGTATGGAAGAGCTGCTGTCGGACTGCACGCTGTCATTTCTCGTGGTGGACCTGCATTCAGGCTCCGGCGGGGTCAAGATCCTGGAGGCGATTCGCCGCAGGCGTCCCGGCCTTCGGTTGATCGTGATCGGCCCGGAGGGAGACGACAAGCTGGTTATCGATTCGATCGTCGCAGGCGCACGCGGTTATCTCGATTTGAAAGCCAGCCCTCAGATTGTACGGCAGGCCGTTGAAGCGGTCACAAGCGGCTCCATCTGGGCCCCTCGAAGGCTTCTCTCCCAATTGATCGACCGGCTGCTTGGGGTGCCCGATGCCAGCCTCGCAAACCAGCCTCCCTGCCTGACATCTCGAGAGAGCCAGGTGCTCGAGCTGATCCTCAATGCATGCTCCAATCGCGAGATCGCCCGCAAGTTGGGTATTGAGGAGCGTACCGTCCAGGCTCATGTCGGGCGATTGATGCGCAAGACGGGTGCAGGGAACCGCATCGATCTCCTGATGCGATCTTCGAGTCCGGAGCTGGTTAAGGTCGCAGGTATCGCGGACCGCCGCCATGTGGACCGCCGTCGCGATCGGCGCGCGGCTCCCCCGCAATGAGTTACTGATCAGTCAACAGCTGTGGTTACTTATGTCTACACTCCATCCGTAATCTTGTATAGATCCCCGTTTTTCCACAGACTCGTTTACAGAAACAACGCAGATCTGGGGAAAGGAGTTCCCAGGCGGCATGTTTTCCATGAAGCCTGGGAACTCCTCTTTTTTGTTCTTCGTTAACCCGGTTCTGCATCCCGCCTCGCCCTTCCTGGTTCATCTTCCAAGCGAATTGTCCCAACCGGATCCTCCGGGCTCCATACTCTCCCAAGCCATCACGTTGCTGATGCGCGTCCGAGGCCGTATATTGTAGTCTGTGTTTGGATAGCCTGTCTTCCAGGCTCGGTGGAGAGTCAGGCTCTCGCGGATTCCCATGAGCCTCGCACGGTGACGCGCACGCCGCTCGGCTCAACTCCCAAGCACTCAACCTCGATGCATCAGCAAGCACGACTCAATCGGACGACTTAACAACCCGCGCCGCCTGAGAGCCGCGGAGTGGAAAGGACCAGGAGATGAAGAAGATACTGACTTCGGTTTGTCTATGTTTATCGCTTTCAACGGCCGCCTTCGCAGGCTCCACCAAGGAGGATCTGCAGGCGCGCATCGAAGCCGCCAAGGTGGTTCTGGACCAGATCATGGCGGCCAAGGACAGCAGCATTCCGATGAACATCATGGAGCAGGCTACCTGCATCGGAGTGGTTCCTGGAATGGTGAAAGGCGCTTTCTTCGGAGGCGTTCAGTATGGCCAGGGCGTCGTGACCTGCCGCACGGGACACGGGTGGAGCGCGCCGGTCTTCATTCGCATGGCCGGCGGATCGTTCGGCCTGCAATTTGGCGGCCAGTCGACCGACTTGGTGCTGGTGGCCGTGAACGATCGCGGCTTTCAGGACCTGCTGAAAAACAAATTCAAGATCGGCGGCGATGCCTCAGCGGCTGCCGGACCTGTGGGCCGCAGCGGAGAGGCCGCGACCGACTGGAAGATGAACGCCGAGCTTCTCAGCTACTCGCGCAACAAGGGAGTATTTGCCGGTATCAGCCTCGACGGGACAAGCGTAAGCCAGAATCGCGAAGACACAGAGCTCTACTACGGTGAGGCGCGCACCTTCGAATCGATCTTAAAGGGAAGTGTCGGCGTCCCCGCAGGCGCAGTGCCGTTCGTCAGCGATGTTGCACATTATTTCGTTGAAGCCAAGAACCGCTAGGAGAGACCGGTCGAAGCAAAGATGAGCGAGGGGCCTTCCGACAACGGTCAGGCCCATCGGTCGCTTTGAAAGTGGAAAGTCCGCGCTGGGGGGCTAAACTTGACGTTAGCCTGCTTGCGATGAGAGAGAACCTCGAATATTGGCTGGTCGTGGCCGTGGCGCGCACAATTGGGTGGCTGCCGCGTAGACTGGCGCGCCGCGCTGGTGGCGCGATCGCCTGGGGAGTCTATCGATTTCACGGTCGGCTGCGGAGCGTGGGCGAGCGCAACCTCTCAATGGCCCTGCCCGAGCTCTCGTCTTCGGAGCGAGAGCAGATTCTGCGAAGCGTCTTCCGGCATCTCGGCTGGCAGCTTGTCGAGTTCTGCCGCATGGCCCGCTACACCCCGGATAACACCTGCGACTGGATACACGCCGAGGGCCTCAACCATTATCGGGCCGCAAAGCTGCGCGGCAAAGGCGTTCTGATCGTCACGGGCCATCTGGGCGCATGGGAGCTGTCAAGCTTTTACCACTCGCTGATGGGCTACCCGATGAGCATGGTGATTCGCCGCCTCGACAACCGGCGGCTCGACGAGTATGTGAACGGCATTCGCTGCCTGCACGGCAATCGCGTGCTGCATAAAGACGACTTCGCTCGCGGCCTGTTGGGCGCAATGCGCAGTGGAGAGACGGTCGGCATTTTGATGGATACGAATATGACCCCGCCGCAGGGCGTGTTCGTTAAGTTCTTTGGCCGCCAGGCCTGCACCGCGTCGGGGCTGGCGCGCGTTGCTCTCAAGACAGGCGCCGCCGTTCTGCCGGGGTTCATGGTGTGGGAGAAGGCCGAAGGCCGCTACGTGCTGCACTTTGGTCCGGAACTGGTTTTTGCGCGCACCGGGAACGCCGAGGCTGACATTCTCGCCGCAACCCAGCGCTGCACCCAGGCGATCGAGACCTGGATTCGGCGCTATCCTGACCAGTGGTTGTGGATTCACCGGCGCTGGAAGACCAGGCCGGAGGGCGAGCTGGGGCTGTATTGAGGAGAAACTGATGACCTTGGGCGAATTGATCGAGGCGCTCGGCGGCAAGCTGGCTGTGGGAGATTCGGAGCATCGGGTCAACGGCGTGAACTCCGTTGAGGCGGCTAGTTCTGAGCAACTGATCTTTGCAGAGGATGTGTCTTCCGCATCGAAAGCTCTTGCCAGCCTCGCTGGAGCGATTGTCCTGCGCGCCGGAACCGCCGACGCATATCCGTCAGATAAGGCTGTTGTAGAGGTTGATCAGCCTCGGCTCTGGTTTGCGCGCGCCGCGAGATTACTTGCCAAGGAACTGCCCGAGACAGGGATTCATCCCGCCGCGATTGTTGGTGCTAATGTGCTGCTTGGCGGAGGCGTGAGCGTAGGCGCCTGTGCGGTTATTGGTGAGAACGCCAGTATTGGCACGGGAACGCGCATTGAGGCCGGCGCAGTGATCGGCGAAGGCGTGTGCATCGGCAGCGATTGCCGCATCTATCCTCGCGCCGTGCTCTACACGGGGACCACGCTGGGTAACCGCGTTATCGTTCACGCCGGCGCGGTGCTGGGCGCCGACGGCTTCGGTTATGTGCGCGATGCTGCGACGGGCCGGTACACGCAGTTTCCCCAGCAGGGAACGCTCGTAATCGAAGACGACGTCGAGATCGGGGCCAACACAACCATCGATCGCGGCGCGCTCAAGCAGACCCGGGTCGGCCGGGGAACCAAGACAGATAACCTGGTCCACGTCGGCCATAACTGCGAGATCGGCGAAGACGTAATTCTCGTCACTGGGGTGGGCATCAGCGGCTCGTGCACGGTGGGCAATGGCGCGGTGCTTGCAGGCCAGGTGGGCATCGGCGACCACGCGCATATCGGTCCCGGCGTGATTCTAGGCGGCCAGGCGGGCGTACTGAGCGGAAAGACCGTTACTAACGAGGGAATGGGTGTGAAGCCTGGGACAGTGCTCTGGGGCACTCCGGCGCGACCGCTGATGCAGGTTCTGCGCGAGCAGGCGGTGCTTACGCGGCTGGCAAAGGGACGGAAGGCGAGGAACCAGGACTAAGGCCTGAGGGACTTGGGACTAAGGAACCACGGCTCCTTGGTAGCTGATGCTCCAAGCCGTTCTTCCATTTTGCTGAGCTGGTGCTTGGAGCGGTGGAGATGCCGGCCTGGCTGCTCTCGACGCTGAGTCCGGCATCGCGTTTCTGAGCAAAATCGCCAATCCCCACGCGCCATCCATCCGGCTCTCGACAAGTAGTTCATAAGCGAGGCGAAGGAACTCCGGGTGATGCTCGAAGTGCTTGCTGGCGGCTTGCACAGTGTGGACCACGTATTCGACCGAGAAGGCATCGCGATGGAACCCTGCAACGCCAATCAGGAATCCCTTGGTCAGAGCAAACTGAGCGGTCAGCAACGCGAACTCGCGGGCCATCGAGTGCGGCTCACCGGCTGTCGCGAGATCGGTACCGAAGGGAAAACGGCAGCGAAGGATCGTGTTGACCAGATAGTTTTCGAGAATATGCGGATGCCGGTCGAAAAACGGTGCGTAGTGGCTGTCGTGCGCCTTGGCGTATCGGGCGGCTAGACTATCGAGCGTTGCACCTGGACCATTGCCGATGCCTGCAGTGAAGGCCTGAACGCATTCGACGAAGCGCGGCCTGACATTGGACCGGTGCAACAGCATTCCAGCGAGCCGCAAGACAACATCCAACTGCGCGGAGAGATTCACCGGCAGGGCTGCCAGCGCTGGCCGCAGGGCCCCGGAGGCAACCGTGGCCTCGAAGTTGACTAGAAACCGTGGAACAGTTCGCGCGAGCTCTCCGTTGGCCATCGAGTCGAGGCGCTGGCAAAAGACGCCCAGCAGAAAGAGCCGTTTCCAGAGTGGGTAATCGCGATTGCCGATCAACCTGAAGATCGCCAGCCGAATGGGCAGGAACCAAGTCAAGAGCGATAAAGACTCATCTGCAATGGTATCTCCGGCGAGATCACTTTCAGTCTCTTCGATAGCCGCCAACTGCTCCTGCGCCAGCAGCTTCGGATTGAGGAGAACCAATCGCGCTGCCTCTGGGCAGGAGAGAGTGAGTGCAGTCTCCTCGATGCCGGCAGCGGACTGAACGATGCGAGGGTAGGTGGCGCAGGCGTGGGAGAGAAACTCTTCGCCGAGTTGCGCCTGAATGCTGCAAAGGCGCTCTGAGCTCAGAAGAGGACACTGATTCGAGCCGTTCATCCGGATACTGGCAAAGATCTCTGGCCGGGCGGGCTCCGGCATGGTCAGAACGCTCGAGTCGATCAGGGTACGCAGTTGGTTTGGGGGAAGGCTCTGGTACCTCTCAAACGTTGCCTGGTCGATGGGCACACTCCAGCCCTGGCAGCAGGTGTCTTCGCAGGCCGAGCCGATGCAGTGGAAGCTCTCTGCGGTCGTAATGTGCGGCGGAAGTGGAGCGGGCAAGCGATGCTCCTAATCAACAGGACAGCACGGCTCTTCGCCGGTCCGGAATGAAGATGTGTCTAGAAACGATGCACATGGTGTGCCGCATGACAGGAGGAATGATTTGAAATCGCTGATGAGAGCCCTACTGCCTGGGAGCTTGGCGGTAAGGGGGGAAACGGTCCAAAGTAAATCTATGGCAATTTCCCCACCGGGGTGACGGGC
>Ga0181535_10006949_pt1 | contig 11531 bp, 8 predicted proteins | sample PEATcosm2014_Bin_44_FD_119774 | JGI IMG/M metagenome (GOLD analysis project Ga0181535, IMG submission 119774) | Peatland microbial communities from MTU Mesocosm Facility, Houghton, MI, USA - PEATcosm2014_Bin17_30_metaG | ecosystem: Environmental > Terrestrial > Soil > Wetlands > Peat | place...
CCGCCACACGCGCGGCGCAAGAGACGGCCCAGGCCATGCAGACCGCCGTTCTGACGCACATTATTCCACAACCATCGGACGGCACTAGCGCCGCATGGCAGGCAGCGAAAGACTTCAACCCGCTTATCGAACAGTCGTCCGTCCACAAACCGGAGGAACCTATGAACGACCAGGCAAGCTTTGCCGTGGGACTTATTGAGACCCAGGGATTCACCGCCGTCTTCGAAGCCATCGACACCGCACTGAAGACCGCCAACGTCGAGGTGCTCGCCCGTGAAAAACTGGGCGGCGGATATATCACCATCATCATCAAGGGCGACGTTGCCGCGGTGCGCGCCGCGGTGGACGCTGGCAAGGCCCACGTCGAGGGTCTGGGCAAGCTCATCGCAGCCCACGTCATCCCCAGCCCCAGCCAAGGCGTGCTCTCCCTGTTGCCCAAGTAGCGCGCGTATACGATCTCGGAACGCCCCATGTGATCGAGGGGCAGCGATCTCCGCGCGGCCATCACCGGATGGGTTGCGTGGCCTGCTGGCTGGCGACGGGCGTCGCCGCCGCGGAAGAGAACAGTTGCGGGCCGAATTCGCTCAGCAGGGTCATCACGACCACAAACACAAGGGGGCAGAAGAACAGCCACAGCCGCCTCGCCAATACATCGGAATCTCTTCGAGTAGGGTCCATCGCACTCACCCCGGGCCTGGCGCCGGTTCCAGCCAGCGCTAGTCAAAGGAGATGCTTTTCTGCGTTAAGAATGGGTAGGGATTTTGCTAAGAGTTCGTAAGTTTATGGCTTCTGCGAAGCCACGGCGAACAGTGATGCCGCTCACAATGGGCAGTGGATCCCATAGAGCGCACAGCGCGCACCGGGCTACGAAGATCAGCCCTAGTTGGTCACCACATGCATGGCGAAGCCTGCGCAGGCCACCGCGAGCACGTCCTCGACCAGCCCAGCCAGCCAGTCTGGACAGCCGGTCCGCTCCACCATGTCGCGCCGGATCATGAACCCGGCGAAGGCCCCCAGCGCCGCGCCCACCACGCCCAGCAACACGCCCTCCAGCCCCGGCCCGGCCATCGCCGTGGCAGCGATGGAGCCGATCAGCCCGCCGAAGACCAGCCGCGCCAGCAGCGGCCACGCGGCAATCCGGTCGGGCGTCTGCGGCAGTTTGTCGAACACACATTCCATCAGCGCCAGCATGGTGAACGCCGCCACCACCGCAACGCTGGCCGTCCACGCCGCCCAGGTGTTCTCCACGGGAAGATACCCCAGGTAGGCGAACCAGCACAGAACGGCCATCGGCGTCATGGCGCGCAGTCCCGTCATCACGCCGAGCAGAGGGATCGCCATCAACCAGGACAACAATTGGATCGCCATGAAACCACCTCAGGACATCGCGCGCCGCGTTCGAGCCTGCGCCCAATGCTGGATGCGTCTTCCGCCAGCCAAATTGCCGGTGAGGGTGAGTGTCTCACGCGAAGGTGGTCTTTGGGTACAGCTTGTTGGACAAACCGCGACTGGGGACTACGGCCGCAGCCAGCCATAGAGCGGGAACCGCTCGGCCATCTCTCGCACCTCGCCGCGAATCTTCGCCAGCTTTGCCGCGTCCGCACGGTGCTCCAGCGCGGTGACGATCCACTGCGCAATCACCCTCATCTCCGGCTCCTTCATCCCGCGCGTGGTGAGCGCTGGCGTGCCGATGCGTATCCCGCTGGACTTCATCGGCGGGTTGGTGTCGTACGGAATGGCGTTCTTGTTCACCGTGATGCCCGCCTCGCCCAGCGCGTGCTCGGCCTCGCTGCCCAGAATCCCCTTCTGGAAGACATCCACCAGCATCAAGTGGGTATCCGTTCCGCCGGAGATGATGCGGAAGCCGCCTTCGGCCAGGGCCTCGGCCAGCACCTTGGCGTTGGCGATGATCTGCCGCGCGTACACGGCAAACTCCGGCTGCAGCGCCTCGCCCAGCGCCACCGCCTTGGCCGCGACGATGTGCATCAGCGGCCCTCCCTGCTGTCCGGGAAAGACGCTGCGGTCGAGCGCCGCGGCCAGCTCCTGCCGGCACAGAATCATCCCCGAGCGCGGCCCGCGCAGGGTCTTATGCGTGGTCGTGGTTACGATGTGCGCGTGGGGCACCGGCGAGGGATGCACCCCGCCCGCCACCAGTCCCGCGAAGTGCGCCATGTCGATCATCAGCGATGCGCCCACCTTGTCCGCGATCGACCTCATGCGCGGAAAATCGAACTGCCGCGGGTAGGCGCTGCCTCCGCCCACGATCACCTTCGGCTTCTCGCGCAGGGCGGTCGCCTCCAGCTCGTCGTAGTCGATGGTCTCGGTGTCGCGCCGCACCTGATAGCCAACCACGCGATACAGCTTGCCGGAAAAATTGAGTTTGTGCCCATGCGTCAGATGCCCGCCGTGGGCCAGGTCCAGGCCGAGGATCGTGTCGCCCGGCACGCACAGCGTCATATACGCCGCCGCATTGGCCTGCGAGCCGGAGTGCGGCTGCACGTTCACATGCTCCGCGGCGAAGAGCCGCTTGGCGCGGTCACGCGCCAGGTCCTCCACCACGTCGGCGAACTCGCATCCGCCGTAGTAGCGCTTGCCGGGATAGCCTTCGGCGTACTTATTGGTGAAGACCGTGCCCGCCGCCTCCAGTACCGCGCGGCTGACAAAGTTCTCCGAGGCAATCATCTCCAGCCCCTCGTGCTGGCGCAGGACCTCCTTCTGAATCTGGCTGGCAATCTCCGGGTCCGCGACGGCGAGGGGTGCACTCATATCGATTGGCATGTTTCCATTTTATGACACGGCCGCTTACCGCCGCCTGCCGAAGAGTGCGGCGCCGATGCGGATGCAGGTGCTGCCCTCCTCGATCGCCACCTCGAAGTCGTTCGACATACCCATCGAGAGCTGGGTGAGCGTGGGGCAGGCGTTCAGCGAGGCATCGCGCAGGCAGCGCAGTTCGCGGAAGGCAGCGCGAGAGAGTTCGGGATCGTCGGCCCACGCTGGCACCGTCATCAGGCCGGCGGGAACCAGACTGTCGAGCGGCGCGAGGCCCGCCAGCAGCATCGGAAGCTCCGCGGGCAGGATGCCGTGCTTGGACTCTTCGTGGCTGAGCTTGACCTCGATCAGAATGGGCAGCCTCTTGCCCAGCGCACGCGCGGCGGCGTCCAGGCGAGTGGCGATCTTCAACGTGTCGACCGTATCGATGGCGTGAAAGAGCTCCGCGGCGCGTGCGGTCTTGTTGGATTGCAGCGGGCCGATCAGGTGGAACTTGGCGTCCAAAAGATGGGTGACGGCGAGAGATTTCTCCTGCCACTCCTGCACGCGGTTTTCGCCGAAGAGTCGCACCCCGGCGGCATAGGCCTCCATCACCGTTCCGGCGGAATGCGTCTTGGTGACCGCCATCAGCGCGACCTCCGACTCGGACCGGTTGGCGCGCCGGCAGGCAGCGGCGATCTGTTCCCGGATATGGGCGAGGTTGGCGGCGAGAGTCATGCTAGAAGCCATCTTATGGGTTTTCAGGTGTAATTCTTATAGCAATTCAGAAAGGAGATCGATGGGCGCTCGCGTGTGGCCAATTGTGTTGCTGATTGGGTCGAACATCTTCATGACCTTCGCGTGGTATGGCCACCTGAAGTTCAAAGGGGTGGCGTTGTGGAAGGTGGTTCTGGTGAGCTGGTCGATTGCGCTCTTCGAGTACTGCCTGCAGGTGCCCGCCAACCGCCTCGGTTCACAGGTCTACTCGCCGGACCAGCTCAAGGTGGTCCAGGAGGTGATTACGCTCAGCGTCTTTGGGGTCTTCACGGTGCTTTACTTCGGCGACAGGCTGCACTGGAACCACGCCGTCGCGGCCGGATGCCTGGTGGCCGGGGCCTTCTTCATGTTCCACAAATTTTAGGCGGGCAATGCGTTTGGCCGCACGGCCCGCCTTCGTGTTCAGCGCTGCGCTATGCGCGTGAAGCAGCTAATTGAAAATACCTCCCACGGTAACGTTGGCATTTTGTGCAGCGACCGTGAACGCGACCGTGCAGTAGTTCGGTCCGGCTGCGGTCCAGAAGACTGGACCAGGAAGCGGATTGCCATTTACGTCACTTGGCGTGCAATTGTAGGACCAGCCGCCGAAGGCTCCCCCAGTGGCTTTCAAAACCACAGTGGCTCCAATCGGATAGGTTGCCACGCAGACTGAGCCACCGGACCCTCCGTTCAGGGTCCAGCCGGGTCCGCAATGGATCACGTTCGCCGTCCCCGTGGCGGAGGCGGCCGTGACCTCCCAATTGGTCGTATTCAAGCCTTCGTTATAGATCGTCAGGGTCGACAGGAGTGCAAACGCCTGCGTACCCGGATAGCAGGAACCTGGGGTTGGCGGGTTGCCGGAGGGATTGGGCAGCACCAGCGGGCAGTTGAAGGTCGCTGTAGCCGTCTGGATCGTGCCGTCAGCGCTGGTTGCTTCCGCAATGATGCTGGCGTTTCCTGACCCGTAGGCAGTGACAACTCCGGCGGTGGCCCCCGAGTTGCCTCCTGAGTTAGTGTCGACGGGGAAGACGCTGGGCCAGGATGAGATCCAGGTCAGGCTGGGCGAGTTGGTCAGGTCGCGGACGTAGGGAACGGTCGAGAACGTTCCGATCGCAAGAAACTGCCCGGTGTCCTGCAAGTTGCCCACCGAAATCGTGCTGGGAATAATGGTGAGAGAAAGAAGGGGCTCTGGCGCGGCCGATAGGGTAGCCGAGACGTTCGCTGTACCGGACACGATGCTGCCGTCGGGGTTGATTAACTCCGCAGTGATGGTGGTGGCGCCCGCGGATAGGCCCGAGACAAGCCCGCTGGCGCTGACGGTAGCGATGGTTGGAATGCTGGAACTCCACCTGATCTGGGGCGAGTTGGTTACGTCCGTCAGCAGGCCGGTGTTTCCGGAGGTGGCAAGCGCAATAAACTGGCTGGTCTGACCGGAAGCCGACAGCAACGCGGAGCTAGGAATAATGCTCACCGAAGTGTACTGTTCCGCTGTTCCGCCCGTCACGGTGAACGTTGCCGTTCCGGCCACCACGCTTCCGCCCACGGAGTTGGCGTAGAGGGCAATAATCGTAGCCGTTCCCTGGCCCACTGCCGTGGCCAGCCCGGTGGCGCCGCCGATGGTGGCAATCTGTGCGCTGCTTGTGTTCCAGGCCACCTGGTTGGTCAGGTTCACCGTAGCCCCCGCGCCGGTCGTTCCGATGGCGAGGAATTGGCTGGTTTGAAGTGGTGAAGCAACCGCTTGAGTGCCTGGAATGACGGTGATCGAAGCGATACTGCTCCCATTGCCCGTCCCCGAGATGGTCACGCTCAGGCTGGCGCTTGCGTTGAGTCCGCCAGAAGGGGAGAGGGCAACGATGGTTGTCGTCCCAGCTCCCACGGCCGTAGCCAATCCGGCAGCATTGATGGTGGCCACCTGCGCGTTGCTGGAGAACCACGTCACCTGACTGGTGAGGTTCTGTGAGGCGCCTATGCCGGTCAGGTTGCCGGTCGCGATAAACTGCGTCGTCTCCCCGGAAAACGTCTCCGCCGCCGAGCTCGGTGTCACGGTGAGCGACGGGGTTCCCGATCCCGATCCCGACGCCGGGGGCGTCACCGTCACGTTGGAACTTGCATTGAGGCCGCCGGACTCGGCGATCACCGTGGTTGTTCCGCCGCCCAAAGCCGTCACCAACCCCGTCGCACTGACGGTGGCCACCTGCACGTTGCTGGAGATCCAGGTCACCTGGTTGGTCAGGTTCTGCGGGCCGCCGACACCGGTCAGGTTGCCGGTCGCGGTAAGTTGCGTCGTCTCCCCGGCGAACGTCTCCGCCACAGTGTTTGGGATCACCGAGAGAAACGGAGAGCCCGAAGACGAGATCGTCACACCAAGGGTCGCGCTTGCAATGAGTCCACCGGACTCGGCGAGGATGGTCGTCGTTCCGGAACCCACTGCCGTAGCCAATCCGGCGGCATTTACGGTTGCCACCTGCACATTGCTCGATACCCACGTCACCTGGCTGGTCAGGTTCTGCACTGCGCCGATGCCGGTCAGGTTGCCGGTAGCGGTAAACTGCGTCGTCTCGCCGGCAAAGGTCTCTGCCACCGAACTCGGGACCACCGTGAGCGTCGGAGTTCCCGACCCCGATCCAGACGCCGGGACCGTCACGGTCATCGTCGCGCTTGTATTGAGCCCGCCCGATACAGCGGTGATCGTTGTCGTCCCTGCGCCCACCGCCGTAGCCAATCCAGCCGGGGTGATGGTGGCCACCTGCGCGTTGCTGGAGACCCAGGTCACCAGGTTGGTCAGGTTCTGCGAGGCGCCTACGCCAGTCAGGTTGCCGCTGGCAATAAACTGCGTCGTCTCGCCGGCAAATGTCTCCGCCGCCACGCTCGGGATCACCGTGAGTGTCGGAGAGCCCGTTCCCGACGTCGTGACCGTCACGGTCACAGTCGCGCTTGCATTGAGTCCGCCGAACTGGGCGAGGATGGTCGTTGTTCCGGCGCCTACTGCCGTCACCAACCCACCCGAAGTGATGGTGGCGACCTGCGCATTGCTGGAGAGCCACTGCACCTGGTTCGTTACATTCTGCACGCCGCCGATCCCGGTCAGATTTCCGGTCGCGGTAAACTGCGTCGTCTCCCCAATAAATGTCTCCCCCGCCGATCCCGGCAAGATCGAGATCGACGGAGTGGTCTGCGTCGCCGATCCGGCGATATTCACCGTCAGGTCTGAGTAGGCAACCACATTGTTGGACGACGCTGCCGTAATCTCGACGTATCCAGCTCCCACCGCTGTCGCCAGCCCGTTGGAGTTGATCGTCGCGACATTTGGGTTGCTGGTCGCCCAGGTCACCGAATTTGTGACGTTGGCTGTCGACTGGGGCCCCGATCCCATCTGTTCCTCTGCGTACGCCGTGTACTGTGCCGTCTGGCCAACGGCAGTCAAAATCTCAATCCCCGGCCCAGGAACGATCGTGAGAGATTCCACCTTGCTACAAGCCGTAAGCGACAGGGCTAGCGGCAAGCCAAGCAGGACCGGCAGCAGGGACACACGCGGGCGAAAGGTCATCGGAAAGTCTCCTGACCCAAAGCTACTAAGTCCCAGCCGTAGAACTCTATGCCACTTTCGCTATGCCGATGCAACTTTTGTGCCAAGCACAGTTGCGCGATCGGCTCAGCGCGCGCGTGGCGACGCTCCCACGGTCCCGCTGCCCAGGGGATTGACCGGGTTGAACCTGCGCGCCAGCTCGGGTGTCGACTGCACGTCCGCGGCGGGTGGATTGTCCGCCTTGGCCACCTCCGCGCCAAAGAGGTAGCTCGGCCCAAACATGTTGCTGGTAAAGATCACCAGCGACTTGTCCGGCGAGAAGCGCACATTGGGCTCCTGGCGATAGTTGTGGGCCGACAGATTGACCAGGTGCTCGGAGCGGAAGATTCCGGGCTGGAAGAAGTCCGGATCGTTGAGGCCATCGACGCGCAACAACGTGGGATGGAAGAGCTCGATCCACTCGCCGTCAGGCGCCTTGGCGACCTGGCCGGGATCGCCGCCATCGCCGCAGAACAGGTCGAGGTCCCTGGTCAGGTTGAAGTGGATGGACCAGTCGTTGCGCTCCATGTGATACGCGGTGCGCTTACCGGTGGAGAGGTTGTACCCGGCAAGGTAGAAGTCCTGGCCCTTGACGGGCTGCCAGTCGTACCAGATGGTCTGGCCGTCGAGGCCCCAGAACTCGTGGCCGGCGATCTCATCGGCGATGCGTCGATGGTGGATGAGGGTGTTGTGGGTACCATCGGTGTGGATCATCCAGATCCGATCGACCTTCTCCCACGCGCCTTCATGGCAGTACATCAGAAGCTCAGGGTCGGAGGGCGAGAAGAGCAGATGGTTGATCCAGTCCGTGGAGTGGAGAAGCGGCTTCAGATCGCCGGGCTTTTCGCCCTTCGGTCCGGGTTCCAGGCGAAGGGTGAACAGCACCAGGGGAAGCTGCGCCGCGAGCCGGACCGCCATCATCTGGCCTTTGTTCGCCGGCTGGTAGTGCGGCCCCTGCGCCGCGCTGGCGATGCGGTTGTCGGCAGCGCCGGCAGGCTGCGCCGGAGCCGGCACTGCGGCCGCGCCGTACTCCTTGCCGGTGGGCGGGCCTTCGATGTAGGTCCCGGCAACGAGTGTCTCATCCGCGTTGACGCTGACCACGCTCATGCTTGAGGTGTTGGGCAGCTTGGGCACATCGACCAGCTTGCGAATGGCGCCGCTGTTGGTGTCGGCTTTGTACACGGAGGTGACGCCGGCCGCATCCGTGCTGGTGTAGAAGACGCTGTTGGTCTTGTGCCCGACCACCATGGTGTGGACCACGCCCGGCGCAGATCCGCCGGCTGGGTCCGCGGATTGCGGCGGATTGGCCACCAGCAACTTGGTCTTCAACGTCGCCATCTCCAGCACATGGATCCCGTCCGGTGCGGTGTAGACCATCTGCTTGCCGTCCGGCGTGTAGGCGTTGATGTTGAAGTAGAAACCGCCCGAGTTCGGCTCGTCGCTCAGCCGCCACACCCGATGGCCGGTGTCCTTGTCCACCCAACTGCGCGGCGGCATCGGCCCGCCCGGCGTGGCCTGCGCTAGGCAGGCAATTGGAAGTGGCAATAGAGCGAATGCGAGGACGGATACAGCCAGTGGGGTGAGGCGCGGAGTGAACATAGATTTCAGACGGCTGCGCACGGAAAAAAGACGCCCACCGGATGCATGGCGGAGGAGCAATGCAGGGTGGGATTTTGGGCTGGCCTGTGGATGGGCTTGGCGTTGCCGCCCCAATGCGCGTAGAAGGGACAGATGGAGATTTTGACCTCGGCGGAGATGGGTGCAGCAGACCGGCGCACGGCGGAGCACTTCGGCGTGCCCCTGGCAGAGTTGATGGAGAACGCAGGCGCGGCAGTCGCGAACTTCTGCCTGCTCCGGGTTCCGGCGGCGGAGCGCGTCCTCGTGCTCTGCGGCAAGGGCAACAACGGCGGCGATGGATTTGTTGCTGCGCGCGTGCTGGCAGAGGCGGGCGTAGATGCGGCTGTGCTCCTGCTGGGGCGCGAGGATGAAGTAAAGGGAGAGGCGGCGGCAGCGCTCGCGCGGCTGCGCGCCGAGGCCCCGGCGGTCGCAATCAGCCCGGTCACTGATGAGGCTGCGCTCGCGACGGATCGCAACGCAATTAATTCGGCGGACCTGCTCATAGACGCGGTGCTGGGCACCGGCTTCAAGCCTCCTCTGCGCGGGTTGCCCGCTGCTCTGCGCGAGTTGGTTGCGAAATCCGCCGCGCCGGTGGTTGCGGTCGATCTTCCCTCGGGGTGGGACGCCGACTCCACCGCGCAGACCGCGCCGGATGCATTCCGCGCCGATGCAGTGGTCACGTTCACCCGTCCCAAGCTGGCGCATGTCTTTGGCCATCTGACCAGTGCGACCTTTGACCCAGTCGTCGTTGCGGAGATTGGCTCGCCCGCCGAGGCCGTCGTCTCCGCCGGAAACTTGAGCTGGGCAGGCGCTTCCAAGTCAATCGCCGAACGGCCTCGCGATGTGAATGCCAACAAAGGGAAGTTCGGCCATGTATTGATCGTCGGTGGAAGCTACGGGACGGCCGGCGCGCCTTCGATGGCCTCGCTGGCCGCGTTGCGCGCGGGCGCCGGTCTGGTCACCGCCGCAGTGCCAAAGAGCATCTCGGAGCTGGTCGCCGCAGTCGCGCCGGAGCTGATGCTTGCGCCGCTGCGCGAAGGTCCCGAGGGCGCGGTATCGCTGGAGAATCTTGCCGCCGATGGCTTGTTCGCGCTGCTGAAGGCAAAGAAGATCAGCATCGTCGCCCTCGGGCCGGGGCTCTCCACCAAGGGAGAGGCCCCCGAGTTTGTGCGCGGATTTGTTGCGGATTGCAGCCTGCCGATGGTAATCGATGCCGACGCGCTCAACGCCTTCGCCGGACAAACCAATCTGCTGGATGGAAGCAGCCGCACGTTGGTCCTGACACCGCATCCCGGCGAGATGGCGCGCCTCACCGGCCTGACCATTGCCCAGGGCGAGGCGGACCGCATCCATCTTGCGCGCAGCTTTGCCACCGAACACAAGCTGACCCTTGTGCTGAAGGGATGGCGCACGCTCATTGCCCATCCCGACGGGCGAATCGCGGTGAGTACCAGTGGCAACCCCGCAATGGCCAAGGGCGGCAGCGGAGATATCCTGACCGGGATTGTGGCGGCGATGCTGGCCCAGTTTCCGCAGGATGTGGCCCGTGCAGTGGAAGCCGCCGTCTATCTCCACGGGCTCGCCGCGGATTTTGCCGCGCACGCGATGGACGAGCACACAATCCTGGCCACTGACACGCTGGCCCATCTCTCGGACGCCTTCCGCTATCGCACGAAGGACGCCGATGGCCTGACCTGGATCTGCGGACTGAACGGCGTGGAGCGAAGCTGATGCGTGAGAAACGATTCAAGACGCGCTCGGTGGAAGAGACGCTGGAGCTGGGCGGGCGCATCGCCGCGATGCTGCATCCGCCGCTGCTTGTAATTCTGCGCGGCGAGGTCGGCGCGGGCAAGACGACGCTGGTGAAGGGAATCGCCGCGGCCCTTGGAGCGGCAGCCGAGGATGAAGTCACCAGCCCCACCTTCACCATCGTGCATGAGTACGCCGGGACCTCCGTCCGGCTCTTTCATCTCGACCTCTATCGCCTGGAGACGGAGGAGCAGATCGCCGTCCTCGGCATCGACGAGATGGCGAGCTACCCCGATTCTCTCCTGCTCATCGAGTGGGGTGAGCGCTTCGAGAGCATCGTGAACCGCGCCGCCGGCGAAATATACATGGAGCACGGCGAGGGCGACGAGCGCGGCCTGATTATCCGCCTGAAAGAATAGTTCCCTACGCAGCGGGATCGAAGATCGGCCCCCGCGCGCGGCCCGTGTAGCGATAGATGGCGCACTCTTCGTCGCCTGTCGAGCCATACTCCTTCTGCCGCGCGATGGCCTCGCGGTCCGCAGCGTGGTCCTCCGGCGACATGGGAACGTTCTCCAGAAAGAGCTGCGCGAAGGCTGGGTTGCGGTCGATCACGCTGGCGCACTCGGCGTTGACGTAGAGCAGGTCCAGCGTTCCCGGCCGGCTGGCAAACTGCGTCTCGATGCGGCGCAAAAGCTGCTTCAGCACCGGAGCCTCGAAGGGGTGAAAGAGAAAGAGGAGCGTGGGCGTCTGCGGCAGATCGTACTCCAGCGCGTCTTGCTCGACGACCTCGATGGGAGCGATGCGCGCGGCGGTCGGGTCCTCGCGGTGGGCGCGGCTCCAGCGCTCCACATTCCGCCGCGCGATGGCGGCCATCTCGGGGTTCAGCTCGATGCCGGCCACCTTGCGAAAGCTGTACTCGCTGGCAACCAGCAGGCCGCGGCCCTTGCCCGCGCCCACATCGATAAACGTGTAATCCTCGATTGGGTGCGGCGGCCCGCTCGCGCGCCAGTGTGTGATCAGCGCGCGCAGAATGCTGGGAGCAACGCCGTAGTAAGCTGTGATGTGCTCGTCGTTGGCGTGGCCCGTGACCAGGTGC
>Ga0181535_10006951_pt1 | contig 11530 bp, 10 predicted proteins | sample PEATcosm2014_Bin_44_FD_119774 | JGI IMG/M metagenome (GOLD analysis project Ga0181535, IMG submission 119774) | Peatland microbial communities from MTU Mesocosm Facility, Houghton, MI, USA - PEATcosm2014_Bin17_30_metaG | ecosystem: Environmental > Terrestrial > Soil > Wetlands > Peat | place...
ATGTACCCCAGGTTTTCCTATTCATCGCACTGGCGCTAGTAGCCATCCAAGTGTTGGGGGAGGAATGTTCCCTCGCGGCGGAGCCGGAAATGAACTGGGGCAACCGTCTTTTGGCATGGCTGCGGAGGGCCCGCGAGTGGAAGGGCGATTCCTTCTAAAAGTTAGTTCATTTGGTGCAACGCAAACGAAGAATGACCGCCGCCTCATAGGCAGTTCCGCCTGGATTACCGGCCAACCGGAGACAGCACTACTACTCGATTTTTGGGACTTATTCCTGGTCCAATGGCAGTTCTCCCCCAAAAATGCCGCAATATTACCCATCGAACCCCAATCGGCGCGCAGCCGGGCCCCACATCCGATACCATACTTAAGGTACCTATTACAGAATGAGCCTGAAAGCCAAGCTGGAAGCTGTCATCTATGCCGCGGAAGAGCCGGTCACTCTGAACCAGCTCGCCGCCCTCTTTGCCGCCGAAGCCCTTGAATGGAAGGCGGAGCAGGAAGCTGTGTCTGCCGATCAGGCCTCCAGCGCTGCCGAAGCCGCCCAAACTCTGCCCCTCGGGCTAAGCGAAGATCTCACCGAAGACATCGCCTCTGCGGACGAAGAGCCAGTCTCCTCTGATCCCGCTGCGTCCGAGCCGGTCAGCGAGTCCGCCGCAACAGCCATCGAGCCACAGCCCGAAGCAAGCTCCGAGACGGTTACGGAACCTAACCCTGAATCCAGCCCACAGACCAGCCAGGAACCCAGCACGGAGCCAATTGCCGAGGCCGCTGTAGAGACCGCTCCTGTGACTGAGTCAACCGGCGACCCTGCGGCCCCCGATTCTGCCTCCCTCGATGCATCGGAAGTCGAAGCCGCAACAGCAGGCGAAGAGGCCGTACTTTCAGCGGAGGCTGCCGAGTTAGAGGCACGCCGACAGGCCCGCCAGCTCGACCGCGAAGTCCGCGCCATCCTCCGCCAGCTTCTCGATGAACTCATTGCGTCCTGCGCCTCCGACGGCCGCGGCGTCGAGATCCGCGAGATTGCGGGCGGCTACCGTGTGGCCACCAAACCGGAGTGTCACGACGCCGTCCGGCTCTTCGTACGCAGCCTCAAGCCGGCGCTCAAGCTCTCGCTGCCGGCCCTTGAGACCCTGGCCGTTATCGCATATAAGCAGCCCGTGACCGCGCCCGAGGTCAACGAGATTCGCGGCGTGGACTCCTCCGGCGTCTTCGGTTCGCTGCTGGCCCGCAAGCTCATCGCCACGGCAGGCCGCAAGCAGGTCATCGGCCGGCCCATTCTCTACAAAACAACCCGCGAATTCCTGCTTCGCTTTGGCCTGAAAGACGTCTCCGAGCTCCCCTCGATGGAAGAGTTCGAGAAGTTGGCCGCAATTGAACTCGACGAGCCGGAGACCGCATCCGGCGAAGAATCCGAGCAGAGATCCAATCCTGCATTAGCTCCAGAAGGTCCGGAGTTCGATGAATCAGCCAGCGAAGAGCTGGAAGACTCACCCGCCGAAGACCTGGAAGCGCCAACAGAACTCTCAGAATCCACTGGGACCGCCGAGACGGCGGTCAGCAACGAACTTCCACCCCCCGAAGAGGCCGCTCCTGCTGCGCCTCCCGCACCAGAGCAGGCAGAAATCGAGACACTTCCCCATGGCGAAGAAGAAAACTAAGATCCCGACCGAAGCAACCGAAACCAACGAACTGAACCTGGAAACCGCATCCGAACCTGAAACTCAGAAGATCGAAGACCCGATCGGCGATCTGACCGATGGCGAGGCACAAGCTGCCCTCGAAGCGGAACCTGAATTCGGGCCCGAATCTGAATCTGAGACTGAGATTGAAGCCGAAGACAGCCCTGAGCCCGAGTCAGATGAGAGCCCTGAGCAGGAATCGGATGACGACTCGGAGAACGACTCCGAACCTGAGCTCACGCCCAAGCCGCGTCCCCCAGCCAAGCTCGAACGGTTGCAGAAGATCCTTGCCGCCGCAGGCATTGCCAGCCGCCGTGCCGCCGAGTCGCTAATCGAGCAGGGCCGCGTCCAGGTCAATGGCAAGGTCGTCACGGTGCTTGGGACGAAGGCCGACCTCGGCCGCGATCACATCCGCGTGGATGGCAAGCTGCTGCAAGGCGCCGAGCGGCTGCGCTACTTTGTACTCAACAAACCCAGGGGCTTCGTCACAACGGTCAAGGACCCCGAGGGCCGGCCCACGGTGATGCAGTTCTTTGAAAAGATGAAGGAGCGCCTCTACCCTGTCGGCCGTCTGGACTACCTCAGCGAGGGGCTGCTCGTCGTCACCAACGACGGCGAACTGGCCAACCGCCTAACCAAGGCCGCGTCGGGCGTGGAAAAGACCTACCTGGTCAAGGTTGCCGGACAGCCTACCGAAGCCGAACTGGATATTCTTCGCGGCGGCGTAGCCATTGATCGCGGCGCCCCCGGCTCGGCCAAGATACGCACCTCCCCAGCCCGCATTCGCCAGGTGCGCCAGGGCGACAATCCCTGGTATGAAGTGGTTCTCATCGAGGGCCGCAACCGCGAGCTGCGCAAGATGTTCGAGGAGATTGGCCACTTTGTTGAGAAGATCCGGCGCACCGGCTACGGCCCGCTGGTTCTCGACCTGGAGCCAGGTAGCCTCCGCGAACTGGAACCGCGCGAGCTGGATCTGCTGCGCTTGGCTGCCGAAGGCAAGCTGCGCACCCCCAAATCGAAGGACATCCGCCGCCGCAACGCCGCCGATGCGGGCCTGTTGCCGACGGTCCTTCCCAAGCCCAGCGGCCGTCCGCGCCAATCGGCCCCGCCCGCCGCTGCTGCCGAACGGCCAACCGCCTACCGGCCTAATGCCTCGGACCGCCCCGGCCGCCCGGAACGCCCCAGTCGCACTGGCCGCCCTTACAGCAAGAACGCAACGACCAAGCCCTTCCGTTCAGACCGTGGCGGCCCAGAGCGTGCCCGGCCAGACCGCGGCGGTGCGGAGAGCTTCCGCCCCTCCGCCGGACGCACCTCCGCCCCCAATCCAGTTCGGAGCTTCTCCCATTCTGAAGACGAGCGTCCTGGCCAACGAGGGACAGGCGGTCAAGAGAGCTTTGGCTCCGCCCGGCCCGCGGGACGCAGCTTTGACCGGCCAGCCTACGACCGTCCCAGCGCCAGCGCTCCCAGGCCCGGCTCAGCGGGGACAGGCAGAACCGGCACCGGACGGCCATTCACCGCTAAACCCAAATTCGACAAGCCCGCATGGAAGAAGCCCGAGCGCCCGCAACAATCTGACCGGCCCGGACGCCCAGACCGGCCAGCTTTCCAGCGCTCTGCTCCGCCCCGCCGCGAGGCTCCAAAGCGTGAAGCCCGAGTATTCGACGAAGATCTGGGCCCGGTGAGACCGCCCAATCTTCACATTGAGGAGATCCCGGCCGAGCGGCCCGGCACAGCACGCCCGTTCCAGCCGCGCCCTGTCACGCCGCGTTCTTTCGATGCCCGCCCGAGCGCACCACGCTCCAGCTCGCCTCGCCCCTACACGGACCGGCCCAGGCCCAGCCGCCCAAGCGGCCCTAATCGCCCAAGTGGTGGATCGGGCCGCTCCAGTTTCGATAGGCCGACATCCTCGGCCCCGCGCAGCTCAGCCCGGTCCAGTTCCGCTCCTTTCAGCCCGGCCAAGCCCTTCCGAGGGGAAGGCGGCCTCGCACGACCCTTCACCACCAGCAGCGGCAAACCTCGCGCAGGTGGCGCACGGCCCAGCAGCAAGCCTGGAAAATTTACCAAGCCCGGTTCGTCTAAACCGGGTGGATTCAAATCCTACGGAAACAAGCCTGAAGGCCGTTCCTCGGCTGGCCCGGCCAAGCGTACCTTCCGGCGCGACGAAGGCGCGGGATCGTTTACGCCCCGGCCCAGTTCGGATTCCGGGCCGCGTCCGTCGGGTTCGTCTCGCTCATTCGCTCCGCGCCCCGAGGGAAGGACCGGCACCGGTTGGAAGCCCAAGCCCAGCTTCAGCGGTCCAGGCAAACCGGCCTCCGGCTCGCGCTCCGGGCCCAAGCCGGGCGGCTTCAAGAGCTCTGGCTACAAAGGCAAACCATCCGGCCCCAAACGCGCAGGTTCCCGCCCAGGCGGCAAACCTGGCGGAAAGAGGCGCGGCTAACCCGCGCTTCGGTCTCGTCTGAACTTGTGCCGTTTCAAACTACCTCTCCGCAATGAGTGCTAAACTTTGCCCATTCACGACGGCTGTTCAAACGCGTGGACAGGACAGACTCAAAGCCGCGAGGGTGCGCCCATGGCAAACACTTTTGGTCGAGACATTCTTATTCAAGCTCCAGATCCGAAGAAGGCGGCCTCATTCTATGTCGAAAATCTTGGCTTTGAGGTCACCGGCGAAGAGCCTGAAATGATCAGCCTTCATGGCCGCCACATCAACCTCTTCATCGAGCGCGGTCCGGCGTTGGGACCGGTCTTGGAAGTCACGGTGGACAGCGTCGAAGCCGCCCGTCTCCGGCTCATAAAGCTCGGCTGCGAAGTCATCAAGAATGAGCCGGATTTTCCGCGATGCTATGTCAAAGATCCATACGGCATGATCTATAACCTGACCAGCTAACGCCGGAGACCCACTCATCGAAACAGGTATGATGGTATTTTGTCCGTCTCGTCCAACGAGACCGGACGCAAAGGATATCTCCATCACCCCGATGCAGGAACAAATGAACGAATCACAAACTGGAAGAGTCGAGCTCTTCGACACAAGCCTCCGGGACGGGTTACAGCAGCCGAATATCGACATCTCCGTGCCCAATGCCGTCAGCCTTCTCCAGCACATGGCCGCCTTTGGCGTCCACTATGCCGAGATTGGTTTTGCTGGCGCCAATCAATTCGTCACGGATTTGACCGCCGCTCTTCTTCCGGTCAAAACGGGAGCCATGAAACTGGCCCTCTTCGGCAGGACACGCGGCCGCGGAACCAAGGTCCAGGATTGGTCCGACGCGCAATTCATGATTGGGCACAAAGGGCGCATTCCGGTCGCTGTGATCGTCGTCAAATCCCGCCTGCTCGATGTCATCAAGTCGCTCGAGACCACTCCTGAAGAAAACCTGCTAATGGCCTACGAGACCGTCGAGTGCCTTCAAGACAGCGGTCTTGAAGTCATCGTCGACCTTGAGCACGCCATGGACGCCGCCTGCGGACGCCGCGAAAACGGCAACGAGTGCGATTCCGATTTCAGCCAGCAGAGTGTCGACTACTTTCACCAGATGGTTGAGCAATGCGCTCGCCAGCAAGTTAGCCGGATCGTGGTTTGCGATACCACCGGCGGCGCGGACCCCACAGAGGTCGGCCAGGTAATTGAAGGCCTGGTGCGGAGTTATCCCGGCGCTAACTTCGGCTTTCACGGCCACACCGATCGCGGTCTGGGAGTCGCCAACGCCCGCGCCGCGATTCTTGCCGGAGCCACCCAGATTCAAGGCACGATTCTTGGCACCGGCGAACGCTGCGGAAATGTTAATCTCACCACCGTCATCGGCAGCATGCAACTAAGAGGCGAAGCCGAGTTTGTAACTCCCGAGTCACTTGCCGGACTAACTAGCCTCGCTAACTCGGCTTACTCAGCCTTTGGTCTGGAGCCGCCGCACGGCACTCCTATCGTTGGCCCCGGCGCATTTGGCACCTGGGCCGGAATGCACGGCAGCAGCGAAAAGAAAAACCCAGGGGCATATCTCTGGTGCGATCCGGCGCGCGTCGGCGCCAGCCCGGTCATCGGCGTCAATGGCCAATCGGGACGAGCCAATATTGTGATGCTCTCTCAAACTCTCGGCGTTCCACTGGATTCAACGCAGGCACAGGCATTGATGGACGCCAACCAGCCAATGATGGAGGGCGGTGGCTTCACGGTGAGTGAAGTCTCGTTCAAGCTGGCCTGCATGAAAGTGCTCGGAACTCTGCATGATCGTTTCAGCGTCAAGAGCTGGCGAGTGCTGGATGAATCGGACGAGACCGGGAACCGCTACGTTCAGGCCTCAATGTTAATGTCGGTGGGCGATTCGACAGTAGTTACAACGCGAGCCGAGGGAGCCGGTCCCGTCGATGCGCTCACTAAAGCCATGCGCCGCGAATTGGAAAAGTGGCATCCGTCAATTGCGCAGATGCGATTGGGCACATTCAGTGTCACGGCCCTTGATGTCTCCGCCCACGACACGGCGGCTTACGTTCGAGTCACCGTCAGCTTCAATGCCGACGGCCACGAACCCTGGACGACCGCCGGAGTCAGCGGCGATTTGAATCAAGCCGCGCTGATGGCCATCGTCGACGGCTTCCATTACTGGATGCTGAAAAACCCCAGCTAAATTAGCCGGAGTTCAGAGACACGTTCAATAAGTCAATGCGTTGCGAGCTAGTAACTATCGGGCATTGTCCCTTGTGCGAGAACCGCCATCAGCAGCGGGCAATCGTCACCAGGGAATACGCCCTTAAACTCGATCATGCCGTGGTGCTTTGAATCAACCTGCAAAGTCAAAATCTGCTGTTTTCTGTCGCGCAACACGGTTACCTGCACGGGCTTGCCCTGATTGGAGCGCAGCGAGCGGTCCCAGTCTGCGACCGTGGAGATGGCATCGGAGCCCACCTTGAGGATCACGTCGAAGGCCTTCAATCCGGCTGCCTCAGCCTCGCTCTTCCGCGCCACCTGCTTGACCATCAGTCCGCTCGGCACGCCCAGATACTCGGCCATCTGCGAAGTCAGCGGCTCCACCAGTGCGCCCACCTTCAGGCTGCTGCCAAAGAACGGCATATGGAAGCCTCCCGGCAGCGGCGCATCGCCCCCGCCGGCGAGCATTCCCATCCCCTGCCCCTGCGCAAAGGTGTCGCTGCCCGTTCCGATTTTGGTCCACACGTCGTGCTCCATTACCTGGCGATCCGCTAGTTTGACTGCCAGCGTCTGGAGGTTTCCGTCCCTGCTGATTTCAATGCTGACATTGCGGCCTGCTGGAATCTCGCGCAGCATCCGCCGCAACTGCTCGGCACCCTCCACGGGCTGCCCGTTCAGCTTGACCACCACATCGTTGACTTTGAGTCCGATCTGCCCAGCCGGAGCGTCGTGATCGATCAGCGTAATGATTGCACCGCGAACCTCTTTGAGCTTCAGCGCCTGCGCCTTTTCCTGGTCAACGTCCGCCAAGTCAACCCCCAAATATCCTTGAGAGTTCGAGTGCAGCGCCAGCGGACTGGGCTCCTCAAACCACTGGACAACTCCTCGCCCCTGCGCCAGAGCCGCGCTCGACGCCATCGTCAGACACACACCCGCACATACCAATGCAACAGCCCGATATAGCCTCAAAATGTCCTTCATCGCTCCATCTCCCGCGACATCTTCATCCGGCCCGCATTCTCTTCTGACGATGCGGTTCCCGGAACGTAATACTCGCTTACTGAATCTCTGGAACCCGGTCCAAAACCTGTCTCGAAACGGTACGAATATAAGGGCTCCGATCCGAGTTGGCGACCGAGTTCAGCACCTGCCGCACGCTCGTATCGCCCTCCACCGGCTCCAGAATATTGATCGCCGCAGTGCGAATCTTCGGGTCGCTGTCGTATAAAAGCGCCTCCAGCATCGCATCCCGCACCCGCTGATCCTGAGCCACATAAGGCTCCAGCCCCTGCATGGCCTTTTCGCGCACGCCCGCGCTCCTGTCATAGCGCAGTGCCACCATCAGCGCATCCCGAATCCCCACCCCTGGGCAGCCATGTCCCGCACGGCACTCAGCCGCCAGCAGCCCCACCGAGTTGTCCCGCACCCCCGCCGAAGCCGAATTCTGGCTGGCCAGCATCAGCAACTGCCGGATCGCCGGATCATCCAGCGAACCCTCGATCTGCTGTGGCACTACCTGGTTGTAATGCACTTCCACCATGTGGCTGTTCGGCTGCTGAACGATGCTTGAAATGTTGGCAATCTCCGCAGGCGCGGCGCTTCCCGCCGTCGAAACGACTGCCTGCTGCATCTGCGCCTGAGCAGCCTGGTTCGCCGCCACGCGAACCGCGCGATTCTCGGCAACTCGATAGCCGCCCAGCGAACCCGCCCCTGCCCCAACCAGCAGCAGCAGAGCCGCCGCCACCGGCGCAGCCTGCAGACTGGCAAAGTTGTTCGTTAGCCGTTGGGCCAGGCGCTCAAACCAGCGCATCGGGGGCAGCGCGTCAAGCGCCTCCTCCAACCGCAGCCGGGAACGCGCAACCAGATTGGCATCTGGCTCCACCACCGGGTGGGCCTCCATCAGCACTTTCAGCGCCAGCAGTTGCTCCCGCTCCTTGTGGCACTCCGGGCAGCCTGCCATATGCCGCTCCAGTTCATGCGTCTGTTCGTCGGCCAGTTCTCCATAGGCCGCCGCCACGATCCGCTCATTTGCTACTTCGCAATTCATAGCTCTACGTCCTTCCAGCCCCCAAAAGTGCCACAATACTCGACCTGGACTCCGCCGCCCGCAGGGCATTGCCGCCGGTCAACTTACCGCAATCCCGCCAACTGCATTCGCAGCTTTTTCGTCGCCCTGAAGAGCGTATTTTTGGCGGTTTCTTCCGTGGTGCTCAACATCTCTCCAATCGTGCGCAGGCGGAGCCCCTGATAGTGCTTGAGTTCAAAAACCATCCGCTCCCGCGGCGTCAGCTTTTCCAGAGCCGTTTGAATTCGCTCGCCGAGCACCTTGCGCTCCAGTTCCTTGGCCGGATTTGAAAACGACCGGTCGTCTGACACCGAAGCCAGGATGTCGATCTCATCGCCTGAGTGGTTCACCACCACCGAGTGGTCCTCGCGCCGCGTCTTGCGCCGCCGCAGTTGGTCCAGGCAGAGATTGGTCACTATCCGGTAGATCCAGGTATAAAACGAACACTCAAAGCGGAAATTCCCGATATACCGGTAAGCCTTGAGGAAAGCCTCCTGATAAATATCCTCGGCGTCGTGCTCGCTGCCGGTCAGGTGCAGCGCCAGCCGCAGCACCTGCTGCTCATACTGCCGGACCAGTGTGTCAAAGGCGGCACGCGACCCCGCCTGCGCCTCGCGGATCAGCTCCATCTCCGGCGCGCGCGCCTGCGCGCGCTCCTCTGCAGTCTTTTGTCCGTTGATTGCCCTGGTCGCAGCCATCCCTGGGGAGGATTGTACCCTTCCGCCAGCCGGCCATGCTATGCCGTCCCGCAATTGAGCAGGGGAACTGGGGTAGATCGCCGCATCCGCTGCCATGGATTCTGCTCCGGAGAGTGAACTCTCTCTGCATTGGGATAGACGCAGAAATCAGGCAGAGGTAAGCGAACCGTTAGAAGGGTTAAACCATCGGAATTTAACCCATGCTGATCGACATGACCCAGGGTGGCCCAGGTCTGGACTTTCAGACCTGGAAAACCACGAACCTTTGGAAGGGTGCCCCAGGTCCCTCGCATTTGGGGATCTGGGAAACCATGAACCCCAAGCGAGCGAAAAGCGGGCAGTTGGCCCCACCGCAGGTGGCCCGGTAAACTGAAAAAACAATGAATGGAAATCTCTTTCCCGATCCCCCGCCCGACGTCGCCGAAGCTCCGGCTGAACGCTTCACAGCCCACTGCGACGGAGGCTCGCGCGGCAATCCCGGCCCCGCAGGCTACGGCGCCGTCATCGAAGACGCGCAAGGCCGTGTCGTCGCCGAACTGAGCCAGTTCCTCGGCATCCAGACCAACAACTTCGCCGAATACTCAGGCCTCCTCGGCGTCCTCAAGTGGTCCGTCGAACACGGCGTCCGCCACCTCACCGTCATCTCCGACTCCGAACTCATGGTCAAGCAGATGCAGGGTAAATACAAGGTGGCCAGCCCCATCCTCCGCCCGCTCTTTGAAGAGGGTCGCAAGCTCTCCCGCCGCATCCCCGAGTTCGAGATGCGCCACACCCTCCGCGGCGGCAACAAGCACGCCGACCGCCTAGCCAACGAAGCCATGGACAAAGGCATGGGCAAAGCCGCAAGGTAGCCGATCGGGGCGAGCTTTAAAAGCGTTCCTCAAAGCTCATTTCTTAGAGACGTTAACGCATTGAGGTGCAAAGCATTCGACCATCATCACAGCCGTATTTAGGAGCGGGACATGTCTTCGACGAAGCGGAGCGAAGAGGCGATAATTGCTCAACTGAGAACATTGTCGGCATACATTTCCGATTTGAGAGAGAGTTGGATCAATTCCGGCAAGCTGACTAAGAGGACGAGAAGCTTCAGCGTGCGCCCCGACGTTAACCTCGGTTATATAGACGATCCGAATTTCGTATATTCAATTCCAGTTGAGCAGCACGAGGAAGAAGAGTGGGCCGCCCATAATATGCATCAGCTTATTAGCGAAGAAATACTTGAGTCGTCTCAATTCGCAAGTGTTGCCGCATCGTTGGAGTTAGCGGAGAACGAGAGACCGATACTTCGTTCGTTTTCGTCCGCAGTAGCATATCGGTCTCGCTTTCGTAACAAGGAGTTTAATGAAGATGCGTTAATCGAGATTGCCACAGCCGACTTCCTGGGTAAAGAATACGATTATCGAATCTTGATGTTCTTGACCGGGATAACCCTGGTAGATGAAACGGTAATCGTAAACGACAGCATAACGTTCCGAAGACCGACTAAGGAAGATGTGATAGAGTACGTATCCGACGACACTTTGCATTATGCGCATGCATTCGGCAGCAAGGCGCGTTTTTCATGTATTTGCGAAGCGCGTTATAGTACAACTGAGCCTTATCTGATGCAGAGGTGGACCGACCAAATCATAACTGCGCTTCAACTGTACCAGGTTGGTTCTGTATTCTCTCAGCGCATCAATTATTCTTGCGATTCATTTAACATGTTCTCGAATTTTTCTTCAGGAGGTTCCGTAAGTATTGCGGAGAGGCAAAAGTGTAAATTGTGTCAGGCTGACGCACCAAGACTTAATGAATTCATCACAGCTTTTGTGCCGCATTTTCCAACTGCATATGAGCCGGACAGTGAGCCAAAGTTTCTGTATACCGCTCTTTCCTGGTACCAAGACTCGCTACAATCGAGCAGACCTTTAGAGGGCCGAATCGCATCATCTGTCGCGTGTTTGGAGGCTCTTTTCCTTCACGATTCCAAAAATGAAGAAATAATGTATCGACTAAAGCAAAGAGTATCTCTTCTTCTCGGGCGCTTTGGATTGGCACCACTGCATGTGCGCTCCATTCTTACCGATTCCTACTCGGTAAGAAGCAAATATGTTCATGGAGGTAAGAAGGATCAGAAATACGACAAGAAGTTCACACAACCAAAGCTTGAGGAGCTGTTTGGCCAAACTGCGGAAATTGCACGACTCTCCTTTCTGATTCACTTTCAAATCGAGCAGTTCTCGCTTTATGAAAAGAAGGAACTTTTCAAACTGCTAGAAGATGCTGCCATAGATGATCGAGAGCTAATTCACCTCGACGATGTCTGCAACAAAGTCAGGCTCATTTCAAGCGCTAAAATCCCTATGGCAGAGAAAAATGTATAGCCGGACGCCTGGTGCCCCAAGTCCCTCGCACTTGGGGGCCTGGGATACAACGAACCCCCGCGGGCGAAAAGCGA
>Ga0181535_10006953_pt1 | contig 11527 bp, 9 predicted proteins | sample PEATcosm2014_Bin_44_FD_119774 | JGI IMG/M metagenome (GOLD analysis project Ga0181535, IMG submission 119774) | Peatland microbial communities from MTU Mesocosm Facility, Houghton, MI, USA - PEATcosm2014_Bin17_30_metaG | ecosystem: Environmental > Terrestrial > Soil > Wetlands > Peat | place...
CCTCGCTGTCAAGACAGCGAAAGCCTGGCCGGGCCTCGGCAGATAATGGCCGGACTCGCTGAGTGCACCCCATTAACGAAACAGTAATTGCCGAGCAGGCGACTGTCGTTAGCTAATAATATGTCCGGTAGTTTTAGCAAGTGAAGTGTCCGCATAGCGGGCGGTGAGGATGGAGCCATGCGAGGGAGCATGGAGACCTATCCGAGGACCGCAGCGGAGCGGGCGATGAAGTTACAGGAAGTATTGCTACGAGCCACATCGGGCAAGATCAAGTGGTGGCAGGCAGCGGAGTTGATTGGCATCAGCGAGCGGCAGATGCGTCGCTGGCGGAAGCGGCTCGAGGAGCAAGGCCCTCAGGGATTACTGGATAGGCGACGGCGCAGGCCAAGCGGCCGACGCGTGCCGAAGGATCAGGCCGAAGAGGTTCTGAGCTTGTATCGGGACAGGTACTTCGATCTGAACGTCCGGCACTTTCACGAGAAGCTCGGCGAGGAACATCAGATCGGGCTGAGCTACACGTGGGTTAAGCAGGCCCTGCAGGCAGCCGGTCTGGTGAAGCGCAAGGCCAGGCGCGGCGTTCATCGCAAGCGGCGTGAGCGGCGTCCACTGCCGGGGATGATGCTGCACATCGACGGCAGCGATCACCAGTGGTTTCAGGACGAGCGCCGGCACGACCTGATCGTGATCCTGGACGACGCCACCAGCGAGATCTATTATGCGCAGCTGGCCGATGAGGAAACGACCGCTACCGTGATGGTCGGATTGCGTGCGGTGATTGAACGGAAGGGGCTGTTCTGTTCGCTCTATTCCGACCGCGGGGCTCATTTCTGGCTGACGCCGAAGAGCGGCGGCAAGGTCGATTATGACCGCCCCACGCAGGTGGGCCGGGCCATGAAGGAACTTGGCGTGCATATGATTCCGGCTTACTCTCCGCAGGCGCGAGGCCGCTCGGAACGCAACTTCTCCACCTGGCAGGGACGGCTGCCGCAGGAGTTGCGATTGCGCGGGATCAAAACACTGGAGGCGGCCAACAACTTTCTCAACGAGCACTACATCGCCGATTTCAACCGCCGCTTCATGGTGCCGGCAGCGCAGCGCGGAACGGCATTCATATCCTGCCGGAACAGGAACCTGGAAATGATCTTCACGCAACGGTTCGAACGCACAATCGACCAGGACAACACCGTGCACTTTCACAACCTCGTCATGCAGATTGAGCGTGCCGAGTGGCGCCCCACACTGGCCGGATGCAAGGTCAGCATCCATCAGCACCTGGACACTACCCTCACCCTCATGGTCCTGGGACATCGCGTCGGACACTACAGTGCAGAAGGAAAACTGCTGACGCCGCTGACCAAAAAACAAATCAAGGCCGTGGAAAAGACGTTGAAAGGAAAAGTCAAAAAACCGACTTTCCCTTTCAACTTGCAAATCCCGCAAACTACGCGGGATTCGCACTTTACCACCGCCTCTACGGCTACTGACAGTTAACTAAACAGAACCGGACATTTCATTTGCTCTCAAAACCGGACATTTTCACTTGCTAACGACAACCGCCTATTCGTCAGTTACCTTTCAGTAAACCAACCGAAGTGGATCGGAGCCATGCCGCCCCGATTCCGGGATCAAAGCACCCCAAAATCTCTAGCTCTAATCCGCCCCCCACGCATCCACCCGCACAAACCGCCGCCTCCCAACAAACCACCCCACCAGCATACCCGCCGCCGCAACAGAAGCCCCCCGCTCCGCCGCAGGCTCCCGATGCCCCCCATCGTGCAACACGATATTCGCCGCCCGGCCCCGCCGTCCCAGCCCTTCGATCTTCGCCGCGAGCTCCCCCGCAATCCGTTCTGCCGAAGGCTCGCTCCAATCGGAAGTCATCGCGTTCCAAGTCACCACGCGCAACCCCAGCTCCCGCGCAATCCGGAACACCACCGGCCGCCGCGCCCCAAACGGTGGCCGAAAATACCCGATCCGTTCCCCCGTAATCTGCTCCAGCGTCTCGCTTGTCCGCATCAACTCCTCACGCACCCTGCTCGCCCATGATCGCGCCAGGTTTGGATGGTTCCACGAGTGGTTCGCAATCAGATGTCCCTCCGCCGCCACCCGCCGCACCAACTCCTGCTCCGCCTGCGCCCGGCTCCCCAGCATGAAAAACGTCGCCTTCACGCCGTGCTCGCCCAGCACATCCAGTAGCCGCGGCGTCCACTTCGGATTGGGCCCATCGTCAAACGTCAGCGCCACCTCGCCCGCCCGCTTCGGTGCAATCAGCGCCGGCCCAAAGATCCTCGACCCCGGCCACATCGCCGCATAAGCATACCCTCCCACAGCCAGCCCGGCCGCCCCAACCGCGCCAATCCCCTCGTACATCCACGTTGCCAAAGCCGTAACCGTCATCCCCTCCAGTGTGCGGCGCTGGCCCCTTCGCCCGCAACCGCCTTTTCAGCGCGCGATGAACCTACAACTCCTCCGGAGTCCCGTCGGGACGGTGCCCACCAATCGCTTTCTGTTTGCAGTCCAGCATTGGGCGCTGCCTCACCCAGAAAAGATGAAAATAGGGAGAGGTCAACAGGCATTTTTTCGGAAACATTGTAAACAAAAGGATTAGCCCCTATTTCCATTTGCCGATAATTTCCCGCCTCTGGCGCACAATTACTTCATGACCAACCCTTACCCTCTACGCAGGCAAGTAAAGCTAGAAGCTGCCCACTGTCCACTGCCTCTTCTAACCCCTTTGCTGAGAGGACTCTGTCTCTAATCTCAATCGCAAGAGGACATTACGGCAACGACCACCCCGCATCTTGATGATGCAACGGAACTTCCGCAAAAAGTCCGAACTTTTTTTTTAGCGGTGGGGGTAACCACAGAGACCAACCATGGACTACCAGTGCCACCCCATCATGCCCAACAGTGCAGCCGCGTCACCTGTGTCTCACCCCTCCGTGCCCCTATCCGCCCGCCCGGCGTATACTCATCTTGTTCGGGCCGCATCCTGACTCCTCCGAGCGGCACTGGAGACAGCCATGAGCATCACCAGCTTCCCCGGCGGCACTGGTCCCTCGCGCCCCGCCTCTCCGCAAACAAAAGTCACCATGCCTGCCCTCAGCGAAATGAAGCGCCAGGGCAAACCCATCTCCGCGCTCACCGCCTACGACTACTCCAGCGCCCGCCTCGTCGACGAAGCCGGCATCGACCTGCTGCTCGTCGGCGATTCGCTTGCCATGGTCGTCCTTGGCCACGAAAACACCCTCGCCGTCACCATGGACGAAATGCTTCACCACACCCGCGCCGTGCGCCGCGCGGTCCGGCGCGCCTTGGTCGTTGCCGACATGCCCTTTGGCAGCTATCACGCCTCCATTGCAGAAGGTCTCGCCAACGCCATCCGCTTCGTCAAGGAAGCCGGCGCTGAAGCCGTCAAGATCGAGGGGCCTCGCACCGAACTGGTCCACGCCCTCGTCAACGCCGAGATTCCCGTAGTCGGCCACCTCGGCCTCACCCCGCAAAGCCTCCACCGCTTGGGAGGCTACCGCGTCCAGGCCCGCACCGCCGAATCCATCCAGCAACTCAAGGCAGACGCCCTTGCTCTCGCCCAAGCCGGCGCCGGCGCTCTCGTCCTTGAAGGCGTGCCTCGCGAAGTCGCCGAAGACATCACCTCCGTGCTCCCCGTCCCCACCATCGGTATCGGCGCCGGACCCGGCTGCGACGGCCAGATCCTCGTCTTCCACGACATGCTCAATCTCACCTTTGCGCCTCCGGCAAAGTTCGTCCGCCGCTACGCCGACGCAGGCGCGCTCATCCGTTCCGCCATCGAGAACTACCGCGAAGATGTCGAGCAGCGCGCTTTCCCCTCGGATGAGGAAAGCTATCATCTCCCCGATGCCGCACGAAAATCGCTCGCGACCGATCGCGACCGCCTTTCCACCCTGGGAGCACTCCGCAAAGCCTGATGGAAATCCTTCGCACCGTCGCCGAATTGCGCCACTGGTCCCGCACTCTTCGAAGCAACGCCGGCAACTCCATCGGCCTCGTTCCAACCATGGGCGCGCTCCACGCCGGCCACGCTTCGCTCCTCAATGCCGCCCGCGCCTCCTGCACTCACGTAGCCGCCAGCATCTTCGTTAACCCCACGCAATTCGGTCCCAACGAGGACTTCTCCCGCTATCCACGCACCTTCCAGGCCGACTGCGCCCTCGCCCAATCCGAACGTGTGGACGTAATCTTCGCTCCCGAAGTGGAAGAGCTCTACCCTTCGGGCGCTGCCACCTTCGTAGAGGTCGAAGCTCTAAGTAACCGTCTCGATGGCGCATCCCGCCCCGGCCATTTTCGCGGCGTCGCCACCGTCGTCGCCAAGCTGCTCATCGCAGCCGAACCCGACCGCGCGTTCTTCGGCCAGAAAGATGCCGCCCAGGTCGCCGTCATTCGCCGCATGGTCGCCGACCTCCGCATGGCTACCGAGATCGTTGTCTGCCCCATCGTCCGAGACCCCGACGGACTGGCGCTCAGCTCCCGCAATATCTATCTGAATCCAGCGGAGCGATCCCAGGCCCTGGCTCTCAGCCAAGCTATCCGCAAGGTCGTGGATCTCGCAGCCGCCGGCGAACGCCACTCAGCCACCCTCATCCAGGCCGCCCGCGCAATCCTCGCCGCCGAGCCTGCAATCCGCGTCGACTACATCGCCCTGGTCGACCGGTCCACTCTTGAACCGCTGGAAGTCGCCACCCCCGGCGCCCTCTTCGCCGTCGCCGCCTATGTAGGCCCCACCCGCCTCATCGACAACACAATCCTCAAATAAAGCCCAGGAATTCGAGCATTACGGAACGATACGAATCTCAATTCGTCTTCCTGGTATTCGCGTACAACCTCTCCAGCGCATTGCAGGCTGTCTCGACTCCGTTCTCATGCTTCAGTTGTTCAGCCACCTTTGCCGCCTGCTCCAGGTACTTCGGACTCGCAAACATCGCCTCCAACTTCCGCACCACCTTTGCAGGCGTGTAGTTCTCCTTCTTGATCTCCTTGGCTACTCCCAGCCGCCGCATACGCCGCGCGTTATCTGGCTGGTCGTGCGAGTAGGGCATAATCAGCATCGGCTTCCCGGCGCGCAGGCATTGCGCCGTCGTCCCCACTCCCCCCTGGTGCACCACCACACTCGCCCGCGGAAACACGGCCGAGTAGGGCGCATATTCAGCAAGGCAGATCGAGTCCGGCAGCGCGGTCTTCGGACGGTTCCGCGGGTCCGTCCCAATCAGAAGCACGGCTCGCGAGCCCAGCCGCATGGCCACCTTCGCCGATTGCTCGTAAAAATCTCCTGCCGCAAGCACCGCGGCGGATCCCAAAGTAAACACCACTGGCGCGGCGCCGTCCGCCAGAAAATTCTCCAGCTTTCCAGGCAATGCAGCATTCCCCGCATCCGCATCGTAAAAGCAAAAGCCGGTAATCAACGTATGCTCGGGCCAGTCTTTCTGCTCTACGCCCAACACCCGCGAAAACAGTGCCAGCACCAGGTACGGAGAGTGCTTGGCGTCAAACAACGGATTCGCTCCCTCTGGCAACCCAAGCTCCCGGCGCAGATCGTAAATTGGCTGCGGCCACTTTCTGCTCACAAAGCGCGCCACCCTCTTGATCACACGCCCAAATCCCGGTAACGCCTTGTCCGCTTTCGCCAGTCGCGGGTAGGGAGGCAGCACCGGCGGGTCAAATGCCGAAAAGAAAGAAAGCGGCGCAAGAACATAGCTGGCCCATGGAATCCCCGTTACTTCCGCGACCAGCGGACCGGCGTAGTTCAACTCACCCAGCAGCAACAGATCGGCGCGTACAGGCTTCGTAGCTGCGTTAAGCAGGTCGTCGTAGGTTTGCCGCAACGCCGGAAACAGAAACTCGCGCAGTCCCGTCTCTGTTCCGTGGTTTACGTCGTAGATCATCTCTACCAACAGGTTGTTGTTGGGGTCGATATCCGGGCGAACAGAGTGGAACTCGAGGCCCAGAGGCTTAATCCTTGGCTCATAGACCGCCGGCAGCGCCATCACAGGCACATGCCCGCGCCGCTTTAGTTCAAGCGCAATCGCAATAAGCGGGTTGATGTCGCCAAGAGTGCCAATATTCGAGAGTACGACGCGCAAGTAAATATCCCCGGGAGCTACCAGAGCCCGCAGCGATTAGGGTAATGCACACAGCCCGGTTCCGCCCCACTATCCAAGCCGGGCAATTGGCGATTTTGCAAAGGGTCTTCCTTCCGTTACCTGATTTGGGCGTATCTCGTGCGATCCTGAAACCGTCATGAAGATCGTTCTCGTCATTGTTGTGGCTGTTCTGGTCGCCGGCTCCTTTTTCGCCGATTACAAATGGCGTCAATGGATGGCCGCCCGTCGCCGCGATCGCCAATAGCCGCAACTATCTCGCACCTATGCCGTTACAATGAAGATAGGGAGCCGTCCAATCGCTATGTCTCAAATTCTTGCCCTTGCCCCGTCCAAACTCGCTCGCCGAAACTGTCTTGGCGTGTTTCTCGGCTTAACCTTGGCAACGCTGCTGGCAGCCACCGCTCAGGCACAGTTCGGCGCGCCGCCAACAACTCCGGTTCACGACGCCTCGGCTCTCCATCCACCCGCCGGCGCGCGCGTGGCCATCGTCGAATTTGAAGACATGGAATGCCCAGACTGCTCACACGCCAACCCCGTACTGAAGGAAGCCACCGAAAAGTACCACATTCCCTGGATTCGTCACGATTTCCCCCTGCCGTTCCACGCCTGGAGCTTCGACGCGGCTGTGAACGCTCGCTGGTTCGACACCAAGAGCAAGAAAATCGGAGACGACTACCGCGACTATATCTTCGCCAACCAGACTTCGATCCATTCCCGCGGCGATCTCACCCAATACACTGCAACCTTTGCCAAGAGCCGTGGAATAGCCCTGCCCTTTGCCATCGATCCCCAGGGCAAGCTGGCAGCCGAAGTCAAGGCAGACTACGCTCTCGGTCAGCGCGTTGGCATCGAACACACGCCCACCATCTGGGTGGTCACCGCCAACAGCAAAGGAGCTCCCTTCGTCGAAGTTGTTGACCGCAGCAAGCTCTTCCAGTTGATCGACCAGGCCATTGCCGACACGCGCGGAAAATAGGCCTCCCGCAGTCCTCACCGAGGCGCTCCCGATTCGAGGGGCGCCGTCCTTTTTTGGCGCAGTGCAGTTTGCGTGTCGCCTTGAGTTTTTCGGTACCATCCTCGGAATCATCAAGCCAATCAGGGATTGGTCGCCGTTTCCAAAATGTAAGATGTCTCCATAAGGATCTTCCCTGATGCATACAGCAACCGTCGCCTCCCGTCTTGTCCTCAGCCAACTTGCCCCTGGCGCTCTCCAGTCGGAGATTCGCGCCATGACTACGGAGTGCGACCGCATCGGCGGCATCAACCTCGCTCAGGGCGTTTGCGACACGCCGGTGCCGGCAGTCGTCGAGGCTGCGGCCATCCAGGCCATCCACGATGGCGACAACATCTACACCCGCTGCGACGGCATCACGCGTCTGAGGCAGGCGATTGCCGACAAACAGTTCCGCGACTACGGCCTCAGCTACAACCCCGAGAACGAGGTCATGGTGGCCTCAGGCGCAACCGGCGGACTGCACGCCACGGTGATGGCGCTGCTCAATCCGAAAGACGATGTACTGCTCTTCGAGCCCTTCTACGGGTACCACGCCGTTACCTTGCAGTCGTTGCGCGTGAATCCGATCCTCGTTCCCCTTGCCAAGCCCGACTGGTCGCTTGACGCGGATGCGCTGAAGGCCGCCGTCACCCCGCGAACGCGCGCCATCCTTCTCAATACGCCCGCCAACCCCAGCGGAAAAATCTTCAATCGCGCCGAGCTTGAAGCCGTAGCAGCGGTTTGCATTGAACACGATCTGTTTCTCATCACCGATGAGATCTACGAGTACTTTGTCTACGATGGCGCGCAGCATATTTGTCCCGCCACTCTGCCTGGCATGAGGGAGCGAACTGTCGTTCTTTCCGGGTTCAGCAAAACGTATTCGGTCACGGGCTGGCGGCTCGGCTACGCCACCGCCGACGTCCGCTGGATGCCGACCATGGCGCACTTCCACGATCTGACTTATGTCTGCGCGCCGGCGCCTTTCCAACACGGAGCAGCTGCAGGCCTTGAAAAGCTTCCGCCCAGCTTCTATAAGCAGCTTGCGGCCGACCACGAGGCCAAACGCGGGCGCCTGTTGAGCGCTCTTGAGGCAGCCGGCATGGAAGCAGCAACCCCTCCCGGCGCGTACTACATCCTTGCGCGCGCCTCGCGGCTTCCTGGCAAGAAAGCGGCGGAGAAAGCACGACACTTGCTTGCGGCGACGGGCGTGGCTGCAGTTGCCGGCTCGGCATTTTTTGGTTCTGGGCGCGGTGAAGATCTGCTCCGTTTCTGCTTCGCCAAAAAGGATGCCGAGTTGGACGAAGCCTGCGAGCGGTTGCGCAGAATCTAAGCGGCCAATGCGCTTGTCTTCGCAGCTCCACATCTCCAAAAAGCGAGATCTGTCCCTTTTCGTACGACTGCCCTTGCTTAGGCCGGTACACACGACCGCCGCCGAACTGTCTGCGCTCCGATCGACGGTTTGAACAAACCTGCGGACGGGGCTATAGTGGATGCGCTCAACAGAACCCTCAGGAGACTGCATCCAATGAAACGTTTATTGTTCTTCGCCTGCTTCATGGCCATGTTGGCTGTTGGAACCAGTTCAGCTCAGACAGCGAGGCTGCAGTTGGTTCCTGCCCCCTTGACCTCCGCCACTGCAGCAGCCATTCCGGCCCATCCTTCACCGCTCAACATTCCGGGCGTTCAGTTTCCGCGAATCGAATCCGACCTCCGGGTTACCTTCCAATTCAAAGCACCCGACGCGCAAAAGGTCCAGGTTTCCATCAACAACACTCCATTCGACATGACCAAGGGCGCCGATGGCGTCTGGACCTACACCAGTGAGCCCCAGGCGCCCGGCTACCACAACTACTGGATGGTTGTTGACGGAGCGATCGTGCTCGACCCCGGCACCAACGCCTTCATCGGCTACGGCCACATGTGCAATGGCTTTGAAATTCCCGATGCGGGCGTTGATTTTTATGAACTGAAAGATGTGCCACACGGCAACGTGCTCATCAAGAACTACTTTTCCAAGACAGCCAATGCATGGCGTCACATTTTCATGTATACCCCGCCCGGATATGAGGCCAACACCACCACCCGCTACCCGGTGTTCTATTTGCAGCACGGCGGCGGCGAAGACGAGCGGGTCTGGATCGAGATGGGGCATACCAACTTGATCCTCGACAACCTGCTTGCTGAAGGCAAGGTCAAGCCCATGATCGTGGTCATGGAAACCAGCGCCGTCGGTCCGCCGATGCCCATGCCCGCGCCAGCCGGACCCGTTGGTTCCGGACCCGCTCCGGGCGCGCGCCCCGCAGGTGGATTCCGCGGATTCCCAGCAGGAGGCGGCCCCTACGGAGATCTGATGATCAACGACCTGATCCCCTGGGTCGACAGTCACTTCCGCACGCTCGCCGACAAGGATCACCGGGCCATGGCCGGCCTTTCCATGGGAGGCATGATTACTGAGGCAGTCGGCATGTCCCACCCCGACAAGTTCGCCTACATCGGTTTGTTCAGTGGTAATCGTGCCGCTATGTTTGGTCAGGGAACTCCCATGGCCCAAACCCCTGACGGCGCCTCTTTGCCGCCTCTCGATCTCAAAACCCTCTACAACGGCGCCATGGCCAACCCCGCCGAATTCAACAAGCAGGTCAAGGTCTTCTTCTTCAGTTGCGGTTCGCTTGAGCGTCCTGAAAACCTGCTCACACACCAGAAACAGCTCATCAACGCCGGAATCACCAACAGCTACGTATATGTCTCTCCCGGCACAGCGCACGAGTGGCAGACATGGAGACGGAGCCTCTACGTCTTCGCTCCACTTCTGTTCAAGTAGGGCTCTTCGATAGCGCAAACTGAGCTTCTCGGAAGGGTGGCCACCTCTTGGGGGCCACCCTTCAAACGTTTACCTGCGTAAATGCAATCCATCGTCTCGTTCTCGATCAGGCGAGCGGGTAGTCCCGCATCCATTCCTGATCGGTCGCTGCATTGACATTTCGATCCGCAAGCCCGTCCAGTAGACTGGGATGGCAATGAATTTGGCACGAAAATCTGTAGGTTTCGCTGGGCCAGTTGCGTTCCTCGCTGCGCTCGCAGGCGTACTTGCTCTCTCCGGCTGCGGGATGCCGGGCGCGCCACTTCCGCCGACACTGAACCTGGCTGTCCCGGTAAATGATCTCGCCGCGATTCGCGCCGGCAACGGCGTTTCGCTCACCTTCACCATGCCTAAGAGGAACACCGACAAGCTGCTGCTTAAGGGCAACCAGCAGGCGCGCATTTGTCGCAAAGAAGGTGCTACCGGGACCTGCGCTACGGTTACAAACCTCCAACTTGCGCCGGAAGCCCCCGGATCTTTCAGCGAGATCCTGCCTGCGGCGCTGGCCTCCGGAGCCGCGCGCGAACTGAGCTACTTTGTTGAGGTCAGAAACAGAAACGGGCGTTCCGCCGGTCCATCGAATGCCGCTATGGTTCTCGCGGGGGAGGCCCCTGCCGCAGTCACGGGGCTGCAAGCCGAAGTCCGCAAACAAGGTGTGCTCCTGCACTGGAATCCCACCGCCGTAGAGCAGTCCCCGGCCGCGATCCGGCTGCACCGCAAGCTGCTAACCACCGCGACTGTGAAGGTGAATGCCAACCAGAAAGGCCCCTTTGCACCACCTCCCGAGCCGGTTGAGTTGACTCTGCTGGTGGATGTTGATGCGGCAGGTGGACACTCTCCCGCGAAGGCTCTCGACAAGGACATTCGCTTTGGCGAGACCTATGAGTATCGCGCCCAGCGTGTGTCTCGCGTAAATGTGGGGGGGCAGATGCAGGAGCTGGATGGTCCGCTGTCCGCGCCGGTGCAAGTCGAGGCCAGGGACGTGTTTCCTCCTGCGGTACCTGCCGGACTGGTGGCCGTCGCCATCATCGGGGAGAACGGCGCCGAGCCGGCAATCGACCTGAGCTGGCAGCCGGATACCGAGCCTGATTTGGCAGGTTACATCGTCTATCGGCGCGAAGGCGACGGCGGCTGGCAGCGCATTTCACCCGCGCTACCGGTCGTAGGGCCGGCATTCCACGATGCGCACGTGCAGCCCGGACACAGCTACGCCTACGCCGTCTCCGCCATCGATCAAGGCGGTCACGAGAGCGACCGGTCAGTCCAGGCCGACGAAACAGTTCCCGGGCCCTGAAGAACTCCGCCGCGCGCCGAACAAGGAGACTCATTCCATGAAGTATTGCCGATTCTCGCTCGCTAACCAGATTCACTATGGCACCGTGGAAGAACGCAAGGGTGAGCTTTGGATCACCGGCCCCGCGCCTGCGCCTGAGGAGGATCTTCGCTTCAGACTGGCAGTGGGGCAAGCCGCGGCGGAGAGTTTTGACTTTGAACCGATGCCCATGAGCGCTGCTAATCTACTGGTGCCCGTGA
>Ga0181535_10006955_pt1 | contig 11526 bp, 14 predicted proteins | sample PEATcosm2014_Bin_44_FD_119774 | JGI IMG/M metagenome (GOLD analysis project Ga0181535, IMG submission 119774) | Peatland microbial communities from MTU Mesocosm Facility, Houghton, MI, USA - PEATcosm2014_Bin17_30_metaG | ecosystem: Environmental > Terrestrial > Soil > Wetlands > Peat | place...
CGCCCGTTCCACGGTTACCGGTTTGGGTGCGGATGATTCCGCAAGGTTCGCATAGGTGTACAGGCCCGGCAAGCTAGCAGAGAGATACTTTCCGCTAGCACTGTGCCGTAAGGTTTCGATTTGTTCCCGTGATGATACAGTCACGGGTACCACGTATCGGGCGGCCTCTGCAAGTGTGATGCCGAATCTATACGCTTTGTAGGTACACTCCCGAATCTCACGGCCCGTCCATCCGTTATCCGCAGGAGTTTCAACGTCCGCTGGTATCTCATATTTCTCCCGGTAAATAGCCCAAATGGCGGCCCGTTCCTCCGCTGTCGGAACGTCAAAGAAAAACGTTCCAAGTTTGAACCGGGAACGTAATTCAGGCGGTAATGCCGCGATACTATTGCACGTTGCTATCCACAAGATACGCCCGTCTGAAATAGCTTCCACAGTTTTTTGCGCTGTCCGCAGGTTTGCGCCACTTTGCCCGATATAGGAATGTTGCATGGCGGCAACGTCAAAACCAATAACGGGCCGTTTATATCCGCCCCCCGTAGCTTTGACAATTGCCGATTTACCCACGCCCGGTACTCCAATTAGCAAAATGCCGTCCACGTCCCTTTCCTCTGTCCATGTGAGGGTACCGCCCGTCAATTCGGTTTTGACGCCCGATAGGTCGGTACCAGTTCCGGCAAATGCTTTTTCAATTTCATCCGTGAATATAATCACGGATGGGGCCTTTTTGCCTTGCATCACGTGCGCAAGAAATTGTTTGATTGAATCAAGGCCGCCGATAGCGGATAACGGATCAAGGTTTTCGTACAGGGAAAGGCCCGGAGTTTGAGAGATTACCGCCCGCTTATGCTGCCATAGATCAGGCAAGCTGATTTGTTTGGACGTAGGGTTCATGGACATTGCAGTGGATTGTTCCGCCGCAAATGCTGGTACACCAACTAGGGCATCAACAGCCCTGTCCAACGTTTCATCCGTGGGGGTTTCCCATTTGGCAAAGTGAAACGTATCCTCAATGATTTTTGACAGTTCGGGCCTTGTCGGCAACGGTTCATCCAGAACTAAAATATCATTTATTAACTCGGATGGTACCGTTTGGCCCGGCGGTACTAGCAGGATAAGCATAGACGCATTTGCTTTGTACAAATCGCGCAGATTCCAGATACCTTGAATCACTTGCGGATTGTCTTTCCAAAACAAATGTGCATTACATACAAACAAGGTCACGAGTTCGGACTCATTCGATTGGGCACGGGCCTCTGCTAGTTTCAAAGTGTTTTCAAGGGATAGCGTAACGTCTGGGTTCTCCCCTGATAGCAAGGCCGTTAGTTCCGTTCCGCCGCGCTCCGTTAGATGCTGGCATCCGTGCATTGTATCCCATCGGAGCAACGCGTTATCCGTAACCTTATCACCCAAAACACGGCGAATGGTTCGGATAGTGGAATTGCTGTCAAATGTTCGGACGCATACTAGCGGAGTAGATACTCTCCGGGCCGCCTGATACTGTGCTATAAAATCCATTTTTGAATCCCCTTTCAATGGGATATTTTGGTATCAAAACTTGATCGGTTCGCCCGCATGAATTTTGCCGTAACACTGGCAGTTCATGCTAGCAGGATGCGCACACGGAAGATATTTACCGTTTTCAATCCATGCCTGATTCTGGTAGTCGAATCCGAACCCAAACGGTGACAGGTCAATGTCACGGTCTGAGGCGGCCCTTACCTGCTCCACTGTAAACATAAGTGCCATGGCCTTTTTGATCCTCACTTTCCGATTAGAGTTTGAAAAACAAGGTGCAAAAATCGTGCCGTCAACGGTGCGAATTCATGCCAACCATACGCCCGGCACAGTGAGCAATTGCAAAGGGCCGTCCGCCCATACACTAGACCTTGCACGGGCCGCCCCTTTCGTGCATGTAGTTTTCAACTTGCACGGGTGACATGGCGAATAAAATCGGCAATTGCCGGTACGCTGTCCACAGGGCCGCATTCAGCCCGCCATTGTTATGCACGGCCCGTGTGAATTCATCCCATACGCCCGGCGGGATACGGTCAAGATTCGGAGTTTGGTTTGCCGTTTCCATATAATGTTACCACCTTTGCGCTATGTCGAGGATGATCGAATCATGCGCATACAAGAGGATGTGCCGTGCATTGTTGTACTCAAAGTCACGGCCTGTACCATATTGCTCTAAATACTTCGCAGCACGGGACAGAATTGAGGCCGCCCGGAATTGTTGAGCGAACCGTGTATTGCGGGCGATAGTGCGGGCCGTATAGATGCGGCGGGCCGTCCATATCGCAAGGGCCGTTAGTGCAAGTGTGAGAGTTAACAATAAAATTGTCATTAGGTGATAATCCCCCTACCCCAAGATAAGGCCGCCCGGCCCGCATTGCAAGTTTTTTTTGATATATTGATAGCAGGGAAACCAAACTAAAGTAACGGCCCGCCCGCCCGATGGTTTACACCGTTCCCGATTTGTTCCCTTTATTTTCGCCTATTTGTTCGCTTGTTATTCGCTTATTTTAATAGAATCACATCTAATCTCTTTAGATTCATTGCCTTACAGCCAAAAGCTCAAAAACGTTTTGACCTGTAACGGGCCGCCGGGCCTCAAAACGTACTAGCGGCCCATAATTCAAACCGGGCCGTACACGTGGCAAGATAAATCGATTTATCAGACAAGGCAAAGTAAAGCGATTTAGTTAATAGAATCAATCACTTACAGGCCCGCGAGTAAATCGATTTACTAACACACTCAAATTTTACACGTGTAAATACAGCCAATAAAGCGATTTACTACGCAAACCATGCGGAGAATAGGTCCGACAATCTCCGCATAGCCCGTGTTACTTGAGTGTGTAATTCGTACAGCATTGCGGGCCGTTTGGTATTTCAATTGCTTGCACGATATTTCAATATAAATTGCTTGCACGATATTTCAATATAAATTTATCGGGAATGTTCCGGGCCGGGCCGCCGGTTACGTTGTCCCCTGTCACACTGTGATCTATGGCGAGGGCCGCCTGTTGACCTGTACGCTGTCGCGGGCCGGTACCCGGTACGTTAGGACCTTGAAATACTGCGGGCCGCCCTAATGCCATTAGTGACGTTTCAATATAAAGTTTATGGGAACTAAACCGGGCCGCCTATTGTCTACGGCCCCTTATACACCATAGACACGGTGAGAGCGTGAATAGGTAGTTATTCGGGTAGTGGATTGGAGTGTGTAGCAAGGCCCGTGCCATCCAATAGGGGAATAGATTACGGCGCAGTTATTTATTACACAGGTTGGAAGCGAATGGGCCGTTAGGCCACGTCAACAACTAGTTTATTAGTTGATGCCAAATGTAAAGTCTACTTTCCATTCTGCCGTGTGTACACAAAACGACATAATGTGTACAAGCGTATGCACGTGTGACCATCCCATTTATTATCAATAACTTACCACATTGTTTGGCACAAAGTCTATAGGCACACGGTTTACAGTTTGAACCGCTGTATACGTTTACAAGCCTATCGGTCTTTTATTATGTTAGACTTACGAGTCTCCTTAAGAATGCTTTGACCAGCCCACCCGGCAGGACCTCCGGCGGGCGGCGCTCGGAAGCGTAAGCTGGTGCGGCCTAAATGGGCACGCCCACTAATCCAGCGCGTTGTAATAAATACCGACACCCCGCTATTCCGGTACGTAGAGACAGATATTCGCATAGCGCCCATAGGATCAGACACTTAATCCAAAAGGTACTGGATTGTTCCACGTGGAACACTTGGGCTAGAAGGGGGTCTTAACGCTTAGGAGGGCCTATAGGGGGCTAGGGAAGGAAAGGATGGTCATGGGTGTCGGGCGGGTGGTCAAGTATGAACGATGCGTAGATAGGGGGTCGTTACCATATAATTGTATTAGAACGTGCAACTAATTTATTAGTTGATGGAGCCGAGTGTGTCCCCGCCGGGCGGCGTAAGCGTCGAAAAAAAATTTGCATAAAATTCAAGACAGGGAAGGGGTGTTGGTGTCAAGTTTACTTTACATCTTGGAACAGGGTCAACTGTTGTTTATTGACTTCCTCATTGTCCATAATGAACCGGCGGCGTTGTTCCAGACGAAGTTCTTCCTCTTCTTCGGTGCTAATTCCGGCTCTCATTTTTTCCTCCCTTGTGGGCTGCACGGGGCGTAACTGGTGCTAACAAGTTTTTGCAACCAGTATGTTCGCGGCTAGCGCGGCCCATGCAGCCCTACCCAAGCTATTTTTTGGTAACTTTATATGGTGAGAAGATTGACTTGTCGATGCCCGGCATGACGATGTTGGAAATCGACTGTGTGGAGTTCTCGCGCACGTGCTCAAGGTTCGGACCCTCGCGCCGGGAAACTCCCTCCACGGCGATGCGGTACAAAGGATCAGTCAGAACGTGACAGAACTCATGCACGAGACAGGCTCCAAGGTAGTCGTATCGACCTTCCTTGAACAGCTTTACGGCTGCCGGATAGAGTTTCAGTGTAGCGTCCATGTAACTGTGATCGCTCCTCATACTGGCAATCACGTCGTCGCCGTTGTAGCAGTCCCGGTTGGCCTCTCTCGGTGCCTCTTTCATGTTCAGAACACGAATAGTCCATGCGTGAAGATAGAAATGACCCCTAAGGTACGTCACGATACCGTTAGTGAACTCCCAATAGGTTTTCTTTTTACGTGGGTGCGCTGCTCTTTTGGTCGTCATCGGGTCTCCGTGTTGATATATTGTTATGGGAGAAGTACAAAAATCTTCTCGTTGTTGTCAGGGTTTTTGTCGCGCCCCTCGGTGTCATCGTTGTACACGATTAGCGCATCCTCACAGGTAAGACTGACTTCCCAACTGTCGGGAATGTCTTTCAGGAACTTTTTTAGGTCTCTGACTGTTGGCATTACTCCTCCTGATATTTCCGGCCCTGTGCTTTGTCCTGCACTAGCTGCTTGTCAGGATCATCGGCAGGCGGCACCCATCCCTTCTTAGGCGCAAACACAGTATCAGTAAACTTGATGCCCTTGAGCATGGCGCTCTTAGGCCCATAGCCACATCGATTGCTATACGCCTCGTGTTCGCCATAAATCTTGTCACAGATTGCGCATGGGTGCCGAACATCGATACGACGGCCCTTACCCTTGGCGTCCGGCCCCATACCTTCCATGAAGTTCGACCGGCCCTCCCAAAACATCGTGTCGGTCCACCCGACAAGATCATTTGAGACGGCCACAAAGGACCAATGGGACCAGTTTCTCAAGGCTTGCCAGAATCGCTCCTCCGGGTGCTCTTGACAATATACCACGAATGACTGCAACAGGCTTTCGCTTTTCACTGCCCCTCCTAGACTTTTTCAGGAAATCCATACTCTTCGGACTTCTTGTTGTAGACTTCACGAATGATAGCCTCTGGATCAGCAATTCCGACACGGGCCATCAACAGAAGTCCGTATATAATTGTATCCGCAACTTCCTTGGCCACAGCCGTACGTGCCTCTTCCAACGTGAAGTAATGGCGGCCCGGCTCATTGATCGTTTGCATCGATGTTTCCAGACGTTTAAGTTTTTTGGCCGCGTTTGCAGCTTCCCCGGCTTCACCGCACATAGCGGCGGCCCACTCAAGCGCAGACCAATCATGAACGCCGCGCTCTCCGTGCCAGCGATAACAACGTGACAGATTCTTAGCGAACAGTTCGTTGATGTGCATGTTCCTCCTATGTGTCCCAAAGAAATCTGCGTGGCTTGGGATCGATAGCCACTGTTACTATTGATTTTTTCTCAACGGTAGTTGTGTGTGAAGAATTTATCGACACTCTAACCGCTATTCCCGCCGCTCTCCATACAACAGTCCCGTCACGCACCGCAAGGCCGTTCCAATTTGGTTCCTGTGGGCCAGTAATGCCACCCGTAGATACTTGCCATTGTTGGCCATCAAAGGTGTAAATTCTTTCGCCTTGAAAGTAAGTAGCGTTCGCTTGCCAGAAAGGACCGTCACTCCTTCGAGTTTGGACCACGGGGTTCATTGCGTTTATGGTGCCCCGCTGAACTCGTTGTTCTGGGGGGTTCATGTTTAACCGCATCATGTCCAATTGCGCGTTGACGACGCCTTGTTGAACTCGTTGTTCTTGGGCTATTGTTTTTGTAGTCTCAACCATCGTGTACTTACCGCACAAGCCACACATGGTGATGATACAGCCAGTGGGCATTGTGTGGTGCATCAATGTGCCCTCATTGGAGCACCCTGAACACCGTTCCTGCAATACTGGTTGAGGGGGATGTTCCGCGCCGAGTTCCTTACCGCAGTCCAGACACCTTTCGTAATATAAATATAGCTGCTCACCGGCAAGATTGATTGGTAATTGACGGGAACCTACAGCTCTATGGAGATGCCTACAGCCGCCTTTTTCAACAAATTTTTCTTTGCAACTATCGCATTGATACTCAAGGTCGTACTCATTGTTGACGCCTAAATAATGCGCGTGCTCGTGCTTGCACGTAGCCTCTACATTTGATTTTTCATAAACAATAAAATTGCATTTAACACAACGACGGGGAATAATGCCATCACGTGTAGGATAGTATATCCACTGGTGGTCACAGGGCGATTTATAGCTTGACTTGTTTCTGCTGCGTCCACCTAATTTTGGCATATCAATCCTTGAGGAACCTGCGGCCCGTCTTGGCCGTCGCCCGCGTCTTAGCTACAGTGCGAGATTCTTTTTCGTACTAGTTAACCTGCGACTCTAAGTCTGACACATTGTCTTTCAAGTTGTCAACTTCTCCTTTTAACGAATTTACCTCCTCTTCAAACTCATCCCTTTCTTTTTGCAGTTCGCACACCGGGCAATGCCTACCTGAGTAGACCACCACACAGTCGCCATGAGAGTCGCACGGGGATAAGTAGCTGCTCATTCTTCTAAAAACCTGCGCCTTGTTTCCAATGTCGCCATTCTGAGAACAGTGCGGGTCACCGACCGGGCAACCGGATCAGACGGCGCTATAATGTTAGTGAGTCTCAAGTTTGTGTCATACGGCGTTGGCGGTCTGTGGTTAGCATAGGAGTAGTCTAGTGTTGCGGCACTCTCACTGTTGCCGGTGCCACTTGTGGCCGTCATTAGGGCGTTTATGGATGCACCAAGACGGTCGGACATTTCACGTGCTACATCTTTGAGCACGTCGTCTATCTGCGACGGCAAATTAGCTTCATCAATGATTTCAGCAAGACTCAAGTAATCGGTGTACGGCCAGATGCTACCCGACTTGAGGGGTGGAATTGGGTTTGCCATTGAGCGCCTTTGCCTTCTTCTCCATGGTTGCCTTGACTTGATCCAATGATACAGGATAGAAGTTGTGCGAGTCAACTCCCACATCCATTGACAAGAGGCCGGGCATGTTCTCAACTACTTTGTTCAGTTTTCCATGAGAGTGACCAAAAAGTTGATACGACCCGTTGTGACTGTTCTGCCAAACCAATCCTGCGTAGTGGTCGAGAACAATGCCGCCCGGTGTGCCGGTGAAGTCGTTGCGCAAATATAGGCGCTCATATAGGCAACCAAAGAGCGGAGACTCAGGATACTTGTTGAAGTAATCTCGAATCGCTTCTTCATGATTGCCAAGAACGTAGACCTGTCTACCGTTAAGCGCAGCAAGGTAATCGTGTACCTCGTCAGGCTTATTAAACCGCCAAAATGTATCTCCAACGTTGTACACCGTGTCATTTGGACAGACTATTTCGTTGTGCCTACGAATAATTTCTTCACGCATTTCGACAACATCTGCAAAGGGCCTGTTGCAGAATTTAATGATATTTTTGTGTTTTATATGTTGGTCTGCGGTGAACCACAGCATTGTTTTTTCTCCTTAAGTTTTCTTTGATGGTCAATCAACCCAAAATACCAAAGGGGGCGAGTGGAATTGAACCACTGACCTCCCGGCGCGTGCCTCTGGTTTCCTTGAGGCCGAAAGGCGTCGGGCGCTCTCACCGTCTGAGCTACGTCCCCTTGTTTTTTCATCGGGCGGATTTTTACCGCCTATGCTGGTGAAGGTGTGTTCCGTCGAACGTTCACCCTCTAACCCTGCGAATTGCAGTCACGTTACTCCACGTGGGCAGATAACGTTGCATCCTTTGCATGACCGGACCATTAAGCCCCGCTAGGTTCTCCCGGTTGCGATGAAGGCCCAATTTCATTTACGTTTTCTTGGACGATATAGAGCAACCCTATATTTTTCTTTTGGAAACGCTTTTTGTGCCCGTAACAGTGCCTTGTCAGCGGCACGTTTTGACACTGGAGCGCCAAGGTGCCAAGTCCAAATAGTCTTGGTCCATCGATTCCACTTCCAGAGTTGTATCACATAAAGCATCGGTCTTGAGTTTGCCATGTTCGCCCCCTCTTCGTCCCAACTTTTCCCTTTATATTACTATGTAATATAAAGGGAAAAGCGACTTCTCGCTAAAATTATATTAGAACTTTCCCTTGCCTTTGAAAACTTAGTGCCGGGGTACGCACGACGTGAAGCCCCACGTATCCCGGCACGTAGTTCCTGCCGCCGAGCGTGAAGCTATCATCGCCCGGTAGTCTCCTGACAGAGATGGAGATTTGTGCCCGCTGGTGTCAGCCAATTGCACCGCGTCATGCGGTCAGGGTTTGTCCCCGCATTAGCAGCAGGAAACTCGAACTACAGCTTTGCCAGTTCCGCCAGAAACGCATCCTTGATCTTGTCGGCCTCTGCGCTTGCGTCAGCAGATGCCTTCGAGAGTTCAGTAAGGATGAACGTCTTGGCCTTGTTTTCGTCTGCAACAAGTGCAACCTTCGCCTTGGCTTCCTCGGCCAGCGCATCGTTGTAGGCGACCTTAAGCAACGCACCACCCTTGGCCTCAAGCGCACCAAGTACAGCCACGGTTTTTGTTGCGGTGGTCTTAACGTCCGCGTTCACGATTGCCAGATCAGCAGCCGCGCTCTTGACGAACTTGCTCTTGATTGCTGAGAAGAACGCCACAATTGATGCCCAAATGCTTTGTGATGCCATTTTGATTCCTCCGTTTAGCCTGTTGGGGTGTTTCGATATATGGGCCGGTGTTGTGACCAGTTCCACATTCTATCCAAACCACCGGCCCTGTTTTTACCCTTGCCGTGTCACTTTTTTACTATGGCACACTTCCTGTTATTTGTCAAGGGCAAAGTTACGCTTTTACACGATTACTGGTGTTAAACTTCTTCTTGCTGTGAACTTCATGGTAAAACTTTACCACTCGCCTTGTCAAATCGCCTAGCTGGTAGGCCCAAACCTCGTCGGTCACATCCCGTTGGTACTTGATGCCGACATCGTGCAAGACAAAAGCAACAGTGTGATAAAGTTCGTGCGTGATGGTTCCTATGTCAGGTTTTGTTTCAAAAAAATTCCACGTCGTCGAACAGCCATCGGAGTAGATGGTAAGCGCGTGCATATTCTCTTTGATGAGCGGGTTGACATCCATGCCTATCTCTTTTGCAAGACGTGTCGCGGCCCGGCGGATGTCATTTGTGAACACCACATTCACTTCGTGGTTGTACGGCGTGATCGGAATTGTGCGACGTTTCAATATAAGTTTTTTCATTTCTTCCAATACTCCGCTATGTGGGCATCGAATTCCATGACCACTTTTTTCATCTTCGTTGCGGCTGCCCGTTTGAAGGCATCACCAACCAAGTCTACCACAATCTGCGCGTACTGTTTTGGAGCCTGAATTACCAATTCGTCGTGGACGAACTTTACCAACTTAGCACGATATTGCGGTAATGTCAACCAGAGGTACGGCTTCCCATCCTTGTCGCAGCCGGAACCCATTGCTAACTTAACGATAGTCGCGTTGGTTCCTTGGATCGAGTGATTCTTTCCTTGCCTTTCTATAGAACTGTGCATTCCAGCCCACGCGCTCTTAATTTGATTCTGCGTAGGCATCTGGTGAGTCAGGAACCACTTCTCTTCCGCAGTTGGCTTCCGTTTATGCGTTGTGATGAACTCAGTGATTCGCTTTTCGCATTCCTCCGGTTTGAGTTCCAGCCTGTCCGCATGATCCTCCATGAACCTCTCTTTAGCTAGGTCCATCGTCGGCGTTGGGAACAGTCTGCGGCGTCCAAACATATCGAACGCCCGCTTGATCTTCACGGCCATCTTGCCGGACTCTTCCAGATATTTCCAGATGCGCGGGTTCTTCTGCTCGTGTAGAGCCATGAGAAGTTTGCACTCACGGACAGCCTTCTTGATGCGGGCCGCCAGTGTGTACGGGCCGCCGCCGTAAGCCAGCAAGAAGTTGGTACTCTTGTTGTCATCGCGCAGCTTCTTGTGCTCCGGGCAGTCGCACTTCTGACGCGCCGGTTCTCCATTCGGCTTCAAAGCGAAGTATGCGCACGGGCCAATCTTCTTTTCTTTCCCTGCCTCATCCTTGAGCGTCAGCACCACTTCATTTTTGCAATCTTCAAGAGTCCAGCCATTCGGTTTCGCAATAGATCGCAGCGTGAGCAGAGGCCACTGTTCCTCATAAAGAAGTTCGGTTCCAACCGAGTGAACATCTTCCCCACGTCCGAAGGCCGCAATCCAAAGCGGATCATCTGCACACTCTGCAATGATACGTAGTTCGGCACCAGACATATCAGCCGTGATGATGGCGTACTCTTCGGCGTGGGTATCACATTCTTTCTCACATTTAGTGCAGGTTAAACCGGCGTAACCCTCATACTCCTTATAAAATGTTTCCGCATTGCAGCAATTACTGATCCTAATGTTTTCATTTGGCGGGTCAGCGACGAAGCAACTGCGAATCTCTTTATCCTGCGGCACATTTTGGCCGTTCGGCTTTTCGGAACTTGACCGACCCGTTTCCGCTTCAAGCTGATTGAACGATGAGTGTAAGCGCCCGTCTCCGGGATTCAGCCAGCCCTCTTCGTTACACGCTTTGGTTTTCCATTCGGTCGCCCACGCTCTGCCGTATGTGCTGAGTTCTTTGGACAAGCTGTGGTACTTTTGGATCGCACGCATGACGGCCCGGTTGCTATACTTCTCAAGAGTATCGTCATCCATGTTGGCAACGGTCTTGAGGCCCGGTATGCCGCGCACAACTTCCAATAACTGTTTATTAGAAGCGTAGTTGATGAGAGCATTGCCTTCGCAGTCGGGGAGCAAATCTCGCTGCTCACCTTTACGACGTCTTAGGTTGTAGAATTCCGCTTTTAGCATTTCTTTCTTTGCTTTACGCTCCGCTTCGAGTTTCAAAAGGTTTGCTTCCAGCCTCACAGAATCCGCCGCCGCTGTCTCCGGCACGCCAAAGGTCACGGATTTTTGCAAACCTTTGCAAGCACGTATAGCCTTTCTTAATTCAAGTTCCTCTGCGGGAACTTCATTCAGTGCTTTCCATTTTTGGTTAGCTTGTTCAATATCCTCATCGGTGATGAGATTGTGCTTATCGCCCACAAGTGGAATGAAGATCGGGTCAAGCACATTGAAAATCAAATCACGAAGGTCTGCCTCAAGTTTATCGCAACGGGCCAACCAC
>Ga0181535_10006957_pt1 | contig 11524 bp, 10 predicted proteins | sample PEATcosm2014_Bin_44_FD_119774 | JGI IMG/M metagenome (GOLD analysis project Ga0181535, IMG submission 119774) | Peatland microbial communities from MTU Mesocosm Facility, Houghton, MI, USA - PEATcosm2014_Bin17_30_metaG | ecosystem: Environmental > Terrestrial > Soil > Wetlands > Peat | place...
ATTTTGGGAAGCCAAATACGTGAATTCACCCACAACATTGGGACACAGAGCGGTGGAAGCGGCGGGCTTTAGCCCGCCGAAATTGCTCGCCTAGGTTGGGCCTTTAGGCCCGGTGGTGCAGGAGGTACTGATGCTGGATACGGTAATTTGGCAACGTATCAAGAAAGAGCGGGGCCATAGGTTCGGCGCGAAAAATCGCTCGCCTTCCCCACGTCACAGCGCTGACGAAGAACGTGCGAATTTCTTGCGCTGCCATTTGCATTTGCTGCCTCGCCGCCGCTGGCAACAGCATACACCCGGCCTAAAGGCCCTGCTACGGTTCATGCTCTGTTCACCGGGCTGAAGCCCGGTGCTTCCACCGGTTCGTACCCAAATTCACTTGAAAATGTCGAAACTCCATGGTGCAGCCGTCTCGGCTGCACCATGGAAAACCGCTGTGGGCGAGACGCCCACAGGACAGCCGCCGAGACGGCGGCGCTACATCCTCGCCGGTCTGAGGCGGAGCCTCGTTAGGAATCGGGCGCCGCACCCAGGCAACCCTTCTTAGTCGTAATATTCCAGGCCGAGGTGCGTGATCAGTTCTTCGCCTTTCAGATGACGTAGCGTGTTCTTCAACTTCATCAACTGAATAAACAGATCGTGTTCCGGATACAGGCCGGGGGCGGTCATGGGCGACTTAAAGTAGAAGCTAAGCCATTCCTGGATGCCCAGGCCCTTCAAACTCGAAGTACGCTTCGCCAAGTCCATCAACAGCACCACATCCAACACGATAGGCGCGGCCAAGATCGAATCGCGGCAGAGGAAGTCGACCTTGATCTGCATGGGATAGCCCAGCCACCCAAAAATATCGATATTGTCCCAGCCTTCTTTGTTGTCGCCGCGCGGCGGATAGTAGTTGATACGCACCTTATGATAAAAATTGCCGTAGAGATCCGGATAAAGCTTGGGCTGCAAAATCTCATCGAGCACGGATAGCTTCGACTCTTCCTTGGTCTTGAAAGAGCCGGGATCGTCCAGCACTTCGCCATCGCGGTTTCCCAGAATATTGGTGGAGAACCATCCGTTGAGACCCAACAGTCGGGCCTTGAAGCCCGGAGCCAGGATGGTCTTCATCAGGGTTTGCCCGGTCTTATAGTCTTTTCCACAAATGGGCGCCTCGTTACGGCGGGACAATTCGTGCATCACGGGGAGGTCGGTGGTCAAGTTGGGGGCGCCATTGGCAAACGGTACGCCTTCCATCAGCGAGGCATAGGCATAGATCATCGAAGGCGCAATGTTCTCGTCATTGTCCGCCAAGCCCCGCTCGAAGGCCTCCACCGTGGAGTGGACAGCGGTAGGCTTCAGAAAAATTTCAGTGGAACCGCACCAGATCGTGACCAAGCGCTCGGCGCCGCTGCTCTGGCGGAAGTCGCGAATATCCTGGCGAAGCTGCTCCGCCAGTTCCATCTTGTTCTTGCCTTTTTTCACATTAGGGCCATCGAGCCGCTTGACGTAGTTGCGATCAAAGACAGCCTTCATGGGCCGGATGCTCTGCATAAAAGGCTTTACCTGTTCGAGCAACGCCGGTTCCAGAACGCCCGCATGGCTGGCGGCGGAATGCATGTCATCCTCGAACAGATCCCAGCCGGTAAAGACCAAGTCGTCGAGTCCGGAAAGAGGGACAAATTCCTTAATTTTTGGAGAGCGCCCTTCGGTGCGCTTGCCCAGACGAATGGTGCCCATTTGCGTCAGAGAGCCGATGGGTTTCGCCAGGCCCTTACGGACGGCTTCGACGCCAGCTACGAACGTGGTGGCCACGGCGCCCATGCCGGGGATCATCACTCCAAGTTTGCCTTTGGCCGGCGCGATCTCGTGCTGCCGGGATGACGCTTCCTTCTCCACTTGCTCATTCTTCTGACGCGAAACCATTTCGATGATTACTCCAACTCATTAGATTTAAATTGAAAACTGGTTATCTTCTCTCACCCACCGGGTACTTGGCAAATAAATCCGAGCAGGCCTTCGGTCGTCGGCCTTCGGCCATTGGCCGGAAACCACGACTAAACCGTCGCTATACTTCACTCCGCAGCGGACGGCCGCACGATTACCGGATCATTTCCCCGGATGCGGTGCTGCCACCGCGACCACAGAAAGCAAACTGCGCCCAGCACAATCATTCCGCCGATGGTGGCGTCGAAACGATGAAACCATAACTTCAAGCGAGGATCCGTATCCCACTTCTCTCCCAGCTTCACTCCAATCCACGCTAAGCCCAGACACCACGGCCAGGAGCCCACAAACGTATAGAGGTGGAAGCGCATCCGCGGCATGCGAGCCACGCCGGCGGGTAAGGCAATGAAGGTGCGAATTACCGGCAATAGGCGGCTGACAAAAACCGTGGCATCCCCAAAACGCGCAAAGAAACGATCCGCCAGATCCAGTTCGCGGCGGCTCAGCAGAATATACGAGCCATAACGCTCCACCAGCGGGCGTCCGCCAAAGTAGCCGATCTCGTAAGCCATCAGGGAACCCAAGTTGCACCCCAGCGCGCCAACGGTGGCCACCCACAACAAATGGAAGCGCCCGGTGTACACCAGATATCCGGAAAACGGCATGATGACTTCCGAGGGCAGAGGAATACAGGCCGATTCAATAGCCATCAGAAGCATGATCCCAAGGTAGCCACCTTGGGCAATCACGTGGATGATGAAGACGCTCAGCGCCGCAATTATCTTAGCAATCATCAGAACTCAGTTTGTGCCTCAGAATTCCTGCGTATCCTGCGTATAGGTATATCCCGGCAAGGTGGCGCCTTCCGAGGTCTTGACGACCTTCATCCGCACGGTCTCTCCGCTGGCCGCGTCGGTATCGGCGTGACGCAGAACCACGAACTGCGCAAACACTTCGCTGTACAGCTTGGTCACCAGGTAAATCTGTCCGCTCAGGTCATTACGCCAGACCTGCCCCAGTTGAATCGATTTTACAGCCATATGTTCAGGTTAGTCTGTGTTCTTGGAGTGCGTCAATTTATAAAAAGCCGTTCCCTGTCCCCGGTCCCCCGTCTCCCGACACACGAACACTCTCTTGGAAAAATTTCCGCTGTGCCCTCAACTTAGGCACGCAGGAAAATCACGGTAATCCAAAACCCGCTTAACCGTCGCCTTCGGAGGCGCGCCGCGATTTGTAGCGGGTGACGGGTGACGCGGAACGGGGAACGGGGAACGTCTATTCCGCTTTCCCTTCCAGTAACTCTCCCAATTTCGCCACAGGGCAGCGCAGGCTCAAGAAGAATGTACCGAAATTGGAATAAACTCCACTGACTTCGTCGTAACGCATCTCCGCGATCAGTTTCTTGAATACCACGGGATCCTCGCCGAACAGATCCACGCCCCATTCCCAATCGTCGAAACCGATGGAACCGGAAATGACTTGTTGCACCCGTCCGGCATAACGCCGACCCACTAATCCGTGTTCTTCCATTTGCCGCCGCCGCTCGTCGATCGGCAGCATATACCAGTTCTTGTCTTCTCCCCGCTTGCGATCCATGGGATAGAAGCTAAGAAAACGCGCCTCGGGAATTTTAGGAAACAAACGTGGCCGCATGGCGGTACGCTGGCGCTCCAGCAACTCCTCGACCTCCCGCTTCCATTCCTCGGAATGCGACACGACTCCGCGCTCGGTAAGCGCTCGATAGAGCTTCACGGTGGAATCGTATAACCCGAGTTCCACGACCGAGACGTAGGAACTGGTGGGCTGCAGGTACTCCCGGAGGAGCAACGAGTTCAATGCCAGTTGAGCGGCATTTAACTCCTCAAAGGAATCGCGGAAATGCACGAACAGGAGGTCGCCCTTGTGGCCCAATACGGAATAGAGCGCAGTCGAGCCCGCGGATTCCAGCGGCGCAAGCAGGCCCGTGGCCTCTTGCAGAACCTCACCCTTTGCCGCCGAGGGTAACTTTCTCCAAGCCGGCCAATCGAAGGTCATGAACTGGTGCAGGACGCCGGCACCCTCAATCGTCAACGGCATGGCCGGCAACGTAGCTGGGACGCTGGCAACAACAAGTTCGTCAGAGGACATGAACGGCACACCTCAACGCGAGATTCGCATGTCCTTAGACTAACTTATTCCGGACTGTTCAGCTGCTGCCGGCTCCGATTCGATTGATTGGATGGAATCACGGTGAGCGGGCTTTGCAGATGGAAGGGCAAAATCTGCTCCGAAGTCAGGCGAATCTGCTGTCCGCGAGTGACTGCTTGCGCAGTGCCGCCGGCTCCCGCGCCCACGCCCGCGCCGACAGCCGCCCCTTTGCCGCCGCCGGCAATTCCACCAATAATCGCTCCCAACAACGCACCGCCGCCAACTTTCTCTCCCGTGTTCTTACCGCGGGACGCTCCCTGGCGGGAATACTGGTCGGTCTGCAAGTCGTAAGTCTTTCCGTTGACTCGGATATTCATGAGTTGCAAGGCCAATGCCGAATGGCCGGAGAAACGAGCCGCGCTCTTCGCATCGGTAACCTTGCCGGAAACATCGGCGCCGGCGGGGATCACAATGGAATCGTTTAAGGTCACTGGCGTATCCAGGGTCGCGCGGAAGGTGTCCCCCGCCTGATTCCGTTCCGAATCGATAGCATCGACCAGGCGAATGGATAAGGTGCTGCCCTCGGGGATGGTTACCGCGACCGGTTGCGGTGGCGGAGGAGGCAGTGCCGGAGCGGGCGGTGGCGGAGGCGCGGTCTCCGCCATCGGAGTCATCGCTTCCGGCGTCGGCGCCGGAGGGGCCTGCTGCCGCCCAATTCCGCTGGGCTTTCGATGCTTGGCCGGGGAAGGCTCGGCCGGGGCGGGCGGCGGAGCGGCAGCCACCGGGGGCGCGGCTTCCTGCGCCACAACCGGCGGAGTCACCTGAATGTTGTTCACCACCGTCTTGACGCCGGCCACTTGCGCCGCATCGGCTGAGGCGGAGGCGCGTTCCGTATCGCTGTTCACGGTACCGCCCAGGGTTACAACTCCATTGTTGGCATTGACCGTGTATTGGCGGCTTTGCACCGCCGGATCGCTATTGATCTTCGTCTGCACATCGTTGGTCACCTGCGCGTCGGTACGGCCTCGCTGGCAACCGATGGCGAACCCAAGCGCCAGAACGGCAACGATGGCAACAGTGGCGAGGGTGATTCTTGCTTTCATATCAAACTCCTCTTCGATTTCGAAATCCCGGCGGCCGATTACGCCTTGCCCGATTATGCAAAACTCTCCCCAATCTTACAAACCCGCGTAGACGGGGAAAAGTTGCGGAGTACGCGCTCAAAGGAAAAGCGTGATTAAATATTTTGCATGGAAGATGTAACGGCGTTCATTTTGGTTGGCGGCAAAAGCAGGCGCATGGGCGCCGACAAGGCGGGCCTGGAATTCCACGGAAAATCCTTGCTGGCGATTGCCCTCGAGCTCGGCCGTTCGCTGACCATTGATGTTCGTGTGGTAGGGTCTGGCGTGACCCTTCCCGCGGGTACGGCGTCGAGCCCAGTGACGATGGTGGAGGACATTTTTACGGACCACGGTCCGCTGGGAGGGATTCATGCGGCGCTGAGTACCGGCGCAGCGGAGTTCAACCTGATGCTGGCGGTGGATATGCCATTTCTGAGCCCGGCTTTTTTGCGTTATCTGCTTCAACGCGCGCGGGAGCATGAAGCCATGGTAACCACCCCGCGCGTAGGCGGGCGTGTGCAGCCGCTTTGTGCCGTCTACCGGCCGGGCTTTCTTCCGGGTGCAACCGCGGCGCTCACCGCCGGCCAGAATAGAATCGACGCATTATTCCTGCCGGAACGAACCTTGATTCTGGAAGAACCCGAACTGGCACAGCTTTCTTTTACGGCGGCGATGTTCGACAATCTGAATACGCGCGCAGAATACGAACGCGCCTGCAAAGTTGCCGGTGAGCCGAATGGAAGCAGAAAATCCTAATCCCTCTGTGCGCGAACCTGAGGCCAGCCCCGCGCGACGCCCGCCGTATATCCAGTTTATTCACGTTTCGAAAGCGTTCGGCGATCGTCCGGTGCTGGCGGACGTCAGCTTCGACGTGCTGCCGGGGGAAGCGGTTTGCATCGTCGGCCGTTCCGGCGTGGGGAAGTCGGTGGCCCTGCGCCATATCATGGGATTTCTGAAGCCCGATTCCGGACGCATGATCGTCGCCGGCGAGGATATCACCGATTACAAAGAAGACGAACTTGAGCGGATACGAAAAAAAGTAACCATGGTATTTCAGAATGGGGCACTGTTCGATTCTCTGACGGTGGGCGAAAATGTTGCCTTCCCCCTGCGGGAACGCTCGGATCTGGACGAGAGCCAAATCTTTCAAATCGTCGATGGCCTACTGGATATGGTGGGAGTACGGGAGATGCGCGATTTGCTGCCTTCCGATCTGTCTACCGGCATGAAGCGTTCGGTAGCCATTGCCCGCGCCCTGGCCGCCGAACCGCAATGCATCTTATACGACGAACCCACCACCATGGTGGACCCGCTGATGGCGCATTTGCTGGGGAATTTAATCCAAAAACTCAAGCAACAACTCAAGGTCACCAGCGTAGTGGTAACGCATGACATGCGACTGGCCCAAAAGCTTGCCGATCGCATCGTCTTTCTCGACGAAGCCCGCGTCGTGTTCTTTGGGACCCCCGAGGAAATGCGTCAGAGCAAATTGCCCATTATCCGCGATTTTCTCCGCCTGGATGAGCTGACGCTGGTGGATTTCTAGGAAAGCGGAGGACCCCCGCCATTGGCCATGGGCGCTTGGCCGTTGGCTCCTACCAGGTCGAACTGACACTTCGAGTAACCCGAAATCACGCGCGTGAAAAATAAAACGTTTGGTCCAGCCCGGCTTGCTCGGCAACCCACGTCGCCGGCACAACCCGCATTAGGCAATTGCCAATAGCCAATTGCCTACTGCGGGTTTCTCCCGTGCTAGACTCGAAGCCAAGCAGCCCCTTTGCTACGCTATGCGAACTCTGACCAAATACATCCTGCGTGAGGTGATCGCTTACGCCCTGATTGGCGCGGGAATATTCACGTTTTTGTTCTTCATGGTCAATCTGGAGCGCATTCTGGAACTGGTGGTGCGAAATAGCGCTCCCTTCCCCAGCGTGGTGGAAGTATTCGCCTATAGCCTGCCCAAGACCCTTACGTTAACCATTCCCATGGGCGTGCTGGTGGGCATCCTGATCGGATTCAGCCGCTTGGCCGCCGACAGCGAGATTACCGCGTTGCGTTCCACCGGAATGGGGTCGTTGAGTTTCCTGCGCATGACCTCTCTGTTTGTGCTGGTGGCGTTCGGCTTGGCGGTGGCGAACAATGTATTACTGGGACCGCTGGCCAGCGCCGCGCTCTCGGATCTGGAAGACCGGCTGAAAACCTCGCAGGCCTCCTTCGAGGTGCAGCCCCGGGTTTTTTACGAGGATTTTCCGAACTACGTGCTCTACGTGCAGGACGCTACCACCAGCAAGGGTGCCGCCGTATGGAAGGGTGTATTTTTGGCGGACGTCAGCACCTCGGCGGCGCCGCAGATTACGCTGGCTAAGCAGGGCGTGGTCGTCGGGGAAGGCACTGATCGCCTGCATCTGCACCTGATCGGCGGAGCGCAACACCAGACCGTACCGAAGCAGCCGGATCAGTATTCCATCTCCACCTTTGGAGATACGGACATTTTTCTGCCGATGGCGCCGGCCGCGCAGAAACTACGCGCCACCACGCCGGCCACGGAATTAAAGGATTCCGATCTGCTGGCGGAGGCCAAGCAACAAAAAAATGTCGGAGATGCCGCCGGCTACCTGATCGAATTGCATCGCCGTTGGTCGATGGCGGCGGCCTGTCTAGTGCTGGCGCTGGTGGGAATTCCGCTGGGAATGTCGGCCAAGAAGGGTGGCAAAAGCAGCGGCTTCGTACTGACCATAGCGCTGGTATTCATCTATTATCTGACGGCGCTCTGCGGCATGTCGCTGGCGCGCCAAGGCAAAGTGCCGGTGGCCGTGGGGATGTGGCTCTCCGACATCTTGTTTTTCCTGGCCGGCGTGGCCATGTTGTACCGCGTCGACCGCTTTCCCATGCAACTGCCCACCTGGCGAGAGAGTTGGTCGCGGTTTCGCCAGTTCTACCGTGAATATGTCGTGGCGCCGGCTAATGGCATGCGCAGCAGCACCCTGAATCGGCTGACCCGCCGCGCTCAATTAAAGTACAGCCGCTTCCCCATGATCCTGGATGACCTGATCATTCGGGACTTCGCGCTCTATCTGACCATGGTGATCTGCACCTTCCTGGTGCTGCTGGTGGTGTTTACCTTTTTTGAACTGCTGCGCGACATCGTACGCAACCACATCCCCATGACGGTGGTAGGCGAATACCTGCTGAATCTGGTTCCCTACCTGCTGTATAACCTGTTGCCCATGAGCGTGCTTCTGGCCGTGTTGATGACCTTTGGCTTGATGCAGAAGTCCAACGAGATCACCGCCATGAAGGCCACCGGGATCAGCGTTTATCGTATCGTGGTGCCGGTCCTGTTTATTGCCGCGGCGTTGGCCACAGGCCTATTCTTCTTCGACCAATTTTACCTGCCCCAGGCCAACAAACGGCAGGACGCCCTGCACAATCAAATCAAGGGCAAAGCACCGCAGACGTATTTGCAGCCGGAGCGGAAGTGGATTTTCGGACTGCAAAACACCATTTATTATTACGAATTCTTCGATCCCGATCAGAATCGCTTTGGCTCGATCCAGGCTTTCCAGTTCGATCCGAAAACGTTCGAGATCACGCGGCGCATTTATGCGGCGCGCGCGCACTGGTCCGACAGTCTGGGACGCTGGGTCTTCGAGCAGGGTTGGGAGCGTTCATTTCGCGGCAGTGCCATTCAGGACTACCGCACTTTTGACGTAGCCACCTTCCCGGAATTGCGGGAATCTCCGCAGTACTTCAAAAAAGAGGTGAAACAGTCCTCGGAGATGAGCTACAACGAATTGGGCCGCTACATTCGGGAATTGCAACAAAGCGGCTTCGATGTGATCCGCTTGCGCGTGCAATTACAGAAGAAGCTGGCCTTCCCGTTAATCACCTTTGTGATGGCGGTATTGGCTATTCCCTTCGCACTGCAGGCGGGACGCCGCGGCACCTTGACGGGGGTAGCCACAGCCATCGCCATCGGCGTGATGTATTGGGTGGTTTCCGGATTGTTCGAGGCCATGGGCAACACCAGCCAACTGCCCCCGTTTCTCGCCGCCTGGGCGCCAGATATTATTTTTGCGCTCGCCGGGGGATACTTAGTGCTCAAGGTACCAACGTAGGCGGTCGTCGGTCGTTGGGCCAAATGTCAAATTTCAAATTTGTAATTTCAAATTTTGCACTGCGCCCCATGATTTTCATGCGCCCGTCGTAAAATTTGAAATTACAAATTTGAAATTTGAAATGCCTCTGGGTCTTCGCTGTCCCACTACCATGCGTCCGCCCGCTGTTACAATCATCTAACCACCCATGCTGCGCTCGCTCAAACCACTCTGGCCTTACGTCAAAAAATACCGCAAGGATTACATTCTCGGGGCATGGTCGGTGTTGCTGGCCAACGGCATATGGATCGTATTTCCCAAAGTTGTCGGCTATGCCATTGACGATCTGCGCAAAGGCGTAACCCATCAAAAACTATGGCATTATGCTTTGCTGCTGGTGGCGATTGCCGTGGTCAAGGGCATTTTTCAGTTCTTAACCCGCTGGATCGTGATCGGGATTTCGCGCAATATTGAATTCGATCTACGCAACGATTTGTTCCGCCATCTGGAAAGTCTCTCCTCCTCCTGGTATCAGCGCATGCGCACTGGCGACATCATGGCCCGCGCCACCAATGATCTGAACGCGGTACGGATGATGTTGGGTCCGGCGGTCATGTATCCGGCCAATACTATTGTTTTAGCAACGGGCGCCGTGGCGCTGATGTTTTCCATGAGCCCCCGGCTCACCCTGATATCGTTTTTGCCTTTGCCAATATTCAGCTTCGCGGTCCAGTATTACGGACGCAAGATCCACGAGCGCTTCGAGAGCATTCAGGCCCAGTTTTCCGATATCTCCGCCCGGGTACAGGAAAATTTCTCCGCAGCGCGGTTGATCCGGGCTTATGGCCAGGAAGAGATGGAAATTAGCGCCTTCCGGGGCGCCAATCAGGAATACATCGCCCGTAGTCTTCCCCTGGCTCGCCTGATGGGCATGTTGTGGCCGACTCTGGAAACGCTTTTACAACTTGCCGTTGTTCTAGTGTTTTGGCTGGGTGGGCGCTACGTGGTTCAGGGCCGAATGACCGTCGGAGATTTTGTCGCCTTTCTAGGATATATCGCATTGCTGATGTGGCCGGTAATGGCCCTGGGATGGGTCATCAACCTGTTTCAGCGCGGCACCGCCTCCTTGGGACGGATCGACGAGATCCTGCGGGAAAAGCCCGAGGTGGCGGATACTCCGTCCCCGGTCTTCGCTTCCGGCAGCGAGAAGGCAATCGGCGGCGAGATAGAGTTTTGCAATCTTAGTTTCAGCTATAACGGCAAACCCGTGCTGGAGGGGATCAATCTGAAGGTTCCGGCGGGCGGGAGCCTGGCGGTAGTGGGCCCCACCGGATCGGGAAAAACCACGCTGGTCAGCCTGATTCCGCGCATCTATGATGCCCCGCCCGGATCCGTGTTACTCGATGGGCGCCCGATTCGCGAATACCCATTGGCTGTCTTGCGCCGCAGCATTGGCTTTGTTCCCCAAGAGACCTTTCTTTTTGGCGCCACCGTCGGAGAGAATATCGCCTTGGGCGCCGAAGCAGCCAGCGCCGAGCAGGTCAGCCACGCCGCCGAGGTCGCCGGCATTGCCAGTGAGATTGAAGCCTTTCCCGACCAATACCAAACGGTGGTGGGCGAGCGTGGAATTACCCTTTCCGGCGGACAGAAGCAGCGGACCGCGATCGCCCGGGCCGTGCTGCGCGATCCCCGCATTTTGATCCTCGACGATGCCCTCTCCAGTGTGGACACCCATACGGAAGACCATATTCTCAGTCATCTCCGGGAAATCATGAGCGGACGAACTACGATCTTCATCTCCCATCGCGTGTCCACCGTGCGCAATGCCGACCGCATCGCGGTGCTGCATGGCGGCCGCATCGTCGAATGCGGCACACATGACGACCTGATCGCCCGCAATGGCTATTACACCGACCTGTATAACAAGCAGCTGTTGGAAGAAGAACTGGCGGGAGAAACGGCCTGATTGAACCACGTTTCCCGTCCCCCGTCCCCCGTCTCCCGCCAGAATCTGCGACCGCCAAGCGATCGTGTCATCTGGTTTGCGTTTCCTCTGCGCGCATAGAGCGCATCTCGGGTGAAATCCCAGTTGTCGGCCTAGGATTGCGGCAAGGGAAACAACGAGGTGTAGTTGCGGCGAGCTACCAGCCGCGTGAAAGACGATTTCTGTCGGGCAACGGGGGACGTCAACGAATGTGGAGCGGGGGACGGGGGACGGGGGACGGGGGACGGGGGACGGGGGACGGGGGA
>Ga0181535_10006960_pt1 | contig 11521 bp, 8 predicted proteins | sample PEATcosm2014_Bin_44_FD_119774 | JGI IMG/M metagenome (GOLD analysis project Ga0181535, IMG submission 119774) | Peatland microbial communities from MTU Mesocosm Facility, Houghton, MI, USA - PEATcosm2014_Bin17_30_metaG | ecosystem: Environmental > Terrestrial > Soil > Wetlands > Peat | place...
CACGCTAACACCGGGAGGAACGATCTTCTCCACATAGCTCTTGTAAACAACAAAGGCCTTTGCGGGCGTCTGGTTGGGAACCAGGCGCATGGAGATTTTTGCCGTGGCTTTTGCGGGGATCACAGTCTTTGCGCCGGAGCCGATAAAGCCGCCGGGCATCCCGTGGACATCGAGCGAGGGACGGGCCCATGTCCGCTCGAGCACGCTGTATCCGGGTTCGCCGATGAGTTGTTTTGAGCCGACCTCGTTCCTGCGGTATTCCTCTTCGTCGAAAGGAAGGCGGCGCCATGCGGCAAGCTCATCGGCGCTGGGAGCGACAACATCGTCGAAGAAGCCGGGGATGAGAATATTGCCGTTCTCGTCTTTGAGTTTCGCAATGATGTGCGCGAGAGCAAAGAAAGGATTGGGCGCAGCGCCTCCGTACATGCCGGAGTGAAGATCGGTCTTCGCTCCGCGCACTTCGATCTCTGTGTAAATCATGCCGCGCAGGCCTACGCAAAGCGTGGGCAGTCCGGGAGCAAAGAGTTCGGAGTCGCAGACTAACGCAAAGTCGGATTTGAGGTTGGCAGGCTTCGACGCAACATAGTTCGCAATTCCCTCCCCTCCCACCTCTTCTTCGCCTTCAAAAATAACTCGAACGTTCAGGGGCAACGCCTGATTCACCGCCATGAGCGACTCGAGCGCTTTCACCTGCGCGACCACCTGGCCTTTGTCGTCGACCGCGCCGCGAGCATAGAGGTTTCCATTGCGCTCCGTTGGCTCGAAGGGCGGCGTGAGCCACTCGTCGAGCGGATCGGGCGGCTGCACATCGTAGTGGCCGTAGATGAGCACAGTCGGCTTGCGGTCGGCATGCAGCCAGTCGGCGTAGACCAGCGGATGGCCATCGGTCTCAATCAGTTCCGCGTGCTCCAAGCCGATGCGCTTGAGGTCGGCGAGCAGCGACTCGGCGGCTTTGCGGCAGTCGGTCGCGTGCTCGGGCAACGTGGAGACGGATGGAATACGCAGCAGAGCCTTCAAATCATTGAGATAACGGGTGTGGTTTTGGCGGGCATAGTCAACGGCAGATGAAGACATCGGAACACTCCAATTTGAAAAACGGACAGAAGAGAGTATAGACCGCCGAGGCGGCGGACGCGGTGATCAACGGCGTCGATTTTGGATTCCGGGTGCGCAGCAAATCGCGAGCCAATGCGCCGCTCTTTATGGCGAAGCCGGACGCACAGATGAAGCTCCCTGCGCTGAGGCCATCCCATCCCCTATGCCGCAGGTTCCGGAAACATGCGGTTGAACTCCGGGTCGTCGTGAAGCGCCAGCAGGTCCGGGTCGCGGCGCGCCCAACCCGAGTCGCGATATCCCACTTCCCAGGCTTTGCCCAGCGTGTCCAGGGCCTCGGCTTTTCGATTCAGAGTGCAGTACAGGCAGGCCGCGTTGTACAGAATTAATGCCTCGTTGGCGCGCAGGGTCACGGCCATGTTCAGTTCGCGCAGGGCGTCGTCAGTCCGCGCCAGGTGGGCGTATTCTCCACCCAGTAGAATGCGGGCCCGCGCGTCTTCCGGCACTTGCTTCAGGTGGTTTTCAAGAGCCGCGATCAGGCGGTGGGTCATGTTGCGCGCGCCTTCTGTCTTGCCCAGTGCGCCCAGGGAGTTAGCAATGGGCACGTATACGTTGTAGTCCTCGCCGCTGGCCTCAATGGCGCCTTCCGCAACGTCCAGCACTTCCTGGTAGCGTCCTGCCGCAAACAGCGCCCTGCATAGCAGGTAGTACGCTCCCTCGCAGTCGCGTTTGCGTTCGATGGCCTTCTTCACCATGCGTACAGCCTCGTCGTACAGTGAGGCGGCATAGAGTACCCACGCCTGGCTCACCTGCACTTCAGGCAGATCCCAGCGCAGGGCCACGGCCTTGCCTGAAGCCTCGCGCGCACGCTCCAGCCATCTCTGATCGCGGCTGTAGTAGTAAAGCATCGCGCACGCGTTGGCTGAGGCGGCGTAGGCCAGCGCGAAACTGGGGTCAATGGAGACTCCGTTTTCGAACATCTGCAGCGCGAACTCCAGGTCCTGCCGCGTCTGCCGGCGCGCGTAGCTCTTGCCGCGCAGGTAGAGGTCGTAGGCCTGCAGATTCTCCGTGGGCTTCACCGCCATGGCTTCCAGCTCTTCCGGCGAAAGCGTCACCCGCAGCGCTTCGGCGATCTTGCGCGCCATCTCGTCCTGCACTTCGAAAACATCTTTCATCTCGCGGTCAAAGCGTTCCGACCACAATGGAAAATCGGTCCGCGCATCCACCAGTTGCGCGCTAATCCGCAGCCGCGCGCCGGAGCGGCGCAACGTGCCCGTCAGCACGCACGCGGCGCCCAGCTTCTGCCCCACCTGTTGCGGGGTCAACGCCTGGTCGCGGAATGCCAGCACCGTGGGGCGTGAAAAAACATTCAGTCCGCGAATCTTCGACAGCTCCGTAATCACGTCTTCCGTGATGCCGTCGCGCAGGTACTCGTCTTCTTTCGAGCCGCTCAGGTTCTCAAAATAGAGCACGGCGACCGATTTCCTCTGCTTATGCGTGCCCGAATCCGAATCGGTCTTCGCTTTCGTGCGGTTCCTGTCCGACTCCAGGTTGCGCTTTAGCCGGTTCAGGTCGGTTTTCAGATCCGTCGCCGTCTGGCAGCGCAGCGTCCGGTCCTTCTCGATGCATTTCTCCAGAATGCGCACAAACTCCGGTGACAATGCCGGATTGAGCTCTGAGGCCGATTGCGGTTCGCGGTTCAGAATGGCGTCAAAGATCACTGCCGATGTATCTCCCGGAAAGGGCAAACTGCCGGTGGCCATCTGGTAGAGAACCGTGCCGGTCGAAAACAAATCGGTGCGCGCATCTACCAGTTGCCCGCGCGCCTGCTCCGGCGACATATAAGAGATGGTGCCCACCGCCGAGCCGGGCGAAGTCAGTTCGTCACCCGCGGCCAATGTCCTTCCGCCGTCTGCCGCCTGCGTCGCCTGGCCCTGCGTGATCTTCGCCAGTCCGAAGTCCAGAATCTTCAGTTGTCCCCGGTCCGTCAGAAACAGATTCGCCGGCTTGATGTCGCGATGCACAATGCCCTTGGCATGGGCCGACTCCAGCGCATCGGCCATCTGAATTGCCAGCGGCAGGATCGTCTCCACATCCATCGGCTGCCCGGTTAACCTTTGCGCCAGTGTCTGCCCCACCAGCAGTTCCATCACGATGAAGTGCTGCAGCTCGTGCCGCTCAATGGCGTGGATGGTGCAAATGTTCGGGTGATTCAGCGAGGATGCCGCCCGCGCTTCGCGTTGAAAACGCTCCAATAATTGGGTGTCCCTGGCCATCTCAGGCGGAAGAAACTTGAGCGCTACGTGACGGTCCAACTGCCCGTCCTGAGCTTCGTACACCACGCCCATCCCGCCCGAGCCGAGTTGGCGAAGGATGGTGTAGTGCAGAATGGACTGGCCAATGAGAGGATCTGGATTCATCTTGTGCCGATTAGTATAGAACGGCACAGTGGATCGTCAATGGGCAGAATGCCGATCAGCGGCCTGCTCGTGCGGGCCGCGGCCATCTGCTGTCTCCGTCATCGGCCCGGCGGCATGCCGAGACGCGAGCGCCTTAACCTGCGCGGCAACCTGGCCCTTGTCCGCGTCCCCTCACAATGCGTTTCGCGGTCAAAACGAGAGTCGAGGCCCGCGGGAACAGGATCAATTTGGAACAACTTTGCCTCGTGCGCTGATTCCGCATGCAATTCGCTCGGCCTGAACCAGGCCAAACCCTCGTACTCTACAAGCTGACTCACTGGCATTTGCGATTTCCTGTTCACTGCGGGAAAGGGATTCTTCTTGCTTACGTACGAGAGTGGTCTCCCTCAACGGTTCTTTCGTCTTTCCTGCCTTTTTGCCTTGCTCGTTTTGGCGCTGGTGAATACCAATGCCTCCGGCCAGGTGAGCCCCGAAATCACTCCTTATTACGCGCGAAAGAATGCATTTGGATTCTTCGGCGCATACTCGGGAGATTCGAGTCATATCCTGCTCGGCTACGCAGAGAACCGCAAGCTGTTGGATTTCGGCGTGTCCTACAATCGCAGGCTGCTTCTCGGCCCCATGGTGAACTGGCAGTACAGCCTCGAGCTGCTGCCGGTTGCGCTTGAGAGCGATCCGGTAGGCATCGAAACCAACAACCAGGTCACGCCGGTTGTCTCGAAGACGACCTACGACTTCGGGGCCCAATTTGTCACCTGCGCACCGGCAACCGTTCCCTACAGCTACACAGGCGAAAATAGCGTCATCTTCAGCGGAACTCTGAACTATGCCTGCAATGGACGCCGCTGGACGGTCGGCGAAGCGATGTCGCCGATTGGCATGCAATGGAATTTCCTTCCTCGCCGCAAAATCCAGCTCTTCTTCACGGGTCACGGCGGGTACCTGTATTCGACGCAGCCGATTCCCATCATCCTGGCAGGGGCCTTCAATTTCACCTTCGATCTCGGGGCGGGGTTTGAAATCTACCGGACCCTGCACAAATCGATTCGTGTCGAGTACCGCTATCACCACATCTCGAATCACAATACCGCGCAGGAAAACCCCGGCATCGACAACGGGCTCTTCCAGGCGACGTACGCCTTTGGACGCTAGCCGCGATCCAGTCATCCATCGGCTTTGGCTGGCTTGGCCTCATCGTCACTGCGAGAGCAGCAGTCCGCTCTTGAAGGAATGTCGGCATCCGCCCCGTTTATGGCCGGATGCCACTGCGAAAAGGTAAGCTAAAGGGGTGACCGAAAGGCCCCTATGGAGAACAGCGTAAAGGTTTTGATCGCCGAGGATGAGCCCAATGCGCTGGCCGGGTTGGCTGAGCTGATCTCCGGATGGGGATACCGCACCGAGTCCGCCCGCGACGGGCTCGAGGCCTGGGAAAAAGCGCAGGCCTGGGACCCTGCCATCGTGGTGACGGACCTGAAGATGCCGCGTATGGACGGCATGGGGCTGTTGGCCAAACTGTCTGAGGGCTCTGAGGGCTTGAGCGCCAACATGGCAGTCGTGGTCCTCACGGCCATGGGCTCCATTCAGTTGGCGGTAGACGCCATGAAACTTGGCGCATACGACTTTTTGCAAAAGCCCGTTGACCCCACGCGGCTCAAAACCATCCTGGCCAACGCCACGAAACAGCGGCAGACGGCAATTGAGCTCGAAGTCGCGCGGCGCAGGCTGCGCGAGTCCGGTGTACTGGGCCAACTGGTCGGCAGCTCACGGCGCATGCGGGAGATCTTCACGCTGATCGAGCAGGTTGCTCCCTCGAACGTGCCCATCCTGATCACGGGCGAGAGCGGCACGGGCAAAGAACTGGTGGCGCGCACGCTGCACGATTTGAGCCCGCGCAAGGCACGGCCATTTGTCGCCGTGAACTGCGCGGCCATTCCGGAAACGCTCATCGAAAGCGAGATCTTCGGGCACGAGAAAGGTTCGTTTACTGGCGCGGTGGAGCGCAGGGCCGGCTGCTTTGAACTTGCGGCGGGAGGAACGCTGCTGCTGGACGAAATTGGCGAGATGCCATCGGGGACCCAGGCCAAGCTGCTGCGCGTGCTGGAGGAGCGGAAGTTTCGCCGGCTGGGCGCTCGCTCCGAGATCGATACGGATGTCCGCGTTCTGGCTGCCACTAATCGAGATCCGCAGACAGCCGTGGCAGAGGGTCATCTGCGCGCCGATCTTTACTACCGGCTCAACGTGTTCAACATCGCCATGCCCCCGCTGCGCGAGCATATTGAGGATCTGCCTCCCATGGTGGAAGCCATGGTGAGCGAAATGAACCAGAAACATGGCCGTAAGGTGTCGGGCATTGCGCCGTCCATGCTCGACCGGCTCATGGCCCACAGTTGGCCGGGGAACGCGCGCGAACTACGCAACACCATCGAGCGGGCGGTGATTCTGTGCCCCGATGGCGCGCCGCTTGACGCGGGACACCTGCCGCAAGGCTTCGGCAAGGATGCGGCGGCAGCAGCAACCTCAGACGGCAGCTCAATCACCGTGCGCGTAGGTGCGACGGTGGACGAGGCGGAGCGCCTGCTGATTCTGCGCACCTTGGAAGCCACAGGACAAAACAAGACCCGGGCCGCGGAGATTCTGGGCGTGAGCCTGAAGACCCTGCACAACAAGCTCAAGGAGTACAGCCGGGAGCGGCATGGATCGGAGAGCTGAGACGGCTCGGTCTGCACTGAAATCTTTGCGCATTTCGTCCCCGAACTCGCCGGAATCTTCGTCGAAACAGGTAAGGACAGCAAGCCGCGCCTGAACCGCTCTCGAAGGTACTTCAAAAAGGATTTCTGCCGTTGTTCCAGTCTATGGGCCTGAAAACCAAACTCGTGCTGGCCATTACGGCTCTGGTGTTCTTGATCGCTGGAGTGGTCTCACTGGTGTATGTGCACCAGCTTGTGAAGGCTGCGGTGAAGGAGACCTACGACACCAACCTGATGGTCGCCGACCAGGTGCGCTATGCGTTGCAGAACGCCCTGGAGTCCGGCCTCCAGGGCCTCACGGTCGATCCCAACAATCCCGGCGAGTTGCGCGGACTCATGGCCGACACGGTGCAAAACGATCCCACCCTGCAAGCCTCGCTGGTCTCGGTCATCCGCTATTCGTCTACGGTATACGACGTCAATATCGCCGATAGCCAGGGGACGGTGCTTCTGAGCACCAATCCCTCCAATCAGGGCAAGCCTCTGCCTTCGCGTCCCGCCTTTGACCATCTGCTCAAGGCCGGGCCGGTACCGATGATGATGCAGGTCTTTGGCGAACCCAAGGTACTGGACATCGTTGCAACCCTCGAGAACAACGGCAAGCTCTTCGCTTCAGTCCACGTGGGCGTTCACACGTCGCTGTTGCGTGCGGCCTACGACCCGGTTTTGAGAAAAGCGTTCTGGCTGATGGGGTTCGCCCTCATCGCTGCGCTACTGGCGGCTTTTTCGCTGAGCAATCTGGCGCTGCGGCCGATGACGGAGATCAGCCGCCAGCTCGACCGCCTGACTGCCGCCGGAGAAGCCCCCGTTGAATCGCGGACGCCGAAAAATCAGGACGTGGCGGCGCAGGTCTCCACGAAGATTGAGCGGATCGGTCAGCGCATGCGCAACGTTGAGGAGGTTTACTCCGCGCTGCGCGAGAATCTCGACCAGATTCTGGGCAATCTCCAGGACGGAATCATGCTCTTTACCGAGGACCGGCGCGCAGTGCTGGTTTCCGAAGCGGCGCGACGGTTCCTGCAAATCGATCGCGACAACATTCTGGGGCTTCAGGCGCGTGAATTCCTCGACGATTCGATCGCGCTGGGACGGGCCCTGCGCGAAGCCATCGAAACCGGCAAGCGCATGGACAAAGTTGAGGTCCGCACCGAGGCCGGACGGCGCATCGAGACCTCGGTGGACTTTATTAACGACCAGGAGACGCACCAGGGCCTGGGGGCCCTGGTCACGCTGCACGACCTGGAGTCCGCAGCACAGATTGAGTCGGAGCTCGAGCTCTCGCGGCGCATGGCGGCCATTGGCCGGCTCACTTCGGGCGTAGGCCACGAGGTCAAGAATCCCATCAACGCGATTGTGGTGCATCTGGAGCTTCTGAAATCGAAGCTGGGCGAATCGGAAGGTCCAGCCACCCGGCACCTGGACGTGATCGACGCGGAGATCAGGCGGCTGGATCGCGTGGTGCAGACGCTGGTGGATTTTGCGCGACCGGTTGAGGTGAAACTGCGAGAGCAGGACCTTCGCCCAGTGATCGGCGACGTGCTGGCGCTGGCTGCGGACGAGCTGACTATGCGCCGCGTAACCCTGATCAGCCGCATACCCGCCGAGCCGCTGATTGCGAACGTCGATGCCGACCTGCTCAAACAAGCAGTACTCAACGTCATTCAGAATGGCGCGCAGGCCATGCCCGACGGCGGGCGTCTTGAGGTCACTCTCGAGCCGGACGCGAATCAAAACGAAAGCCAGCTTCAGGCGTCGAAGGGGAACGGGATGGCCGGTGGAGGTTCGCATGCGCCGGTGCATGCCGCACTGCTGCGCGTCGCCGACGAAGGCATCGGCATTCCTGCCGAAATCCGCGACAAAATCTTCGATCTCTATTTCACAACTAAAATCGGCGGCAGCGGCATTGGATTGGCTATGACTTACCGCATCCTGCAGTTACATCATGGCAGCGTCGACGTACAATCAAGGCAAGGACGCGGCACGGAATTCCAGCTGCGAATTCCACTCGCCGCCGCGGACAGGGGACGCCGGAACCTGCAACCGGCGGCTGTCGAAGATCAAAAGGGGTTGGGGAAATGAGGTCACCTGCCAAGTGCGGTGCGTGGCTGCTGCCGTTCGTGCTCTCCGGCTGCTTCCATGTGCCCTTTCACAAGACTCCGCCTCCGCAGCCAATGCTGGCGCCACTTGTGACTCCCCCGCATCCCATTGAACTCGTGTCGATTGAACTTCCGGCCGGCATGAGATTGATCCCCGGCAAGCCCCTCTACAACATGAGGGTCCACGACCAGACGGTCAAACCGCTCATCAGGCACTGGAGGTCGGTGAATCCGCCGGAGATCGTAACCGTTCCTGAGATCGCTGCAACTTCCGAGGTCAGCGCCATCGGCCAACTCTCTTCGGGCGACCCAGGCAGTTATCGCCAGCAGACTGAGGCATCCATCGGGTCGATCGAACGAAGTCTCAACGGCATTAATCGGCCTCTCAACGACTCCGACCAAAAGACCGCCGACCAGATTCGGGAGTTCCTGAAAGAGGCGCGGACGGCCCTGGCTTCAGGCGATGTGGACGGTGCCCACACCCTGTCCGCCAAGGCACAGGTTCTGCTCGCGGCGCTCACGCAGTAAAGCGAGATACGATCTCTGTTCTCTGTTCCCTATTCCCTGCCCCCTATTCCCTATTCTCTGTTCCCTACAATTCGCCCCAGCTCAATTTGGTGCGCAAGGCATCAAAGAAGCCGCCTTCATTCAGGCGGACGAGCTTCACTGTGTGGCTGGACCTGCAGCATCTCACCTCGTCGCCACGGCGGAGCTCGACGCCTTGCTGGCCGTCGATCGTCAGCAATGCCACGTTGGGAACGCCTTCAACGCGAACGTTCAGCAATGCGCTGCCGGGCACAACAATAGGCCTGAGCGTCAGCAGGTGCGGACAGATGGGCGTCACCACGATGGCGTCAACGTCCGGCGTAAGGATGGGGCCGTTCGCAGCCAGGGTGTACGCGGTTGACCCTGTGGGAGTCGACACAATAACCCCGTCGGCGCGGAAGCGGGCAACGCTCCTGCCGTCGAGCTCAACGGCAAACTCGCCCATGCGGGCAATGTCGCCCTTTGAAACGACGATCTCGTTCAGCGCCTCGAAGCTCGCCTGCTCAGCACCCTCGCGCCACAGCACCGCGTGGAGCATGGCGCGCTCATCGAGGCTGTGGCAGCCGTTGCACCAGTTTTCCAGCGTGGCGTAGAGATCGGCCAGGCGAACTTCCGTAAGGAAACCCAGGAATCCGAGATTGACGCTGAGGATCGGCGTGCCGACGGTAGCAAAAATGCGTGCGGCGGCAAGCAAGGTGCCGTCGCCCCCTAGAACGATCACCAGTCCGGGCGTGCGCGACGGCATATCGACACGAGGAATGGCAGGGGCGGAATCGGTGTATGCGCCGCCTTCCAGGTCAAGCACGACCTCATAGTTGTGCGTGCGCAGCCATGCCACCAGGTCAGGCAACAGGCGTTTAAGCTCCTCCCTGTTGGGCTTGCAAACAATGGCAACCGAGGTCATGCGTCCCAGTGTAATGGACCTGCGCGGCGCGGGCCAATTTCCTCGCGTGCGCGAGCGCGCGGCGCCAGGAGCGAGTGCCGGCCCGAATTCACTGCGCGGAAAAGTTGCTGACTTGATCGGCCTCGTATTTGTATAGTGGCTCGATACAGGAATCAGGGTTCGGTCATCGGCTTTAGGTGCACGCTGGCTATGCCGGCGGCGCTTGAACCGCCGCATTCGGAAAGCAACCGGAAAGGAAGACTGCGATGGAATGGTATCTGATGGTTTGGAAGAAATACGCCGATTTCGACGGTCGCTCGCGGCGCAAGGAATACTGGATGTTCACGCTGTTCAATATGTTGGCGGTCTTCGCGTTGGGGGCCCTTGCAATCGTCGGAGCGGCACTTTTCTCAACTGGAGGAACGGATTTCTCGGCGAACAGCATGATTTTCCTGTTCATTCCGGTCGGCATCTACGGATTGGCTGCCCTGATTCCCAGCATTGCCGCCGCAACGCGCCGCTTTCACGACATCGGTAAAAGCGGTTGGCTGCTCCTTTTGCTTTGTGCGCTTGGCATCATCCCTATCGTAGGATTCATCTGCTCGATCATTCAAATCGTTTTCTTGTGTCAGGACAGCCAACCAGGGGTCAATCAGTACGGGCCCAATCCCAAGTTTCCCGAGCAGGGAGCGATGATGTACGCGGGGATTCCGCCTGGCGCCATTCCGGCCGGCTATGTCGTGCCGCCGCAACAATTCGTAGCAGCCCCCCCACAACAGTTCGCGGCAGTGCAACCGCAACAGCCGCCGGTAGCCGCTAGCCTCGGCTTCTGCAAAAACTGCGGCAAGCAACTTACCGATGGCTCTCCATTTTGCGGAAATTGCGGAACCCGCATTTGATTTTTGCATCGCTCGCCGGGCGACCGAGGTTTACGCCCGGCGCGCGTAAAGCAGGAATTCCTGGTTCCCTTCCGCTCCGGTAATGGGCGACGGTATGGTGCCAACGACGTTCCAGCCGAGCGACCGCGCACAATCTGCGACCCTATTGACTGCCAGTTCGTGCGCTTGTGGGTCGCGCACGATGCCTCCCTTGCCGACGTGCTCGCGCCCCGCCTCGAATTGAGGCTTAACGAGAATCACCGCCTCCACGAGGCTTGGCGCCGCGGCCAGAACAGCCGGAAGCACAAGAGTCGCCGAAATGAAAGAGACGTCGATGACGAGAAGCGTTGCTTCTTTTCCAGGGTCGTGCGCCGCCAGCGATCCGGGCTCGAGCAGGCGCGCGTTGGTCCGCTCAAGTAAACGGACACGCGGGTCGTTGCGCAGCTTCATATCGATTTGGCCGAAGCCGGTGTCGATGGCGGTCACATGCGCTGCTCCGTGCTGCAGAAGACAATCGGTAAAGCCCCCTGTCGATGCGCCTACATCCAGGCAGGCGCTGCCCGTAACCGCAATCTGCCAATGGCTCAGTGCTGCGGCGAGCTTGACTCCACCACGGCTTACATAAGGATTGTCCCCACCAAGGAGCCGGATGGGCGAATCCGCCGCGACCGGCGTGCCGGGCTTGTCGATTTTTTGCTCGCGCACCAGAACCCGCCCGGCAAGAATCAGCGACCTTGCGCGCTCGCGGCTGGCGGCGAGGCCGCGCTCCACCAGCACGACGTCAAGCCGCGCCTTTTGCGGCCGTGCCTCGCCGGCGGGCGCTTGTGGTCTATCTTCCATCGCTCTGGAAACTCCCCAATTCATCGGCTCCGCAAAAGTTCAAAGGGCCATTCCCAAC
>Ga0181535_10006968_pt1 | contig 11513 bp, 10 predicted proteins | sample PEATcosm2014_Bin_44_FD_119774 | JGI IMG/M metagenome (GOLD analysis project Ga0181535, IMG submission 119774) | Peatland microbial communities from MTU Mesocosm Facility, Houghton, MI, USA - PEATcosm2014_Bin17_30_metaG | ecosystem: Environmental > Terrestrial > Soil > Wetlands > Peat | place...
CACAGACGATGGTCACTGCCGACGGGACGAGGGACGCACGGCGCGGACCGCGCCGGCGGCGCGTGCCACCACACCCGACGGCTCCCCTCGCGCCTTCCCTTCCACGCACTCTCTCGATTGTGCACGAAGGAGCGGCGCCCGGGGCGCGGCTGCGGTTACGAAGGTGTTACGGATCTGCATGTCAACGAGGGTGTGGGGCTCTCGACGCGGACCGGGCGTCGATGCCGGTCTCCGGCGCGCCGCCCGGAGGCGGGGCTCGTTCTCATTGGGCGTTCCCGGCAGCGCCACGGCAGAATGGGTGCATGAGCACGGACTCCCCGACCGCAGCACACCCCGACACCTTCGGCGCCAGGAAGGATCTGGACGTCGGCGGGCGCACCTACGAGATCTTCGACATCAAGGCTCCGTCGCTCGCCGAGCGCCACGACATCGACCGCCTGCCCTACTCCATCAAGGTGATCCTCGAGAACCTGCTCCGCCACGAGGACAGCCCCCACGTCTCGGCCGATGACATCGTGGCGGTCGCCGCCTGGGGGGCCAATCCCGAGGGCCACGGGCAGGGGGCCGGGGATGCGGCCCACGAGATCGCCCTCACCCCCGAACGGGTCCTCATGCAGGACTTCACGGGGGTGCCCGGGGTGGTCGACCTCGCCGCCATGCGCGATGCGCTGGCGCGCCTCGGTGGCAACGCCTCCCAGGTCAACCCGCTCGTCCCCGTCGAGCTGGTCATCGACCACTCGGTCATCGTGGAGCGGTCGGGTGACGCATCGGCCTACGACCGCAACGTCTCCATTGAGTACCAACGCAACATGGAGCGCTACCAGCTGCTGCGGTGGGCCCAGGGCGCGTTCCGCGACTTCCGCGCCGTGCCGCCGGGCATGGGCATCTGCCACCAGGTGAACCTGGAGTACCTGTCGCGGCTGGTGTTCGCGACCGATGACGGGCGCGCCTTCTGCGACACCCTCGTGGGCACGGACTCGCACACCACCATGGTCAACGGCCTCGGGGTGCTCGGCTGGGGCGTGGGTGGGATAGAGGCCGAGGCGGCCATGCTCGGCCAGCCGCTCTCCATGCTGCTGCCGCCCGTCGTGGGGCTCAGGATCTCCGGCGAGCCGAGGGCGGGGATCACCGCGACCGACGTGGTGCTGACCGTGACCGAGCTGTTGCGCGCGCACGGCGTGGTCGGCGCGTTCGTCGAGTGCTACGGCCCCGGCGTGGCGGCGTTGCCGCTCGAGACGCGCGCCACCATCGGCAACATGAGCCCCGAGTACGGCGCCACCTGCACGATGTTCCCCATCGACCAGGTCACCTTGGACTACCTCCGCTTCACCGGGCGCGACGAGGAGCATCTCGCCCTGGTGGAGGCCTATGCCAAGGCGCAGGGACTTTGGCACGACCCCGGCGCCCCCGAGCCGGTGTACTCGGAGAACGCCAGCCTCGACCTCGGTGACGTGGAGCCCTCGCTGGCCGGTCCCTCACGGCCGCAGGACAGGGTCGCGCTGTCCGCCGCCGCCGACTCCTTCCGGGTCGCGCTCGACCGCACGCCGCGCCGCGCGCCCACCGAGCCGGCGGCAGCACCCCACCACCAGGTGAGCGACGGCGACGTGGTCATCGCGGCCATCACCAGCTGCACCAACACCTCGAACCCCCAGGTGCTCGTCGGCGCCGGGCTCCTGGCCCGCAAGGCGGTCGAGCGGGGCCTGCGCTCCAAGCCCTGGGTGAAGACGTCGCTGGCGCCCGGCTCCCGCGTGGTCGTCGACTACCTGGCGCGTGCCGGCCTCGTCGAACCACTGCAGCAGCTGGGCTTCTACCTCGTCGGCTACGGCTGCACGACGTGCATCGGCAACTCGGGCCCACTCCTCGACGGGGTGAGCGAGGCGGTCAGGGAGGGCGACCTGTCCGTGGCCGCGGTCCTGTCGGGCAACCGCAACTTCGAGGGGCGCATCCACCCCGACGTGCGGTTGAACTACCTGGCTTCGCCCCCGCTCGTGGTGGCCTACGCGCTGGCCGGCACCATGGCCCTCGACCTGACGACCGAGCCGCTGGGGTCCGACGCCGAGGGCAACCCGGTCCTCCTCTCCGAGCTGTGGCCCTCGATGGAGGAGATCAGCGAGACGATCCGCAGCTCGTTGACGTCGGAGATGTTCCGCACCCGCTACAGCTCCGTCTTCGACGGCGACGAGTACTGGCAGCAGGTGCCGACCAGCTCCGGTGAGACGTACGCGTGGCAGGACGACTCTACCTATGTCAAGAACCCACCTTTCTTCGAGACCATGACGATGACGCCCGCCCCGGTCGCCGACATCGCGGACGCGCGGGTGCTGGCCATGGTGGGCGACAGCGTGACCACCGATCACATCTCCCCCGCGGGATCCATCGGCCCGACCACTCCGGCCGGGCGCTACCTGACCGAGCACGGTGTGCCGAGAGAGGACTTCAACTCCTACGGAGCGCGGCGAGGCAACCACGAGGTCATGATGCGCGGCACCTTCGCCAACGTGCGGCTACGCAACCGACTGGCGCCGGGCACCGAGGGCGGGCTCACGCTGCACCTACCCGAGGGAACGGAGACCTCCATTTACGAGGCCGCCATGCAGTACGCGGGCGAGGGCGTGCCGCTGATCGTGCTGGCAGGCCGCGAGTACGGAACGGGGAGCAGCCGCGACTGGGCGGCCAAGGGCACCGCCCTGCTCGGCGTGCGCGCCGTCATCGCCCAGAGCCTCGAACGCATCCACCGCTCCAACCTCATCGGCATGGGCGTCGTCCCGCTGCAGTTCTACAAGGGCGACTCGGCCGAGGGCCTCGGCCTGAACGGGCACGAGCGCTTCTCCATCGCCGGCCTCGACGTGCTCAACAAGGGTGAGCTCCCGAAGGAGCTGTCCGTCACGGCGACCGCGGACGACGACTCGGTCACCGAGTTCCGGGTCGTGGTCCGCATCGACACCCCGATGGAGGCCGAGTACTACCGCCACGGCGGGATCCTCCAGTACGTGCTGCGCCAGATGGCGGGGTAGCGGTCTCGCCGTCGAGACCGGACAGCAACTTCCTCGGCGCCCTGCGCCGCCACGACTCGGTCAGGAGCTCGCGCAGCAGCGCCGTCGGGGCGCGGCTGAGCAGCACCGTGCACCCGCGGCGCTTCGTGCCCCACCACAGCTCCTCGACCGCGTCGGGGAACTCGACGCAGTAGGCCTCGATCTCGCCCTCGTCGAGGAAGACGTGGACGCGACCCCCCTCGGGCGGCATGGTGGCGAAGATCTTGCCCGCCACGCGGAACGACGTCATGTCGTGATGCGGCGCCTCGACGGTCCCAGGGAGCGCCAGGGCGAGCCGCCGGACGGTTGCCGCGCCGGCACCCATCAGCCCACGACGCCCCCGCCCGCCAGCGCGACGAAGCGGCGCACGATCCCCTCACCGGCCCGGCTCACGTGGGCCACGTCGGAGGACCGCACGTAGACCCCGGCGGGCAGGTGTGGCCCCCAGTGCGCCACGAGGCTGGCCGTCACCTCCACGTGGAACTGCAGGCCGTAGGCGCGGGCGCCCATCCGGAACGCCTGGTTCTCGTAGGCGTCGTTGCGGGCCAGCCGCACCGCGCCCTCGGGCAGCGAGAAGGTGTCACCGTGCCAGTGCACGCACGGGAGCGGGGTGGGGGCCGGCCCGAAGAGCGGGTCGCCGATGGCCTCGGTCGTGAGGTGCACCTCGCCCACACCGCATTCGGGAGCGGGACCGGGCATCACCTCGGCGCCGAGCGCGGCGGCGAGCTGTTGGGCACCGAGGCACACGCCGAGCACGGGCAGCCCGGCCGCGACCGCTGTGCGCAGCAGAGCGCGCTCGTCCCCGAGCCAGGGAAGATCGTCGTGCACGCCCATCGGCCCGCCCATGACGACGAGGCCCGCCATGCCCGCGACCGCCGCCGGCGGCGGGACGGCCTCGCCCTGGTCGACGCGGACGACGCTGAGGCCGGCCCCGGAATCGGCCACGGCACGGGCGACGGCGCCGGGCCCTTCGAACGCCACGTGCTGAATGACCACCCAGGGATCGCCCGCGTCCATCGTGGCCTCAGGGGATGCGGGTGACCCGGAAGACCTCGGCCGAGGCACCGTCCGGGAGCCCGGCGACCCTGGCCGTGTCGCGCGCCCAGGTGACGACGCGCTGCGCGATGGCGTCCGGGTCGGTCATCTGGCTCTTGTGGCACATGAGGGCGGCCACCTTGCGCTCCACGGTGGCGGTCGTCTCCACGGCGATGCCGGTCCCCGCCCCACCACCACCGGGGCTCATGATCCACAGCTCCGAGACGCTCCAGGGCTCGAGCCCTTCGTCGAGCAGCTCGGGGTGCGCGAACGGGTTGCGGGCGTCGGGGTACACCGCGCACACGGCCGCCTCGCCGGCGGCCAGGTGGTCGGGATGGCTGGCGAAGATGGCGTCCCAGTTGCGTTCGGGCGACTGGGTCAGCACGCGCTCGGGTCTGACCCGGCGGATGACCCGGCTGATGTCGCGCCGGAGGTCGAGGGTGGCCCGCACCATGCCGTCGGGATGACCGAGGAAGTGCACGTCGCTCACCCCGACCACGGCGGCCGCGGCCCGCTGCTCGTCCTGGCGCAGCGCCGCCATGTCGGCCCGCGACATCGCACGGTCGGATCCACCGGCGTCGCCGTCCGTGACGATGCAGTAGGTGACCTCGACGCCGGCCGACGTGAAGGCGGCGACCGTGCCGGCCGACCCGAAATCGACGTCGTCGGGATGGGCGGTCACGACGAGGACTCGGCGAACCCCGTCCTCGGGCGACCAAGAGGGGATGGGCACGGCGTCGCTCAGAGGACGCTCTCTTCGGCTTGGGGCGTCCAGTCCGCCAGGTCAGCCAGCCGCGGGTCGTTGGAGAACATCTCCACGATGGGGATCCGCAGCCCGAGCCGGCGCTGGATCACCTCCATCTCGACCAGTTGGTTCCACAGGGACAGGCTCACGACGACACCCGCCCTGCCGGCCCGGGCGGTGCGTCCGGACCGGTGCAGGTAGGCCTTGTGGTCCTCGGGCGGGTCGAAGTGGATCACGCCGTCGACCCCCTCGATGTGGAGGCCACGGGCCGCCACGTCGGTCGCCACCAGCACCGCGAGGTTGCCGTTCGAGAACTCGGCCAGCGCCTTCTCGCGGTTGGCCTGGCGCAGGTCGCCGTGGATGGCGGCGGCCCGGATGCCCTCCTTGCCGAGGTTCTCCACCAGCCGGTCGGCGCCACGCTTGGTGCGGACGAAGAGCAGGGACTTCTCCTGGCTCCGACAGATGGCGGCGGCCACCTTCACCTTGTCCATCTGGTGCACCTGAAGGAACCGGTGCTCCATCAGCGTCACGGTCTGAGTGGAGGACGCCACCTCGTGGTAGACGGGGTCGGTCAGGTAGCGCTTCACGAGGCGATCGACCGCACCGTCGAGGGTGGCAGAGAAGAGCAGCGTCTGGTGGGGCTGGTCCAGGCGGCGCAGCACCCACTCGACCTGGGGCATGAATCCCATGTCGGCCATGCGGTCGGCCTCGTCGAGCACCAACGTCTCGAGCGCGTCCACCGCGATCTCGCCCCGGTCGCCCAGGTCGATCAGCCGGCCCGGGGTCGCGATGACCAGGTCGACCCCCTTGCGCAGCTTGGCCACCTGGCGGTCGATGTCGGCGCCGCCGTAGACGGCGACGGCCCGCAGCCCGAGCTTCTTGGCCAGCGGGGCGAGGACGTCGTGCACCTGCACCGCGAGCTCACGGGTCGGCAGCAGGACGAGGGCCAGCGGTCGCGCCGGGCGGGCGGCCGGGGCCGCGCCGTGGGCATCCCGCGTGGCCCGGGCCCGCTGCAGGAGCGGCACGCCGAAGGCGAGGGTCTTGCCCGAGCCGGTCTTGGCCTTGCCGCACACGTCGCGGCCGGCCAGCGCGTCGGCGACGGTCAGGGCCTGAATCGGAAAAGCGCTGACGATGCCTTCGTCGGCCAGCGCTTGCGTGAGCTCCGGTGACACCCCGAGGGACTCGAAGGTCCGGGCGGTCTCGTAGGTGTCGTCCCCGGAGACATCGCTGCCCCCGTTCGCGTCGGTTCCGGCATGCGCGCCGGTCAGGGCATCAACGGTCATTGTCCCGCTCTCTCTGTTGTACGGCGGGACCGTGCGCCTGCCAGAGGAGTGAGAATCGGCCCCGATTCACCGGCCCCCGCCGGTGATCGCACGTCTATTGTACCAGGCCAGGACGGGTCCTCTGCGGCACGCAGTGCCAAAGTGACCCGTCCCCACCCACACCGAAGGAGGGCCGACGATGGCCAAACTCGAGGCGGGCGCCACCGCCCCCGCATTCACCCTGCCTGACCAGGACGGCAATTCGGTCAAGCTCTCGGACTACAAGGGCCGCCGCGTCATCGTGTACTTCTACCCCGCCGACGACACGCCGGGGTGCACCAAGGAGGCCTGCCAGTTCAACGACAACCTCCGGGCCTTCGACAAGGCCGGGGTGGCGGTGCTCGGGATCTCGCCGGACAAAGCAGAGAAGCACGTGAAGTTCCGCGCCAAGTACAAGCTCAAGTTCCCCCTCCTCACCGACGCCGACAAGTCGGTCATGGAGAAGTACGGAGCCTGGGGCGAGAAGACCATGTACGGCAAGAAGACGGTCGGCACCATCCGCTCCACCTTCCTCGTGGGGCCCAACGGAAAGCTGCAGCGGGCGTGGTACCACGTGAGGGCCGACGGCCACGCGGCCAAGGTGCTCGAGGAGATCGCCGAGGGCTGACGGGCGCTGGGGAAAAAGCCGTCGTGGGACAGGGGATCGGCGAGGTCCTGACCTTCGCCATCGGGGTGGCGATCAGCCCGGTGCCCATCATCGCCGTGATCCTGATGCTCTTCTCGCAGCAGGCCAAGGTGAACGGGCCGGCGTTCCTGGTGGGGTGGGTCCTGGCTCTGGCCGCCGTCAGCACCGTCGTCTACGTGGTCTCGCACGATGGCAGCGTCGCGACCAGCAGCAGCGCGGCGGACTCGGTGTCGTGGGGCAAGATCGTCCTCGGCGTCGTGCTGCTGCTGCTCGCCCGCCGCAACTGGAGCAAGCGACCTGCGCCCGGCGAGGAGCCCGCCATGCCGAAGTGGATGGGCACGGTGGACACGCTCTCCCCGGTCAAGGCCTTCGGACTGGGCGTCCTGCTCGCCGGCGTGAACCCCAAGAACCTGATCCTCACCGCGGGAGCGGCCGCGGGACTGGCCCAGCTCGGCCTGTCGACGACCGATGCCGTCGTGGCCACCGCGGTCTTCGTCGTCGTCGCGAGCCTGACGATCGTCCTCCCGGTCCTGTACGCGCTCGTGGGTGGGGAACGGGCCGAGGGGACGCTGGAGGCGGCCAAGGCGTGGCTGACGGTGCACAACGCGGCAGTGATGGCCGTGCTGTTCCTCGTCTTCGGCGTCGACCTCATCGCCAAGGGACTGCCACCGCTCACCAGCTGAGCCGGGGTCAGCGCTGGTGCACCGGGCACCAGTAGGTGGTCCGGCCGCCCACGACCTCACGCCGCAGCTCGGTGCCGTCGCGCGGGCACCGTCCCCCGTCGTGGCGCTCCTCCATCAGGCCGCCCGTGTGCGAGCCACCCCTCCGGGCCAGCTGGCGCAGCGTCGCCCGCATGGCCGTGTGCAGCTCCCGGAGCTCGTCCTCCCCGAGGGGCGTGCGACGCCCCGGGGCCAGCCCCGCCCGCCAGAGGATCTCGTCGGCGAGCAGGTTGCCCACCCCGGCCAGGCGCTCCTGGTCCATGAGCCGGGCCTTGAGAGGTGCCGCCGTCCCGCTCCTCCCCCGCCCGACGGCCAGGGCGGACCGCAGCTCGGCCGACGAGACGCTGAGTGCGTCGGGCCCGAGCCGCCCCTCGTCGGGCGCGATCTCGAGCGACCCGAAACGGCGGGGGTCGTGCACCAGGAGTTGACCACCGTCGTCGAACGTGATGCGGGCGCGCACCCACTTGTCGTCGAAGACACCCGGCCCGTAGCGCAGGCGGTCGAGCGCCTGCTCCCCGTCCACGACGAGCCCGCCCGTCATGCCGAAGCGGAGTCCCAGCGTCGGGCCCCCGTCCGAGTCGAGCAGCATCAGCTTCCCCCGGCGGCGGGCGGCGCTGAAGGAGCGTCCCACCAGCGCCGCCCGCAACCGCGGCGCCGTGGTGCCGCCACGGCCGTAGCGGGAGTCCACCATCCACACCCGGGTGATCGGTCGCCCCAGGGCCTGCTCGGCGAACGCCCGGTAGAGCTCGACTTCGAGGATCTCGGGCACGGGCCGACGGTATCGGACCGCCGACGCCCGGCCGAATATGGTGGGCCGATGCCACCCGAGAAGCCGCAATGGGCCGAGCTGTTCACCGAGGTCGTGACGTCTGGACTCTGCACGGGATGCTCCGCGTGCGTGATCTCCTGCCCCTACGACGTGCTCGGCTACGACGACTCCGAGGGCGTCTACAAGCCCTTCCACGTGGACGCGGAGGGCGGGCCGGACAACTGCACCCACGGCCTGAAGGGCTGCACCCTGTGCACCCGGGCCTGCCCCCGCTTCCGCACCTGGGAGCCCGACATCGAGAACTACCTCTTCGGCCGGCCCCGCACCGACGAGGAGGTCTCGGGCATCGCGCGCCGGACGGTGCTGGCCCGGGCCAGCGACGCCGACGTGGCGGGCACCGGGCAGGACGGGGGCCTCGTGTCCGCGCTCCTCATCTGGGCCTTCGAGCACGACGTGATCGACGCCGCGCTGGTCTCGGGCCTCGAGGGCGACGGGTCGACGTGGAAGGCCGTGCCCCGCGTGGCCCGCAACCGCGAGGACGTGCTCGCCACGGCCGGCTCGCGCTACACCTACTCCGCCAACCCGCTGGCCTACGCCGAGGCCATCGCGCAGGGGGCGGAGCGCATCGCCCTGGTGGGCATGGGATGCCAGGCCTCCGCGCCACCGGTGATGGCGGCGCGCAAGGCGGGCAAGATCGCCCGCCGCTTCAGCCTCTCCATCGGCCTGCTGTGTTCGAAGACCTTCGACGACGCCATCTTCCCCGAGCTCTTCGAGGCGAAGTACGGGCTGGCCCGGGCCGACATCGTCAAGATGAACATCAAGGGCGTCTTCCAGGTGTGGATGAGGGACGGGAGCTACCACGAGGTCCCGCTGAAAGAGGCGCACGCGTGGACCCGCGAGGGGTGCACCAGCTGCCCCGACTTCGCGGCCGAGCACGCGGACATCTCGACCGGCGGCATCGGCGCCTTCGGCGACTGGACCCTCACCCTGGTGCGCACCGAGAAAGGCGAGGAGCTCTTCAACGACATGGAGGCCGCCGGGGTGATCGAGACCCGGCCCATCGAGGACGACCCCGGCGCGGTCACGTTGCTGAACAAGCTCAGCCGGGTCAGCCGCAAGCGCTGGCCGGCGACGGCGGTGCCGATGCCGGGACGCCTCCCCTCGACGACCCCCGCACCCTGAGTGACCCGTTGAGCGGGCCCGGACACGACGAGTTCGCCGCCCTCCTCGGGATCGAGGTGGCGCGCCGGGGCCAGGGGCACACCGTCGCCACGCTCACCACGGGCGCGAGCCACGCCAACCCGCACGGCACGGTGCATGGTGCCGTCTTCTACGCCGTGGCCGGCGCCGCTGTCGCCGCCGCCGCGAACGACGAGGACCACTCGGGCATCATCTCGTCGGTCCTGGTGGAGTACCTGCGCGGCGCCGCCCTGGGCGACCAGCTCCATGCCGAGGTGCGGCGGGAGGCCTCGACCGAGCGGGAGGACATCTTCACCGGGACCGTGCGCCGCGGCGAGGACGGCGAGCTGCTGGCCTGGGTGCGGGCGCGGGGCACCCGGCGAGCCCGGACCGGCTGAGCCACCCGGTCCGGGCAGCCGTGGCCGAATCCGTGGGAACTATGTCATTGACGCCATAGGGCCCGACGCTCAGAGTGGTGCGCATGAGGGAGCGCCACGTCGTGATCGTCGCCTTCGACGGCCTGCAGCCGCTCGATGTGGTCGGCCCCCACGAGGTCTTCGCCGGGGCCACCAAGGCGTCCGCCGCGCTCGGCCGCGCCGGCGGGTATCGGGTCACCGTGGCCTCGCGGCAGGGCGGCCCGGTCCGGGCGGAGAGCGGCCTCGAACTCGGGACCGCGTCCCTGCCCGGAGCGGCCGAGCGCATCGACACCCTGGTGCTGGCGGGTGGCACGGGGGCCGACGCCGCGTCGGCCGACGAGGCCCTGGTGGCCTGGATCGCCGGCGCCGCCCCGCGCTGTCGCCGGGTGGCCACCGTGTGCTCGGGGGCCTTCCTCGGCGCCGCGGCCGGCCTCCTCGAGGGACGCCGGGTGACCACCCACTGGGCGCGCGCCGGGCAACTCCGCGAGGCCTATCCGGGCCTCACGGTCGACCCCGACCCGATCTACCTCCGCGACGGGAAGTACTGGTCGAGTGCGGGCGTCACCGCCGGCATCGATCTCTCGCTGGCGCTGGTCCAGGAGGACCTCGGGGTCGACGTCGCCCAGACCGTGGCGCGCTGGCTGGTCATGTTCCTGCACCGGCCCGGCGGCCAGACCCAGTTCGCGTCGCCGGTCTGGGTCCCGCGCGCCGAGCGCTCGACGGTGCGAGCGGTGCAGACGCTCGTCGAGGCCGCCCCGGGCGGCGACCACCGCGTCCCCGTCCTCGCCGCGGCCGCGGCGATGAGCGTGCGCCACTTCAGCCGCGTCTTCACGGCGGAGGTGGGCGAGACCCCGAGCCGCTTCGTGGAGCGCACCCGGTTGGAGGCCGCCCGCCGGGAGCTCGAGACGACCGGCGACACGCTCGACGTCGTGGCGGAGCGCTGCGGGCTCGGCAGCGCGGAGACGCTTCGCCGCGTCTTCCACCGCCACCTCGGCACCTCACCCGACGCCTATCGCCGGCGGTTCCGCGTCAGCCCGACCGAAAGGACCCCCGCATGACCGACCGAGTGCACGTCGCGATCCCGCTCTTCCCGAGGTTCACGGCGCTCGACGCCGTGGGGCCCTACGAGGTGCTCCAGCGCGTCCCGACCATCGACATCACCTTCCTCGGCCACGCCCGGGGCGAGGTGCGCAGCGAGAACGGCATGCTGGCCCTGACCGCCGACGCCACGTTCGAGGAGGTTCCCGAGCCCGACGTGATCGTCTTTCCCGGCGGTGTCGGGACCCGGCCGCTCGAGCACGACGAGCGGATCCTCGACTGGGTCCGCCACGCCCACGCCGGCAGCCGGTGCACCACGTCGGTCTGCACGGGCTCGCTGGTGCTCGGGGCAGCGGGCCTACTGGAGGGCCTGACCGCCACCACCCACTGGGCCTGCTACCGCGAGCTGGCGGCGCACGGTGCCGAGCCCACGGCCCAACGAGTGGTCGAGCACCTCGACCGGCGCATCATCACCGCGGCCGGCGTGTCGAGCGGCATCGACATGGCGCTGCGCCTGACCGAGCTCCTGGTGGACCGGACGGCGGCGGAGGCGGCGCAGCTGATGATCGAGTACGACCCCCGGCCTCCGTTCGACTGCGGGTCGGTGGCCAAGTCCGACGACACCGTCATGAC
>Ga0181535_10006971_pt1 | contig 11510 bp, 10 predicted proteins | sample PEATcosm2014_Bin_44_FD_119774 | JGI IMG/M metagenome (GOLD analysis project Ga0181535, IMG submission 119774) | Peatland microbial communities from MTU Mesocosm Facility, Houghton, MI, USA - PEATcosm2014_Bin17_30_metaG | ecosystem: Environmental > Terrestrial > Soil > Wetlands > Peat | place...
ATGCACAACCTGACCGAAGGCATGATTCTGGTCAGCGTCATCCTGTTCCTGTTTCTGCTCAATGCTCGCGCCGCCCTCATTGTCGCCCTCACCATTCCTTTCTCCTTACTTTTTGCGTCGATCTGGCTCGACCTCAGCCATATTCCCGCCAACCTGCTCTCGTTGGGCGCTCTGGATTTTGGCATGGTGGTGGATGGGACTGTGGTCATGGTGGAGAACATCATCCGGCACCTGAGCCGCAGCCGGCATCAGACTCTCTCGGGACTTCCGAAAACGCCTGGGGAGATGATCCGCGAAGCTTGCCATGAGGTCCAGCGGCCTGTGTTCTACGCGATCGCCATTATCATTACCGCCTATCTGCCGATTTTCACGCTGCAGCGGGTGGAAGGGCGTCTGTTCAGGCCGATGGCCTGGACAGTGGCCTTTGCTCTGCTCGGCGCGATGACCTTTTCGATTCTGATCGCGCCAGTTCTGGCTGCCGCATTCTTCAGCCGTGGAGTTCGCGAGCGACGCAATCTAGTGATGGATTTCCTGGCGGACCAGTATCGCAAGCGGCTGCGCTGGGCCGTCCGGCATCGTTCGGTTGTCGCCTGCGTCGCGATTGTTTCCTTGGCTGGCACCGTCTACTTGGGCTTTGGCGGCGTCATCGGTGCCGAGTTCTTGCCCCACCTGGATGAAGGCGCTATCTGGGCCCGTGGCACGCTGGCGAACAGCACCAGCCTCACCGAAGGCGAAAAATTTACCACTAACTGCCGCTACGTGTTCGCGTCGTTCCCGGAGGTGACCACAGTCGTATCGCAGGCTGGCCGCCCTGATGACGGAACCGACACTGGGGGATTCGGCAATACCGAATACTTCGTCGACCTGAAGCCGCACGACCAATGGCGCCCCGTGTTTCACAAAAGCAAAGAGGAACTGATCGCTGCCATGAACAAGGCGCTGGAGAAATACCCGGGAGCGATCTGGAACTTCTCGCAGCCGATTGAAGACAACGTCGGAGAAACTATGACTGGCACTAAGGGCTCGGCGGCGCTCAAGATCTTCGGGGAGGATTTGAAGGTACTCGAACAGAAGGGTGAGGAGGTTACCATTCTCCTGGCCGCCATTCCGGGTATGCATGACGTCAAACTCTTACGCGATTTCGGCCAGCCAAATCTCGACTTGACTATCGACCGCAAGCAGGCGGCTCGTTTTGGCATCAACGTGGCGGACATACAAGACGCCGTCCAGACGGCCGTGGGAGGTAACGCCGTGAGTCAAGTGCTCATCAATGAGCAACGATATGACGTCGTGGTGCGCTACCAGGAACCCTATCGGAATACTCAGCAGGCGATCGCAAAGGTTCGCTTGCTTTCCCCCTCCGGAGAGCGAGTGTCGCTGGCGCAGCTGACTAGTGTAGAGGTCAAGGATGGCGCGTACGACATCTACCGTGAAGGCAACACCCGCTATGTGGCAATAACCTTCAACGTCAGGGGAAGGGACCTCGGCACCACGGTCGAACAAGCAATCAATCTGATCAGTCAAAAAGTGAAAATGCCGCCCGGCTATAGCATCGGCTGGTCGGGCGAATACGAGAGCGAAAAGCGCGCCGAGGCGCGCCTGGCGATCATCGTCCCGCTGACGATCCTCGTCATCTTCATCATCCTCTATACGATGTTCCGCTCTTACAAATGGGCGCTGCTTATCTTGCTGAACGTCGGTCTGGCTCGCGTCGGCGGTTTCTTGGCTCTCTTGATAACCGGAACTTACCTCAGCGTATCTTCAGGTGTCGGCATGCTGGCGCTCTTCGGCGTATCGGTACAAACCGGCGTCATTATGCTCGAGTACATAAACCAGCTGCGAGCCAGGGGCCATTCGATCGAGGACGCAGCCGTGGATGGCGCGGTTCTGAGGCTTCGTCCCATCATGATGACCATGCTGGTGGCGACTCTTGGACTTCTGCCCGCGGCGCTGTCGCACGATATCGGCTCCGATTCGCAGCGGCCGTTCGCGATTGTCATCGTGGGCGGCCTGATTTCCGACCTGTTGTTGAGCATCGTTCTATTGCCTACGTTTTATGTCTGGATGGCGCGGGAAGGCGATCAACTTCCCGAACCGGAAGGTTCCATCGAGGGCTAATGAAACCTGAGCACGCAGCTTTTACCATGAAGAACACCCTGTCCATTCTGCTGGCCGCCGTTGTGCTCGGCAGCGTCGTGCTGAGGCCGGCTTTCGCGCAGGCTCCTGTCAAAATCACCTTAGACCAGGCCATCGACCTGGCGCTGAAGCACAACCACGCCTTGCAGGCCGCACGGACCACCATTCAACAAAGCCAGGCCGCAGAGATCACCGCCAATCTGCGCCCGAACCCGACGTTTTTTACCGACTGGGAATACCTGCCGATCTCCAAGCTGCCAGGCGAGAGCGTGGGGGCGTATCTGCAAGGCTCCACCGAGGGCGACCTCGGGTTGAGTTACTTGATCGAACGGGGCAAGAAGCGCCAGCGCCGCCTCCAGGCAGCCAGGGACGCGACCGCCGTGACGCGCTCGCAAGTGTTCGATAACGAGCGCAGCCTTGGTTTTCAGGTCGGCCAGCTCTTTTACAACGTCCTGCTCGCGGAATCGGTGCTGGACCTGGCCAACACGGATCTCAAGAGCTTTCAATCCACCGTAGACATCAGCGAACGCCAATATAAGGTTGGCGCCATCAGCCAGAACGACTACTTGCAGATCAAGCTGCAGCTGGTGCAGTTTCAAACTAACTCGGAACAGGCGATTCTGGCGCGCGATCAGGCGCTTTCCGACCTCCGCCAGCAACTAGGTTACGAGTCCGTGGCCGTCGATTACGACGTGGCCGGTGATTTCGAGTACCGGCCCCTGGTCGTCAGCCTCGAAGAACTGCAGGCCAAAGCCCTGCAGAATCGTCCGGACCTGCGCGCCGCCGTATTGGGTATTACCGCCGCCAACAGCCAGTATGCGCTGGCTAAGGCGAACGGCAAGCAGGACCCAACCATCTTGGGCAATTACTCGCATGTCAACGGGATCAGCGCACTCACCTTTTCGTTCAGTATTCCGCTGGCGATTTTCGACCGCAACCAGGGCAACATTGCGCAGACGCGCATCGCCATTCGCCAGGCGGAGGAGCAGCAGAAGGCGGCCAGCGGCCAAGTGCTCACCGATGTACGAGACGCGTATACCGGAGTGGAATCAAACGGCCGAGTGGCGAAGATCTATGTCTCGGGCGTCCTGGACGAGGCCAAGCTGAGCCGCGATATCAGCGAATACTCATACCATCGCGGAGCCACGGCGCTGCTGGATTTTCTCGTCGCCCAGCGCAACTATGACGCCATCGAGCTGGCGTACCGCCAGTCCGTGGCCGCTTACCTGACGTCGGTCGAGCAACTGCGTCAAGCAGTTGGGAGCAGGAGCTTACCGTGATGAAGAAAGCAGAGGTCCGGGCTCTCATCGAGGAAATCGGAATTGTCCCCGGTATCCGCGTATCCACTCCCGAGCGCGCGCGCCTCGCCGCGGAGATGGTCTACCGCGCCGGCATTCCCATCGCGGAGATCACCATGACGGTGCCGCGCGCACTCGATGTGATTTCCCACCTGGTGAAGACCCTCCCGGACATGGCCGTAGGTGCAGGAACGGTACTGGACGTGGAAACGGCATCGCGCTGCCTCGACGCTGGAGCGATGTTCTTGACGAGCACGGGGCTGGTCCCGGAGGTCGTGGAATTCGCGCTAAAGAACGATCTCGTCGTTTTCCCCGGCGCGATGACTCCCACCGACGTCATCGCCGCCTGGAAGACCGGCGCTGACTTCGTCAAGATCTATCCCTGCGGTCCCCTCGGCGGTCCCTCGTACATTCGATCTTTGAAGCTGCCGTTTCCCCAGGTGCCGATGATTGCCACCGGTGGAGTGAATCAACGAACCGCCGGCAATTTCATTCTGGCCGGCGCCACCGCCCTGGGAATCGGCGCGGAACTGATCAACCCGGAGGCTCTCCCGGTGATGAAGGAAGAACAGATCCAGGAGCTGGCGCGTAGATACGTGGGAATGGTGAAAACCGCCCGCGCGCAAAGGAACGCAAGGTAGTGACTATGAAAATCAAACTGGCGATGGTTTTCGCCCTTAGCGTTCTGGGAACCTCACTGCCTTTGCTCCAGGCGGATGAACCCCAGCCGAAAGGGCCCAAACAGTCGTTTGAGGTAACAAGCACGGAGCACATCAACTTCTCGCCCGGCGGCACGATCCGGATCGCGAATTCCTACGGCTACTTGAGTGTGGAAGGCTGGGATGAGCCGGAGGTCCAGATCGCCGTGACCAAGTCGACCGATCGTTTCTTCGACCCTGAGGATAAACAGGAGGCCGAGCGGCGATTTGCGCGGATCCACGTGGCCGCCGAACGGCGCTCTGACAAGGAGTTGGCGATTTCGACTACGCTCCCGGCCCGCAATCCCCTTTTCCGGTCCGTCCTTCCCTTGGATCGCATCATCTTGACGAAGCCGCTGGTTCCGAACAACCGGCGAGGTGTTACGGTTGAGTACAAGCTCCTGGTGCCGCGTGATTCCCGGCTGATCGTTCATCATGACACCGGCTATGTCTGGGTCGGCGACGTGACGGGAGATATTGACGTGAATAGCCATACCGGCGATATGATCGTGATGCTGACCGATCCAGGCCCGTATGTGATCGACGCCAAAACCCGGCTCGGCAGCGTCTCGTCGGACCTCACGGGCAAGGGTCATTACCGCTTCATCGCGGGCACCCACTTCGCATACACCGGGCAGACTCCGCCGCGACGAATCACTCTCCGCACTGGCTGCGGAAGCATCACCATCAAGAACGGGCCGCCCTCCGGCCCGTACTGGAAGAATTGACTTGCACTAGCTGATCGCGCTGAGCGAAAATGATCAGGGCCAAAGAAGTCGAATTCGACTGATCTTGCTCGATGACCATGGCCTGTTCCGGAGCCTAGAAACCGCCTATGTTGCCCGGATGTTCCTGCGGTTCCGAACAAGTTCCGGGTCAAACAGCCCGCACCCGGCGAACGCTAACATCTCAAGAATCAAGCGGATCGCGCGCCCTGCCCGCCGCGTCACGTGAAAAGCGCCGACGCGCCTACTATTATGCCCGGGAGCGACGCCCCGACCTCTCCCCCAGCAGTTAAGCTAAAGGACTCCGCAGTGGCGTTTCGAGCCGGGCCCTTGCGCGTGCTGCACCCGTGCTGCCCCTTTGCCTGTAGTTCTATGAGGAATTGGTAGCGCTAACGGGAATCGAACGTGCCTGGCGCCAGTTCAGTCTAGTTCAGTTAGGTCTAAGTGTTTCATTCTGCGTTCAGGTAGTTCAGCCACGCTTGGGGAAAAGGCGCCACAGGTGGCTGACGTGGCAGCGCGGTGGCAGCGCACGGCCCCCAAGGCCCGCATAAGTACCCCGCTAGGTGCCGCACATAAAACGGTACGCCCAAGAAAGAGATCCCATTCCATAGGGTGTTATGGGTATGCTTACTAAAACTAAGACGACGCCCAAACTCCAAATCCAGTTCTGGCCGATCGACAAGTTCGTCTTTTACCCCCGCCACCTTCGCAAACGCCACGGCGCTGTTAATAGCATGTGCACCAGCCTCCGCGAGTTCGGTTTCAAAATTCCTGTCCTCGCGCGCAGCGACGGCGAAGTGGTCGATGGCCAACTGCGCCTCAAAGCCGCCCGCCAATTGGGATCGTGGCCCGGGGGCGACACCACGCAAATCCCCGTGGTCCTGTGCGACGAGTGGACGCCGGTGCAGGTCAAAGCCTTCCGCCTCCTCGTCAACAAGTCGGCGACATGGGCGGACTGGGATGAGGAACTGGTCGCGCTGGAACTGCAGGAGCTGGACGAGGCGGGCTTCGACCTCAGCCTCACCGGCTTCGATTGCGGCGAGATCGATGAATTCCTGCCGATACCGAAGGAGGAGCGAGCCGATGTGGCGCCGCCACCCCCCAAGAATCCGGTGTCCCGCGTCGGCGACCTCTGGCTCTGTGGAGACCACCGCGTGCTGTGTGGCGACGCCACTCACCCGGAGGATGTTGACCGGCTTCTCGGCGGCCGCCAGCCGATCTTAATGGTCGCAGACCCGCCCTACGGCATCGAGTTGGATTCGGAATGGCGCGACCGCGCTGGCCTGAACGGCAGTGGACCCGACGAGCCCAGCTACCGGAAGCATCGCACGGTGGGCCACACTGAGACGACCATCTCCGGTGACACGCGCGCCGATTGGTCGGAGGCGTTTGCCCAGTTGCAGAGTCTGCAGGTCGCCTACGTTTGGCACGCCTCCCGATTCACCAGGGAAGTGCTCGATGGTCTCCTCCGCATCGGCTTCCTCCACCACCAGCAGATCATTTGGGATAAGGGCCGGACGGTCCTCACGCGCTCGCTCTACTGGTTTCAGCATGAGCCTTGCTGGTTTGTGCGCAAAAAGAACGCGCCCTGGTATGGCAAGGCCGGCGAGAACTCCACCGTCTGGGCGTCGCCTTCCCCGAAGTTCATCATGGGAGGTTCGGAGGAGAAGTTCGACCATCCCACGCAGAAGCCGCTGGATTTGATGCAGCGGCCAATCCTGAACCATTTGAAGCGCGGCGAGTTGGTTTATGACCCGTTCTTGGGCAGCGGCACGACGTTGGCCGCAGCGGAGCTGACCGGGCGCGTGTGCGTCGGCATCGAGATTTGCCCGCAGCATGTGGACGTGACCGTGACCCGGTGGCAGACCTTGACGGACAAGAGGGCCACGTTGCTGGGGGACGGGAGGAGCTTCGCGGAAGTAGCCCGAAGACGTCGACGGGAGGCCGCATGAATGGAGCCGTCGCAGCCCATATATCGGGGCTCTCGACGAGTGAGATGCGGGCCGGTGATCCGCACATGGAGGGCTGTGCCGGGACCGGGCAGACTGTAGGGCGGAGTTGCGACCCGGCTCGCATCCCGGCGGGTTGGCCTGCGGCCCAGGAACGGCCAACGTTGCGCCACGGTTGGCCCACGTTGGCGCGGGCGGCGGCACTTGGCCGTGTGGGCCAAGGTGCCCAAACGTTGGCCCACAACGCCAAAAAGCCCGCCACGGCCGTAGCCGGGCGGGCGGAAGGGGGTGTATGCGCCTACTTACTAATCCGATAGGTCCGCTCCCCTCCCTCGGGCTTGAAGGAATCGACAGCGTGCCCGGCCTTTTTCATGGTACCGGCGATGAAGCCGCGCACGGTGTGTTTTTGCCAACCCGTCGTGGCCATGATCTGCTGCAAAGTTGCGCCCCCGGACCGCTTCAGCAGTTCCAAGACTTGGGCGGCTCTCGTGCCCACGCGGCCACCGGCGGGCTGATGAGCGCGCTTGCCGGCTTTTGCGCGTTTGTTGGCCCTCTTCGCCGGGCTAGCCTTCTTCCTCGACTTACCTTTCCGCGGCCCGACGTTGGCGCTCTGTGCGCCAAGTCGGGGCTTCTTGGCGGGTTCTGGCCCCTCGGGCGAAGCCGCGGGCGTTGCGTTGGCGGTCTCTTCGGAAATACCCTTCATTTCACGTTCTCCGTCCGCGGTGGATACCGCGATCACAGCATGAGTCGATTCGGTTCGCTGCAAACGCAAGCGAATTCTGAAATGGAACGTCGATTTTGGCGAAGGATTGGCGATGGAGCCGCCCTGCGCAACCAGATAGGGCCAGATGGGGCCAGATAGGGCGGAAATGGTGGGACACGGCGCGAAACTTGATCAAAAACGGGACGAGGCCATCATTGCACTGCTGACCCACGGCAGCATCGAGAGGGCGGCCCGTGCGATCGGGATCGATCCCAATACCCTGAAACGGTGGATGAAGGAGCCGGAATTCGTGGAACGTTACAGGGAGGCTGGGCGCATAGCGTTCGACCATTCACTCGGGCTACTGCAGCAAGCTTCGGGTGCTGCGGTCACGACGGTTCTGAAAATTATGTTCGAATCGAATTTTGCGCCGTTGACTCGGCTGCGGGCGGCCGAAATTGTGCTTGATCACGCAGGCCACGCGAACGAGATCAGCGAGCTCAAGGCACGCCTCGAGAAGCTGGAACGGACCAAAGGATCCGGCCCGCGCTCGGACGACCTATGCAGGGCCGATGATGCGGAGGTACCGATATTAGTACATATCGCTTGGCGGATCAGGCGCCGATCATGGCTGGAGGAGCCCACTCGACGATTTGGCGACTTCGCGTCAACTTGGATTCCTGCGGAGACCCGTCAATCCACTCAAGTCCAGATCGAATTCTGCTCGTGGTGCGTATTCCGCCAGTCTGAGTGGCGCGGCAGGAGCAGGGTGCATGCGGCCACGTCGCTCTTCAGGGCCAAGATGCGTCACCGAGCGCCGTCACTTGATCCGCGCGATGGCTTCCGCAAACAGACTCCGCACATCCTCCAGACGAGTCGATGGATCGTTGTTGTAGCCCATCAGCCGGTGAGGATACGACTTCCCCTGGGATCGTTCCTCGACGATTTGCCGCACCAGTTCCAGTGCCGGCCTTCGATGATGAAAACCGCCAGTGACTTCGATAGAGGCTCGCTCTTCCGCGCAGTAGATGCTCCACGTCTTCGCGGTCGGGTCGCACTTCCGATTATCGGCGCGATTCCAGGCGGCGTCAGACGCGATGATCGCAGCGGCGTGCTCCAGGATTTCTCGATCAAGGCCGTTCGGAGGAACTTCCGTAGCCGGATCAAAATGGAACTGGAGCATCGAATCGCCCAAGGTAAATCCAGAGACCGGGAACCAGCCGGCATAGGTCCTGATCACACCCGCGCCGCCGGCGTAGATCTCGATCTCGACGGCATCAAAGTTTTCGTCGAGGTCGGACGTTGCATGCTTGACAAGCTGATCCTGGAGCACACGGAAAAACACCTGAACGTCCGCGAATGTGGTCGTGGTGTCGTTGTTATAGTCCCTGAGTGGTGTAGTATATTTCTTGGCGGTAACTAGACCGACGGCCGTCGTGGCTTCTTCCATCACGGGATACTCGGCGTCGGTCATCGTGCCGGCCCACACTTGTCTGGGCTGAACGTCCAAGCGCCATCTCCCGCTCGTGATGGCCTCGACGCGCGAGATCGTGAAGATCGGGACCTCATCGAACAGCACGCCGCACGAACCTTCCTGGCTGCCGCCCGCGGTATGGAATCGGCAATCGGCCTGCGCAGGAGGCTGGTTGGTTCTGCTTTCCATGTGATCCCTTCGTACCGCGGCTGACTCTTCTACGGCCTTCTCCAAAGCACACCTAACGCTGAGGGTCGCCTCGGAGGGACACTTGCCCGTGTCGGCTCGGTTCCACTGTGCGGGCGACGCAAGGATCTTCGCAGCCCGTTGGACAAGGTCAGCATCCCAGCGTCCAACGTCCGCTTTCGTTGCCGGTGTAGGCGCAGGAAGCGTCGCCTGCGACTGTACTGGCGCCTCCTGCTGTGCCGCGAGACGTCCTTGCGCCAATTGAAACAACACGAGCACAGAATTGACGACGGTGAGAAAAGAGAGGAACTGGTGAATCTTCATAGTCCTTCTTCCTGTTCTAATGCATTGCGCAGAGCTGCCAACGGATCGATCCTGCCCGCCCATCTTGCTGGGAACGTCGCCTGGCTAATTAGTCTAAGGTTAATTGGTCTAAGAAAGATAACACGACACGCTGATCTGTTTGGAAGAACCCAAGGCGAGCGAAGCGATCGATTCACTTGGGCGTATAACGCCCAACTCGGGATGTGCTTGGGCTGGCAGCACAGGGCTAGCGATATCAGGTCTTAACGCTCTCACAGACTTGGCGCCACCGCACCGGTTTGGTGGCGCCCTTGGAAGATGAGCCCGCTGTGATGCGGCTGGCGCGGAACCCTAGGCCGCTCTCCGCCGGCGACTCCACTACGATGTCAGAATGCGGAGTTCCGCTGACGTCTTCAGCGCAGGCTCATTCAAAGGACGGTCCAAAACCTGGTGCGTGCACGACTACCCATACGGTTCCTCTGCCATCGCACGGGTGGCAGCGGCCCCCCTGATGGGTCTTCCCGGTGCCCTGACATTGCTCGCAACCGGTAACCAGTTTCATCAATAGTCGCTCGGGTCTAGGCAGATCGCTCGACTTCCCAATCACCGCGCCATGGTGGTGACTCACCAGCCACCGGCGCAACTCGCGCTCGACTGTTTGCCGGTCCTTGACGCTGAGTTCCGGAGATCGGCGCTCCCACCATTTGGGAACGCAGTCAAAGCAAACCAACTGGCCGCCGTCGAAGAGGGCGCCCGAATCCGAGCGTCGGTAGTATATGCCGCAGCAACGGCAAGGCTTGACGCCAAGCAATGCGAGACCAGCCTTTAGATGCTCCAGGCCGCGCTCGAGGCTAGCCAGCCGCTCATCTCGGCCCTTCTCCAGTTCGTCGGGCAGACGACCAAAGCCTCCTATCGCAATCATACGCCGAACTGCTCAAGTCGACTTGCCACCACCTGTGGCACCCACCGATGAAGCCGGGTGCCAAGCGGCGGCGCAGCCACGCGATGCAGTGGCACATGGCCGATAAGGCGCGATATCGCCGCACACGAAGGACCCGAGTTTTAACGCCCTGCGGGTACTCCGCGGCGGAGTTCCTCGAACCAGTCGCTGACTCCGTGGATTAAGAAGCCGCCCTGACCGGCGCCGGAGAATACCAACCAACAAGTGCTGGCCGTCGGGTGCAGTATCCCAGGCGTTACCAAGACTTGCCATTGAGTCTCACATCGGATGGAACCGAGCATCGAGTGACCCATCTTGACTCGTCGCCACGATAGGAGTATAAGTACCAATAATGTGCAGTTCCCTTCGTGGGTTCTGCTTGCGAATCTAGTGGTATCGCCGCCTCGGGGGAAGTTTGGAGACAAATTCCCCGGGTGGCGATTGTGGTGCTTACTCACCGTTAGAATCTGCATTCGCAGATGATGCTAGCCGTCTCGAGCCGGCCTGATCCGCCTAGAACTTGCTCCGAAGGAATTCAAAAACGACATAACCGATGAGTGCGGCCATAAAGGCGATCACAAGATTGCCAGACGTCACAATGTCCGCAACCGCCCAAGCCAATCCCATTTTCCGACCGCCTCCAGAGTGCGCAAACTCGCCCATCAGCAGGTTGGAATAGAACAGGAAGACGATAAACCCCACCTCAATTAATGCTCTCCAGAGTGCCTTCTTCACTTTCGGGAGTTTAGCAAATCTGCGACCGGGAGATTTAACGCAGATTTTCGGCGCTACCTGATCTGTGGCGCTCAAAGTCGGAGTGCAGATGGGCCTGTAGCAAATAGAACAGCAGCGTGCCGGCAAGGGTAGCGCCCATCACGCCCTCAACGGTACGCCCAGAGAAGACGTTGACCAAGTCTGGCGAAACCTGGGCCGCGATAATTCTACGGCGAGCCGCCATCCGAAGACTCCATGCCTAACCATAAAGTCAAGAAAGTCAAACAAGCCACACCAGAGGGTCGTTTGCGGATCAAGAAATGATGCCCTTGCGGACGGCATAGAGAATGAGCTCCGGCACGCTGTGGATGTCGAGCTTTTGCA
>Ga0181535_10006973_pt1 | contig 11505 bp, 9 predicted proteins | sample PEATcosm2014_Bin_44_FD_119774 | JGI IMG/M metagenome (GOLD analysis project Ga0181535, IMG submission 119774) | Peatland microbial communities from MTU Mesocosm Facility, Houghton, MI, USA - PEATcosm2014_Bin17_30_metaG | ecosystem: Environmental > Terrestrial > Soil > Wetlands > Peat | place...
CGGCAAGAGCCGCGCGCGCCTGCTCTCGATGCAGCAAAAGAAGGTCACCTTTAAGGATGTGGCCGGCGTCGATGAAGCCAAGGAAGAGCTGAAGGAAATCATCGAGTATCTGCGCGAGCCGCAGAAGTTCCAGAAGCTCGGCGGACGCATCCCCAAGGGCGTGCTGCTCGTCGGACCTCCGGGAACCGGCAAAACCCTGCTCGCCCGTGCGGTGGCCGGTGAGGCCAACGTACCGTTCTTCTCCATCTCCGGTTCGGACTTCGTCGAGATGTTCGTAGGCGTCGGCGCAAGCCGCGTCCGCGACCTGTTCGAACAGGGCAAGAAGAACGCTCCCTGCATCATCTTCATCGACGAAATCGACGCAGTCGGCCGTCATCGCGGCGCTGGCCTCGGCGGTGGACATGATGAGCGCGAACAGACCCTGAATCAACTGCTCGTCGAGATGGACGGCTTCGAATCGAATGACGGCGTCATTCTTGTCGCCGCTACCAACCGCCCTGACGTCCTTGATCCTGCACTTCTGCGCCCCGGCCGCTTTGACCGTCGCGTAGTCGTGGGACTGCCCGACATTCGTGGCCGTGAGGAAGTCCTCCGCGTTCACGTCAAGAAAGTTCCCGTCGGCGACGACGTCAACCTCAATATACTTGCTCGCGGAACACCGGGCTTCAGCGGTGCTGACTTGGCCAACATGGTCAACGAGGCCGCGCTCAATGCCGCGCGCGTCAACCGCAAGCAGGTCCTGATGTATGACTTTGAGCTGGCGAAAGACAAAGTGCTCATGGGCGCCGAGCGCAAGTCTATGCTCCTTTCCGACGCAGAGAAGCGGGTGACTGCGTACCACGAGGCCGGGCATGCCATGGTCTCGTTCTTCCGCGACAACTCGGATCCCATCCACAAGGTCACCATCATTCCGCGTGGCATGGCCCTTGGCGTCACCATCTATCTGCCCGACGATCGCCACAACTACACGCGCGAGTATCTTGAGACGCGCCTCGCAACAGCCTACGGCGGCCGCGTTGCTGAGGAGATCTTCCTCAACCAGATGTCCACCGGCGCCGGCAGCGATATCGAGACCGCAACTGATCTCGCCCGCCGCATGGTCTGCGAGTACGGCATGAGCCGTCTCGGTCCGCTGACTTTCGGCAAAAAGGAAGAGCAAATCTTCCTGGGCCGCGAGATCGCTCAGCATCGCGACTTCAGCGAGGAAACCGCTCGCCAGATCGACCTCGAAGTGAGGCGCCTGATTGATGACGCCTACCAGTCGGCGCATTCGATCCTCGACGCTCACCAGGACGCGATGCATCGCATCGCCGCGGCTTTGCTTGAGCGCGAAACCATCGACGCTGAAGAAGTAAGGTTGCTCATCGAGGGCAAGGAACTGCCGCCGGTCCGCTCCATTCTTGCTTCTCCAAGCGACGGCACCGGCACCGGAACTCCGCAGCAGGTTCTCAAGCCGGAGACCCGCCCCGGTTCAGGCGGCTATCCCGAGGGCTCACCCTCGCCGGCCTAACCATCACCCGCGGTGGGGCCAATTGCGGCGCGCGCCGCCAAACAGTCCTTCAACAAAAGGCCGCTCTTCGGAGTGGCCTTTTCTGTTGCGAAGAAATGTTCGAAGTCAATAGCCCCAAAAAGGCGCCGTGCCCCATCCTTTCGCCTTCGCTCGGCGAAAGGGTGGGAAACCACGACTCTTTATTCAACTGTTTATAGGGAGTCACTCTGTGCGTTTTTGAGAGGGACTTGCTATCGTTTTCTCAAATCTACGGTTGGATCAGGTTCGGTCGAGACGATAAACCTCAGCCATCATTTGAACCTCAAGCACCTTTCATTCGACATGAGAGATGAATGCCCACAGAGACAAATAAGCAGGTCCAGTACGAATGGCTCGCGCTTCGCTGCCAATCAGGCGAACCGGCTGCATTCGAAGACCTGATCGCGGTCATGGAGCGGCCATTGCTCTACTACGCGATGAGTCTTACCGGCAGTCAGGACAGTGCTCTCGACGTCCTTCAGGAAGTCTGGATCAAGACATTCCGTGGCATTCGAAAGCTTAAAGACCCCGGCGCATTGCGGCCGTGGTTGTACTCCATCGTCCATGGAATCGCTGTGGATCGCATCAGAAAAAACTCCAGGCGTGAGGCGGCCGAGCAGTTCCAGTACGAAGAGTTTGTCGAGGCTGAGGAGCCTTCGTTTGCGAATGAAGATGCGGAGGAAATCCACCAGGCATTGAGTGGAATCAGCCTTCTGCATCGCGAGGTTCTGGTTCTGCATTTTCTTGAAGACCTGTCGATCGACCAGATCGCCGAAGTCGTGGGGTGTTCCGAAGGAACCGTGAAATCCCGCATGCATTATGCCAAGCGGGCAATGAAGGAAGCTCTGAGTGGAGGGATCTATGGAAAAGCAAAATGAAAATGTGCGCGACCGCTTGCTGGCGCGTATGCCTCAGCCGGAGAATCTTGCAGCCTATCGGGAGGAGACGGCGTCCTTGCTGGCAAAACACAAAAGAGCGCTGTTCTGGGAGGGGATCCCGGCCACAGTGCTTTCCCTGGTTGCAGTGGGCCTTTTCTGGATGACCTTCACTCCCTGGGCGCAAAGGCTTGGCACGCGGGAGGTCCAAATCCTTGATGCCTGTGCGTGCCTCTTCTTCTTCGCGGGCGCGATGATCGAATTGAGATACAAAATCTATCAGAACCGGGTGGAGCTACTCAAAGAAGTCAAGCAGGTCCAGCTTCAGATCCTCGAGTTGCAGGCCTCGCTGGGAAAAGCTTCGCCGCCCCAAACCTAACCGCGAGCCTCCCGACGCCATGGTGCATCGGCCCCGGGCGGAATCGTATCGTCCTCGTTGGCCGACACGATCGTCCCCTGATGATAGAGAATCTGCCATCCCTCATTGGTCCGCAGCCAGATCGTTGCGCGGCGTGTGAGGCGACCCGCTTGATCGAGCGTATAGGTCAATAAATAAGTGTCGGGACTGAGCGCGCGAAGCCCGAAATCAGTGCATGTCCATCCCGCCGCCTCGGCATCAACGGGCGGATAATGCTCCAGGCCCTGCATAATGAATTCTCTGCTATAGCGGCGGCCCGAAGCTCCGACTTCCCAATAGGAAGGATCCATTCTGCGTCCGAATTCAGCAGTGTTTTCGCCGAACGCAGCTCGATGAAAAATCGGTTCGCGGCAACGGAGTTCTTCCAGTACCGGCTTCAATTCCGGATCGACGAACGCGAAGACCTGTTCCTTGCCCATGGCGCAATTCTAAGTCGGGCCGCGCATTGCCGCACGATCTCTCCGCGTTGGCGTGCTTTAGAAAATCCGGTAAGCCATACCCACGCTCACGCCGTACGGCTTCACGGTTCCATTAATCCAGTTCGGCCACAACTGATACTCGAAGTCGGCAGCCCGCAAGCTCAGTCGATTGCCCAGGGGCATATCGACGCCGCCGCCCAGCGCGACATCCGTGAAATGGCCGTAGGCAAAGTTAAATTGGAAATTCATCTTCCCGTAACCGATCAGCGCCTTCGCATACGGCCTGAACCGCCGCGTTTCATGAATCGGCACGCGTGGACCAATAAGGTAGTTATCTTCGTAAATATTCTCGTATTGGTTGAAGCGTAGCCAACGGCCCTCCGCCTCAAACTGGATCCAATGCCTCACCCGAAGATCCACATACGTGCCGAGACCGATGAGCGGCGTCGACGATTGCTCAGCGACTCCTGTGCCATCGTAGTCCGGTTGAAAGATGGACCCCATGCCGCCCGCACTGAGCGAGAGCGGCGATCGGGTTGCGGATGCAACAACTTGCGCATGGGCCATTCCTGCCCAGGCACACAGCACGCAGCAAATCAAAACAGCGGCGCTTTTCTTCATGGGGACGGCGTTATCCAATTCTGGTGAAGCACTCAACTCGCGTGGCTTCGTTTTAAAATCCAGCAGTTTGGTTTGAAGCCGGGCAACACGACTCTCGAGCCCGGCTCATGAAAGCGACGACTGAACCTATTGAGGCGCAGGCGTCGGAGCGTTGGCCGTCGGCTGGGGTCCGGTCGGCGGCGGATCACCGCTTGCAGGCGGTGCCGCTTGCGTCGGTGGGGCAGTCGCAGGCTGGTCCGCGCCAGGTTGTGCCGCAGCAGGCGTAGTACCCGCTGGAGCTGAACCCGGAGCGGCCGGCTGGCTTGCGTTCGCTGCCTCATACCGCTGTAACTTGAAATAAATGGGAGTCACCTCCAACGGCATCTTGTCGCGGGGGTTCATCGGCGCATACAGCTTGGCGTTCAACATATGCACCTTGTCGTCCCATGGGTCCGTCTTTAGCCAGCTTCCCAGCGGCGATGCGGGAATCTGCGTCAGGTCGTCCCAGTTGATCTTTGGCGCTTCGTGCGACAGATCTGCCATCCATGGCGTCCCGTCCGCCTTCAACAACGAATCGCCCAGCATGGGCGTATTCAAAGCCCTCAGGTTCTTGCCCCTATCCGCAAGCTGCTCCCAGAACAACCCCGCATCGGGAAGCTTGTCCTTATACATCGATGCCTGCAGATACTCCATGCCCTTTTTCGCTGCAGTAGCATCGTCGATTTCGCTGTGGTTCATTTCGATCCGGCGGAACGTCGCTTCGTCGGGGAAGAGCAGCCGATCGTTGAACGCATAACGCGTGTCGATGTGATGCCCCATCGCGATATGCGCTAGTTCCACCGAAATCACCGAAGCAATCGCTGCTTCGCTGTGCGGCAAGCTGTCGATCAATCCCTTGCTCAACAGAATTGTGTTGCCCACCGTCGTCGCTTCGACCGTCGTTGTCAGTAACACGCGGCAATGCACTGGGGCCGACAGAGGAATATTGCTCGGTACAGCCAGGTTGATCACGATCTGATCCAGCACCTGGTTCTCAAAACCATTGGGCGTGAGCGGAGCTACCAGCCCTGCCTCTTCCAGGCGATCGATCACGTTGTTCTCTGCTTGTGTCAGCCAGTCCCGCGATGCCTGCAGTGGGCTTACATCCTGCGAGTCGTCGCTCTTGTCCACGGCGTCTTCGATCTTCATGCTGACGTTTTCGCTGTCACGCGTAGGCAGCTTGAGCGAGTAGCCCCAGAAGTGCGTCTGCGCTTTCAGGCCGATCGGCTTGTTGCTGTCGCCGCGGTTCGATTCCTCCACGTAGATCGCCACCGGCAGCCAGATGCCGGGCTGCACATTCATCCGCCAGCTATCGAAATGGAAGTAGTACCGCGAATCATCCTCGGACGACGGCCCGGTGTACGTTCCGTTGAAGCGCACCACGTTGCCGTCCTGGTCTTCAATCCAGATGCGGCCGTAGAAGCGTCCCATGCCGTTGACCTTGGGGTGAACATCGAAGACCCATGTGCGAACCTGCCCTAGAAACTCCCGCCGCACATAGCTGAACACGTAGTGCTGCTGATCGAATCCCGTCGGGTCAAGGAACATCATCTGCATGAAGCCGGTTGGATTGTAGGTGAACCGCTTGTCCAGACCCAGAGATTTGGTCAGCCCCGTGATCGCCGAAAAGGAGCCCTTGAAAAAGCCCTTCTTGGCGGAATTGCGCGGCTCATACGTCTTGTCGAAGAATCCCTTGCCGAAATCGACGCGGCTCAGCGTGTACTGGTCGTCCACCGGAACTTGATAAAGCTTCACGTCGGGCCGTGTGTCCTGAATATAGGTCTCCACCAGGGGCGTCTTCTCCTGGATGGCCTTGATCAACACCTTTTCCTGCCCAATTGCCTTCTCCACCAGCGCGTTCTGCTCCGGCGTCAGTTGGTGCGCCTGCTCGTACTTTGGGGCTTTCTTTGCATACGCGCAAGTTACACCCAGCGTCAGAGTGAGCAAGCTGAGAGAAATCTTCCGAAACATCATTCGTGAGCTCCTAGTATCTTTGTTACCGTTCTCTGGCTCCAGACACCATGCGGGGGAATCCGAGGTCGTCCTGTGCCAATTCCAGTTCGTTTGTCTCTTCATTAAGCCAATTGGAAAGTAATCGTGATGTTGGTTGTCAGATCCACCGCCTGCCCATTCCGGGTGGCCGGGCGAAAGCGAATTTGCTCGGCTACACGCCGCGCTTCCTCATCGAGTCCGTGGCCCAATCCATGCACTACGCCTTCCACCACGACATGACCGGCGGCGGTGAACGTGACGCGCAGAATTACATCGCCCTGCACCTTCAGCTGCTTCGCTTCGCTGGTGTATTGCGCGGGCGGCTTCGAAATCACTTCAAGATTGGTCGACGCGGGCGTCGCTTTCATCATCGCGGGTGTTGCAGCCGCTTGCACTTGCGGAATTCCCGCGGACCCGACCTTGCCGCCGAATCCCTGCGTCGTTCCCGTTGCTCCAGGGAGCCCTGCCGATGCCACGTGCCCGTAGACCCCGCTGTTCGATCCTGACTTCGTTCCGTTCCCAAGGCCCGTCGATCCGACCACACCATGAGGAGCGACGGAAGGTCCCTGCATACCGCCATATGGATTCCCAATCGCCGCAACCGTCGCAGGCTTGGTTGCATTCGGATTGGGAGTCACGCCAAATGTATCGCCCAGGTGCACCGGCGCCGTCGAAGGCTTCTGCTGCGCAGTCTGCGCGGGCATCGCCGCCGCCAGCGCAGCCTTGGGCTGCGGAGCCAGCGTAATCGCCGGCTTCACCAGCTTGATCTCCGGCATCTTCAGCTTCGCTTCCATCTCAATCGGCTTCAGCACCGGCTTTTCAATCTTGGGCAGATTGATCTTCGGTGCATCCAGCTTCACTTCCACAGGCTTGGGCGGCTCCGGCAGCTTGGGCGGCGGAGTCACCTTCACCTTGGGTGGAGGCGGAGGCGTGGTAGGAAAAATGAGTTCGGTGTTTTCAAAATGGTGTTGCTGGATGACCCGCTTGGCCATCATTCCCACATACAGAACGGTGGCCAGGATCATCATGTTGATGACCGCCGCGGTGATGAACGATCCCGACCTGCCCTCCGGCTCGGGAAGTAAGCCAAAGCTGATGCGTTCTGGATAATGATTCATCGGCATGTCTCAAATTCCTTAAAAATGATTACGGGGATTACGAGTGCCTTGACCTTCCACCAGAATCGCCATCGCCGCCAAAAATTGCCGACGTTGACATCTCCAGCCGGTCTCTCCTCGGTTCATTTCCGCTATCCCAAGTTGCGCCCGCAGGGAACGTTCCACCGAGCGGCATGGGCAGACAAACTCGATTCATACTCCCATGGCAATTCTTTGCTATTGGAGGGGGATAAGAAGATCGATCCAAACTCGCAGTGCCGGCTTGAAAAAAACCGCCGCCAGCAGCTGACATCCTATTTAAACCTGCTGCGCTAGATCTATCCTCGCTCGCCTTTACCCTGGACATCCAAATGCTCCCAATCACGTCCCAGGCAAGAGAAAAACGAATCCCAAACTGCCCGTAAGAGTGAAGGGAAGTTCGATTCTGGATTGCCCCGGTGCCGCGTCTGTAAGAGGATTCACTTCACGCAACTGGGTTGTCAGGGCGTCAGGATGCGTTATTTGGCGTGCCGCTCGCGCGGTCTTCGGGCCAGTTCACACACATCTATTTCGGCCCTGCCTATGTAATAGACTTACCCTAAACCAAAGTGTTCGTGAAAGGACAGTATTTTTGTGAAGATTCTGGTTACCGGCGGTGCCGGATACGTCGGTGGCACCGTCGCCTCGCTGCTAGCCTCCAAAGGCCACAATCCCATTGTATTCGATAATTTGTGCCATAGCCGCCGCGAGGAGGTTCCCCCCGGCATTGAATTCGTCCAGGGAGATTTGGCAGATCGGGCCAAGCTTGAAGATCTTTTCGTTTCTGCCACCGATTCCGGCACTCCTTTCGATGCTGTCCTCCACTTTGCCGCCCTCATTGAGGCAGGCGATTCCATGCGGAACCCGAGCCTCTATTTCCGCAACAATACCGCCTCGACCCTCTCGCTTCTTGAAGCCGTCCTTGCCAGGGGACCCAGGCGCCTGGTCTTTTCTTCCACGGCTGCGGTCTACGGCGAGCCCGAGTTGGTCCCCATCGAGGAAAACGCGCGACTCAACCCCACCAATGTCTATGGCGAGTCCAAGCTGATGGTCGAGCACATGCTCACCTGGTTCAACCGCATCCACGGCCTGCGTTACGCCTCCCTGCGCTACTTCAACGTGGCGGGCGCTCCCGAAGGCCCATCGGGAATAACCCGCGGCGAAGCTCACGAGCCGGAGTCGCACCTGATCCCGCTCATCCTCGACGTCGCCCTCGGCCGCCGCGCTTCGATCAACATCTATGGCGACGACTACGCAACCCCGGACGGCACCTGCATCCGCGACTACATCCACGTCTCCGACCTCGCCGACGCCCATTTACTCGCCCTTGCCGCGCTCGAATCGCACGACCGGCTCATCTTCAACCTCGGCAACGGCCAGGGGTTCAGCGTGCGCCAGGTCATCGAATCCGCCCGCCGCGTGACCGGCCATCCGATCCCGGCTGAGGTCCTCCCGCGCCGCTCCGGCGATCCGGCTGTCCTCGTCGCCAGCTCTGCAAAGGCAATTCGCGAGCTGGGATGGCAACCGCGCTACGCTCAGCTGGACGACATCGTCCGCACCGCCTGGCTCTGGCACCAGAAACGCTACGCAAAATAGTCCAGCCCGTGAGCTCGCGGAGGTTTCGTCTTCGGCTGCCGATTTAAGAAGTTCGTTGGCTTCCGCGAATGACCTTGGTACTTCTTCCAAGCCGTTTCTGCTTTGGAAAACCATGCTGTCTGCCTCATTCTCGGACAGAGTGCTCCCACGATGAAGCGGGCGTTCTCTCACGCTCGAGGAGCGCCGTTTGTCCCATCCAAGGCAGTTCACCCCCGAATATACAGAAGGCTTTCGTTGCATCGGCCCGGCCTGCGAGGACTCCTGCTGCGAGCAGTGGACTGTTCACATCGACCAGGCAACCTTCGAAAAGTATCAGGCCCTGCCTGCTGGTCCGTTGCGCACAATCATCGACGAAAACGTCCTGCGCACGCCTGAGGAACCCACCGCGCCCGGGGGACCATCGGCAGCCTTCGCCCAAATCCGGATGACCGCTGATGCGAAGTGTCCAATGCTCTCCGCGGACGGCCTTTGCCGGATTCAGATCGAGCACGGGGACGCCTATCTTTCCCACATGTGCGCCACCTATCCACGCGCCGTTTACACGATTAAGGACGTGACAGAAAAGGCGCTTTCGCTTTCCTGCCCTGAGGCGGCGCGCCTGGTGCTTCTCAATCCGCACCTACCCACCAACGCCGACCTCAACGCCTTATCGCCGACTCGCAACCATGCCGCGTCGGGCAGCGATCTATGGCTGCCTCATTTCTGGCCCGTCCGCGATTTTGCGTTGTCACTGGTACGCAATCGGGCTCTCCCTTTGTGGCAGCGCCTGTTTCTGATTGGCCTGTTCAGCCGGCGGCTCGATGCCATCGCGCCCGGCGATTTTAGCGAAGAGGTCCCAAAGCTCTTGGCCGGCTTCACCGCCGCTGCCGCCACGGGAAGCCTGGTACCTGCGATGGAAACTTTGCCGGTGGATCCCGCTCAGCAGTTGGATGTCGTGCTGCGTTTGGCTGGAATGCTGCTGCACCGCTCGCACATCCGGCCGCGCTTCACCGAGTGCATTCAGGCTTTCACCCAGGGCATCGGAAATGGTCCGGGGGCCACATTGGAATCTCTCACCGCCCATTACGCCTGGGCGCACGACCGTTTCTATGCGCCGTTCTTTCGGAAGCACCCGCACATCCTGGAGAATTATCTGGTCAATACCATCTTCCGATGCCGATTTCCCTTCGGAAGTGACTGGGCGCGAAACGGCGCTGCACCCTCAATGAGCCGCGAGTTTGCCATGCTGACTGCGCAGTTTACTTTGATGAAAGGCCTGCTGATCGGTGTCGCCGGTTTCCATCGCGACCTGTTTTCCGCGGACCACGTCGTTCATACCGTCCAGGCGGCCAGCAAGCATTTCGAGCATCATAGCGACTTTCTCAAAGATGCCCACGCTTTGCTGGTGGAGAGCCAGATGGACGGCGCAAGAGATTTGGGGATTCTGCTCAGAAATGTTGAATCGACCGCACAGCTGCCCGCCGGGCCGTCGATTCAACCTCCGATACACGCTCCGATTTATGCTTCAGGCCCCGCGGCGGACTCCCCACTGTCATTCCCGCGCGACAGCAATGCATAAGTTCGCCGCGGCAAATTAAGGCTCATCTTGAAGCCACCTGAAGATTGTTCGTCACGGAGAAGATACCGGGGACGCTGTTCGCGCGAATTCCGGCAGTGTCCTTGTCCCCCTGGCTGTCCACCACACCTTCGAGAGTGACGTGACCGTTATTCACAATGATGCGGATTGGCTTTTGCACTCCCAAGGCATATTTTTCGAGGGACGGAAATCCATAGATTGCGCGATACAGCGCCAGGCGCAACTGATCGTCCATCGGAGAGGTCGGCAGGACCTCAATCTTGTTCACAACATGGTCGACGCCTTCAATATGCTTCACGGCATTTTCAGCGTCCGATTTGGTAACCGGCCGGACCACTTGTCCGAGCAGCGTGACAGTGTCGCCATTCACCTGAAATGCGATGTCGTCGAAGACGCCGAACCACGGAAGCATCAAGAGTTCGTGGCGGACTTCTTTTGCGATGCGTGCCTCAGCGGGGCTTAAGGGGGCAGCCTGGCTTACGGCGAAAGGTGCGAGAACCAATGACAGAATCCCGAGACACATCAAGTTGCGTTTCATGGCCACTCCTTGCAGAAAACTGTTGCCGAATCAATCGACTCGCCTCGGTTAGATGCGCGTAAGTGGAAGGACGACGGGCATCGAAGGTGGATAAGTGAGAATTTTGCCCTCAAACGTGGCCCGTTCGCAATTGATTGTAGAGACAATCCGAGAATGATCGAGATCGTGAGCGAGGGTTTTCCTATTTGTGCCGCGTTCGGACCTCAATTCTCGACGGCAAGCGCTGCAAGCCCACCGCGAACGCGTTCAAGTACCGATGGCCAGTCGCCAAACCTGGGTTGCCGGAATAGACGCATCGTCGGATACCAGGGGCTGTCTTCGCGCTCCGTCAGCCAACGCCAGTCAGGCGCGAAGGGAAGCAGCGTCCATGTCGTTTTCCCCAGTGCTCCGGCAAGATGCGCTACCGCCGTGTCGACCGTGATGACCAGGTCCAGCTTGGCAATCAGCGCCGCCGTATCGGCCATGTCCCCGATCGCAGCTCGCAGATCGATCATCCTTGCGTCAACCTCGTCAAGTTGCGACGCGGCCGGCCCCATCTGCAACGAGAAGAAGTGCACGCCTTCAATACCCAGCATTGGTGCGAAGCCGCGCAGAGGGATGGAACGAATCCAATCTTCCGGGAACAAGGGGTTGCCGCTCCACACAAGGCCCACACGAAGGCCTTCGGCGGGCCAGTCAAGGCACTCAGCATTTTTCCGCGCGTCCGCCGGAACGCTGAGATAAGGAACCAGCGCAGAGATCGAGTCAATCGACGTTCCGAAGGCCAGCGGCAGGCTCATCAGCGGGCA
>Ga0181535_10006974_pt1 | contig 11502 bp, 11 predicted proteins | sample PEATcosm2014_Bin_44_FD_119774 | JGI IMG/M metagenome (GOLD analysis project Ga0181535, IMG submission 119774) | Peatland microbial communities from MTU Mesocosm Facility, Houghton, MI, USA - PEATcosm2014_Bin17_30_metaG | ecosystem: Environmental > Terrestrial > Soil > Wetlands > Peat | place...
AGCCGAAGGCTCCAACGAAGTGGTGCCCGGAGCTCACCAGCGAGGCCGGAGCACGCTGCCCAGCAGAGCAGCCGGCATCCCACCGGGAATGCCGCTCCGCCGGGCCGCGCGGCGAAACCCTGCCCCTGACCACTCTGATGCGCGACCGCCTGGCTGCACCCGGCGGCTGATGAGGAAGGGCAGCCTCAGCTGACCCCGGCGCACTGAATGTCGAGCTCAGCCCCGACGGCACCGGCAAAGCGCTGAGCTGTCGAGCGGCGAACGTCCCGGCTGGCGTGCTCGAGGCCGGCAGGAAAGTCGACCACCGCAACAAGCTCGCCAGTCCAGTGACGGCACAGCGCGCCCGCTTGAAGTGCAGGCTGCGCAGGACCCGTCGACGAAGCGGGGCAGAGAGAGGAAGGCGCGGGCGGTCTTGCCGCCCGCGCCCCACGGGGGAACCGCCTACGCGGCCCCCTCCACGGCGGGCTCCTCTCCCGTGTCCCCAGATGTCGCGAGCGGACGACCGAGAAGTTGGAAGTTCTCGACCACGAGGTCCACCTGCTTGATTCGGTGGCCTTCTACCTCGCGCACGCGGGAGCCGAGTCGCCCCTCGACGTAGAGCTCCCGACCCTTGCCGGCGTACTGGGCCACGGTCTCAGCCGCGCGCTCCCAGCAGACCACCGTGTGGAAGGTGGCCACGCCCGCGGCGGTGGTCGCCAGGGTCAGGTCAAGGACCGCCTTGCCGCCGGCGGTGTACCTCAGCGTCGGGTCTGCGGCAACGCGACCCAGGATCGCGAAACGGCAAGTTCCGAAGCTCCGGCTCTTGACGGTCGGGCTCTCGGCGATGACCTCGCCGACGAGCTGCTCAGGGTTCTGCTTCCGGGCCATCATGATGTCCTCCTTGAGGGGTGATCGCGTGGCGTCCGGATAGCGGCGCGCACAAGGCCGGCCGGAAACCCCTCGCTGCAGGCGACTCGTCTTGGGGGTTGCAGGCCGGCCGCGCGCTGCTTGGATGCCACCTCAGCGATCAGCCTCCTCGCAACGGAGGACACGGCTGCCAGCCCCGGAAGCTGAACCGGGTGCAGGGGCGGGCTGTCATCGCGGGCTCGAGCATTCGGCCGCTAGCGGCCTTAGGGCCCAAGACCCCGATCCAGGGCAGAGGCCCGTCCAGCCCGTGCGGCGGCGGGGGAGGGGGTGACCCTCCGGGAAGGGCTCTTCGTGCATCCCGGTCACCTCGTGGCCTTGCGCTGGCAGAGGAGGCGGAGGGCCGGCTCGGTGAGCGCCGCCTGTCGCGAGTTGGAGGAAGCCCTGGAAGGTGTTGATAATCGAGCCCATGGCGCCGTCTGGTGGTCGGTTGGAGGTCCCGGCTCCTCTGGTGGGGACCAAGATTCACGGTCCAAGGCCGGTCGTCGGCTACCGAGAGCGCCCGAGACTGAACGGCCGACTCGACGGGGCGCTCAACGACGCGACCCGCTTGACTCTCCTCTCAGCACCGCCTGGATACGGCAAGACGGTGGCGATGGCCGGCTGGCTTGCGGCTCGCGGAGTGCCCTACGCCTGGCTGTCACTCGACACGGCCGACAACGACCTGGCCCGATTCGCCCGGTACCTCACTGCGGCCCTCCGAACAATCCGGCCTGAGGCCGGCACGGCGACAGGCCTCTTCGGCCCTGGGACGAACCTGACACCCGACCTTGTCGCTGCAACCCTCCTCGATGAGATGGCCGACGACGACGACCCATTCGTGCTAGTGCTCGACGACTACCAGACGATTACGGTCGATCCGGTCCATCGCGTCGTGCGTTTCCTGATCGAGCACGGTCCCCCGTTCGTCCACCTTGTGCTCTCGACCCGCGAGGACCCCCCACTGCCGCTCGCCCGCCTGAGGGCGCACGGCCGGCTCGTCGAGCTGCGGGCGGAGGAACTGCGATACACGACCGAGGAGGCGACCGCCTACCTCGGGGAGGCCGGCGTCGCTCTCGAGCCCGCCCTGACGGTGAGCCTCATCGAGCGGACCGAGGGCTGGGTCGTCGGCCTCCAACTGGCTGCCATATCGCTCCGTGACCACCCCGAGCCCGCCGCTCTCGTCGCTGCCTTCGGCGGCAGCCAGCGCTTCGTCCTCGATTACCTCGCCGACGAGGTCCTGGGCCGCATCGACGACGATCTGCGGAGCTTCCTCGTCGCGACCTCGATCGCCGAGCGCTTCGACGCCGGGCTGTGCAGGGCGCTGACTGGCCGCGACGATGCTCACACGCTGCTGTCCCAGGCCGAGCAGGCCAACCTCTTCGTGGTTCCGCTCGACTCAGAGCGCCGCTGGTATCGCTACCACCACCTCTTCGCCGACTACCTCAAGGCCCAGCTCACCGCCGATGAGCGTCGGACGCTCCATGAGCGGGCCGCCGACTACCTCGAGACACAGGCTCTGGGCCCCGAGGCTGTGGACCATGCTCTCGCCGCCGGCTCACTCGATCGGGCGATCACTCTCGTGGAGCGCGAGGCTCGCCCGACGTTCGAGGCCGGAGAGCTAGCGACGCTGCTCGGTTGGCTGGAGGCGCTGCCCGCAGAGCGCGTGGCGAAGAGCCCCGAGCTTGTCTCGCTCCAAGCGTGGGCATTGTTCCTGAGCGGACAGGTGGCTGCGGCCAAGGCGAGTGCAGACAGTCATCCGATCGGGCCGGGTAGCGCTGGATCAGGTGAGGGGCGGCTGTATGCCCTCCGCGCGCTGCTGGCGTCGGTCTTCCCGAGCGACGCGGACGCGACGGACCTCGCACGAGCGGGCCTTGTGCTGCTCGGCGAAGACGACCCTGTTCGGCCGCTGACCCTCCTTGCATTGGGCACGGCGAGGCTCGGACGGGGCGACTGGACCGGGGCGATCGAGATCTTGCGCACGGCGCGCGAGACCGCCCGCCGCATCGACATGTCGATGATCGCCGCCGCCTCGGCGGCGATGCTCGGCCTGAGCCTCAACGCGATTGGTGCCAGAGCCGAGGCCGAGGCCCTGAGTCGCGAGGTGCTTGAACGCCGCTCGAAGGGCCCGGCCACCTGGTTTCTTGCGCGGTGGTTGCTCGGCCTCGCCCGCTACGAGGCGGGCGATCTCGTCGAGGCCCGCGACGAGCTCGAGCGCGCCTACTCGGCGGCGGCCCGCTTCGGTCTCGCTCACATGTGGCTGGGCCTGGCGCCGTACCTCGCCCTGGCCCGCCAGGCGACCGGCTCACCCGAGGCGGCCCTCGGGGCAGCTCGTGCCGTCGACCGCGATGCCCGCGCGGCGGGGATGGCCAGCCTTGCCGCCCAGGCTGGGGAGACCGAGGCTCGCATCCGGCTCATGCAGGGGGATCTGGCCGCGGCAGCCGCTTGGGCCGAGCAGGCGATTGCCGACGTCAGTGAATGGGAATCGGAGGCATGGCGTCGGCCACGTGAACTGACGATCGCCCGAGTTCGACTGGCTCAGTCCCGGCCCGCGGAGGCGCGGAGCCTGCTCGCCGCCGCGAGAGTGGCTGACGAGGCTGACCACAACGTAGCCGAGCTGATCACGATCGGCGTCCTGGAGGCGGCGGCGGCGGCGGCGACCGGTCGCCATGCGGCAGCCCGGCGATCGTTTGAGGGGGCGGTCCGGCTCGCCGCACCCGGCGGCTATGTCCAGAGGTTCGTCGACGACGGCAGGGGCGTCGCTCACCTCCTGCCGCTTGTACGCAAGGTGTCTCCCTCGTTCGTCGATCGAGTGATTGCCGCTGTCGCCGCCGCCGGTGGATCGAGTCGAACCCCCAAGCGAGGGGGACCCGTGGTGTGGGAGGACGCCAAGGGCCAGCTGCTCGAGCCGCTCACCACCCGCGAACTTGAGGTGCTCCGGCTGATGGCCCATGGCGCCACCAATGCTGACATTGCTGACCGGCTGGCGGTGTCGTTGGGCACGGCCAAGTGGCACGTCGGCAACGTCCGTGCCAAGCTCGGCGTGGCAAACCGGACCCAGGCGCTCGTGCGCGCCCAGGAGCTCGGGCTGGTCTGAGGTCGGACGGGAAACCCCACCTTTCGGTAGGGGCGTGCGGCGGGGACCGCCGCCCCCACTCGTGCGGGTGTGATCGGGGCGCCGGAGGACGAGGATCGCCCCATGGAGCACTACGAGATTCAGGTCCGCGGCCACCTCGACTCACGGCGGGCGCATGCACTCGGCTGCGAGTTCCTCCGACTGCTGCCCGACGGTCGCTCCGTGCTGACTTTCGCCGCGGTCGACCAAGCGGCGCTGTACGGACTGCTGAGCCGGCTGCGGGACGCTGGGCTCCAGCTCGTCGCGACGAGGCCCATCGCGGCCCCGGCCTCGCGGGATGGCGCCTCTCGGAGGGCCGGGCCGAGGTCGCCCAGTCCTCGCCGCAGGAGATAAGGACATGAAGGCGCTGGTGTCGCACATGCAAGCAAGATCGAGACGGCGCAGCGAATCGTCGAGCGCGTCGCCAGGCGAGTCAGAGCCGAGCGGCACGATCAACGCGCAGCACTCTCACCCCAACCTGATCCCATCGGCGCCGTCGGAGCCAGGCTGCATCCTCACCAGATCGGCGCCGGAGATGGGTTCAGCACCCAAGGAGCACCGCTAAATGGACTGGACAGTCGTCGCCCTCAGCCTGGGAGCAATGGTCATGGGCTCGGTTCTGATCATGTCGGTGCTGTCGAGCTTCGTCGAGCATCGCAAGAACAAGCTGGCGCTCGGCCAGGAGGATGCCCTCAGGGAGCTCGTGCACCGCTATGAGCAACTCTCGGAGACCGCCTTGGACGCCCGACAGCAAACCACCTCTGACGTTTCGGAGCTGCGGGCGCGAATTACGTCGATCGAGCAGAGCCTGCGAACGGTGGGGTGAGACCGACGCCGAGATCAACCGCCGTCGTACCGGGAGCTGTAATGGAAGAGGTATTGGTTATGTCCGTACCGGCACGAACATCTGAACTTCGGGATGATCCCGTGGTGTCAGCACGCATCGCGTGGCAGCGCCGCGTCTCTCGAATTGGCTCACTCATCCAGCTAGCATTCGCTGCGCTCTGGTTTGGCCGCGGCATGCTCGCTACAGAATTGCCAGGGCGCGTCGCTGTGGCTCTCGGCTTGGTGGCGGCGACGATGGGCCTTGGGGTGTGGTGGGGACTGGCCACGAGAGGGCTAGCACCCCGACCACGTGATCGCGAGGCCCGCCGCCTCGAACGGTCGATCACCGTAGCCACGATCATCCAACTCGCGGCAAGCGTGGCCCTGCCCTTCGTGGTCATCGCTGCGGGCAGGCCGGACCTCATCGTAACCACTGTAGCGGTAACGATTGGCCTGCTCCTGCTGTGGTTGCGAGCCAAGCTTGCTACCCCCGGGCATCTGGTGGCGGGACTGCTCTTGGTAGTGGTCCCGGTTGGCCTTGCGATGGCGCTCGCCGGCAATCCGTTGACGGCCACGGCGGGACTGGTAACAGGCACGATCCTTCTGGGGAGTGGGGCTGTGGGCATATACACGCTGCGCCACCCAACGCGAACTCCGGTCGAGTCACTTCTCCCCGGGCGGTCGTCACTGGTTGCGTTTGTCAGACAGACGTGCGCGGATACCTTCCGGGAAGGCCAACGATGGAACTGATGGTCGAGGCGGAGGTGCTTGCTAAGCGGTTCGGGCCGATCCGCGCGCTCGCCGGGATTGATCTGGCAGTCCAGAGAGGGACAACCCTGGCCTTGCTGGGACCCAATGGGGCCGGGAAGACGACGCTGGTGCGGATCTTGACGACGTTGCTGCGGCCGGACGGGGGCCGGGCCAGGGTGGCCGGTCACGACGTCGTTGCCGATCCTGGAGCGGTGCGATCGAGGATCGGCCTGGCTGGCCAGTATGCGGCCGTCGATGAGCTGCTCACCGGGCGGGAGAACCTGGAGCTCGTCGGGTTCCTATATCAACTGGGGAAGGCCGAACGCCGGCGCAGGGCTGCGGAGGCCCTGGAGCGGCTGTCGCTTTCCGGCGCATGCGACCGGCTTGTGAAGACGTACTCAGGCGGGATGCGCCGGCGCCTGGACCTGGCTGCCAGCCTGATCGGCCGCCCGCCGGTCCTGTTCCTCGACGAGCCCACCACTGGGCTGGACCCGCGTACACGCAACGACTTGTGGGACTTCGTCGCGGAACTCGTCGCAGCCGGCACCACCCTGCTGCTGACCACTCAGTACATGGAGGAGGCTGAGCGCCTGGCGGACCGGATCGTCGTCATCGACACCGGGAGAGTGATCGCCGATGGCACTGCAGCCGAACTCAAGGACCGGATGGCCGGCGACATGCTGGTTGCCAGGGTTGCCGACCGCGCAGACCTCGACCGAGCGAGCGCCATCATGGCATCCCTGGGGGAAGGTGCTCCTCATGTCGACCCCGATCTGCAGCAGGTGAGCCTGCCGACCAGGGGCGGCACCGAGGTTCTGATCGCCGCCGGGCAGCGGTTCTCCAGCGACCACATCGCTCTCGACGACCTGGGTATCCGGCGCCCGTCCCTCGACGAGGTGTTCTTGTCCCTCACCGGCAACGCCGGGCGGTCGCTGGCAGCAAGGCCCCAGGCGGGCACACCGTCGGGCCTTGGCAGGGAGGACACATGCAAGCTTCCAGCAGCTCCGCGCGCATGATGCGGATCAGCCCGATGGTGGCCATGCGCGACGCAGCAGGAATCGCGAAGCGGAACCTGCTTCGGACGATCCGCCTACCGGGGGAGGCCAGCGTGCTCATCATCCAACCGGTAGTGATCTTGCTACTGTTTCGGTACGTCCTGGGCGGCGCCATCAAGGTTCCCGGCGGGAACTATGCTGACTATCTGATTCCGGCCGTCTTTGTGGAGGCGATGCTGCTCGCCGGGATGTCAACCGCGCTCGGGCTGGCGCAAGACCTCAACAGCGGAATCATCGATCGCTTCCGGAGCCTGCCGATGGCCCGCTCCGCCGTCCTGCTCGGCCGGACCATCTCGGACCTTGTCCGCAGCGTGTTCGCGCTCGCGCTCGTGGTCGGGATCGGCGTAGCAGTCGGGTTCCAGTTCCACAGCAGCTTCGCCGCCGCGCTCGCCGCCATAGCGCTGGTAATCGCCTTCGGCTATGCGTTCTCCTGGATCTACGCCACGATCGGCCTGATCACCCATAACCCGGAATCCGCGCAAGTCATCGCGGTTCTGCCCGTCTTCATCCTCATGTTCATTAGCTCGGCGATCGTGCCGGTCGACACGATGCCCGGCTGGCTGCAGCCAGTTGCCCGCGACCAGCCGTTCAGCGTCACCACCGACGCCGTGCGCGGTCTCCTCCAAGGCGGGTCGGCCTCCCCCTCGGCATGGCAGTCGATCGCATGGTCCGCCGGCATCTTGGTGGTCTTCTTCATCATCGCCGTCCGCCTCTATCGCAAGACAAACTCCCATTCCTGATCACGTGCGCGAGCGATGATCAAAGGAGGCATGACACATGAATCCGATCAAAGGCGCATCGAAGGAACGGCATCTGGTGGTCGGAGCCGGGGCGATCGGAGCCACCGTGGCTCGTCTGCTCCTGGACCAGGGCTGCCAGGTTGTGATCGTTACCCGATCCGGCACCGGCCCGGCTGAGGCGGAGCGGGTGGCTGCCGATGCCGGTGACGGGGAGGCGCTGGCCCGGTTGGCCGAGGGGGCCACTGTCATCTACAACTGTGCCAACCCCTCGTACCACCGCTGGCCAACCGACTGGCCGCCCATCGCCAGCTCGCTCCTCGGCGCCGCCGAGCGGAGCATGGCGGTCCTGGTGACCCTCTCCAACCTCTACGCCTACGGCCCGGCCCTCGCCTCCCTTGGGGTCCGCGGCTACGACTCGTCGCATCCGATGACCGAGACCACCCCGCTCGCCGCAACCGGCACCAAGGGGCGGGTCAGGGCGCAGATGTTCCACGACGCTCTCGAGGCCCATGAGGCCGGCCGGGTGCGCGCGGTCGAGATCCGGGCCTCCGACTACATCGGGCCCGGCGCCAACGCGGTGATGGGCGACCGAGTCGTCCCCAGGCTGCTGCAGGGAAAGAGCATCACCCTGCTCGGAAGGGCTGACCGTCTCCACACGTGGACCTTCACTCGCGACGTGGCACGGCTCGCCGTGATCGCGGGACGCGACCCCAGAGCCTGGGGCCACGCGTGGCACGTCCCCTCGAACCCGGCGCGGACGCAACGTGAGGTCGTCGATGATCTCGCCCGCCTCGCCGGGGTTGCTCCGCCGCCGACGCGCACCCTGCCGGGGGTGCTCCTCCGCGCCCTCGGCCTGATCTCGCCCCTCATGCGCGAACTCGGCGAGACCCAATACCAGTTCCGCGAGCACTTCGTCATGGACTCGTCGGCCGCGGAGCGGGCGTTCAAGCTGCGGGCCACTCCGTGGGAGGAGGTACTCCTGACGACGCTTCGGTCCTTCGGCTGTCCGAACCTTCCTCAGCGGGAGGTCCAGCCGTCCGTGCCCACCCCTACCCTGGCCACGGGTGAGAGGTCACCGCGATGACCACCACCCAGCTGGATCGCATTACCAGCGACGTCTCCGCGGCTCGGCGCGCCTGGCAGCGTCGTGCCGTACTCGTCGGGGCCGGGTTTCGTGTTCTCATCCTGACGGCAGCGTGACGCCTCGTCGCTAAGGCCATGGGTCCCCCGGGAGTTGCCATCATCGAAGGGACGACCGTCGACCTCGGCCACAACGAAGGGGGCGGGGCGCACGCCTACGTGTACCTCTGGCGGCAGCCTTGGGATAACCTCCCACTGGGCTCCTGATCCGTCACGCTGGGCCTAGTCTCAGCTTCGCATCGAAACCGGCGTCGCCCCGACCAATCCTGCTCAGCTGCGCTTGACTAAAGAAGAACTCGCTCGTCAGTTTCGGCACCATCTTCAGCATCGTCCCCACCCCAGCACGCGCAGGCCCCCGATGAAACATTGCCTGCACGCGCCCGCGGAGTTCCGGGTCGCCTGGGCTGGGCTTCACGAACCACACGGACTCCAGCGCATCGTTGTGCATGAGGCCTGCTGCCAGAAGGTAGTGGAAGTGCTGATCTGTAGCGGGTGCGGAGTACCCGACAACTACAATGCGAGTCGCTGTCGCGAGCGCTCGAAGCGCATATTCCCACACCGGAGCTAAGAGAGAGCCAAAAGTCTTTCGCCACGTCGGCGGGACCAGCATGGGTCGGCTCGAGTCGCCCTGAAGCTCACTGTAACTTCCGTAGACGCTGAGCTGACCCGGGTAGAGAGCCACCCGTGAGAGTCCGGGGATCGTCTCCCTTGGTGGAATGTCTGCGAAAGCCGCGGACTCCAGTGGTCCAGCCCAGTTCATCGAGCCATGCAGTTTGAGGAGCGTGAGGCCCGTCCTCCGGTACTGGCGGCTGATCCATGCCGCCGATGGCCGGAAGTCCAAGGCACTTCGCCGGAAGCCGTAGTTGAAAGGGATGCGCAGAGTCCGCAGGGCCTCTTCTAGAAGCAAGTCGTAGTTGAATGTTATGACGACGTCCTCGTGGCGGCTTTCACCATCAGGCCCGATGCCGGCCAGGACAGCCAAATAGTGATCGTAAACAGAGGCCAGTCGCGAATGGCGGCCGCCCTGCGAGAAGGGCGATTGACCCCAGCTTGACGGGACGTCCCAGCCGGGAGGAGGGTGGATGAAGCAGCACAACCGGTCCTCGACGGATGCCGCATGGTCGATCACAGCCGCGATTCCCAGAGTGAGGTCGTGCTCAAGTCGGCGGTCACCCGTGGCGGAAGCCAGGCTGAATAGCTCCTCCACATTGTCAATGTTTATGCGGCTGCGGAACGTGGCCCTTGTGGCTTCCTCGCGGAATGCAAGGAGTCGGTCTACCGCCCTTGCTTCGCGTCGGCGACGCTCCTCTCGCAGCCACACTGCGGCGTTCCGGGCGGCTCCTAAAAACGTGAGCATCATCGGAAGGCGAGCATCGGCAGAGAAGCCTGCTCCTAGGATATAGACGTTTCGGTCGGAACTCATCCAGTCTTCTTCTGGCCCTCGCGCCTGCTCACCTCACTGGACTACCACCCGAGGTGAGGTGTCGAGGGACTCCAGGAGTGCTGTGGTCTCCTCGCTGGGGGTCCGGTCGCAGCGGTCGGAGAGCTGGCGAACGAGCTGGCGGTACACGTCGCGCGCCTGCTGGGGGCGGCCGAGACGGTGCTGCCAGAGCATCTGCCGGCGGAAGAGGTCCTCGATGGGGTCGGGGTCGAGGGTGAGCGCCTGCTCGACGGTCTCGATGGCCTTGTCCAGATCGCCGACGACGGCGTGGAGTTCGGCCAGCTGGCTCAGGGTGTCGACTGCAACGCTGCGCACGTGTTCCTGGTGGTCGACCAGCCAGTTGTAATCCGCGTGGGTGAAGGGGGCTCCGCGGATGCCCTCGGTGGCCCGGGTGAGCAGCGCCGCGCGGTGCTCGGGCACGCTGGTGGCGAGGGCCGCATCGCGGCCGGCGAGGAGCCGCTGGAAGTCCGAGCTGACCAGCTCGGGGTCGAGCCGGAAGACGCCGGCGTGAAACGGGAGGGGATCGATGCTCGGATCCCCGAGGGCCTGGCGCAGGGCCGGACGGCTGCCGCGCGTCCCCCTCACGAACCTGCTTCGCCAGAGCTGATCCGTGCTCCCGGCCCCCAGCGCATCGACGATCTCGTCCTCGGTGAGCTCGCCGCGGATGGCGAGCAGGGCGAGGACCTGGCGCCCCGCGTCAGGGAGCGCCTTGAGCAGCTCCTGGCCGTCGACCAGCACCCGGACCGGCCCGTAGATGCGGACGTCGACGCGACGTGGCTCGAGGGCCGGGGGGATGACCAGGGCTGGAGCGGGCGCGGTGGGCGACGTGGAAGCCGGGGTCGAAGCTGCGAGGGGCGGCTCGTCGGGACCGGCCGCGTCGACGACAGGTGCGGCGTCGATCTCGGGGATGAGCGAGGGACCCTGCCACGGATTCGCGTCGGAGCCGTGCTCAGCCGGTGTGAGGTCGGGGACGAGGTCAGGACCCCGGCCCGCCCCGATGACCGCGAGCAGCTCGTCGGCCTCCGTCCGGCTCAGCGTGTACAGGGTGCGCGCCCACGCCAACCGGGCCGCGCTCGGCGCATCGATGGTGCCGTCGACGGCCACCTCGACCGGGTCAGCCCATACCGCCCCGCCGATGGGGCCCACCACCATGACGGCGATGGCCAGGTCGCGGGCCGCCTCCACTGCTCGGGCGAGCCGGTCGAGGTCCAGCTCCGAGGCCTCGATCGCCTCGGCTGGAAGGACGGCCAGCAGCGCTGGCAGCGGGTCGGGGCCACCGAGGCGCTCCCGCCAGCTGGCCATGTGGTCGCCGTCGAGCGCTGATCGCTGGTAGCGGATCTCGCCCTCCAGGCTTTCGAGCACCTGGTCGGCACGGAGCACGCGTAGGCCGGGAGCACCGTCAACGCGCGAGATCAGCTCCGCCCGCGACGCGCTGGCGACCATCACCTGGGCCTCAAACCACCGATGGTGAGCGAGGAACGAGACGATCAGGGCCCGAGCGGCGCCCCGCCCACCGGCTCCTGCGAGGACCAGACGGTGGAGCTCGTTGATGTC
>Ga0181535_10006975_pt1 | contig 11500 bp, 8 predicted proteins | sample PEATcosm2014_Bin_44_FD_119774 | JGI IMG/M metagenome (GOLD analysis project Ga0181535, IMG submission 119774) | Peatland microbial communities from MTU Mesocosm Facility, Houghton, MI, USA - PEATcosm2014_Bin17_30_metaG | ecosystem: Environmental > Terrestrial > Soil > Wetlands > Peat | place...
CGAGAATGGAGAGCCATGAGGCCAAGGGTTTGGGCCTTCTAACATACAGAGCCGCGATTAGAGATACCACTATCGACGGCGCCCAAATGGCGTAGAGAATGAGGAGACCGTCAATGATGGATGGTGCAAATTGCGCGGCAAAAATGGCGACAGCAGCTATGACCAACGTGCTCGCCTTCGCAAGGAAGAGTGTCAATCTTTCTCCCGGCCGTGCGAAGATTCCCACTATGTCACGGACGAATGCCACGGCGGCAGAGTTCAAAACAGACTCCTGACTTGCCATGACAATCGCGACGAGTGTAGCCAGCAGAAGACCAAAAATGCCGGGCGGTAGAACCGCACGCCCGACAGCGACAAAGACGTCATCAGGCTTGGTGTCGGCTGGCACAACGCCATGGGACACAATGCCCAGCGCCGCCACTATGGCCAGCCAGACGATGACAAATCCACCCGCCAGAAGAAATCCAGACTTCGATGCTGAAACGCTCTTAGCTGCCAACGCCCGGTTCGCGTAAGGAGGAATCAGAAGTTCGCCCAAGGCAAAAGAGATTGCGACGCCTATTAATTGCCACGCTGTCATGCCTTTGAAGGCGGTTGCAGTGAGCGCACTGGCTTTTGCGGATAGTTCTGAGAGAGGGACAGACGATTTCCACACCGCAAGCAAAAGCATGGTTGGGACAATGATGGCCTTCAGGGAGAACTGCACTCCTTCGGTTGCAATAGTGGCTCGAAGACCACCTGTAAACGTGAGGAGCGCCGTTGTTCCAGTGACAGCCACAATGCAAACAGACAAAGGCCAATTGGTGATGCTGTGCAGAATAATACCGCCAATCTTCCCCATCACAGCCGTGAAACCAATGCACAACCCCACGGAAAGAATTCCTGTCAGAAGATGTGTAAATCGCCCGTATCGTTTGTGCATGACATCGCCAAGTGTGTTGCAGTCGCGCTCGAGGGCTAGACGTGGCGCGAAAAGAAGACCAGTGAGAAGTGTTTGCGAGGCAAACGTGACTGTCAGGAAATAAATCAGGAATCCTTGATCCCAGCTCTTGCTGGTAATTCCCACCGAAAAACCTGGGCCTACAATTGTGGCCGCAAGGCTTGCAAAAATCATGGTGGAAGGGATAGAGCGTCCACCCACGGCGAACTCACTGAACGTCTTGTTCCGCCGCGTGAGATAGCCTAGTACAGCCATTAGGACGAAATATCCTGCAAGTGCAACAATGTCGAGAGCGTGAAGATTCATTTCGTTAATCCATCCTTTGCTTAAGTGGCGTGACACATTTCGTCACGGACGCGCAGCCAACCGCATCTCTTGTGTAAGACTCTCAGAATTAATGTAATATGTCGAGTACGCAGGTTTCCTGGTTGCGGATTATCCCGCCTCCTTATTGTGGCGTGGTCAGTTCATGATTGCAGCGTTCCAGACTGTCAGCCCCCTCGGCGAGTAGTCGTTCGCGTGGGCGTTCTTCTACCGGCCAATTCTTTATGCTGTCGGATTTCATTCTGCAGGCGTTCTATTGAATAACCTCTCGAAATCCCCGACGACGCGCATTATCTCGTCGAATTTCGGGACCTCGCCGAAGAACATTTCCTCGCGCATGGCCTGATAGTCGCTGCGCCATTCCGCCATTTGTTCTTCGAGTGGAATGATACGAAGGGTTCCCTGGCGGATTGTGCTGTAATCCATCCAGGACCAGTTGAAGTAGATTTCGCGGTGGGTTGCGGTGCGCGTGAAGAGTGCCAGGTCCTTGCCGGCTCTGTTTGCGACACCCTTCTCGATCAGACACCAGAGGTCGTAATAGTGGCGGGCGAGCCGGACTTTGCGTTTCTTTTCGGCAGGGCGATAGGTTTCTTCGTGCAATAGCATAGCCTTCTCCCAGAATGTGCGTTCCGGGAGTAGTGCGCGCACGAGAAATTCGCTCGGCTCAAAAGTGCCGGGGAATGCCTCGGCCAAGTATGGCCGGATTAGTTGCGATGTTGATGGTTCGGTGTCGGAGCGAGCACCCATCTCGATTTTGACCACGGGCCGCAAGTACATGACCGTTCCTGTCAGTGTTCCAGGGTATTCGAACAGTAGGGTCTGGCCATCAGGGTCTTCTTCAGCCGAGGCGGGGGTGAGGCTCCACTTTGGGTCGTTCGGCATGGCCTGGCGGATACGTTGTTCTAGTGCAGGTTTCAATTCTTCGTGGATGCGTTTCTGGCATTCGGCTTTCAACGCTTCCAGTCGCCTGCGGCGGTTCTTATTACTGGGAGCTTTCTCTGGGCTCTTCGCACCGCCGAATCCCAATGCCTCGCGGTCAATAACAATGTCGATGTCTTCGGAGAAGCGCTCGATCAATTTCCACCCCTTGGAGAGCGCCGTGCCACCTTTGAAGGTGAGATGAGAGCCCCAACCGGGCAGTGTGAAGAGTTGTTTCAATGTCCAGCAAACCCAGAAGTCTTTCTCGACGCTGGCTGGCAAAAGGCCCGTCTTGCCTTCTGCCTCTTTGCAGAAGCGACGGCGTTCTTCCTCGGTCATGGCAATGAATGCGTCCATGGCTCAATCCTTCCCTGATTCCGCAAGGTTCCGCATGATCTCGGCGACCCATGCGGGTGCGTACCGCACATCCTTGAGCAGTCTGCGCCTCTCATCATTTGACAACCGGCTTCTGAGGATAGCACGAGTCTGGTCAGTCACTTGCCGCTGGCCGATCCATCGCAGTGCCTGTATCACCAACCCACTCTTTGTCCCCGCGGTCGCCATATTGCGAAGGGTGGTATGCTTGAGAGCGATCTCCCGCTTTCCCATTCTGACACGACGCGAGCGACCATCGGTGAGAAAGACGGTCTTGATCGGAACCTGATCCGAAAGTCCGAGAATATTGGCGGCGTATGCGCCGGTCGGCTGGAGGCGGGATGCATCGCGCCCCTTGAGCGCCTGCGCGATGGTATCTGTTGAAGGCGAGAGCACGCCGAGACGAGGGTCCTGACCCGGATAGTCATAGAGTCCTCGAGCAAGCTGACGGATCACCCCCGTTCGGTTGTGCCTCATGAGCGCGAGGGCCACGGCTGTGCGGCTGCCAAGGTCTTGGAAGTCAGATGGGGTAAAGACCCAGCCCTTTCCTTTACCGATGATACGGTCAAGGACTCTGCTATCAATAGACTGTTTGTGCTTTCCCATGGCGATATGAAACAAAAACATACATAGATTTGTTTCAAAAGCAAGATCTTCCATCCGTCAAGATTACTCAGAACGGTATTAGAGCCTGTTGGACTGGCGCGGGTGATGGAGTGAGATCGGCAGCAGTCTGGAGGACGACGCGGGCGTAGCCGCGCTGATTCTTGTCGAACCGACGAACGTCAGTTCGCTTATGGGCATGGTGAATCGCGACCATGTGGTCGCAGACTTGGCTTTCGAACTGGCGAACGGTTACGGCTTGCCAGTCCTGTGTCTCGCAGAAGTCGTTGTATGCTGTGAGAAGCTCGGCGACGGTCACGTCGCCGGTCGGGTTCGGGATCACACACTTGGTGACGAAGTGGCGCACGCTATCGGACTCGCACAGGAGAGCGTCCACGCGTTGTTTCTGGGCGTCGCTGAGTTGGACATGGCCGAACTCTTTGAGTTCAGCGAGCAGGCGGATTGCGCCCTCGATGCACCAGTTGAGAATCCCCGAGCCTTCGGTCCGGATCAATTCCTTTGCGAAGTACGGGATTGGCTTGGCGGTCGGGGGCTGGTTGAAATCTATGATTAGCATGCGACGACGCCAGGCTTCTGTATCTGAGTCGAGCCGGACGTGGAGTCTGGTGTTGGTCGTGATGATGACGCCGAAATCGCCGATTACGTCGAAACGGTGCTTGACGTTCTTCTGCTCGGCGCTGAGACGGTCCCCGCCGGTCAAAGGCTTCAGGACGTGCGCTGCCCGGTTGTCCAGAAAGTCGCCGGGCACATCCTTGCCACAGAGAAGTGTCTTGCCCATGAATCCGGCGATCTCAAACCGCTCGGTAAGTAGGTGGACGCGCATTTGTGTCACATTGTGAGGGCCGATGACGGTTTCGATGATCTCGACGAGCGTAGACTTGCCTCCGCCGGCTGTTCCGCGCATAACGAGGAATCGGTGGGCTGGATTGCCGCCAAGCAGACACATTCCGGCGTAACGTTGCAGGAGTGAAATGTCGTCATCGGGGAGTGCCGGTTTCAAGAGTTCGTTCAGGAACCGCGGACACTTGGCCGTTGGGTCGTAGCAAATCTCCGACCGATTTCGGGAGTAGTAATCGGGACTGCAAGCGTGGAAAGTCGGCGGATCTTCGTCCAGGTGGAGCACGCCGTTACCGACGTGAATAATTGGAGCTCGGTGTTGAAATGCTTCGGGTTTCTCTATCATGCCCTTCAAGAACCTGACGAGTTGGGCCATAAAGGTTTCGGAGCGTTTGCGCAGAAGCGGAGCGGCACCGTAGGTGTCGAGGAGCGCGGGGAGCGTATCGCCCATTTCGACCACGACGCGACTCTCGGTCTTGGGTTTCCAGAGGCCGGTTGGCTCGTCGTAGGCATAGAACATAGAAAGATTGGGTTCGTGAAGAATCAAGTTGTCGCGCGCGAAACGCGCGGCCACGAACATCTGGTTGATGTCCCTGGGTGCTGCGTTTTCGTTGAGCAAAATTGGCGGCCCATATTGCGCGGCGAGATTCTCGTCGCCGGTAGCAGTTTCCACTACTGGAGTCTCACCTTTCCCGGATTTTTCGGTCTTGGGCTCGCACATTGCGCGCAGAGTCTTCCAATTCTTGCCCTGGCAACTGTCGTGCTGACAGCGGAAGCCGAGTGCCCCGCTGGCACGCATGACGATGACGGCAGAACGCTTGTCGTGCTCCGGGTTAAACGGGCAAACCCGCAGAACCCATTTCATTCCGCCCGCATAAGGTGTTGCCGGTCCGGAATCGCAATGTGACAGGTTCTTGCGAATGAAGTCTTCCATACGCGCCTTGTCCCACCCCGTTTGGCCCCAGCGAATCGGATCGCGTGTGCCAGTTGTTGGCTTGGGTTCTTCGTCAGGAAGTGCATCCTCGGCCAGCGCGGTGAGAAGGTTCACTGGAACTGATTCGATATTGTCCGGCACCTGGAGCAGGCGCGACATACGATGCGGACGGCCCAAAGCCGGGCAGTCGTCCCCTTTCATGGTCTTGGTTCCATAGAGCTTCACGATGCGGGAGGCGTTGAATACAGCGGTATCAATCTTCACCGCAGCGTCGGAGAAGCGTAGATCAAGCGCCTGAAGGCAAAGTTTGATCCTGTCATCACTGGCCGGCAGGTCCACGCGGTAGAGTTGGTGGTAGCCGTTGCCAGAATCAGCGACGATGGGCGCGGGCCAGCCAGCGGCCTGCAATGCCTCCTGGATCAGACTACAACTCTCGTACGCGGCCGCCTTCTCATCGTCGCTTGAGGAAATATCTGGTGGGCGGGCTGGATCGAAGTCGATCAGCAGCCAGCGACGTGACAGGATGTATTTGTCGGGAGTTGTGCTGTCGTTCTTCGCGTCCGAGAACCGATTGTGACTACGCGCGAGAAGCGTTGGTTCAATCGGATTCAGTGTGATGTAAATCCCCTTCGCGCCGTCCAGCCGTAACGCTCCGAGCGCCTCGACGACAAGAGCTGGGTCGTCGAAGTAGCCGAAGGTTACGGCTGGTTGCCAATTGCGACCGGGGCGATGTGGGTTGAGTATCCGTATTTCGAATGCCTGCTTTGGCGCGACCAATACGGCCAAGGCGCGGTTTATTTCTGCCGGATCCAACAGCGGCAAGGTCGTTTCGCTCATGTGTCCCCACCTCCGCCCTTCGTTGCCCTGTAGGGACGGAAGTCCCATAGAGGGCATTCCGGGGCAGTGCATCCGCTTATTGCCGCCTCGTCCATCCAGCAACAAGTCAAGCACTGCGCCTTGATCGCCTGGCGGGGTGACGCCTTCCTCCTGAAGACACGCTGGAACAGCGCCACTTTGCTCGGCGCATCTTTCGATACGGAGCATATCAGTCTGTCGCGTCTGGGATTGCTGAACTCGTCCGGTCGGATGGTTTGGACCTTCTTCATCACCCACCGCCCTTCGTGAAAAACGCCGATTTGTCGACGGTCTTCATTACTCCGTGCATGGACGCCAGAAGTGCCATGTACGCTGGCGATGCCGGCGAGGCCCCCGCCAAGTGGTAATGCATGAAGCCGTAGTCATTTGGATCGCCCAACCAGACGAACACGTCAACGCCCCTTTCCGTCGGGTCACTGAGCATCCAACTTCGCCCCATTTGGACTTCCGATTCGACGTGCGCCCACATCCCGCGCTTCCTTAACTCCGTCTTGATCGTGTCATCGTCGGCCTGAATGATGAGCGCGTGCCCCATCACATTGCCGACAAGTTTGCCTACTGCTACGCTGTGAACCTCCATTGTCTGCTTGGTGTTGACGATCATGCCTCACTCCCTTCCGCAGAAATGAGCTGATCAACTTCCTCTGCCCGAAAACCGCACGCACGTTTCCTGCCGGGCAGAGTCACGCGGCGAAGAATTCCGGCTCTCGCCAGATTATCCACGAAGCGCAGCGACCGATTGAAACGCTGTGCAACAATGGCGCGCGGAAGAATACGTTTCTCCGGCACTGCAAGTGTCCGTAGTGTTTCAGTGTCCTTCCCATGATTACGTACACTCGCCACAATTCGCGCGCGGTCGCCGGGCGTGAGCGCCGGGTCCGCCTTCAATACTGCCTTCACCGCATCCAACGTCGTCATGAGCATACTTACTTCCTCCTATTGTGTTATGGAGGCGCACATTGCACCCCCTATAAGATATGTGGAGGAATCAACTGGCGCGACGCGCAGTGTGCCGCAACATGTGTTCTTCTCGAATCAACTGAAGTCTGTTTCAGTCAATAGAATCGGGCATTACAGAGAGGATGAACAGCGACACGCCCAGTGAAGAAATTATTGAGCATCCGGCGCAAGAAGAGCGGTGCGAGTTGTGATTCTTGCGCGACTGCGGGATAAATGACGAACGAGAATTCCGATCAGCAAACGGCTAAAACTCGAAACATGAAGTGTTCAGCGGTCAAAGGTCTATGGTGAAGGCTTCCTTGTTCCATGAAACCGGGGCATGAGCCATCATTTTGCTTTGTCCGGTTCAGTCAACTTTAACAATTCTGCGCGGATTTCATTTGCCGTTTTGCTTGTCAATCGCTCCGCCAATTCCCGGACCTTGTGAGCCTCGATCATCTTCAGTACTGTGGTGGCTGGCATATCCTTCCCGAGAACGGACGGCAACAACCCTACGGCTTGGCCTGCAGCGAGTTCTGAAACGTGCGTGTAGTGCCGGGTCATGGCCGGGTTGCTATGCCCCACAACGGCCTCGACAACAGCCAGGGGCGCGCCGCTCTGCCTGCAGAGGCTTACAAAGGTATGCCGGAGGGAATGGAAGCCGACTTCGACAACGGCCCGTTTGCCGGTGTGTTCCTCGTGTTGCTTGCCGTCCTCCCCCTGCACGCTCTCGAAGCCCGTGCCCGGCTTGTGAACCTGTATACCGCATTTCTCGAAATGCTCCCTGATTCCATTTGTCAGACGCTCCGGACTACAGCCATAGAGCGCAGCAGTATCGGGTAACACGTAGGCTTGTCCGGCCTGTTGCGCTTCCCGTACCTCTGACAGTATGGCCTTCAATGTCGGGTGAATCGGTATCATTACAGGTTTTGGATTACGACGACCGGTCTTGCGGGGGATCCGCTTGATGAGATTGCGGACAAGGTCCACTTCTCCCCAGCGGAGTGTTGAACAGTCCCCAAGTCGCAAGCCGGTATAGATCCCAATGGCCAGCAATGTCCGCAATTCGCCCGTTGCGGCTTCGCACACTGTGCGGAGTTCTTCAACCGTGAGTTCCCGGCGGCCCTCGGCGATTTGTCGCTTGCGCTGTATATCCGTCCATGGATTTGGTTCGCCATTCGTCCTGGCCGCATCCTTCAACACTCGGAAAAGCAGTTCCAAAAGACGGATGTGCTTGTTGAACCGGTTTGCCGAAAGTCCACGCTTCGTCAAGTGTGTGGCGTATTCGCCGGCGATGGCTTTAGACACGTCGCGCAATGTCTTCAGATTGGGGTGTTGCCCTTCAAGCCAGTTCTCAAACTGCGAAAAGTGGGATTCATATCCCCGGAGAGTAACCGGCCCGGAATCGGGGCGGTTATTGGCATCCGTGAACCTGACCCATGCATCGACAACGCGAAGGGGTGGATTCCGTTCGTCTTCCAGTCTGGCAAGCTCACCCTTCCGGCCTTCAAGTTCTCCCTTCACATGTTCCAACACTTTGATTTGGTCGCCAACAACGAACGGCTGCATGATCCGGGCAAGCTCGGTTTGCGCATCATCCTTGTTTCGTTTGCCGGTCGTCACCATGAATTTCTTGCCGCTCACGGTCCATACGGCATGGTAAACATGTCCCCGCTTTATCAGATATCCCGTTCGTCTTTTCATCGTTGCGCCCTCCCTGCTTTTGTGTTCCTATGTGAGCGTGAATATCACACAAAGAACGGGCGAAGTCAACCACATAAAGGAAGCATAGCCCAATAAGTGCCCGTATTTAGCATAATAACAAAGGACTTAAAATCCGTTGACCGCAAGGTCGTGTGGGTTCGATTCCCGCCTCGGGCACCAGCCTTCGCTCGCAGCTTCGCGGAGAGTGAAGGCTGTCCGCCCACAGCCGTGCCAGGTTTGCGAGACATGCGAAGCTGAACGACGAAATAACGCTGCGCGACTACTGCTGGCACGCCATTTCGGCGCGATTTCAGAATTTACCGTGTTTATGAATGGTGGAGATTCAAAATGAAGATCGTTATTATAGGAGGTGTTGCGGCTGGAATGTCAGCCGCAGCGCGGGCACGGAGGTTGAATGAGTCCGCCGAAATCGTCGTGCTGGAACGCGGCAACCATGTTTCGTTCGCGAACTGCGGACTGCCATACCACATCGGCGGAGTCATAACGGACCGAGATGAGCTTCTCCTTCAGACCCCACAGAGCTTGAAGGCTGCTCTCAATTTAGACGTCCGGGTTGGACACGAAGTAGTCTCCATTGATCGCAAGGCTAAAACCGTTTCCATTCGAGAGGTCAAAGGCGGCCGCGCATACTCCGAAACCTATGACAAGCTTGTGCTGGCGCCCGGCGCGGTTCCCGTTCGGCCACCGTTGCCGGGCATTGATCATACTCGCATATTCTGCCTCCGCAACATTGACGACATGGATCGCATCAAGCATGTGGTTGATGCCGGTGCAAAACATGCGGTGGTTGTTGGCGGCGGATACATCGGCGTAGAAATGGCGGAGAACCTGCGCGAGCGTGCATTGAGCGTGGAACTCGTTGAATTACTTGACCAGATCATGCCGCCATTCGACAAGGAAATGGCTCACATCCTGGAGAAACACATAGTCGCCAATGGCGTCAAACTCCATTTGGGCACGGCGGCTGCGGCTTTTCGCGATATTTCCGGTCGAGTTGCCGTTGAACTGAAGAATGGAACGGTGATCGAGGCTGACCTTGTGGTTCTCTCCATCGGCGTCAAGCCTGATTCGTCGCTGGCAAAACAGGCCGGAATCGAACTGGGCGCAACAGGTGGAATCATGGTGAACGAGCATATGCTGACTTCCGATCCTGACATCTATGCCGTGGGCGATGCTGTCGAAGTGCTCGATTGCGTCACCGGCGGCAAGGCTCTGATGCCTCTTGCCGGTCCGGCCAACCGGCAGGGCCGTATTGCTGCCGATAACATGATGGGTATTTCGAGCCGCTATGACGCCACTCAAGGCACTGCCATTCTAAAGGTCTTTGCGATGACTGCCGGCGGAACAGGCGCTTCAGAAAAAACCCTGAAGAAAGCCGGCAAGCCGTACCGGAAAGTCTACATTCATCCGTCCGGCCACGCTGGCTACTATCCTGACACTGCACAGATGCATATAAAAGCCATGTTCGCGCCGGATGACGGTCGTCTGCTCGGCGTACAGATCGCAGGATTCGACGGCGTTGATAAACGGCTCGATGTTTTCGCAACAGCAGTCCGGGCCGGTCTCACTGTTTATGACCTACGTGACCTCGAGCTTGCCTACGCTCCACCGTATGGTTCAGCCAAGGACCCGGCGAACATGGTTGGCTTTGTCGCCGAGAACCTGTTGACCGGGCGCGTGGCGTTCTGGTACGCGGAGGACTATCCACAGAAAACCGACGGTGAAATGATTCTTGATGTCAGAAGCGCCGAGGAATTCGAAGACTGGCATATCCACGGCGCCGTAAATATTCCGCTTGGAAAAATCCGGAGCCGGCTTGGAGATATTCCGAAAGACAAAGCAATCTTCCTCTATTGCAAGGTCGGATTCCGAAGCTATCTTGCATACCGTGTCCTAAAACAAAGTGGATTTGAAAAGGTTATGACGCTGGCGGGCGGTACGACAACGTTCCTGACTTACAAGGTCGATGAGGCCATTCTGAAGCAAAAGGAAGTGCCGTTTGTCGCTTATACCGAGGAAAAGATGGCCTCACATGCCGCTCCTTCAGGAAAGACGATCACGGTGGACTGCAACGGTATGCAATGTCCGGGTCCGATCAAGAAACTGGGAGACGCGATCGTGAGCGCGGCGATCGGCGACGAACTCGTCGTCTCGGCCACCGATCAGGGATTCGATTCCGACGCTTCCGCATGGTGTCGCAGGAACAGCCATGAGCTGCTCGGGATAACAAGAAACGGTATGTGCATCGAAGCTCATATTCGCAAATGCACTGCGCCAACGACGCAATCCGGAACGAAGAATCGTGATGGGTTCGCTATGATTGTATTCTCAGGAGATCTCGACAAAGTGCTAGCAGCTTTCGTCATAGCTAACGGCGCACTGGCCATGGGCATGAAACCGACAATGTTCTTCACATTTTGGGGCTTGAATGCGCTCCGAAAAGCCGGGCCACAAGCGTCAGGCAAGCCGCTCATTGATCAGATGTTTGGGACGATGATGCCAAAAGGTCCTGCCGCGTTGAAACTCTCCAGTATGAACATGATGGGCATCGGCACGGAGTTGATGAAGCATGTCATGAAGACAAAGAACGTCAACAGCCTACCCGAATTGATGGATCAAGCCCGTCGCGGCGGCGTAAGACTTGTTGCATGCACAATGTCGATGGATATCATGGGGCTACGCAGCGAGGAATTGATCGACGGCATCGAATTTGGGGGAGTTGCGACATTTCTGGAGGCAGCGGAAAAGAGCTCGTCAACTCTATTCATATGACGAGCTAACCTCGACGCCTAATTCTTTACTTTGTCGAATCCGTGTTCGACCAATATCTTTTGAACATCCTCAGCCTTGACATTCCCATATACCCGCCCGTCCACCACCATTATGGGTGCAAGGGCGCACGCACCAATGCACCGGGCGTTTTCCAGGGAGAACTTGCCGTCTTTGGTTGTCTCGCCCTCCTTGACGCCAAGGAGTTCCTTAAGCCGATCCAGAACTTTTCCAGCTCC
>Ga0181535_10006981_pt1 | contig 11497 bp, 8 predicted proteins | sample PEATcosm2014_Bin_44_FD_119774 | JGI IMG/M metagenome (GOLD analysis project Ga0181535, IMG submission 119774) | Peatland microbial communities from MTU Mesocosm Facility, Houghton, MI, USA - PEATcosm2014_Bin17_30_metaG | ecosystem: Environmental > Terrestrial > Soil > Wetlands > Peat | place...
CCGTAGAGCGCGTCCGCGAGCGTCGAGTTGAGGGTCCTCCCCTCCTCGGGCGCGATTCGCGTTAGCAGGTAGCAGATCAGGAGGCCGCTGGCGGTGATGGCAAGCGAGACGGCCAGGTAGGCCATGGTCCTCTTGCCGTTCCTGACCTTCGGATCGCGCATGATCTGCATGCCGTTCGATACGGCCTCGATTCCTGTGTAGGTGCCGCCGCCGAGAGAATAGGCGCGAAGGAAGATGAGGGCCATCCCCAGGAAGCCGATGCCGGTCATATCGGAATGGAAGCCCGTCCCGATGTTATGGACGATCTCTCCCGCGACTCCCGCCCTGCTCGCGAAGCCGTAGACGAGGAGTATGGCGTGGGTCGCGAGGAAGACGACGAAGATGGGCGCGAGTATCGTGATGGATTCCTTGACGCCGCGGATGTTGAGCACGACCATCACGAGTATGAGGACGGCCGTCACCCAGATCTTCCCGGGCTCCCACGCGATCGGTAGGTAGCTGAAGATCGCGTCGGTCGAGGAAACGATGGAGACCGTGATCGTCAGGATATAGTCCACGATGAGCGCGCTGCCCGAAACGACGCCGGCTCCCTTGCTTAGAGTCTTGGTCGCGACGATGTAGCCGCCGCCGCCGTGAGGGAAGCGCTCGATGATCTTCGTGTAAGTGTAGGCTATGATGAAGACCGTCAGCGCCGTGGCGAGGCCGAGGAAGACCGCCAGATAGGTGTGGGTCCCGAGATTGCGGAAGGCCTCCTCGGGGCCGTAGGCGGAGGACGAAAGCCCGTCCGCGCCCAGGCCGACCCACGCGAAGAAAGGGATCAGGGCGATCTTGTGGAAGATGCCCGGGTCGCGCACGTCGCGGGGGGCCCCGAACACCTTGAGCCGCAGTCGCTCGATGAAACTCTCTCCGTCGCCTTCCTTCCCGTCGCTCACCTGACCCCCGGGGACACTTCGACTTCGGCCAGGAGTTTAACGAGTTCCTAATGCCTTTCGCAACGGCCCCGCCCGCTGGCCGCTCATGCCTTTACGAGCTTGTAGACCTCGTGCGCCGAGCTCAGGCCCTTGAGGCTCGTCGTGAAGCTCTCCCAGCTCCAGCCCGAGCCCGCGAGCGTCTGGGCGGCCCCGCTCTCGCGGAAGAAGCGCTCGGAGACCATGACGTCGCGTCCGTCGGAAAGGCCCTGGATCCTGGCCGCCGTGTTCACCGAGGTGCCGAAATAGTCTATGCGCTCGTTCAGGGTGACGGCGATGCAGGGGCCCGCGTGGACGCCGACCTTTATTATGATCTGGTCCTTCGTCTTGTTCGCCAGGTTGAACCGGTCGAATTCGTCGATCATCTCGCGGGCCGCGACGATGGCCTGGTCGGGTCGGCGGAAGACCGCCATGACGGCGTCGCCTATCGTCTTAACGATGCCGCCGTCGTTCCGGCGCACGACCTCTTCCATTATCTTGAAGTGCTCCTTCACCAGATAGAAGGCCTTGGAGTCCCCGAGCCTCTCGTACATCTCCGTCGAGCCCTTGATGTCGGTGAATACGAGGGCGAGGTTGCGGATGGAGAAGGTCTCCTCGGGCGAGAGCATCTCCTTCGAGAAGAAGTCGCGGAATTCCTGCAGCGTCGTGGCCAGGGCCGCGTCGATCCACTCGGGGTCGGCCATCCGCGCGAACAGGAATTCCGCCGTCTCGTCCATGGCGTTCCGGATCGTGAGCCTGATCCTGCCCGGGGTCAAAGGCACGACCTGGATGGGAGGAGAATCCTTTCCCAGCGATACGGCTATTTCCTGCGCGGACTCCTCGCCCGGGCCGACGGCGAAGTTGACGGCGACGCGGTCCGCCTTGTCGAGGAGGAGATAATTGCCCAGGGCGATAGGGTATTCCAGGTAGTGCTCCCCCGCCGGCTCGATCTCGATTCCCACGCCCGGCTCCAGGTCTATCGCGCCGATGCTCAGGTCGAAGGGATTCGTGCCTTCGAACGAGACTACCGCCGGATTGACCTGGAAGCTCAGCTCGACGCTCCGATCGAAGTCGGCCTCGTAGCCTTGCTGGCAAAAGGGACAGAAGGCGTCGCGGGTCAGGTCGGCGAGGCTCGAGGAATCCTGCGACCCTCCTTTGCAATGGGGACAATGCACGGTCCAGTGGAGGTCGAAGACGCCCGTCTTCGTGAGCTGGAGGAAGGCCTTGACCGTCTTGGTCCGGTTCAGCCCCCGCTCCCTCGCGAACTTTCCGGGGCGGATGCCGTGGAGCTCCGCGTCCCGGCCCTCGATCAGGAACTCGCCTACGCGCTGGACGATATCGGCGTTGCCGAGCGTCATGGCCTCCGCGACTCTCTCGCGGAGCGCCGCCTCCCGTACTGTCTTCATCGCGGCCTCCTTCGATCCATCCAGGTTGGAATATAACCTCGGAGTCCGGACCGGCGAAGGCCCCTCGGGAGGAATTCCCCTCAGTAATGCGCCGAGGCGTACTCCACCCAGCCGCCCGCTTCCACCAATGCCTTGTCGAAGTCCCCCAGGCTCATGGGATAGCTCCTGCCGAGTCCCTCGGCCCGGAAGCAGACCTCCTGTCTCTTCCAATCCACCTTCAGGATCTTCTCCTTCCCCTTGAAAGTCCGGAAGATTTCCCCTATCGAATCCGCGCCGAGGCTGATGGCCAGCATGCCGCCGTTGAACATGTTGCCGCGGAATATGCGGGCGAAGGAGGCGGCTACCACGGCGTTGATGCCGTTGACCTCGAGAGCCCAGGGCGCGTGCTCCCTGCTCGAGCCGCAGCCGAAGTTCCCGCGGCTGAGGATCGCGGTCTTGTCCCGCAGGTCCCGCCCGGGGTCGAAGCCCTCGAGCCTCAAGTCCTCCATGCAGTTGGGCTTCAGCGCGGCCTTGCTCGCCTCGCTGAGGTACTTGGCGGGGATGATCTCGTCGGTGTTGATATCGTCGCGGTCCAGGAAGAGGACCTTGCCGTCGAAAGCTTTCATTCCTTCGCTCCTTATCGCGCTTTCGTCGCCGTGAAGAATATCCGGCGGAAGGGGAAGAAAACGCTGCCGTCGGCGCGGACCGGGTAGTCCGGAGCGGCGGCCTCGAGGACGGCGTCCTTGAAGGCCCGCCGCTCGGCATCGTCGCCGAGGCGTTCCAGCCAGGGGCGCATGCCGGTCCCGGAGTACCATTCGATGAGGGCCGTTCGGCCTTTGAGTACGTGCCAGTAGGTGCTCTCCCAGAGGTCCACCGATCCGCCCAGGGGAGACAGGGCGTCGAAGTAGAAGCCGGGCTCGTGGTAGATCGGCGTCCCCGCCAGACCGACAAAGCGCGACCGCCAGGGGGCGCCGCCGGCGGTCCGCCTCAGGGCGCGATGGATGCCGGACTCGCCGTTGCCGGGTACCTGCACTCCCAGGACCCCGCCCGGCGCGAGCCAGGCCCACATGCGCGGGAGCAGCGCCGCCTGGTCCGGGATCCACTGCAGGGCCGCATTGGAGTACACCAGGGCGAAGCTCCTCCTCGGCTCCCACGCCGCGCCGTCGGCGACGATCCACTCGGCGTCGAGGCCGCTCGACCGGGCCGCCGCGATCATTTCGGGAGAGCTGTCCAATCCGACGAGGCCGGAGCCCGGGAAGGTCGCCGCGAGGACCGCCGTCGAGTTCCCCGGCCCGCAGCCCAAGTCGAGGATGGACAGGCCCGACGGGGAGCCGGCGCCCGCTTCCAGGAGGGACCGCGCCCGCAGGGCCAAGTCCAGCGCGGGACGGCTTCGCTGCTCTCCGAACCTCAGGTAGAGCTCGGGATTCCAGGCGGCCATCTTTAGGCTCCCTCGACGACCGCGATCGATCCCGCCAGGGAGGCGGCGGCCGCGCTCGCGGGGCTCATCAGGTGGACGGTGCCGCCCTTTCCCATGCGGCCGTAGAAATTGCGGTTGGTCGTGGAGGCGCATACTTCGCCCTCGGCAAGGACGCCGTTGGACATGCCGAGGCAGGCGCCGCAGGTCGGATTGGTGACGCAGAAGCCCGCGTCCATGAAGGTCCCGATGAGGCCTTCCCGCATCGCCTGGGCGTAGACTGAAGGCGTGGCCGGGCTGACGATGCCGCGAACCCCGTCGGCGATGCGCCTGCCCTTGAGCACGGCGGCGGCCACGCGCAGGTCCTCGATGCGGCCGTTCGTGCAGCTGCCGATGTAGACCTGGTCGACGCGGGTGCCCGCGAGCTCGCGTATGGTCTTCACCTGGTCGGGCTTGAAGCCGAAGGTGGCGAGGGGCTCCAGGTCGGAGAGGTCAAGGCGGAGGATGCCGTCGTACTCGGCATCGGGATCCGAGGCCCATCGGCGGTAGGAATCGAGGGCCTCCTCCCTGCTCGTGAATTCCCCCCGGATGAAGGGCCACAGGTACTCCACGGTCGTCATGTCGGGGCAGCAGATGCCCGACGTCCCGCCGGCCTCGACGGCCATGTTGGACAGGGTCATCCGGCCTTCCATGGACAGCGCCTCGACGACGGGGCCGGCGAACTCCAGGACCCTGTCAGTGGCTCCGTTCACGCCCAGCTTGGAGATGATGTGGAGTATGACATCCTTGGCGTAGACTCCCTGCCTCAACCGGCCCTTGAGCTCCACCTTGATCGTCCGAGGCTCGCGGAAGGCGCAGACCCCCTTGAGTATTCCCACCTCCAGATCCGTGCTCCCGACGCCCGCGGCGAAGGCTCCGAAGGCTCCGTGGGTGCAGGTGTGGCTGTCGCCCATGATGATGGCGTAGCCGGGCCTGACGTAGCCTTTCTCCGGAAAGAGGGCGTGGCACACTCCGTTGCGCCCCACGTCGAAGAAATCCTCGATCGCGTGGCGATGCGCCCAGTCCCTCAGCGTCTTGCCTTGCAAGGCGGTCTTGGAATCCTTGGCGGGCACCACGTGGTCTATCACCGCTTTGATCTTGGAAGGATCGAAGACTCGGTCCAAGCCTTTCTCCACGAGGTCGTCGATGGCGATGGGCGTGGTGATCTCGTGGCAGAATACGGCGTCCAGCTTGAGGACGTAGGCTTCCTCGAAGGGATGGTCCACGACGTGGGCGTCGAAGATTTTCCGGGCGATGGTCTTTCCCATGAAGCTCCTCCTGTGCTCTTAAGGCTTGAATCCCTTCGGGGGAGTCACGACCCAGAAGGCTTTGAGCGGGGCATCCCCGGCGTTTTTCAAGATGTGAGGGACGTCCGAGGAAAAGCTCACGCTGTCCCCGGTCTCCAGATCGTAGCTGCGTCCGCCGCAGCTCATCTCGGCCCTGCCTTCGAGTATGACGCCCATTTCCTTCCCGATGTGGCCGTACTCGGAGCTGCCCTTCCGGGAGCCCGGGCTCACCGTCAACAGATAGGCCTCGATGCCGAACTCGCCGTCCGTGGACTGCGAAAGGAGTTCATAGACCGTCCCATCGGCCACATAGCGGGGTCGATCCTCGGCTTTCAGCACGTGGATCGGCTGCTCCTTTCGAAAGTCGGCGAAGAGATGCTCCAGGTCCACGTTCAGGTACTCGGCAATGTCGAGAAGGGTGTCGACGGCCGGCATCACCTTGCTGCGCTCGATCTGGGATATCTGGCTTTCGGTCACGCCCACCGCGGCGGCCACCTGCTTTAGGGTCAGCCCGCGCTTTTCCCGAATTGAGCGCAGCTTTTCCCCGAACTGATACTTCATTGAGAATTAAGCTATTGTATTTCCAATTAAGTGTCAAGTAGATGTACGATGCCAGTAATTGATGGTATATACTGTTTTTTTCGATAAGGGGAGTCATGGACAGGGGCTATCTCATGGAGAGCGCCGACGAGGCGAGGCGTCTCGAGATCAAGACCGATTCTGCGGTCGTCGAGGCCTTCGCGACTCGCGCGGGGCTGCGGCCGGGCATGCGCGTCGTCGACATCGCCTGCGGCCCCGGCTTTACGACATCCATCCTGGCTTCCCTGGTCGGCGATGCCGGGTCGGCGCTCGGCGTGGACGCCTCGCCGGAGCGGGTCGACGTGGCTCGGCGACGCTACGGGAACGTCCGTACGAGCTTCGCCCTTCGCGACTTCCTCGAGCCGATGGAGGGCCTGGGGACCTTCGATTTCGCCTGGGTCCGCTTCGCTCTCGAGTACTATCGGGCGGAGGCCTTCGAGGTGGTTCGCAACATCTCCTCTCTGCTCGCGGAGGGCGGCATCCTATGCCTCATCGACCTCGACCATAACTGCCTGAATCACTATGGGATGAGCCCCCGTCTCGAAACCGCCCTCGCGTACGCCCTGCATAAGATGGAAGAAAACGAGAATTTCGACCCCTACGCCGGGAGGAAGCTCTACTCGCATCTGTACCGCCTCGGCTACCAGGATATATCGATCGAGGCGGGAGCCCACCACCTCATTTATGGGCAATTGCGGGTCGTGGACGAGTACAATTGGGCGAAGAAGATCGAAGTGATATCGAGGAAAGTCGATATCCAGCTTCCGGGCTACTCCGGGGTCGAGGAGTTCCGGGACGAGTTCATGGACTTCTTCCGCGACCCGGGCCGCTTCACCTACACGCCCGTGATCTCCGCCCGCGGCCGCAAGGGGGCCTCGGGCGGCTAGGAGGCCTCGGCCGCGACCTGGACGGGATCGTGGCTCATTGACTTCAGCAGGGCCTGGATGACGTTCTCGTCCAGGTGATGCCCTCCCTCCTGCTTGAGCGTGCGGATGGCCTCTTCGAGGCTCTGGGGCTCGTGGTAGTGCCGCTTGGCGGTTATCGCCTCGAAGAAATCGGCCACCGCGATGATCCTCGCGCCCAGGGGAATCTCGTCGCCTGAGAGGCCGCGGGGATATCCGGTCCCGTCCAGGCGCTCGTGATGAGCGCCCGCGATGAAGGGCACCTGCTGGTACATTCCGTTGAAATTGATCTGCTCCAGTATGTTCTGGGTCTTCACCACGTGGGTCTTGATCTCCTCGCGCTCCTTCCCGGTCAGGGGTCCGCTCTTCTTCAGGATGGAGTCCTTGATGCCGATCTTCCCGTAGTCGTGGAGCTGGGAAGCGACCCGGATGACCTCCCTGAGATCGCGGGGAAGTCCCATCTCGCTGCAGATCGCCATCGCGTACTCCGTGACGCGCTCGGAGTGGCCCGCCGTGAAGTTGTCCCTGGCGTCGATGCTCGCCGCGAGGGTGCGGAGGATGGAGCGGAACTGGCGCTCCCTGTCCTCGGTCAATAGCGCGTTGTGGACGCTGATGCCGATTTCGGGGGCGATGCCCATGAGGAGGTTTATGTCGCTCTCGAGGAGAGGCCTCTTGCTCTCGATATTGTCGACGGCCAGCACCCCGAGGCACTCGTCTTCATAGAGTATCGGGCAGCAGATGAAGGCCTTCGATCCGATCTTCCTGAGGAACTCGAGGCTGTGCCGCGAGAGGTCGCCCTCGATCGCCTCGACGTCGTTGACGAGGAAGGGCCTGCGCTCCCGGTAGCAGAGGACGAAGACCCCCTTCGACTCGGGCTTGTCCAGGTGGAAGCTGGCGCTCTTGATCTCGTCGATGAGGGTCTGGGCGTAGCCGAACCCGGCGCTGAATTCCAGGTTGCTCCTGTCCTCGCCCACGAGGAGGATGAGGCCCCGGTCGTAGTCGAGCCGCTTGCGCAGGATGTCGATGACCTGGGAGAACATCGTGCCGATCTGATTGTACTTGCTGATGATGTGGCCGATTTCGTTGATCATGAGGGCGTGATTGTAATTGCGGTCGCCCTGCTCGAAGAATTTCTCCGTGGTGGAGCGGAGGTTCTCGATGGCCGAGTTGAGCTCGCGCTTCTCGAGGTATTCGCCGACGAAGGCCATGGCCAATACCGAGAACGCGGCCAGGCCCGCGAGCTGGAAAAGCAAGGGGCCTCGAAGGATGAGGCCGTAGGCCGCCAGGGCCGATGTCGCGGCGAGCGAGAAGACGTTTCGGATCCTCTTCCACATCGCCGCCTTGGATTCCCGCCATGAGATGCGGTACCTGCAGACCTTGCCCCCCTTGAATATGCACTCCGGATGCTCGATCTTGGGGATCCGGTAGTTGAAGCCCGAGACGATGGCCTCGAAGTAGCCGATCCTGTTCTCGCACTGATAGGGCCTCTCGGTCACGCCGCTCACGGGAGTCACGGTAATCTCCATTTCCGTGCTGCCGATCCTCCGAGACGCGAATTCCGACGATCTGGTCAGGCTCCCGGCTATCTTGCTTATGGCCTCGAATACCTTGGCGGGCCCCGCCAGCCCGAGGACGTAACGGGACATGATGCCGAGTCCCTCGGGCGAGGCATTGTAACGTCCCGCCTCGCGTGCGATGCCGGGGTTGCCGGTCATCCTGACGAGGCGCTCGTAGAATCGATCTACCTGAGTCTGGTTGAACCAGTGCCCGTCGTCGTCGACTTGGTACGGCTCCATTCCCGCGTAGGCGAGCAGCTGCGCGACGTCCACGTAGCCGTACCTGGACTTGATGAGCCTCAGGAACGTGATGATTATATTGCTGTTGTATAGAGGCGGACCTTCATCCGTCGCTATGCTGTCCGTCGTCGGCATCACGACAAGTCCTCCTGAAGGTATTGTTTAAGGAACTGAAATAGCCGTCCGAGCGATCCGTATCCAGGACCCATAGCGTATATTCCTTTTCGTAGGGAACCGCGTTTCGGTCGAGGTAGCCGGCGGGATAAGCCAGGATCGGGACCTCCTCGGCGCAGAATCGGCTGAGCATGGTCCGGAGACCGGAGAAGAGGGTCTCCGGCCGCAGCCTTTCACCGTCCAGGACGAAGAGATGGACGCAGTTGGTCAGGCTCGACAGGTTGAGCCCGAGGTCGGACTGGGTAAGGGCCATCACCGCCGCGAGTCTTCCTTCGTGCCTCAGGCTGAAGACGTAGCGCTCCAGCCTGAAGCCTTGGCGGGCGTACTCCTCATCCAGCTCGGCGTCCGCCGCCCCGGCCGAGGTCAGGTTGAGGGCATCGAGCGCGAGACCTCCCGATGCGCACTCGTAGAAGCGCCGAAGCTCGGCGAAGTCTTCCGCGCGGGCCGGAAAGAGCTGGAACGAGGACTCTTCATCCTTCGCTTCGCTCGACAGGCGAAAGTACGCGAAGGAATCGAGCGAAGAGCCTTTCGGGTCCGCCATGTCGCGCACGACGCCGCCGAACACCCTGCTGGGGAATCTATTCTCCTTGCGATAATAGCACATGAGGTAGTCCATGTGAGCGGAAGGATGGAGATGGAAATCGTTGGTGTAGCGCCCGGCCTGGTCGAGGACCTCGACGCCCGCCATCCCGTGGCCGTCGTGCAGGGCGGCGTGATGATGGAGCATCCATGAGTTCGAATAGCAGCGGATCATGGACATATGTCCCAATATCCGCCCCTTGTCCTCGATGATGAAATGGCGCGCTATGGAAGGACTGCCCAGGTAGAGTTTCTCGTAGGTGCGCTTGAATTCCTCCTTGCGCGCCTCGATGGTCAGGTACTTGGAGGGATAGATGAAACCCGTATCGAAGAAGAATCGCCAGAGCTCTTCCATGTCGACGCCGCCGCAGACCCGCAGCTTGCCGTCGGCGGACTGATGAAGGAAGGCCGAGAGCCTCGCTTGGTCCGCGATATCCATATCGAGGAAGACGATGCCGCAGCTGACCGCGTTCTCCTCGCTTCCTTCGCCCGGCGCATGGCGGTAGAGGACTTGGGCGCGGCATTTGAGGACGAACTGATTCGCGATCTCGACGACGATCTCGGGAATGACCATGCCCGGGAGGAGGACCGAGCGGTCGAAGAACTCCTCCACGCGGAGCCCCGTCCCGGAAATGTCCTCGACCTGCAGGTGGACCCGCTTGCCCGTGAAGGGATGATGGAAAAACGCCGCCGGAGCGGGCGCCAGGACGTAGCGCTGACTCCGAAATTCCCTGGGCTTGTATCTCCGCACGCCGTCGAAATTGGGAGTGAGGACCAGACATCGCCGGTCGAGACCTTTGTCCGCGCGCGCGACGGCGCACTCGCCGGAAAACAGAAGGGTCGCGCCTTTCGAGATCAAGACGCTGACGGGGACGACGGGATTGATCCAGCGAAGCGATCCGCCGGGCGGGGCTTCGAGCTCGACTCTGAGGGAAAATGCGTTGAAATCGACAAGCCGCCCTTCGAAGCCCAGGCCGGCTTGGATGATCTTCGCATCGATGCTTTCACAGAGATGGCGCTCCACTTTCCTCGAGATCTTCTCGTTGCCTGATTCCGGTATCCGGAAGGTAATCCCCTCGGAATCGAGGCGCCTCACTTCGGCTTTTACGGTCACTTGACTATGGCCGTCGCTCACCATGAAGCCTTCGCAGGCATATGATTCCAGGCGACCCAAGGATATACCCGGCGGGACCCACAGGCAATCGAGGATTTCGTCGAGGCAAGGGCGGGGGAAAGCTCGGAAATATACTCGATCGCCGTGCTCGAGGTGCCTGAAACTGGCGGATATTGTGCCCTCGTAGAAGTTTATATAGTTGAGGAGCTTGAGGATGTCCCTGCGCCGGACTCTCTTCTCCCCTGCGCCCGAAAGCGACGCGGAGGGCTCGGCATGCTCGCGGGGCAGGCTCGGGGGGGCGGCCGGGTTCAGGATATCGTCATTCATCGTGTTCGCTTAAGGATTTATCGGCTCTTTTCGGGGAGAAGCGTACTACTCTCGGAGCGAAGATCGAGAGAAAGGGACGGAGCCGCGGACCCGCGCAGGCTCGACGATCGAAGCCGATAGTGGCATATTTGCGTAATGGGCCTGAACACACTCAGCATCCACGACAAAGCCTTGCGGATCAACATCGATGCGGCCCGCTACGGAGTCTTCGCCGAGATCGGAGCCGGCCAGGAAGTGGCCCGCTGGTTCTTCCAGGTCGGCGGCGCCGCCGGCACCGTCGCCAAGACCATCTCCGCCTACGATATGACGGTTTCGGACGCGGTGTACGGCCCGAGCAGGCGCTACGTCAGCAGAGAGCGCCTCCAGTCGATGCTGGACCACGAATGGTCACTCCTCCTGGAACGGCTGGACGGCGCGCGCGGCGGCGATACGAGGTTCTTCGTCTTCGCGGACACGGTCGCGGCGCGGAGCTATTCGCGCCAGGACGAGGGGCAGGGCTGGCTCGGGATCAGGTTCCAGACCGAGCCGCGCGCGCGGCCCTCGGAGATCATCATCCATGCCCGCATGTGGGATCAGGAGAACACGCGCCAGCAGGAAGCCCTGGGAGTGCTCGGGGTGAATCTCATCCACGGCGCCTTCTACGATTACGCGCGACCCGAGGCGCTCATCGGCGCCCTCATGGACGAGCTGACCCGCGACCGCCTGGAAGTGGACATGATCAAGCTCTCCGGCCTCGCCTTCGACGCGCTCGACCACCGGCTGATGACCCTCCAGCTCGTCCAGCAGCGGCTGACCAATGCCGCGCTCTTCGCTCCCGACGGGGAAGCGGTGGAGCCGGCCGAGCTGCTCCATCGCTCCCCCGTCCTGCTCGAGCGGCGGAGCTTCCGGCCCATTACCCGAGCGGACCTCGACATGCTGGAGCACTCGCGGGAGCTGATGTACACCAGGCCGGCCA
>Ga0181535_10006985_pt1 | contig 11488 bp, 5 predicted proteins | sample PEATcosm2014_Bin_44_FD_119774 | JGI IMG/M metagenome (GOLD analysis project Ga0181535, IMG submission 119774) | Peatland microbial communities from MTU Mesocosm Facility, Houghton, MI, USA - PEATcosm2014_Bin17_30_metaG | ecosystem: Environmental > Terrestrial > Soil > Wetlands > Peat | place...
AAGATGAACCTGCGCGATCTGCCGATTGCGTGGTCGCGCGAATACGACGGCTTTGAGTGTGCGATGTTCGACTTGGTGGGAAAGAAACTCGGCGTACCGGCGCACCGCCTGCTGGGCGGCGCATATCGGGATGCCATCGAGGTTGATTACTGGACGGGCCGCCGAACCACCGCGGACGCCATACGTAAAGCCCGCGAAGGCTATCAGGCTGGATTCCACGGGATCAAGTTCAAGTGCAACTTGCAGGATGACATCGTGGCCTGGGCGGAAGGCGTGCGAGAGGCCTGCGGCGCCGGCTTCCGCATCGTGCTCGACCCCAACACGCGATTCGAGCGGCCAGCCGAGGTTCTGCGTTTCGCGCGGCAACTCGAAGCGGTGGGGAATGTTCAGTGCTTGGAAGACCCCGTGCCGCGGTGGAACCTCGAATGGTATCGGTTGCTTCGGGAGAAGACTTCCCTACCCATTGCCTTGCACGTCGCGCTGCCCTACCTTGAATTGGGACAGATGCTGCAAGACAGCGTCAAGGCGATTCAACTTGAAGCCGTGGACTATTTCAACTTCAACTGCGGCATCGCCAACTTCGTGCGAATGGCCGACATTTCCGACGCGGCGGGAATTCCCTGCTGGCACGGCAGCGAAGTGGACTTGGGCATCCTGGAAGCCGCCTACCTTCATGCCTGCGCCGCGGCTCGCAATTGCACCCTTCGCAGCGACATCTTCAGCGAGCTGGTACGGGAAGATGACTTGATCGTCGAGCCCATTTCCATCAAAGACGGGCGTGCCTCCGTTCCGCAAGGTCCCGGCCTAGGCGTTCAATTGGATCTAGACGCTCTCAAGAAATATCACGTCGATTAGGCCCCCTCCGTCAGCGCTTCGAACTCCGTGAGGAACGAGAGAGGCAACAGCGCCCGCGACGTCCACATAAGACGCCAAAAGGAATGCTTGGCACTGCCGCGCAGTTGGATTACTATGTCTTGCTTTTGTGCCGCAGTTAGCCCCATCGACTTTTTTCCCCTGGGCCCGTGCGCGTTCCAAAACCCACGTCACCGGCGGATTTAAGTCGCAGTCTTCCATTTCGATCCCTGCTGCGTCCGCGTGAATCGCGCAGCGGGAGCACATCAAACTGGCCCTATGAAGCATTCCGGTTCATTACTCCTTTCTTTGTTGGCATTGATTCTACCTGGCATGGCCGTTGCTGATTCCAGACCTTTAGGCGCCAACACCACATTGGTCATCCCGCGCGTATCAAGCGCTCCCGGCCTGGAGAACTTTCTGGGAATGAAGCCCGATTCTGAGTGGGAAGGCAAGCTGGCCAAGGTTGAGGGCTTTACGCAACGCCTGCCGAGCGACGGCCAACCTGCAAGCCAGAGGACCGTCGCCTACCTGGGCTACGATTCCAACAATCTTTACTGCATTTACGTGGCTTTCGACTCGGAACCTGCGCGCATCCGCGCCCACCGCGTCGCCCGCGACAGTTTTTACATGGAAGATAAAATCGATCTCTTCCTGGATACATTCCACGATCATCGCCGGGCCTATGTTTTCAGTGTGAACCCGTACGGCCATCAGTTGGATGGGCTCTGGACGGAGGGCCCCAAGAGCCAGTTCGACGGCACGTGGGACGGGGTTTGGGAATCACGCGGAAAACTCACCAGCCAGGGATACGTCGTCTGGGTCGCGGTTCCATTCAAGACCTTGCGCTTTCCAAAAACCGAAAAACAAACCTGGGGAATTGTCTTTGTGCGGTGGATTCCGCGGCATAACGAATCCAACTGTTGGCCCTGGATCTCGACGCGCATCGAGGGCCGGATTAGCCAGGAGGCCACGCTCGCCGGCCTGGAAGGAATCTCTCCGGAAAAGCGCGGCGTGCTGACACCGTACGCTTATGCCCGCACGTACCGAACTCTCGACCAGACTGATGCGGCCAATCCGGAATTCCAGAGCAAGACGCTGGATCCCAAGGTGGGCACAGACGGGCGCGTAGTGTTCAAGGATTCATTCGCCGTTGACATGACGGCGAACCCCGATTTTTCCCAAGTCGAGTCGGACCAGCCGCAGATCACGGTAAACCGGCGATTCTCCGTGTACTACCCGGAGAAGCGCCCGTTTTTTCTTGAGAACTCCAACTATTTCGCGACCCCCATGAACTTGTTGTTTACCCGCAACATCGCCGATCCCCAGTTCGGGCTGCGGCTGACAGGCAAGGAGGGCCCTTACGCCGTCGGGGCGCTGGTTGTGGACGACCGCTCACCCGGCGAGGCGGTGGAACCCGGAGAACCGCTTTACGGCGACCGCGCAGTCTTTGACGTGCTGCGCATCAATCGGGATATCTTCCGGCAATCTTCCGTCGGCATGATCTACACTGACCGGGAATTTGCCGGGACCTATAATCGTGTGGGAGGATTCGACACACGGCTCAAGCTGCGAAAGAATTGGTGGCTGACCGGTGAAGCAGTGACGAGCGAGACGTCGTTGCCCGGCGGACCCCGCACCGCCGGCCCCGCGTATAACGCCCAACTGCGTTACGATGGCAGGCAGTTCTTTTCCAACACCCAATTCAACGATCTGAGTCCGGGCTTCAATACTCTTACGGGATATATCGAGACCGATGCAGTGGATCGGCCCGTCTACGTCGGGCGCACCATTACGCAGCCGCCGCTCCGCATCAATATGCGGGGAGTCAGTGAAGTGGCGATGTACCGCTTTCGCCCGGAGCACAGATACCTGGTTTCCTGGGGTCCCACGGTCTTCATCAATCCCGTCTGGGACCATCGCGGAAACCGCTTGGACATGTATCAGGACTACACGATGACTTGGGAATTCACCGGCCAAACCGCATTCGAAATGTATTGGCAGCAGGACCAGGAGATGCTGCGGCCACAGGACTTCCAGGGGCTCACGGAGAATGTCGTTTATTCGCACCACCGCCAGGGCCTTTATTTTGAAACCAGCCTGATCAGTCAAGTGTCCTTCAAGGCCGATTATTCGCAAGGGGCGCAGATCAATATTGACCCACCCACCGGTCAATTACCGCTGCTTTCGAATGTAAACATGGCGAGTGTGGGTCTAGTCCTGCGGCCGGAAAAACACCTGCGCATCCAGAATACCTACCTCCTCGACCGGCTGACTGACCGCGCGACCGGCGCGAGTGTGTTCAACAATCACATCATCTACTCCGAATGGTTGTACCAGTTCAACCAGAGGCTTTCGCTTCGCGTCATCCCTCAATACACGACAGTGCTGGCGAACCCGCCCTTCACCTCCCTGAGCACCACCAAGAACTTCAACGGCGACTTTCTCTTCACTTACCAACTGAATCCGTTTACGGCGCTGTATGCAGGCTATAATGGGAACATGGATAATATCCAGTTGCTGCAATCAATCGGAGGCAACCAGATCTTGCGCACGCCGGGGGTCTACCAGGATGGACACCAGTTTTTTGTGAAGCTTTCGTATCTGCTGAGGTTCTGATATTTCGCCAAGGGGAGCATTTGACTTCCCCATCCTCGGAGCTAACAATGAAAGAAATGCTGACGCGCCGATCCGCAATTCTTCAACTGCTTCTCGGCCTTCCCGCGGCGGGTGCAGGCGCAAACCTCCTTTCCCAGAGCCGGACACAGGTTCCCGGCGAAGCCCGAGCCCGGTCCATGGCGCCGATCCGTTTTATAAATGCCGCCCAGTCTGCGGGACTGAATTTTCAAGTCGAGAACAGCCCGACGCCGTTGAAGCATCTTATCGAAACCATGGCGGGTGGCGTGGCCGCCTTCGACTACGACGGCGACGGCATGACGGACATCTTCTTTACCAACGGCGCTGCGCTTCCCTCTCTACAGAAGGAATCGCCCAAACATTGGAATCGTCTATTTCGAAACCAAGGAGGCATGCGCTTCAAGGACGTGACAGAAGAGGCGGGTGTGGCAGGAGAGGGATACTCGATCGGCGCCGCAGCGGCGGACTACGACAACGACGGGCACGTGGACCTCTTCGTAGCTGGGGTCAACCGCAACATTCTCTACCATAACCTGGGAAATGGCCGCTTCGAGGACGTCACAGAAAAAGCCGGGATCAAGAGCGGCAAATGGGGAGTGGCGGGTGCCTGGTTTGATTATAACAACGACGGATTGCTCGATCTTTTCGTGGTGAATTATGCGCACTGGTCGATCGAGGAAAACCGTTTTTGCGGCGATGCCGCTCGGAACGTCCGAGTCTACTGCCATCCGATGTATTTCGAAGGCCTCACAAATATGCTTTACCGCAACCGCGGGGATGGCACCTTCGAAGACGTGACGGAGCAGTCCGGGATCGGGAAACACCAGGGACGAGGCATGGGGGTTGCCATCGCGGATTACGATGGTGACGGATTCATGGACGTGTTTGTGAGCAACGATAATCAAGCGAACTTTCTATTTCACAATCGCGGCAATGGCACGTTCGAAGAGGTTGCCCTCGCCGCCGGAGTCGCCTTGATGAACACCGGGCGAGTTGTTTCCGGCATGGGGGTCGACTTCCGCGATTATGACAACGATGGGCTTCCCGACATTTTCGTCACCGACTTGAACAACGAGACCTTCCCGCTGTTTCACAACCTGGGGGGTGGCATGTTTGAGGATGCCTCGTTCTCCAGCCGCCTTGCCGTTTCTTCTGCCTCGCGAGGAGGATGGGGCGCCGGAATGGTTGATTTGAACAATGATGGCTGGAAGGACCTTGTGAGCACAAACTCGCACGCGGATGACAACGTCGAGCAGTTTTCCGCCTATCAATACCGGCAGCCGAACAGTGTCTTCGTTAATCTCGGCGACGGGACTTTTTGGGATGTGACGGCGGAAGTGGGTAAAGACTTTCAGATTCCACGCGCTCACCGGGGATGTGCGTTTGCCGACTTCAATAACGACGGCAAAATCGATATGGTTGTCTCGTCTCTCCAGGACTCGGCCGAGCTTTGGCAAAACGTCAGCCCTGACGACAACCACTGGATCATTCTCAAGCTAGTCGGAACCAGAAGCAATCGCGATGGCATTGGGGCGCGCGTGCGCATCGGGAAGCAACACAACCACATGACCACCGCCGTGGGTTATGCATCTTCCAGTCATTATGGGGTTCACTTCGGGTTGGGAAAAACGGCTCGAATCGATGAGATCGAGATTCGCTGGCCGAGCGGAATCGTGCAGATTATTCGTGACGTAACGCCCAATCAGCGCCTGGAAGTTCGCGAGCCGGCTAGATAGGTTTTTGCGCCCTAGCGTCAGGGGGGCGTGATGCTGACTTCTTTTTCCACCGTTTGATTCTCTTCTTGATTCTTCTGCTGCGCCTCCTGGTATTGCTTGAACATTTCACGCGCCAACTGACTGTCTCCATGCGACTGGTAAGCCCGTCCCAACTGATAGTGCAGGGTTCCGTCCTGATCGGCGGGCAAAGCCGCTTGCAGGTGAGGAATGGCCTTGTCCGCCTGCCCCAACTGCAGATAAGCCAGGCCCAAAGATTTCTGTGCAGGCAAGAACCGCGCTTCACGTGTGATCGCTTTTTGGAGATACACAACGGCCTCTTGCGGCTTTTGGGAATTCAGGAAGGTATCGCCCAAAAAGTAGTTGAGTGCCGCAGAATCACGGTCGAGTTGCAGCAGTTCTTGGAACAGCACCTTTGCCTCTTCGAGGCTTCCCGACTGATATAAAGCGATAGCGAGTTCACGCTTGATTTGGGGATTGCCTGGGGAGAGCTTGAGCGCCTCGCGCAATTCCTTGGCCGCCTCGGCATACTGGCGGCGCTCGGAATCGACTTTGGCCTTCAATTCATAGCTTTCCTCCGAGGGCGGGAACTGGGCCAGATGTGCGTAAGCATCGAGCGCCAAATGGTTGCAGGCCCGCGTCTTCCAATAAAGGGCCTCCGGAGAATTGGCGCCATCCGCAACAATCGCCAGGAACTCCCCTGCTCGGAATGCGCACTCCAGCTTAGCCGCACTACAGTCGGGAGCAGGAAGCTGAGCCTCTTTGGCCTGTTCCGCCGCAGCCCAATCCGCGTGCCCAGTCTGCTGATAGATCTCGGCAATTGCGGCATGGGCGCCACGCAACGAGGGCATTTTCGCCAGCGCCTGCCGGTAAAAATAGAAGGCGCTGTAAGTTTGCATGGTTTCCTGGCGCGACTCGGCCACCAAGTCGAGCCAGTATGCCGAGCCGGGCGACAGATCCGCCAACCCATCGAAGTTTTTCTGCGCCAAGCCTTCATAGCTAGAACCCAACCCGTACCAGACCTTGGCGTTGGCGGGCTCCCGCGCAGAGAGCGCCTGGAAAGCCCGCGCTGCTTTCTCAAAGCGCGACAATCCCAGCTCCGCCTCAGCCAGTGTGGCGCGGGCCGCGAAATTCTCCGGTTGAAGCTCCGACGCCTTTTGGAGGGGCTCCTGAGCTTTGGCGGGCTCTCCAAGGTCCATGTAAGCCGTCCCCATTAGGAACAGCGCCGGAAACGAATGAGCATCGATCTTGAGAACAGCTTCGTACTGCTTAATGGCTTCGCGTTTCCTTCCGGACAGGTCGAGAGCCAGCCCAAGGTTAAGAATCAGGCCCGGGTTGTTGGGTACTGCCTTCACTAATTCGGCGTAGATGGGGACAGCCTCTCCCGCGCGTCCGGCAGCCATGAGTTCTTTAGCGTGTTGAGCCTGTTCCGCCAAAGCCGGCGATTGCGCGTGGGCATTGCTTCCGGTCAGGGAAACTATCGCGGCGCAGAAAAAGACCAGAAAACGTTTCATCCACTTTCCTCTCGTCCAACATTCTACATGCTACGTGCCCGTTGCAAGCTGACAACGACAAGTTAGGAAAGAAAAAAACGCGGGCGCTGCTTGCGCAGCGCCCGCCATAGGGTAGCCGTTATTCGGAGTTAACTTCTTCCGGCCGAGGTTTTCACCCGGTCCGAAATAACTCAGACCACGACGCTAGAACCGCAGGAACGCACCGAGTTGTACAACCCGTTCACCATAGGAAGAAGTAATCTCACCCATGGTCGAGCCGCAAGTGTCCGTCCCATTCACAGCAGTCGTCGTACATCCGGTGTTGATGCCGCTAAAGTGAGGCGTATTAAACAGGTTCTCAGCTTCCGCTCGAACCTGCAAGTTGAAGCGCTCAGTGAGCTTGAAAGTTCGAGCCAAGCTGGCGTCCAACTGCCACAGGCCGGGGCCTCTGAACCACGACTCCGTCCGGTCCATGTTGCCGATGCTCGTGGAAGAGAGGTTCGGGACAAAGGCGCTAGGGTTGAACCACTGCGGATAGCCGAGGGAATTATTGGCTGCCTTCAGGTACTGCAGTGCCGCGACGTGATCAGGAACCGCGCTGGTGCCAGGCGTGTTGATATTGCTCACATCCTGACTGATTCCCAGCGGTGCACCCGTGAAAGCGGTGAAAACGCCGTTCAACTTCCAGCCCCCGATGACCGCATTGGCGCCCCTGGAGCTGGAGAATTTCTTGCCTTCTCCAAAGGGCAGGTCATAAACAAAGGCCAGCTTCAAATTCTGGGTGTAAGCGAAGTTCAACGGACCATATTTAAGCGACTGGCACCCTTTGGGCATGGCCGCTGAAGGCGTGCAGTTAAACTCCAAGCCATTTTCCCAAGTGTCGTCACTCACATAGCCCATCGCCCGAGAATAAGTGTAGGCAGCCTGAACGAACAGTCCATGCGAGCTTCGGTGGTTTAACGTGACTTGGAGAGAGTTATAATGCGAGTCCAGGTATCCTTGGAATTGGTATAACCCCCCTGTGTACAGAACCCCCCCGTACAATGGTTCGGAACCGTAGAGAGGCGCCGCGTCCAGAGGCCGGCCGTTAAACTCGTGAACGAAGTGATTGCCCACATAGCCGACGCTAAACAAGAAGTCGCTGGGCAGCTTACGTTCAACGAACACATTCCAGGATTCGACATAACCACGGTGATATTCTCCTGGCCCCAGCGTTCCGATGGTGTCGGAGGACGGAACCTGAACGCTTCCACTGGAGATGTTGGGCACCGCGATCACGGGAATGCCCTGGGAAAACGTCGCGACGGGGTTATAGCAGGTTGAGCCCGCCGCCTGTCCGGCGCACGACGAAGCCTCGGCTGTGGTCGAAGTATCGTAGTGATCCGCGCCGATCGCGAGCGGGTAAAATCCTCGCAGGGGTCTTTCCATGGGAACCGTGTCATTGGACATGCCGAATCCCCCACGGACCACGGTTTTGGAATCGATTTGGTACGCCAAGCCGATGCGAGGCATAAACAGGGTCTTACTCGTGGTTACTCCCAGGTGCTCCGGATTGTTGCCGATCCCGCCGAGAAGCAGCAGTCCGGAAGAGGTGTCAAACTGCTCGAGCTTATCTTGGCCGTCCCGAGTGATCAGGGGGAAGTATTCCCAACGCACCCCCAGGTCGGCGGTAAACTTCGAGGTGATCTTCCACCGATCGCCAAAATAGGTAGCAATCTGGCTGTCCTTGCCGGTGGACTTGATGAACTGGGCATCGTTTTCGGCTTCGGAAATCAAGCCCAGGTCCCACATCGCATAAGAGTTCTGCACGAACGGAGTCAGGGTGACCGGGCTAGCCGCGGTTCCCAGGTTGGACGTGTTGAGCGCGGTCCCGCCGTAATCTTCAATGATGTTGCCGCGTGGGCAGCAGAAGATTTCCGGCTGGAAGGCATTCAGGTGATTATGGGAGATGTCCACGCCCATGCGGAACTCATTTGCTCCCTTGATCCAGGACAAGTTGTGAGAAGTCGTAAATGTCCAGTCGTTCCGGTTGTCGGGCTCCCAGGAGTTCAGACTACCCATACCGCTGAATCCTTGGACATTGACCCCAGGAAGGCCGGTATAGCGGACGTCACCGGCAGGAGTGTTCGTGCCCGCGATGCCGAGCACCGACTCGCCAAGAGGCTGGCCATATCCGGGTGGTTGTGAATATTCCCTCATCCGGTCAAAGCCAACATGGCCGGTCAGAACGAGGTTGGGAGAAAGCGCCCAGGTGTGGCCAACCGTCCCGATCTGGGCGAACTGGAAGGCGTAGCCGGTACCGTTCCCACCCGCCGCTTCGAGATCGAAAGGTTCATTGAATCGGTTTTGCTGAATTGACCACTTTGCCCAGAGGGTGTGAGTCTGAGTTCGGTTCCAGTCGACTCGGCCGGTCGCGATGTTGCGGGCCACGGGCCGGGCGGCCTTGGTACCGATGATGTTATACGGAGTGCCGGTCGTAATGACACCCGTGTTGGTGTTGGGTTCCGGAATCAGGCTATTGAAAGCCATGGCGCCGGTGTTCAAACGGTCCGCGGGTATAACGTTGAGCGTCCCCCCGGAGGAGAACACTTCACGCCCCGTACCATCGGAATTGCCAGTGGCGGGATCAAACACCATTCCCTGTTGCAGTGGGACGGTTAACCCTTCGGTGGTGGTTACGTTGACGCCCGGAACAACTGCGCCCAAATACGCGTTAAAGTTCCCATTCTTCAGGTCATCCGTCGGGATGAGGTCGGTGTAGCCTTCCGCCTCATGCTGCCACGTACCATCCCAGTTCACGAAGAAGAAGAGTTTGTCCTTCTTGATCGGTCCACCGATGGTAACCCCGTCATTGTTGAGGATTCCGGTGTTCGTCGCATGGTTATACCAGTTGGTTGCGTTGAGAGCATCGTCAGTATGGAACCCATAGAACGAGCCGTGGAGTTTATTGCTGCCGGACTTGGTCACCACGTCCATTGCGGCCCCGGACGTTAGTCCTTTCTCCACGTCGTAATTCGAGGTCTGGACGTTCACCTCTTCGATCGACTCCTGTGGTGGCACAACCAGCATGTGGTCAGGCAGCCAGATGAAGATGTTGGTGGCGCCATCCACGCGCGTGGTGTTGTCATGCGCCGGCAGGCCGTCGGAGTAGATCTCGAACGAGCGCTCCGGCGTATCGGCGACGGAATTTGGATAACTGTTCGAAATGCCCGAGGTCGAAAACACGCCCGGGGCGAGCAGTTCTGCCGCCTGGAAATTCCGGTAGGTGCTCAACGGCATGTTCTGCACCGCGTAGCTGCTGATTTCGGTGTGCACGTCTGCTTTTTGCGTCTGCATGACCGCCGCAGATCCCTGCACGGTAACTTCCTGCGTCTGAGATCCCACGGTCAGTTGCAGGTCCTGCACATTCACTTGTCCAATCGCCACTATGATGCTCGTCTTCTTGAATGTCTCGAACCCTTTGGCTGTCACACTCAGGGTGTAATTGCCCTCGGGCAAGTCGAGAATACGGTATTGTCCCGCCGTATCGGTTGTGGCCGACCGAGTGAGCTCTGTCTGGTCGTTCGCTATCGATACTTTTGCTTCAGGGACCACAGCCCCGCTCTGGTCGCTCACCGTTCCGGTGACCGAACCATATAGCACTTGGGCTCTGGCCTCTTGAATGAAGAGGGTGCACATCAGGCCCGCCCCTGCCAAAAAAAGCAAGAGAAGGCGTGTTACCTTCTTAGTCATAATGATGCCTCCATTTTTTCTAACCCGACCCGACGCAAGACTTGCAGATGACCACAGTAAGAGTAAGAATCTGAGAAGTGCTACAGTTAATGCTGGGCATAGGTTAAGCTCCCTTAACAACCCTTGTCAAGCAAGTTCTGTCAATATTGTTTTAAAATAACTATAATTTAGGCGCAAATCCCTCGATTTATTGGAGTAAAACCCAGTATATATTTATGATTCACAAATAATTCGGGCAAAATGTACCATGTATCGAACGAAGTTTCTAGATATAACTAGTATTACTCATAAATCGCAGAGTTTTGCGTTACACTCTGAACCGCGTTGAGTGCTGAAATCGCGGCGTGGAGAAGCCAAGTGCCAGATCTCCACCTAGTTTACGAGAGAGGTCGAGCAGTAGGCTTACTGAATAGATAACAATAAGCAGATTTGCCGGGACGAAAAGTTCGGGAATTGGCAGTGGCGGTGATTTCATTAGGCCTCATCGCCTCCGCGCGAGCAGTTATTCAAGGCTGGGTCGCTTGAGAGATTCTCCGGATGTCTCCGTCGATTTCGGTAAGCAACTGCTTCTGGCCATACGAATCTGCCTGGACACGGGCTCGGTTTAAGTATTCCAGGGCCTGCTGCTGGTTTCCGGCCCTTCCGTAAGCCGCCCCAATGGCGTAGAGGTAAGATGGCGTGCCCTCATCAACGGGTGAAAGTGTCTGGCGAAGCTGGTCGAGGCCTCCCTGGAAGTCCTGCTTGTTGATCAAGATTCGCCCCAAATTGAAGTGCGCTTGGCGAAAATCAGACTTTGCCTCGATGGCCCTGCGGTATTCACTGGCCGCATCTTCCAGCCTTCCATCAAGCTCCAATAGATATCCGAGGTTGTTGTGGGCTTCCGCATAAGAGGAGTTTATCTCGATGGCCTGCCGAAACGCCTGCGCTGCTTCCGGAAACCGCTTTGCATTCATCAAGACCACACCGTAGTCGTAATAAGCGTCCGGGAATTGAAGAGCATTGAGGGCTACAGCTTTTTGGTAGTGCTCTTTCGCCTTGTCA
>Ga0181535_10006986_pt1 | contig 11488 bp, 11 predicted proteins | sample PEATcosm2014_Bin_44_FD_119774 | JGI IMG/M metagenome (GOLD analysis project Ga0181535, IMG submission 119774) | Peatland microbial communities from MTU Mesocosm Facility, Houghton, MI, USA - PEATcosm2014_Bin17_30_metaG | ecosystem: Environmental > Terrestrial > Soil > Wetlands > Peat | place...
GCATCGATACTCCCTCTTCACCAACCGCATGATATTTGGCTCCCGACTCGCGCCTCTCCAACGCAAGCCTGTAGAGATGAGCTACATCCAGAACATGAGCCGCCGCCCAGCGGTTGCTTCCATTACCCACATAGGCCGAGACTCCCTTCTCGCGAGCCATCTGGATCATGTAGGTGATAAGGCCCTGCTTCACGGGATTGTGGACCTGGGGAAGGCGCACCACGGATACACTGACGCCACGCGCGATTAACGCCAAACCTGCCTGTTCGGAAACGCGAGGCATCGCCTGGTTGAGAACGACCTCCATCTCTTCGGTTGCGACACGGCCTGGTGCAAGCGCCCCAATCCCGGAGGTGACAATCAAGGAGCGATTTGAGCCATCGAGCGCGTCGCCAAGTGTCTCGATCGCGCGCTTATCGATCTCACAGTTCTCCTTGAATTTCGTGAAGTCGTGAATAAAAGCTGTGTGAATTACGCCATCGGATTTGGCCGCTCCGCTGCGCAGGCTTTTCAGGTCTTCCAGATCGCCCCGATGCACCTCGGCCCCAGCTGTCTTGAGGGACACGGCACCCGAATCCGAGCGAGTCAGGCCAAGCACCTGATGGCCCGCATTGATAAGTTCCGGAACAACGGCCGAACCGATAAAGCCGGTGGCGCCAGTTAGAAAAATACGCATATTGAATTCTCCTTTGCTTCAGTTGTCCACTCTGTCCGCGAATTTTGATTCGCGGGATCGTCGTTGCTTCGCTTACGAAAGGTCGCATTTGCATCCTGTCATTCAATAGACGAGGCACAAGCCGCATACGATCTATACTGAAAGTCCGTAATATCGGTTCAATCGTCCGGAGGCCGCATGGACCCACTCTCAGACGTGTTGTCGTTGCTGAAGCCGCAGAGCTATATATCGGGCGGCTTCGAGTTGGGTGCCGACGTGGCCATCCAATTTCCAAAACATCAAGGCATCAAGTGCTACGCAATGCTTTCTGGCCAATGCTGGCTATCGGTGGAAGGCGTTTCCAAGGCTGTGCTGCTCACGGCCGGGGACTGTTTCCTACTGCCGCGGGGGTTGCCTTTCTCTCTCGCAACCGATCTGTCACTTCCTCGCGCCGACTTCCAAACGCTTCGTTTAGCGCGAAAGTTAAGTTGCGCGGCCGCCAGCAATAAAGCCGAGGGGAGCTATATCGCCGGAGGCCACTTTATCCTCACCGGCAGTCATGCCGACCTGCTGCTGAAGTCGCTGCCACCTATCGTGCATATCCGCAAAGAGGCGGATAAGGCGGCCATGCGCTGGTCGCTGGAACGCATGAAGGAGGAGTTGCGCAATCCGCTGCCGGGCGGCTCTTTGATCGCGCAGCAACTCGCCTACATGATGCTTGTTCAAGCTCTTCGGCTGCACTTGGCGGATGGAGCTGCAGGAGGCGTCGGCTGGCTCTTTGCACTGACAGATAAACAGTTGGGCGCGGCCATAGCAGCGATGCATGACGATCCGGGCCATTCATGGACACTTCAGGAACTCGCCGTGCGCGTTGGGATGTCGCGATCGATCTTCGCCCTGAAGTTCAAAGAGACGGTTGGGGCGACCCCGATGGAGTATCTGACACGCTGGCGAATGTTGTTGGCCGGCGACAGGTTGAAGAATTCAGACGATTCGATTTCCGTAATCGCCTCATCGCTCGGCTACGAATCGGAAAGCGCCTTCGGTAAAGCCTTCAAGAGAGTAATGGGCTGCTCGCCGAGACAATACGACCGCAACCAGACCCCGGATACTGGAGGAGTAGAGCGCGCGACATCTGGCCGCCAGACTGGCAATTACATTTCCAGTCCCCTTCTGGGCTATTTCTCCGCATAGAAGGTGTAAGTGGCAGTGTAAGGAATCTGTACGGTTTTACCGGCGTCCTGTGAGCTTTGGCACTGCGATGCGACTGCAACTCCGCCGTGCGTCTCGGTCCGTCGAATAAAAGCGACATTCGCAAGTGTTCCCGTAGCGGTCCCGGCCTTGGCGCGCAGCAAAAGCCATGCAACAGAATTCGCTTCAGGCGCTGGCTGGCTCGCAACCAACTCTCCCCGGACCTGACTACCGTCCAGCAACTTCCATGTAGGTCCGGCAAAGTGGCTTCCAATCACCTTGCCAGTAGCATCCAGCAACTTGGCATCTGGACCGCTCAATACCCATTTGAATCCATCGCGCACACTGGAACAGGAGTAGATCTGGACTCCATCTCCATTTGCTTGCAGCACAGCGTGCGTTCCTGCCGGAGGATCGATCAAGACGCCGATCTGTTGCGCGGAGAGAGCGAGGACAGACACCATAGCCACCATCAGAGATACTGCCAGAATTCGCATGGTGGGAGTATAACAAAAGCCAAATCTGCCCATGAGTAATAGCGACCGGTTGAGAGACATGCTTGCCTGGGCAACCTCCGGATCGGCGACCATTCGCTTGAAGTCCGAATCCCTGCTGGGTTTGTCGTCAAAGCACTCAATCACTTCCATAGATGGAATCCATGCGCAAGGTAAACCATCCAATAGCCATGACCCTGATGCCTGCAAAGCGGAATGGCAAACAGTTTTTGAATCTCGTACCAGCAAAAGTCGGCGGGCTTTCTCTTATTTTCAAGATCGGTCCCCGCTTTTTCCTGGGAGCCGCGGCACGATCACCACAACGTTCTCTTGGACCCTTTCATACCGACCCTCGTATCTTTGCGATAAGTCCCCGTTCTGGCTTGCGCATTACCTGGATGGGCCACTCCACCTCACTGGTTGAAATCGACGGAATACGATTGCTCCTTGATCCTGTCTGGGATGAGCGCGCAGCCCCAACGCAGTGGGCCGGCCCCAAGCGTTTCTTTCCCGCGCCGCTTGCCCTTCAGGATTTGCCGGCTATCGATGCCGTTGTGATTTCGCACGATCATTATGATCATCTCGGCGCAGGCACCGTCCGCAGGCTTGCGACAATGCCGCAGCTTCGCAAGACCCGCTGGATCACGCCGCTCGGTGTTGAGAAGATTCTGCACACTCTCGGCGTCGATGCCACCCGCTGCACTGCGCTGAATTGGACAGAGAGCGTGAGCGTCGGTTCGGTGACGATCACGGCTTTGCCAGCCCGCCACTTCTCCGGTCGCAGTCTCTTCAATCGATTCGAGACTCTGTGGGTATCCTTCGCATTCGCCGGCCCCAAGCATCGCGTCTATTATGGTGCCGACTCGGGCGAATGGGATGGCTTCGTCGATATAGGCAGGCAGTTTGGACCGTTTGATCTCACCATGCTTGAGATCGGCGCTTCAGACCCTCTTTGGGCCGACATTCACATGGGCCCGGAAGGCGCCATCCGCAGCTTTCGTGCTCTTGGCGGTCACGGCCTGCTCATGCCCATTCACTGGGGACTGTTTGACCTCGCGCTCCACGCATGGGCGAAGCCCATCGAGAATGTCTTCGCAGTCGAAGACCTGAAGCTCTGGTCCCCTACACCTGGTATTCCGTCCGACGTTGTCCCCGGAGAAGAAATCCGCTCCGAGTGGTGGCGTTGATTCGGGATGCCCTGAATTGATGGAACGGTGACTATTTACTCACTGGCCAACCGATAAAATGTTTTGGAGGTAGATGCAGTGACAATCCCGGAAACCTTACTCGCCGTGCTCAAGAATGATGGCGTCGTCGCCATTGCCACCCTGGGCGCGGATGGGCCGCATCTGGTAAATACCTGGAACAGCTACGTACAGGTCACGCAAGATGGTCGCTTGTTGATCCCGGCTGGATACTTGCACAAGACAGAGGCCAACATCGCCGTCAACAATCAGGTTCTGGTGACGATAGGAAGCAGCAAGGTGCAGGGGTTGCACGGCCCAGGAACGGGCTTCCTGATTAAAGGATCGGCCGCATTTTTTAAGGAAGGGACAGAATACGACGCCGTAAAATCCAGATTCGGCTGGGCGCGCGCTGTTTTATCAATTACCGTCGACTCCGCGACGCAAACAATATAGTGTGGCTTCACGACTTTCTCAATATTATTTTGGCGATGGAGCGTCTCTTCAGAAATCGTCCTGGGCGCTTGGCTGGCTGAGAACCAGTCTTGCGCTGCGCTGGGCTGGAATCCTAGAAGTTGAAGGTGAGGCCCGCGCTGATGCCGCGCTGCTGCTGGGCAAAAATCAGCAGTGAACCATCGCTCAGCAGATAGGTTCTATAGCCCTGGGCAAGCAGGTTGCGCACATCGAAGACCGCCTGAAAACCGCCGGTACCGTCGCTGCGCAAATGGATCGGCTGGCGGAGGTGGACGTTGAGATAAGGATCGACGGCGTCCAGCGCAAAGGGAGCAACTTGGGTAACCGTATCTTCCGGCTGCCAACGGTAACTGGCTTGCCAATGCGCTCCTGTGCCGTCGAGCGTTCCAGAGACTGAAAGCGCGCAGGCCTGGGCGCGGCGTGGATGCAGGCCGGCAAGCAGTTGTGCCAGAGTATCGGGCGCGGGCGAAGAGGCCGGCAACGCGGAGAGGACCAAGGCGTCGCCCACGGCATAGCTGAGCCGGAAGTGATTGCCGCCTGGCAGGCCGCGCTCAAAGATTGCCGCCACTCCCGCTGAGGAGAAATTTGGGCCGGCGGCGCGCAGCAGACCGCTCAGCGGATCGACCAGAACGGTGGACGCCGCGTTATCTCCTTCAACAAATTGGCCATGAGCTTCGACGACCGGATTATCAACTCTATCGTTATAGACCAGCACGGAGACGCCTGAGCGGTCGGTGCGCCGCTCCCAGCCCAACTCTTGATGATTGCCGTGTTCGACTGCCAGAGCGCCTTTGCGCAGCGAGAGCGGAGTGAGCCAGGTGCGGGCCTCAGTGTCATCGGAAGCCGCCGCGCCGGGAAGCGAACTGCTCATCCGGTACCGAATCGCGGCACTGCCGTTCCGCCAGGCAAAAGAGGCAAAAGGCAGCAAATCGACGGCGCTCTCCGCTCTCGGACCGGAGAGCCGCGCCAGCACCTGATTGGAACCGGCCTCGGCTTCCAATTCGTCGCCCAGGCGCATCGTCTCCCAACTACGCATACCGGCTTCCACCAGTCCGTTTCCGCCCCCGGCTTCCATCTCCGGATGAATGCTGATGGCGGCAACCGATTGCACCGAGCCGGCCAGGCCCAGATCCTGCCGGAAGCCGAGCATCGATTCCATATCGGCATCGGTGCCGGGTGCAAAGTCTACGCGGGCCAGCAGTTCGCGGCTGTTGGAGGGCGTCTCTTGAATCGCAGTGGATATGCGTTCACCGCTCTCGCCAAAGACTCCCTCCTGGCCGGTAGCCACCAGGCGAGCCTTGAGCTTGGGGTGCCCGCCAGCACCGTCGGAGATGACGACCAGAGGTCCGTCTTCCAGCCATCGCAGCAGCGGCCGGTTGGCGGCTGAGCGCAGGGTCCAGGCCCAGTCGTCTTTCTGGGCATTGCCGGCGCGTGGCTCGGCAGGCAGCCACTGCATCGCCTCATAAAGACTGTTCAGCGTCAGGTTGACTACGGTGTTGGCGCGAACGCGCAGGCCTATGCGCAGCGACGGTAGAAACCATGCGCCCATCGCTTTAATCGCATAGCGCCCAGGCATGATGGAAGGAATGTTGAAGCGGCCGCTATCGTCGGTATAGACGATGGCCATCACGCTCAAATCGGGGCGCAGCAACTGCACCTCGGCGCCGATCTGCGGGGTTCCGGCCGAGTCGCGCACCATTCCCGATACCGAACCAAGGGTAACTCCGTGGAGCGGAGTAGCGCCCACGGCTATCAGCGCGGCGAGGAAAACGAAATGGAGCTTTCGGATCATCAAAATTGTTGGTGACCTGTAGGCGTCCCTGGCAATCATCCTGCAATTCAATCCCGCGCGGGCTTTCGAATCTACTGCCCGATAGCTCGTTTGCACGGGATTGTTACTATTCGACGACAAAAGGCGCCGATTGCGCAATCTCTTGTTTTGAGATTCCGTCATTTATTTTGATCGTCACCTTGTATTTTCCCGGTTGAAGACCCGCGAGCGGAAGAGTTTTCTCCACAGTCAACTGATCGCTGTGAGCGCCTAAATCCTTCGAATCCAATTGTTTTTCAAGGTCTACCGTGTCCGTCGCTGTGTCGACAATCTGGTAGGTCACCGTAGCCTGGTTGCTTTTGGTGGCCTCATCGATGCCCAGATTGTAAACCTGCATCCAGAAACTCAAACTCTGGGCGCGCTTGAATTTGATCGGACTGGCCGGCGTCGGGCTGTTCACCCTGGGCCGGATGAATGTGTTTCCGATGATAAAGTTCCCGCTGCCGATCTCGTGCGAAGAGACTGTGTTCATTTGGTCGGCCAGAATCAGCGAGGATGCGCCCAGCTTCTCTTCCGGGTACTTGGGCACCTCGATGCCGCGCCCGTAGAATCCCATGTGTTCGGGATTATTCACGTCCTTGATGGCGATATCCAGGCGGTAAAGTCCGGGCAGCAGCGGCAGCGCCTTCCAATAGACCGACTGCCGGTCAAGGCTCTTTTCCAGCAATTCGGCCGGCTCCTCGACCTCAACCGTGTCTTCGAAGGTCTGCACCGTCTTGTGTGTAATTGTGGTAACCTTGCCCAGAATATTCACCACGCCCTTGGAAACGCCGTCCTTGGTCACAAAAGTGATGTCGCGATTCTTTATCTGCAGTGTGATCGGAACCAAAACGGTATTCTCGGTCACCCGCACAAAGTCGGTGCGCACATCGAAGGGAAAGATTGGCCCGGAGAGCAGTTTATGCTCGGACATGAAGTTCTCCAGATCCGTGAATTTGATCGGCGGCGGCGCAAAGAGCTTGGCGGCCATGTCGATTCGATCGAATTCCTTTGATTGCTGGGAAGATGTCATCGGGCCAGGTCCCAGGTTTTCTATCCCGCCGGTGAAGCGCTCGGACTTCTTGGCTTTGCCCATCTCCTCTTCCCTGGTCGGGCCGCCGCCGGGGATGTGCAGCAGAGCGTCTTTTTCGCTGCGGTCGATGGTGAAGTGGTAATCGCTGCACAGGCAGGGATCCACAAACTCCAGGTCGATGTTGTCCCCAACGCCCTCAATGTGGCGATAGTGCCAGACCTCGAAGGGATAAGTAACAGTACTGCCCCCGCCTTCTTCCATGGGGCGCTGGTACTGGCCGCCAGCCGGATGCGAGTCGATCCCGTCGGGCGCGCCAAATGAGATGTAGATATGTCCGCGGTCGGTTCGCCAGCCGGGCTTGCCGGCGGCAAAATGCTCGTTGGCATAAGCGATGCGCCGGTAATGCTCCTCGCGGAACTCGTTCTCCGGAGAATCCGGATTCGGGTTGCGCCGCAGCCAGAACTGCTCGATGAAGGCGTCGCGCTCTTCGTCGTTGCTGAGGCTATGGAAGGCCTTGCGCTCCTCGTCGGAGATGATATAGGCAACGTCTTGATCGAGCCAGGTCTTGTAGGCGTGGCTCAATTCGTGGCGGGTGTTCTGGATCGCATCAGCCCGCTGCTTGTCGGTGCGCTGGCGTTTGAGAGGGTCGATCTCCTGACCCGAGCCCTGCCCGTTGGACGGCTGTGCCTCCGCGGGCTGATTGCCCCCCTGTTGAGCCCGAAGGCCGGCGATAGGTGCGAAAACCAGGCCGCAACCCAGTACGGCGAAAAAGAAAGTAGAGCGGATAAGCGTCATTTGCCTTGGAAACTCCTGCAATCCTTTATTCTACGGCTCCGAGTAGGGCTGGGCAAGATTCCGTACACAGTTGGCTGCCGGTTGGACGCCAAAGACAGCCCTTGGTGAGCCGAAAAACCGCGCAGAGAGCGGATAATCGGCCCCAATTCACGAAATTGCCATTCGTTCACCACCTTTCGCCGACCTGCATTGCATGAACCGAAGCGCCGGTCCCCCCGACCACGCTTGCTTCTGTGTGCTCAGCATGTTGAACAGCTTTGGAGTGCTATTCTCCTTCGCATGTGAACTCGATCCGCGATCCGGTCCAGCAGTGGCTTGCAAAGTCGAGGATTTGGAAACACTTCGGAGCACTCGGAAACGGCAGGTCGGTTGTAACGATAATGGCCGCCCGCTCGGCCTGCTAAAAGATCGCCCGACAATGAAACACCACGCCGATGCCGGCCAAGGTAACGTATCCAACCTCGTCGAGCGGGATCGGTTCATGCTGCTGCTTGACTTCACGCAAGTCGTTGACCAGAGCCGCTGCCGTGATGAAGCAAACATGTCGCTTCTGCAGGCAAGCAGCCAGGCACAGGCCAGCGGCCAAGTGAGTTTTTTTGATGCCGCCTTCGCCGGTCAAACACATTCGATTCTCTGCGCTCGATATAGCGGCCTTTGGCCAATTCGCTTATACGGGCTGCCGATAACTGCCGTGCTTGCGCAATGTCGAACTCTTCCAGGGCCTTCAAACGCGGCAGTTTCGCATCGCGAAGAACGGCAACATCACAACTTTTCTGCCCTGCGCCAAGGCCCTTAGAAACAGATCTTGGTCGACGGTATCATCCGACTCTAGAGCTGTTTCAATTTAAGTGTTACATATCCTCAAGAGGCGATGAAGTTCCCGCACTCGCATTGCGTTACGCCGTCCAGCAGTTTTCCGATTTCTTTCCCGAATTCGTCCATGGATCGTTTGGCGGCTTTGCGCAACAGCGCCCTAAGTCTGGAAAATACTTTTCTATTGGGTTCAATTCGGGAGAATCGGGCGGCGGATACAGAACCGCTGCGCCAATCGCAATGATCGCTTTTTCGACTCCGGCCACTTTGTGACTGCTGAGATTATCGAGAACCACTATGTCTCCTGGCCGCAGTGGGGTTCACCCCGGAATCCTGAGCAATGTCCTGCAAAAGGACGAGCATGTGAATATCCCAGCCTTTGGATTTGCAGCCGGGCAAGAGTTGTCCGCTCATTCAGCGCCCACTCCGGCAGTGCTCTATTTCCTCGAAGGAGAGGCCGAAGTCCAATTGGGAGAGGACAGGGTCCAGGCCCAAGCCGGATCGTTCGTCTACATGCCACCAATGTTGCCCCACGGAATTTCGGCAAAATCCCCCGTCAAAATGCTGCTCGTTCAGATAAAGGCCGGGTTGAATGGAACTGCATGAGAACCACCGACTGAATCACTCGCGATTAATTGCGAGTGATTCAGTGGCGGAAATGGATGATGTGATTGTGTCCATATCTCCGCGGTCAGATTTGAAAAGATATGCTTCGTTCCGACTCCCGCGCGATTGCGCGCCGTCGTCCACCCAACAATTCCTGCGCGCTGATACTCCCACATACTCGCCCGCTCGCGCGATCCACCACCGGCATACTCAACACTCCGGAAGTCGCCATCTCCTCCGCCACGGCCCGACAGGTTTCATCGGTATAAGCAAGGACATCGGGCAATGCCTCAAGTGGGTCGCCTGTCTCCCCGACCTCGTCTAACGCGGAAAGTTCCGTCATCACCTCCGCCACACTCACCATCTCAAGGGGATCTACGCCATATTCGCGCGACAGATGGTATCCACGGCGACTCAGCTTCTCTGTCAGAATCGACCGCGGCATCACCAAGGAGGTCACCATGTAAGACGCTGTACAGGCTAGCGTCAACGGCAGTCGCGCTGGTAGGGCATGGGTAAGTTCAATCGAGAAAAGAATCGCAGTCAACGGCACACCCAAAGCACCTGATAGCATTGCCCCCATGCCCATCAATGCCCACAGCGCCTGTGTCTCACTGGGCATTTGCGCCAACTGCGCGGCCGTTTCACCAATTGCCGCGCCAATCATCAACAAGGGCGCCAACACGCCGCCTGACGTTCCAGAACTCAATGAAAACGCCCACATTAACGATTTGGCAATCAGCAATCCAAGCAGAAGCGACACCGGAGCATTGCCGCGGAGCAGTTCCGCGATGTTGTCATAACCAACTCCCAACCCACGCGGAAAGAAGAAGCCGCCCAATCCGACGCCTATACCGCCAATCGCTGGCCACCAAATCCAATGCAATTTCAAGCGACCGCAAATGTGTTCGAATCCATCCTCGAAACCGTACATCAGACGGCTTAGCCCTGCCGAAGCAATGCCTACGAGCATCCCCAGCGGAGCAGCAACAAGCATTGACCTCGTCAAGTGAAGGTCCGAGTGCAGTTCAACAGGAAAGAGCGGTCCAGCACCTAACCAACTGATGCGCAACACACCTGCCATCACACTGGCCACAGCAACCGGAATCAGCGAACGCGGCCGCCACTCGAAGAGCAGCAACTCAACCGCCAGTAGAATAGCGGCCATCGGAGCCGCAAAGGTGGCCGACATGCCGGCAGCGGCGCCTGCCACCAGCAGCGTCGTCCGTTCAGCATCCGTCAGCTTGAGCCACTGTGCAACCAGTGAGCCAAAAGCGCCGCCCGTCATGATGATTGGACCTTCGGCGCCAAACGGCCCACCGGAGCCGATGGCTATCGCGGCTGAGAGTGGCTTGAGTACTGCAACTTTGGGGTCAATCCGCGCGCCGCGCAGTAGGATCGCCTCAATCGCCTCTGGAATTCCGTGCCCACGAATCTTGTCCGATCCATAGTGTGCAATGAATCCGACAATCAGACCGCCAACTACGGGAACAAGCGGCATGATCCATGGCGAGAAGGGCGACCCTGCGGGTCCAACTATCGCCAAGCTCAGACGATGATAGTAGAAAATGTTGGTCGCCAATGCAATGGCCCGCAACAGAGACAAGGCCAAAGCCGCCGCACCTGCGCCGATAAACAGCGCCACGCCTGTCAGCAGCCATACCCGGTGATCGACGGTGAAGTCGCGCAATGCGGAGGTACGTGACCTCATTGCACCCCCATCTGCGCCGGCTTGTGCGAATATCTGCTGATGTTCTTCAGTGTCTTCGTCAGTTGTGGCCCTAGTTCGTTCAGCTCTCGAGCATGATCGCCTGCAAGTTTGTCGAGAATCCGCTTCCCTTTGCGCGTAAGCTGCAAGATTGCCCGACGTTTGTCTGCCGCGTCCACGGTTCGCGCCAGCAAACCTTCATGCTCCGAGCGATCGACGAGTTCAACCGCGCTGTTGTGCTTCAAACCAAGTCGCTCAGCCACATACGCAATCGTGATGGTCGTATTCTCGGGAGCGCCGGCAACCTGCAATAAAAGCTGGTGCTGCTGGGGCTTCAGCCCCGATTCCAGCGCCGCGGTTTCGCTGAAGTGCAGGAAACGGCGCAGTTCATAGCGAAATTCAGCCAAGGTTCTCAGCAACAGGTCAGCTTCGCTGGGGGTAGTCAAAGTTCCCATATATACATCGTTACACGATATATTTATTCATGCAAGCTCCGCAACCGGTCACTTTCGTTTACTCTTGTGAAAGGTAAAATCTTGCGGAGAGGAATCACTCCCCGTTTCCCCGCGCCCGTCCGGCACAGGAGCGTCCCAATGACCGCGGAATTGATCCATCGACTGCACTTTGCCTTTACCATCACCTTCCACTATCTCTTTCCCCAACTCACCATGGGCCTCGGCCTGCTGATTGTGGTGCTCAAGTCCGTGGCCCTCAAAACCGGCAGC
>Ga0181535_10006987_pt1 | contig 11487 bp, 7 predicted proteins | sample PEATcosm2014_Bin_44_FD_119774 | JGI IMG/M metagenome (GOLD analysis project Ga0181535, IMG submission 119774) | Peatland microbial communities from MTU Mesocosm Facility, Houghton, MI, USA - PEATcosm2014_Bin17_30_metaG | ecosystem: Environmental > Terrestrial > Soil > Wetlands > Peat | place...
AGAGCGAAAGAAGGCCCGCTTGACCCATCCGACATCGCCACGGGAGATTGCTTCTCCATACGCGGGCCAGAGGGGGTCGATGGCCATGGAGACGACGGAGGAGACAAAGCCGAAGAGCTTTTGCGGGACAGCGTAAAGGGCGACGGCCGCAACGCCGAGAACCTGATCGATGACGATGTTGTCTGACGTATAGGCCAGCGTGACTGCGCATTGCAGCACGAAGAACAGGATGCCGAGGTTGAAGATCTTGCGCGCCGAGGCTGCGCTATAAGCGTTCCAGCGGGGCAAGAGCCAGGGGTGCTCGTGAAACAGAATCCAGGCGTTCAGCAGAGCGGAGATGATTCCCGCAAAGAGCAATGCGGAGACCAGCCATACCAGGTTGGCACGGAACGCAATGACGATGAGGATTGCGCCCAGGGAAAGAACGCTTCCAACGGCGTTCACGATTTGTGCGGCGTAGCCCCTTTGCAATCCAGACTGCGCGCGGCCGATGACGCCGAGCGGAATATTGAGGATGAAGGAGGCATAGAGAACCAGAAAAGCCTTGGCTCCTTCGGCGGCGGCGGCGGCGGACTTGACGTTGAGCAACCGCGTCCACGGAAGGAAGGGATAGACGATGGCTCCCACGACGGCCAGGGCCGCGGCGATGGCGAGCATCAGGGCCAATGCGCTGGTGAGGTGCTGGCGGGCGAGGCGGCGATCGTCCTTGCCAAAGGCCTCGGAGATGGCATTCATCAGGCCGTTGCCTATGCCGAGATCGGCAAAACCCATGGCCGCGATGATGGAGATGAGCACCATCCAGATGCCGTAGCGCTCGGGGCCGAGATAGCGATAGGTGAGCGGAACAGAGACCAGCGAAGTGAGCAGAGCGATGACCCGGGCGCCTCCGGCCGCCAGGGTGGTGAGGGCGGCGCGGCGATAACGCTCCTTTGAGCGCCCTCCTTCCGTTTCAGTCTCGAAGGGACGCAGGCGAAAGAGCGAGAGTAAACGTGTGCACTGCTGAACTGCGTTGATCGCCTGCCTCCTTTCTTGTGCTATGTCCCTGACTGTGTGTTTTCGAGCTTTGGCATTTCGGTATCCCTGGTCCCAGAAGCGGGACCTGGGGCACCCGGCTTTAGTGCCCGGATCGAGCGCCGGGGTCAGGACTCGCGATTGCGGAGAAAATCCATTCCCGCATAAAAGATGAAGCGCGGGCCGTCGAGCATGTCGCGGCGCCAGAGCTTGCGCGGCTCCTTGAAAAAGCGGTAGATCCATTCGAAGCCGGCGCGGCCCATCCACGGCGGGCAGCGGGAGACGGTGCCAGCGACAAAGGCAAAAGCCGCGCCTACGCCGATTGCGACGGGTATCTTGAGCCGGGTGAGCCGCTCGTGGATCCAGATGTCCTGTTTCGGCATGCCGAGCGCGACCCAAAGGATGTCGGGCCGGGCAGCGTTGATGCGTTCAACGATTTCGGTTTCCTCTTCGTCCGTGAGGCGGCGGAAGGGCGGGGAATAGGCGCCGGCGATTCTGTGGCCGGGATAGTCGCGCCGGACTTTATCGCAGAGCGCGGCGAGGGTCTCCTCCGTGTCGCCGTAGAAGTAGCTGCTGTAGCCCTGTTCGTGGGCGCGCCTGAGGTACTCGAACATGATTTCGGCGCCCGGCGCGCGGTCCACGTTGCGATGGCCGCGCAGACGCGCGAGCCAGATGGGCGCGATGCCGTCGGGCACCCACAGATCGGCGCTGTTCAGGATGGAGTGGATGCGCGGGCTCTTGTGGGCCTCGAGCAGTCCGTGGAAACCGGTGACAATGGCCTGGCGGCACCGGCCGTCGCGCTTGCCGATCCAGCTCTCGATGTGGTCGACGGTGCGCAAGGGCGTGATGAGATGAACGCGCGAACCGAGAATGCGGACGGTCGGTTCGGCAGAGGCAGAGGGCTCCGCGAGGGGTGGAATCTGATGCTGATACGCGGTCATGGCGTTGGTTTTCCCGCGGGCTCGTGGCCGGAAGGGGCAAGGAGATGGAGGTAATATTTTGAGCCGCCGACCCGTTGCCAATCCGCAAAGCCAGAGGACGGCGGAACCTCGGCAGTGACGAGGGCGACCGCCCCAGTTTTCTGAAAAGCGCTGTACACCCTGGCTTTCTCGCCAGGATCGGTCAACTGCCAAAAGTCGCTTGTTTCTTCGACGGGTATCTGCGCGACGATGTGCAGGCGGGCCATGCGCGCCAGGAACATTCCGTCAGAGTTGTCACCGATAAGGCCGATGGCCTCTCCCGGCCGCACACCTTCTGAATGGAGAAGCTCTGCCGCTTTATAGTGGACTCCGCCGAAATCCGAGAGGGGCGGATAGACTGCCCGGTGCAGCACGAAGACTGAAATGGAGAGGAGCACGGCGGCGGCAACAGCGAGGACGGCGAGGCCGCCGCGCGTGTCGGGGCGGCTGGAATCTCCGGCAAGGACGATTGGAAGCAAGCCAAGCAACACCAGTACCGCAAAAGGCGAGATGTAGCGCGGTTCGATCCACACGCACAGGTACATGGACGTAGCGACAACGGCAGGGACGATGATGGGCCAACTCTCGAAGAGGAGCTTAAGCCGGCCTGGCATCTTTGGACCCGTGAAGGAGAGCAGGATTCCGCCGGCGATCAAGATCCACATGGGTACAAACGGAGGCTCAAGAAAGGCGGCGAGATTCGTCCGGATGGCGCGCCATTGCTCTGATGGATTGAACGTGGTCTCTACGCCATCATTCCAATATTCGGGACTATAGAACGGAGGATAGGTGGTGATAAACGGCTCTGCGAAATCGTAAACGGTCGGCCGGCTGTTCAGCGACGGCGTGGGATGCTTCAGGTAGGAAGGCGGATGGGAAGGATAGAAGCGCAGATTCGGTTGGCCATTGACATGCCAGGCGTAATTCAGGTTTCCGGATTCGCTGTAGCAGGGCCGGCCCACCAACTGCGAAATGACGATCACCAAAGGTGCTGCGATGGCGCTGAAAACAAGAAGCGCGGCGGCGCAGGGAACCACGGCCTTTTTCCATTCACGAATCGAGAAGAAGGCGAGAGCCATAAAAACGAAAGCCATGGGGAACAAGACTGCTTTCGCGTAATAACCGAGCCCGAGCGTGAGACCGAGCAACAGGCAGGTCTGCAATCTGCCGGCGCCCGCGCGGAGCCTGAGCAAAAGGCCCGCGTCGAGGCTGACGAACATGGCAACGAGCAGATCGGGAGAGGCCTCGCGGATGCTGATGACGACAAGCGTGCTCCAGGCAAAAATGCAGTAGCCGAGAAGCTGCCATTTCCATGCGGCGGACACAATTGAATCATGACCAGGCCGCCGTTCATTTCGGCCGAGAACAGCGATAACCTGACGCAGAAGAAACTCAAAGGAAGCAAAGACTCCGAGAAAGAGGACAAAGTTTACCAGATGCACAAGTGGAAGTTCCCACTGTTCCGAAGGCCGAGCAAGCCATGTCGCGATCCCGATCAAGAATGGATAGAGCGGGCTCCAGAGGGGATTGATCAGCAGGCGCCAATTGTGTTTTAGGAATGCATCGCTCATGTCGAGATAGGAGATTCCATCCGACTGCGTGAATTGCCTTCCTGACCAGGCGTCGATTACGGCAAACCCGATTATGAGACTCGAGCAGAGAATGACTACGGCTCTTTGGGCACTGAAACGAGTCAATGCCTTGGAATCCCCCTCTCGTTTTTCCGGATGGACGCTAATCATGGTTTTCTTTAGCAACGAATGGTCCAATCGAGAGATTCGCTGGGCTTCGGGGCAAAGTGGCGGATAGATTCACGACGCAGAGGAAGCGGCGCAGACGCTTCGATGCGGAGTTCATTCGGTGCTTCCTCCGATGCGGAGTTCGTGCAAGAGCCAGCTAAACGGGCCGACTCTCGATAACTTCGTGCCGCTTCTTCACTCGCAGGAAGGGGGATTCAAAGTAACGATAGGAGAGCGAAGCAAGCAGTATTGTCATTCCCATCTCCGCAGCTAACTTGAAAGGGAAGGCCACGCCTTCAGGCAGGGAACTCCAGGGAAAGATTTTGTAAACAAAATGATTGGCCAGCATGTGAAACACATACAGTCCATAGGATATTCGGCCGAAGTAGACTGCCCAACGTGGTAACAACTTTGAATCAAGGCCCAGGAAAGCAACGAGAAGAAGGCAGCAACCAAGCGCGACCAATCCATACCCGCCCATGAGGGACCAACTCCCAGCGGCCGCTTCACCTTCCGCATGAATACCGAAGCCAAAGGTGGCGCCACACCAGCACAGGGCCCAGGCTGCAATCAAGGAAAGCCGGATCCAGGCGGCGCTTTTGGGCGACCTTCCTCGCAGCAGGAGGCACAAAAGAATCCCGGCAGCGAAGTTTTCAAATTGCGCAAATGAGTTGAACCAAATCACGTTTTCAGGGGCATGAGTAACGCCGCATACAAAAAACAAGGCGTTGGCCATGACAAGGAGCGCGATGCTAAATAAAGTGAGTGCTCTCCGACTAAAGGACTTGATAATCCAAGGGGCAAAAAGATAGAACTGCTCTTCAACGGAGATGCTCCACAAATGATTCATGTAAGCGAAGGGTGGGTATCCGTGAAAAACAATGAACCAATTCCCGAGTAAGACAGCTGACCAAGCTACCCAGGCGAAGGCGGCCCCGCGGCCGATGGCTATATGGGTTGCGAAGATAAGGCTGATGGCAAGACCAGCGAAATAGAGTGGCCAAATTCGAAGAATGCGGCGGAAATAGAATTGTTTGACCTGCACTGTGCCGGTCGCGTCGCGTTCCCGAAGCAGCAGTTCGCAGATTAGATAGGCGCTCAGCGTGAAGAAGAGGCTGAGGCCGAAGACGGATATTTTTTGAGAGCCGTAGATTATCTGCTGCAAGGCCTCAGGAAAGCCCGAGGTGCTTGGGTCAGGTCCAGACGGCAGCGAATGCGTCAAGAACACCAGCAAGAACGCCAAAAATCGAACCACATCCAATTCGGGGCGGTAAAAACGGGCGGACGCCACGGGAGAACCTAAGGACGAGCTGGAGGCAGAAGCTGCGGTGTCCAGAGCCGATGCCGGGCGAGACGCAGCTATGGCGCGGGTCATGCTTCCGGTTTCTCTCGATTCGTGTAAGCGTAATGGCCGTAGCGGTAGTAGCCGTAGTATGCGTAGCCTTCCGATGAAGTGTTACGGCCCACTTGATTCAGAACCAGGCCGACGATGTTGGCCCGGAGCCGTTGCAGCAGGGAGACGACGGCAGCAACTGCTTTGCGTTTTGTTTCTCCGGCCAAGCTGACGATCAGCACTCCATCCGCGGCGGTCGCAATCTGGAGGCACTCTGCAAAGCCAAGCAGCGGAGGTGAATCCAGGATGACCAGGTCGTAATCCTTGGCGAACTCGTCCAGCAGGGAAGAGAGGCGCGTGCCGATCAAGTCGGCGGCACGATGCGAGCCGGGACCGGCCGGAAGCAGAGTCAGATTGGGCTTGCCTTTAATGGGAAGAATGACTTCCTGCCAGGAAAGCTCGCCGGTTAGGACATTGGAAAGACCGACTCGAGGCGAGAGCCCGAATTTCGAAGCCTGGCTGGGACGGCGCAGGTCGGCGTCAACCAGCAGCGTCTTCTTTTCACGGTCGGCATTGGCAATGGCGAGGTGGGCGGCGATGGTTGACTTGCCCTCGGAGGGCGCCGCGCTGGTGAGTGCGATGGAGCGGAGCCGTCCCTCGAAGTCGGAGAGGAGGATTGTGTTGCGTATGGTTCGAATGGCTTCTTCAAAGCCGGAAGTGGTTCCATAGTAGCCCTTGTTGTTGGGGCTCGGAATGACTTTTGTGAGCGCGGTCTCAGTCCCCGCCGGCACAACGGGTCTGGGCAGCAGCGCGCCGGCGCGGTCAATCGGCATGGTGCCAACCACATCGATGCCAAGGAACTGGCTTGTCCGCATAGGATCGCGCAGGGTGGTGTCGATCGAATCGAGCAGCAAGGCGGTGCAGACTCCCAGAATGGTCGAAACCAGGAACGCCATCATGAGATTCAGTTGCACATTCGGGTAAACGGGGTGCAGCGTGGGCCTGGCCGGGTCGGCGATGCTGATGTTGTTGTCCTGGAATCCCGCATTGATATCCGCTTCCTGAATTTTCTTGACCAATTCATCGTAGAGCGCCTTGTCGGAATCGGCCTCTTGCTTCAACTGCCGATACTGAAAGGAGCGAACGTTCAGGCTGTCCCATTCCTCTTTTGCCTGGGCGACGGTATTCTCGAGGATCTGTTCGCGTCCCTGGGCCTGGTCATACTGAACGGAGAGTTTGGCGGCGACATCCTTGCGCTCATCTTCAAACTGCGCCTGTGCCTCGTTAAGTTCGGTCTGGGCTTTGCGGTATTCCGGGTGGTTGACGCCGAAAGTGGTCTTCACAATCGCGAAGTGCTGGCGCGCCTGGTTCAAAGCGTCGGAGAACTTCATCAATGCAGCGTTCTGCGTGGAGATTTCTGCGGCTTCAACGGAGCCCGACTTGATGGCTTCCAGCGCGGCCTGCTTATTGACTCTATCGATCTGGGCAGCCGTGTATTCCGAGTTGAGTTGCAGGAGGCGGGAAGAGAGGATGTTGGTTTTATCTTCCGGATCGATGACGTCCAGGTCTTTCTCGAACTGCGCGAGGGCAAGATTGGACTGCTCCATCTTCGCCTTCAGGTCATCGAGCTGTTTTTCCATGAACGAAGACAGGGTGGCGGATGAGCGGATGCGGAGGTTATAGGTCCGTGCGAGGAAGGAGTTGGCAACCGCATTGGCAATGTCCGCGGCCTGGCGCGGGTCGGTCGATCGATAGCTGATCAGCAGCAGGTTGGTGCCGCTGGGACGGCTAACCTGCAACCCAGCCATTGAAATCGGGGTCGTGACCCCCTGCTGGGACACTGGCTTGAGCAAATGGAACTGTTCGGCAACGGGGCGCAGCACTGCGTCGGACTGGATGAGCCTTGTCTGCGTGGCAAGGAATGTCTCCGGGTCCTCGATATAGGCATCCGTCGAATCCTGTCCGACGACCGCGGAAGGGGCCGAGAAGTTGACGTCCACCGTAGCTGTGGACTCGTAGATCGGCCGCAAACGCGCCGTGACGACGCCTGTGACGAGAACGCAAATCGCCACAAAAGCGGCGATCTTCCAAAAATGCCTGCGGAGAATCCACAGATAATGCGTAATTGGAACGGACGGCGCTTCGGCTTCGATCTCCTGCTGCGGGGCCACCTGCGTATAGTAGGCCACCGGTTGCTGGGCCGATGAGCCTTCGGGGGGAAACTCGGGGAACTTCGCTTGCTCAGGCATAAATCCTCTTCAGAAACTTAGCGAACGATGTAGATCACGAGGGCGGCTACGCCAAGGCCAACCCCAAGAGTCGCGGCTAGAGCCTTTGAACTGAACCGTTGGCCGGTGGCACTTGGAACGTAAAGCATGTCGCCGCCGTACAAAGGCACATCAGGCGCCTTGAACGTCATGATTTTCTTAATGGGAATAGAGATCCGATTCTTCTCACCGTTCCCGGCTTCGGTTCGGTAGATGTAGGCAGTCCGGGAGGTAAAGCTGTCTAAACCACCCGCGAGGGTAATGGCTTTGAGAACCGTGTTGTCGGAGACTCCCCCGGCCGGGACCGGGCCCGGATGGATCACATTGCCGACGATGAAGATTCTGGCATTCTCGAGAACGCGGACGGTCTCTCCGCCTGACAACTTAATGTTGACCGCGGGATCGGAACCGTCCATCAGCGGACGAACCGGGATACGTTCGGTCAGGTTAACGGTCCTGCCGTCGGCGCTGGTCGAAGGGTGGCTTACCTCGATCTCTGTCCCCGCAGTATCGCTAAGCCCGCCGGCCTTGAGGATGGCTTCGAGAAGCGTCATAGTGCCGGGAGCGTCAAGCGAGGTTGGAGCCTTGACCGCGCCCAGGACTGTGATCGGCCTGCTATGGGATTCAGCCACGCTGACCGAGACGATGGGTGCAATCATCAGTTGTTCCTCCACGAGGGCGGCCGCGATGGCGCTTTCAAGCTCGTCTGAGGTGAGCCCCGCGGCGTGAATGTGCTGACGGACAAATGGCAACCGGATATCGCCATTGGGATCGATGCGCACATTGCGGGTCAGGTCAGGAGACTCGTAGACCGAAACTCCGATCACGTCGCCGACGCCTAATCTCTCTTCAAAAGGCGGCGCGCTGTCGGCAGCCGGGGTCGTTCCGGCATTCTGGTTCCCTGCAGTTTGCTGGGAGAAGACGGGGATCGAACTGGAAATTGCAATTGCCAGTAGGGGAATAGCGAAACATCTCATCAAGAACTCCCTGATGCGCACCAACGGGATCATGTCCCGTGTCATGCGGCGATTGCTCGGTTGAGCCGAAACTGCAACGGCCTGGTTCATTGGTGACCGTTGGTTTTTAACGACGTGATGTCGGCCGCAAGTTGCTCGATCTTTCGATCGAGGTTTCTCATTTGACTGCGGAACTCATCCACATGGATGCCGAGAATATCCTCGCGCCCCGTGCTCTTGATGAGGACCCGCATGGCATCACGGGCAAGGTCGGAAACGCTGCGGGCACCGGTTGCAGAGCACAGGCGCCGAACGGCGGAGTACTCTTCTTCAGACAGCCGGATACTGATCATGCGGGAACGTGGATTCAGAACAGCCATATCGTTTTTTGAAGGAAGAAAACGGAAGGAGGGTTATGAAGCACGCCGGCTCAGTTCGGGCCGGAGCGCGTTCGAGGGGATACCTGTTGGACGCGGAGAGTGCAAAGGGCGGGGGCCGGGGTCCTTTTCAAGACAGGCTCCGCCCCCCTCAGTCCCATGGCGATCACGGGACTTCCTGCAAACCAGCCACGACAGGGAATTGAGTGGGAGGTTGCTTCATCCAGAGCTGCCCAACTTTGAAACGAGCAGCGAAACACTGACCCTTACCAGAACCATTAACTTGTCCAAAACTACCACGCGCGCATGGAAGATTCAAGGGGAATGTGAGACAGAAGTTTGACAGTCTTCAACCTCACGATGTTCGTCACAAGTGTCCTATTTCGAGCCACTTTTGGATGGAATCGTGGTCAGGAATCGCACGACTCGTATGACGAAGAGATGCGATCTGTATGACGAAAAATGCCGGGATTTCCCAACAAGCACATCAAGGCCGCAACTTCGAAAGTCTGGAGCCAGGGCAAGGTGAAAATTGGATTCAGCGGAACAGTCTTGAGAGGCGCTGCCGTGCCGGTGGGGTTACAAAGTTGAGGTTATCGCTTCAGGCCGAGACATGGCGAGCCTGCAAGCTCGGGGGCCAAACCCCGAAGGCTACTGGGGACTGACGGGTTTGGGGAGACTGCCCCCGCCGCCACCGGCCAGCGCGATTGCGGCAGCAGCGGCGCCGCCGACGAGAAGTCCGGCGATCAGCCATTTCTTGCTCAGCGGTCCATTGCCGCCATTGACATCCATCGACTTGACGCAGAGCGTATTTCCTGTTGAACCGGGTTGTCCAGAGCCACCCTGTACGTTGCCCGAGACCACGACTTTGTCACCCACAAAATGGTGAAATTCCTTGCAGGTCAGAACATACTTCACATTTTCGTCGGTGGTCAGATAATAGACACCGTTTTCGTAGGTGACCAGGCCCACGCCGTAGAACGCCGTCGGGCTGGCGCCTTCCTGCATGGCAAACGACACAACGTGCCCAGGGCGAATATTCGCCAGCATGACGCCGTTGTCGCTGGTGACGCCGAAGCCCCCACTCAGCGAAGCAACCTCTACTGAATTGTCCGGCTTTATTGTGACAAGGCCGCGGGAATTGGGCTGATTGGCGGTCACGCGAATACGATTCGCCTGAAGTTGGAATGACTTGGATGCCGCCAGTACGCCTTCCCCTTGCTTCAGGACCAGGTGGTCGCTGTAAAGGGTGCCGCTGGAGTTTGAGGACATGGTAATTCTGGTGCCTTGGGTCAAGCGCAGATCTGCGCTGGCCTCGCCGGTCTCCACCACGGATCCGTCAAAGAGCGTGGCGTTTCCGCCCACCGTGTAGTTGTCGACGCGCATATTCCCACGAGCACTGACAGTTCCGATGGAAACAGTCCCCGCTGTTGCATAAGAAATCATGCATAGCAGTATTGCCGCAACCTGCAATTTCTTAAACATGACTTGCCCTCGCGGCTCGCGGTGCAACGCACCTCGGCTGTCCTACTGATCGTTATACCCCAAATTACCTATCACTACAAGGAGCCTCGTTGTTGAAATCACGCCAGTTATGCATTACCGATGTAATACGGACAACTGTTGAGGCGCTTCAGAATGACATCAGATCAACATCACATTCTTTCCCACAGATTCTTATCGACTTAAGTTTGTGAATCTCACTTAAGTCCTGCTCGGGGGTGAAGGATGCCAAGGCAGAGTTGGTATGTTGCAGTTCAAGATACCTGCTGAAAAATGCTATGCTTCCACGTTAACTTTATGATGCTTCCTTTGATGCGTGCGGTTGGCTCACTCTCGAGAATTCTCGTTGCGGCAGCGTGTTGTTGGGGAATCTGGCAGTCGCTGCTGCTGGCCCGTGCCGACTCTCTGTTCAAGCAGGATACGGAGTTATCGGTGCGCGCGGCAATTGGCCTGGTACCGGACGAACCGAATTATTACATGCGCCTGTCTGAGATCGATTCTGCGAATGCACAAAGTCTCCTGACCAAGTCGCTGCGGTTCAATCGCTTTAATGCCCAGGCCGACATCGAATTGGGGTTGCAATACGAAATCGAGGGAGACCTGGGGCAAGCCGAGAAACAACTGCTGCAAGCCTACGATGTGAACCACACGTACATGCCTCGGTGGACCCTTGCCAACTTCTATTTTCGCCGCAATAACATGCCGGAATTCTGGAGATGGGCCCGCAGTGCCGCCGCGATGCCCAAGGAGGACATTGGAGCGCTTTTTGTGCTGTGCTGGCGAGCGTCGCCCGATGCGGGGCAGATTTCAAAGGCTATCCTGAATGAAAATCCGGACATGATTCGCCAGTACATCCGCTTTCTGCTGGGCAGGGACCAGGTGATTGCCGCGGCCGGGATCGCGCCGCTGTTGTTTCGGACCGGCGATGCGAAGTCGGATCTTCCCATGATGTTCGCTGTTGTCGACAAACTTGTTTTGTCGTCCGACGGATCCTCGGCCGGCGCACTCTGGCGCCGTTTGAGCGAGCAGAACTGGGTGACCGCGGACAGCGCCATTCCCTACAACGGAGGCTTTTTGCGGGAGCCGCTGGGGGTTGTATTCGATTGGTCGCTCCCCGATTATCCGGACCTCCATTCATGGCCAGGGCCTTCCGGACTGGAAACGGAATTCAGCGGCAATCAACCGGAAGAGGCCACCATCGCCGAGCAGGCATTGGTTCTGAAGCCGGGCAAATACGCGATGTCCTACTCCTACCGAACGACCGATATTTCCCCGGCCTCCGGAATTCGCTGGCAGATTCTCGACGCAGAAACCGATACTGTACTGGAGGAGTCCGCGTATC
>Ga0181535_10006989_pt1 | contig 11482 bp, 6 predicted proteins | sample PEATcosm2014_Bin_44_FD_119774 | JGI IMG/M metagenome (GOLD analysis project Ga0181535, IMG submission 119774) | Peatland microbial communities from MTU Mesocosm Facility, Houghton, MI, USA - PEATcosm2014_Bin17_30_metaG | ecosystem: Environmental > Terrestrial > Soil > Wetlands > Peat | place...
GCAATCGTCACGGAGCAGGCGCCGCACCACATTCAACTGTACGGCTTCTTGGTTCTGACCGTGACCTGGGTTCTGCTACCCGCAATACCGCTCCTGCTCGGAGCCGCGCCATTCCTGCGGAAAGCCCAGCCACAGTCTTTATGAACACCCTGCTGCGAGACTTGCACTACAGCCTGCGAATGCTGGTTAAAAGCCCCGGCCTTACGGCGGTGGCTCTGCTTACGCTGACCCTCGGCATCGGCGTGAACACCGCGATTTTCAGTCTGGTCAATGGGTGCCTCATCCGCCCCATGCCGGTCCCGGCCCCAGAGCAAATTGCGGTGCTGGCAGTTAATCAGCAGGGCGCGCCGCTGGGGGCGCTAGGCCTTTCTTATCCGGAGTTCGTGGAATTCCGCAAACAGTCGGAGTCGTTTTGCCAGGTTATCGGCCAAAGGCTGGCGCTCGTCCCGATCAGCATCGACGGCCGCACCGATCAAGTCCCAATGAGCGGAGTGACCAGCAATTACTTCTCGGTTCTCGAGGTAACTCCGGCCGTTGGCCGCCTCGTTCTTCCCAGCGACGGCGAAGATGGCGGCTCGCCCGGCGTGGTCGTGCTGGGTTATTCATACTGGCAGCGTAGATTCGGCGGTGATCCCGGAGTCGTGGGAAAGCAAGTGCGTGTGGAAGGTAGCCCCGCAACGATTGTCGGCGTCGTCTCTAAGGAGTTCGGATCAACCTCGATTCTTGAAATGGACGCCTACGTCTCTCTCGGCACGCTCTATCCGCAATCTTCCGGAAGCAGGTTTTGGACCGATCGTAACATCAGACTGATCCTGGCGATGGGGCGGCTGGCAAAAGGCCTCAGCCTGGGTGAAGCGCAACGGTCCCTCGACGTCATCTCGGCGCGCCTGGCGAAGCAGCACCCGGCGACGGATCGAGGCGTTTCGTTGCGGGCCATAGCCGAGCGCCTGTCGCGCCCGATCCCTTATGCCAACAATGCCTTCATCCTGATCGGAATTTTGTTCCTGGTCCTGGGGGTGTTGGTTTTGCTGGTTGCCTGCACCAATGTGGCGAACCTGCTGATGGCGCGCGCATCGTCGCGACAACGCGAGATGGCTGTTCGCACCGCGCTGGGCGCCGCCCGCGGACGGCTGGTTCGTCAAATGCTGACGGAAACCCTGCTGGTGGCGCTGGCGGGCGGTATCGCCGGGCTCGTCCTGGCGGCATATATTGGCCGAATTATCGGGACCGCGCAACTGCACAACTTCCCACTCCGCTTGGACTACGCCTTCGACTGGAGGGTCTTTGCATTTGCGTTCCTGGCAGTCCTATTCACCGCACTGTCAGTGGGGTTGGGGCCTGCCTTGCACACCACAACCCTGGAAGTGAATAGCCTGCTGCACGAAGGCGGACCGAACAGCACCACAAGCTTATCGCGCCGCCGAGTTCGTGGCGACCTGATGGGCGCGCAAGTGGCCGGCTCGGTGGCACTGCTGATTGTCGCGGGCCTGTTCGTTCGCAGCCTGCGCGCGGCTTCGAATGTGAGCCTGGGTTTCGATCCTGACCACCTCCTGAACGTGACTCTGGACCCCTCGGTGAACTCGTACACCGAATCACAAACCCAGCAGTTCTACCGTGAGCTTGAAGCCAAGGTCCGCGCCCTTCCTGGGGTGCGCGATGCAAGCCAAGCATCCTACATTCCGATGGGCGACATCCCCAGCAAACAATCCGTTTACGTCGAAGGCCGGCCCACGCCGCCCGGTGAACATCCGCCACGGATGATCTGCAACCGAATCGGCACTGATTACTTCTTTGTGCTCCGCATTCCCCTGGTCCGAGGGCGTGAATTCACTGATTATGACGACGCCGCAGCGCCGCGGGTCGCGATCATCAATCAAACCATGGCCCGCCGCTATTGGCCGAAGCAAGATCCGATCGGCAAGCGCTTCCGCGTGGAGAACGAATCGGGGCCGTTCCTCGAAATCGTGGGAGTAGTTGGGGACGGCAAATACCAATTCGTCGCCGAGGACCAGCAAGCGTCGTTCTACGTCCCCCTCGCACAGAACTATACTTCACGGCGAACGCTGCAAATCCGATCGGACGAGTCACCCCAAATCCTGGTCGCCGCGGTCCGGCGAGCAATTCTCACCCTCGATCGAGACTTGCCGATATTGGACGCTCGAATGATGAAGGAAGAGCTCGAGGGAAATGCGGGCTTCTTTGCTTTGCGTCTTGGTGCAAATGTCGCCGCCATCTTGGGAATGATGGGTTTGGTCCTCGCGATCGTCGGAGTGTACGGCGTGGTCTCCTACGACACGACGCAGCGGACACGGGAAATCGGCATTCGCACTGCGCTCGGCGCTCATTGGCGAGACATCCTGAGGCTGGTTCTTCTCCAAGCCCTACGAACCATCATGATTGGAGTAGTCGTCGGTTTGTTGGGGGCTTGGGCACTGACGCGCACCATGACGACTTTGTTAGTGGGCGTCAGTCCGAGCGATCCTGTCACCTACCTCGGCGTAACCGCACTGCTGTTGGGTGTGGCGTTGCTGGCCTGCGCAACCCCGGCGCTTCGCGCTGTGCGGGTCGATCCCGTCGTCGCGCTGCGGCATGAATGAGTGTGGCACAGGCACTCTTGCCTGTGCTGCAACGGTCCTTAACCCTCTCCATTAGGCCCACGCAGGAGTTCGTATGCACCTAAGGCACAGGCAAGAGTGCCTGTGCCACATCTCAATAGGTCGCTCGTCCGCCGGAGATGTCGTAGCACTGGCCGGTGGTGAACGACGCCTCCCGCGAAACCAGATAGTGTACGAGCGCTGCGATCTCTTCGATGGTTCCCGTGCGACCCATGGGGATGCGGCTCACCATATATTGAACGGTCTCCTTAGCGATCGAGTCGAGGATTTTGGTCCGGATCACAGCGGGAGAAATCGCGTTGACGGTGACGTTGCCTTTGCCCGCCACTTCCTTGGCGAGTGCCTTGGTCAGACCGATGACGGCGGCTTTGGTACTCGAATACGGAATTAACGTGGGGTTCCCTTCCTTGCCGGCAATCGATGCGACATTCAGAATTCGCCCGTAGCCTTGGGCCAGCATCCCCGGAATCACCGCGCGGCACATCAGGAACACTCCCTTGAGATTGACCGCGTATACCTCGTCGAGATCGCTCTCTTCGAGTTCCCACAACGGCAACGTGCGGCCGGCAATTCCCGCATTATTCACCAGGATTTCAATCGGACCAAGCTGCCGCTGGACCGCCTCGATGGCCTGCTGGACAGAGGCGCTCGAGCTAACATCGCAGTGCAGGCCGAGGCCCTTTACCCGACCCGCCACCTCTTCCGCACCCGCGCCATTCGTATCGAGGATCGCAACACGTGCGCCGGCCTGACTGAGCCGCGCGGCAATGCCTTCACCAATTCCCTGCCCTGCACCGGTAACCACCGCAACTTGTCCTTGCAATGAGAAGAAGTTTTCATTGGCCATAGATAAGGTCCACGCACTCCCTTCGTCTTTCAGGAAGTGTATCGCGAACTTGTTCGAAGTTGCGCGGCTTTTCGCTGGAATGCATCCGGGCATCGCGGAGCGGTCCGCCACGATCATTAGTTAGTAGTATACTGACCGCCGCGGACGTTGGGAATCCGTTAGACAACGGATCCCTTTCCGCAGGCACGCCGCCTCTCAGTGTGGCCAGGTCCATTGCAGGTGGCGGAATGACGCCTGAAAACTGAGGCCAAAAGTTTTCCTACCCTCCGAGAGACCCTAGCAAATTAAAATTGAAGATGGCATACTTGCCGCCACAGCTTCACGACCGTCAATTCGCGTAGAACGGAGCACTCGATGGAGGTTTTTGACAAGGTCAGTCAGCAAACGCTTGACCGTCGCGACCGGCAGCTTTCTCTCCTGGCTCTGGTCATGGTCGTTATTCTTGGAGGCGGGATGGCGTTGCTGATGTACCCGACCGTTTTCGGCAAGTCAGCCGTCATTCCCGTGGCGCCATCGCGTCCGCTGTTCTTTGGTTTTTGCGTGTTGTGCATCCTGATGGTGGTGTATCTGGTGAACCGAATGTTCGTGGTCAAGCAGCTTCGCGCTAGCCTTCTGGAGGAACGCGAACAACTGGCGCACGTCCTACAACGGTCCAGTGCAGAGTTGCTGGGAACCCTGCTGGGCTTCAGCCACTTTCAGGACCGGCTCACCATGGACTTCCGCCGCGCGGCCCAAACGAAGGAACCGCTTTCCCTCTTGCTGGTGCGGGTCAATCCTTCGAAACTTTTCGCCCAGGGTCCCCAGTCAGAAGTAGCCTTGGGGGATGCCGCCAAGGTTCTCAGCCGCAAGTTGCGCCAGGAGGATTCGCTTTATCGATTGTCTGCGGAAGTATTTGGAATTGTTTTGCCCGGCGTCACCGATTCGGCGGCAAGGGAAACCGCCAGCCGTCTTTCCGAGGGACTCGCGGACGCGTCCGGGGCGAGCAACCGGTTTACCGCCGACCTCCAAGTCGTCAATTACCCGGAGCAAGTTAACTCGGCATCGGAGATGGAGCGCCGTGCTTCCGCCGTGGCCGCCGACGACTGACCAGCAGGACCTTCACTTAGCTCGCCGCGCGCGGAGAAACTGCTGCAGATGGCTTGGAGTCTTGCACCAGCCGGGGGTGCTCCGGCTCGCGCGCTCCCTCACGCAGAATTTCGATCTTGCCCTTGAAGTACGCACCGTCTTCGATGGAGATTCCGGGAGCAACCAGGTCCCCGACCACCTGTCCAGACTTGTATATTTCCACACGTTCCTGGACATTGATGTTTCCATGGATGGACCCGTAAATAACCACCCGTGCGGCCTGGATTTCCGCCTTCACCTTGCCCTCTGGCCCGATCGTGAGGGAGTGCCCCTGCACGTTAATCGTTCCTTCGAACTGGCCGGCAATCAACAAGTCTTCATTGCCGGTTAGGTCCCCCTTGACCACCATCGTTCTGCCCAAGAGAGCCCGACTGGGGTCGCTTGGATTAACCATCGGAGTTTTCATCGGTTCCGCCATAGGTTTCACCTCAATGGGTTTCTCGGGCGGTAGCACCACCGGCAACGGACTTTGCTTGGCCTCGGTCTCTGGTTTCTTATCCCGCCACATAATAAGACCTGCTCCCGCTTGCTGATTTCTGGTTTATTGGATCAATTCTGCTTCGACGCAAGTGTTAAAACCGTTTCACGCTTCTTCACGGGTTGTAACCTACGCCTAAGTGCGGACAGCCAGCACGTTCCGGGCCACACAAGAGCAAAAGCTATCCACCAAGCACTCAATCACTTGTAGCGAACGCTCGAAAAGCCGCCCTAATCTGCCAGGGTAGATGCTTCCTGCGGGTGAGCAGATTCTTCCAGTTGATGTTAAATCCCGCGCCCACTCTGCGATTAATGTGGCTCCGGGGGTTGACGACACGGAAAAGCAAGTTTGGGCCGAACCAAACCCAATTTGCTAACTACCTGCGCCCCACCACGTCAATACAAGAGACGTAGAGCCGGGCTTGAGCCCAGCACACGCCGCCCTAATAGGCGGCGTAACGTTTGGCCAGAAGGTATCGAACTTTCCGGAACCCGCAGCAACTTGCTCTCGTATTGGATGTTGGGAGGCCCTGGGATGACAGAACTTCTGAGCAATCTTCGCTATGCGGTTCGACAGTTTCGGAAGTCACCCGTCTTTACCGCCGCGGCCATGCTGACCATGGCTTTGGGAATTGGCGGAACCACGGCAATCTTCACGTTAATCCACGCCGTGATGCTGCGTTCCCTGCCCGTGGCGGATGCCTCCAGACTCTATCGCGTCGGCGAGGGCGACGATTGTTGCGTTGAAGGCGGGCCTCAGGACATCTGGGGTATGTTCTCTTATCCTCTCTATGAACGGCTAAAGGCGGAGACACCGGAATTTGAAGAGGTGGCTGCTTTTCAGGCCGGCTGGGCGGACCAGAGCGTGCGGCGGCAGGGGGAATCGGTTGCCAGTCCTCTGCACTCTGAGTACGTCACCGGGAATTATTTTTCTATGCTGGGAGTCGCCCCCTTCGGCGGCCGGGTGTTTTCCCCGGATGACGACAAGCCATCCTCTGCGCCGGTGATCGTGCTAAGCCATCGCGCATGGCAGACCCATTATGGCAGCGATCCCTCGGTGGTGGGTGCAACCTTCATCGTCGAGACCCATCCGTTTACCGTGATCGGCGTGGCGCCACCGGGTTTTTTCGGCGAAACGCTCCAAAGTGACCCGCCTGACATCTGGATTCCCCTACACCAGGAACCCCTGCTTGACGGCCAGGGTAACCTGCTGAACCAGTCCGTCTCTGCCTGGCTGCGAATGATTGGCCGCTTGCGCCCGGGAGCTTCGATGGCAGGAATGGGCCCGCGCCTCACCGGGGTGTTGCGGCGATGGATGCAATATGATTCCGGATATCCCGCCAATTGGATGCCGGATGTGATCCGCATGCTTCCCAAGCAGGTGATCAACGTGATCCCCGCCGGCGCAGGAGTGGCGGTGATGAAGGAAGATTACGGGCGCAGCCTTCAGATCCTGCTGGCCGTTTGCGGCATGGTGCTGTTGATCGCCTGCGCCAACGTGGCGAATCTGCAGTTGGCGCGCGCGGTGGCGAGGCGCGGCCAAACCGCCATACGTCTGGCCATTGGCGCGTCGAGGCGGCAGATTATTACCCAGGCGCTCACGGAAAGCGTGCTTCTGGCGATAGGCGGCGGCATTGCCGGCCTTGTGGTGGCGGTGGCCGCAGCGCGCCTATTGCTCACTCTGGCCTTTCACAGCGCGCACTTCCTCCCCATCAGCCCCATGCCGTCATTGGTGGTCCTGGCGTTCGCCTTCGGATTGGCTTTGTTGTCGGGAGTGATTTTTGGCGCGGCGCCCGCATGGTTCGCCACTCGCACTCATCCGGCGGAAGCGCTGCGCGGGTCGGGGCGCAGCACTCGAGATCATTCCTCACTGGCCCGCAAAGGATTGCTGATCCTGCAAGCAACGGTGTCCGTAGTGTTGGTCGCGGGGTCCACCATGCTGGCTCGAAGCCTCAATAAACTCGAGCATCAGGATTTCGGCTATCGAGTTCAGGGGCGGGTGCTGGTGGCGCTGCATGACCCGCCCGCCATCTACACTATGCCCAAGCTGGAGGCGCTCTACCGGGAACTGGAAGATCGCCTCAATCGTCTACCGGGAGTCCAAGGAAGCGGACTGGCCCTCTATAACCCCCTCACCAATAACTGGGGGGAGCTTATTTTGGTTTCCGGTCATCCACCCCCGAAAATGGACGAGGAAGGCGGCGCCTCATGGGACCGCGTGAGCGCGAACTACCTGCAGAATTTGGGCGTCGCCGTTTTGCGTGGGCGCGCTTTTACCCCCGCTGACAACGAAACCACGTCGCCTGTGGCGGTGGTGAACCAGGCCTTTGTGAAACGCTTCTTCAAGAGCAATGAAGACCCGCTGGATCAGCACTTCGGGCTCGACCTGCCGGAGAACGCCGGAACGTTCCGCATTGTAGGGATCGTGCGAGACGCCAAATTCGCGGGCTTCGCTTTGGACAAGCCGGCGCGGCCGATGTTCTATGTCCCCCTCGCGCAGAACATCGACTACAAGCAGGAACTGATGAAGAGCGTTGAGTTGCGCTCACATTTTATTGGCGGAATCCTGCTCGTCACCAACGACCCTCCCGGCATGCTGGAGCCGCTGGTCAGGAGGACCTTGGCTGAACTCGACCCCAACCTGACCATCACCAGTGTCAGGACGATGCAGCAGCAAATTGACTTGTCCTTTGACCAGGAGCGCGCCGTCGCCAGCCTCGCGAGCCTCTTCGGAATCGTCGCTCTGCTGCTGGCGGCAGTGGGGCTCTACGGCGTAACCGCCTACACGGTTGCGCAGCGGACGAACGAAATCGGCATTCGCATGGCCTTGGGAGCCGATCGCGCGAGCGTGGTGCAAATGGTTTTGCGCGGGGCTTTTAAACGTGTGATGATTGGACTCGCGCTTGGCGTGCCTCTTTCCATCGGTGCGGGGCGCCTGCTCTCCGCGCAGCTCTATGGCGTGTCCAGTTGGGATCCCTTCGCACTGGCTTTGGCGGCGACCGCGCTCAGCATCGCCGCGTTCTTCGCCGCCATAATTCCCGCCAGCCGCGCAGCGGCGATTTCGCCCATCGACGCGCTACGGGTTGAGTAGCGCGGGCCCGTCCGCGCTACTTCTCCGCTATGCTGGGTAGCCCTACTCATTTGCATTGATTTTCAAACTGCTGCGGGAAACCTGTTTTCCATGAACCCAGACGCCGACAATGCTGTCGTATGCGTCCACGCTTTCCAAGGGTGACTTTCTTAACACGACGAGATTGGCTATCTTCCCGGGCTCAATGGTTCCGACCTGCGAATCGATTTTGAAGGTCCGTGCATTGTTGAGGGTGGCGGCCCGGAAGATTTGTTCGAGAGATAGTCCAGCCTGTTGGAGTTGTTTCATTTCGAGATAGCCGTTCAGCCCGGGCAGATTTCCGTAGGTCGGAGCGGAGGGTGTGTCCGTGCCGAACAGAAAGTTGGCGTCTTTGGCCGCCAGATACCGAACGACCTGCCGAACGCGCCGAATCGGGCCATTGTCGAACCTTTCGAGCATGTTGGGATCCGGGACATCGTCCTCAGAGATTTCTTTCTTGAACCATTTGCCTTGCGGAGAGTTGAACCACTCCAGCATATCCGCCGGAATGAGTTTGGGAATTGCTTCCGTCTTCAGGTAGTCAGAGTCGAAATACGCGCGCAGCCCTCCCATGACCTGAATCGTCGGTTGGTACCCAATCCTCTTGTCCACCACCCGATCCAGAAGGCTCTTGATTTCGGGTGGGAGTCCGGGCTGGTCTTGCAGATCGCCCCAATTCCACATTCCATGCGCTATGACGTCCACATTTCCGTCAACGGCAAACTTCTGCGCCTCGAATGAATTCGCGTGCATCATGAGCACTAACCCGTCTTGAGTTGCGGCCTTGCGGACCTGGGAGAGAGCGTCAGTGCTAATGACCGGCAGGTTCCTGTCGCGTCCGAAGCCTCGCTCGAAGTAGGTCTTAACGCAAACCCCGCCGGAGTCCTTGACATGGGATACGGCTGCCGCCGGGGTGTGGTCTTTCTCCAGGTATTCAGAAGGGATAGTAGCAGCTTGCCGCGGATCGTAAATGAAGTTGGGAAAGAGTCGGAATCGTTGTGCCGGGGGCGCGAATGACATTGGATAGCCATTGGCAATCGGCAGAGACGGCCCGCAGTCGTATACGTCGGGATGCAAGGGAGCTTGCCTGAACTCGTCCAAGGTCCGGCGGTCAACCACGGCCAAGTCGACCAGCGTGGTATAGCCGAAGTAAAGGTAGGAACGCGGAAGCTGCTTGAAGTACTCCCCGAACATGGGCGGCCTGGCTGCATTTGGATCAAAGTTCAACTGCATGCCGGGAACGGAAGCCAGATGAACATGCGAGTCGATGAGGCCCGGAATGAGAAACTGCCCTTTTCCGAAGAAGATGGTGGCGTCCGCCCCTACCTTTACCTTCTTCTGGCGCTCGATCCTGACAATGCGTCCGTCTTCGATCAGCACACTTCCCTCTGCGATGTAATCGAGATTCTCCGGAGAGATGATCGTGATATCAGTGATCCAGATTCGACTTCCGATTTGGCCTGGCTCGGGAGCACGAAGAGGCATGACGGAGAGAACTAAAGCAGACACGACCGCGACCAACTTCATTTCAACTCCTTGTGGAGACGATGGCGGGCACCATAGGATCAAAGAATAGCTCAGATAAAGTGCCTGCCGTAAGGATTCTGTTGACTCCATGTGTGGCGAGTAGCCCTTGATCATCGCGGTATTGAGACACAAATTCGGATTGAAGTCGGCGGTCCGCCATCCTCGCTTACTTTGGGTGGATTCAACTTGACCGAGGTCCGCCGAAGATGTCTTATGATGGGCACGATTTCGAGCTTGTGAAAGCTGGGAACGCGAGCTGAATCATTGCCGCATTTTTCAGGAGGCATTCATGAACGTCGTGGAAATCGAAGCAGGACTTGGGGAACGCGCAGGCCGCGAAGCCCGCACATCGCCGCAGTGCGCGGAGAGATTCTTTAGGGCCATGGTCCTCGGAGCGCTGGCTGCCATCATCACACTCGCGCCGGGCCGGGCCTCAGGGGAGGGATCAATGGACGCCGCGCCTGTGCGTTTTCTCGACAACATGCGTGTTTGGGTACTTTCTACCGAGCGAACCTCTTACGCTCTGGGGGTCAATGAACTGGACGAACTGCAATCGCTCTACTGGGGAGGCAAGCTGGGGAGCGACCACGATCTCTCCGCCGCGCGCCTGAACCCCGAACACGCCTCCTTTGATTCGCGGGAGACCATGAGCAATCTCGAATACCCGGGATGGGGCGGGCGGTATTATAACGAGCCCGCTCTCAAGGTGACGCTCGCGTCGGGCGTCCGCGACCTGGTGTTGAAATACGCCAGCCATGAGATTCGCGGCGATACCCTGGAAATCCGCCTGAAAGATATTCAATATGACCTCTTTGTGAAACTCACCTACAAGGTATTTCCCAAAGAGGATATTATCCGCAAGCAGACGGAAATCGAAAATCGCACGGCGGAGGCCGTAACGATTGAAAGCGCGCAGTCAGGCGTCTGGTATGTGCCTCCAGGCGATAGCTATCGGCTCACCTACCTCACCGGACGCTGGGCGGGCGAAACCCAATTGGTTCAAGAACCCATAGGGCCGGGCATGAAGGTGCTGGAAAGCCGCCGCGGCAACACCAGCCATCAATTGAATCCGTGGTTCGCCATCGACGAAGGAGGAAAGGCCGACGAGGAGCACGGCCGCGTGTGGTTCGGCGCGCTCGGCTGGAGCGGCAACTGGAAACTGGTGGTGGAAGATACGCCGGCCGCCCATCAGGTGCGCGTGACCGGCGGTTACAACAATTTTGACTTTTCTTGGCCGCTCAAGCCGGGCGAAAGCTTGAGTACCCCGCCCTACTACGGAGGCTTCAGCAGCCGCGGCTTCGGAGAAGCTTCGCGGCGGATGCACCGATTCGAGCGCACCGAAATTCTTCCGGACCGCCCCCATCCACACGTGCGGCCGGTGCTCTACAACTCCTGGGAGGCGACCACGTTTAGCGTCGACGAGCCGGGACAGAAGACGCTGGCGAAAAAAGCGGCCAAGCTCGGAGTGGAGCTTTTCGTAATGGACGACGGCTGGTTCGGCAAGCGGAACGACGACCACGCCGGCCTGGGTGACTGGTATGTGAATCCACAAAAGTTCCCCAACGGTCTCCAACCGTTGATTAGCGATGTGAACAGCCTGGGCATGGATTTCGGCCTGTGGTTCGAGCCGGAAATGGTGAACCCTGACAGCGACCTCTATCGCCGCCATCCCGATTGGGCAATGAACTTTCCCGGACGTCCGCGCAGCGAAGCGCGCAACCAGTTGGTGCTCAACATGGCGCGCGACGATGTGAAGGAATACATCTTCGGCGTGCTCGACAA
>Ga0181535_10006990_pt1 | contig 11482 bp, 13 predicted proteins | sample PEATcosm2014_Bin_44_FD_119774 | JGI IMG/M metagenome (GOLD analysis project Ga0181535, IMG submission 119774) | Peatland microbial communities from MTU Mesocosm Facility, Houghton, MI, USA - PEATcosm2014_Bin17_30_metaG | ecosystem: Environmental > Terrestrial > Soil > Wetlands > Peat | place...
ACGCGTACCGACTCGCCTGCCAATCGTTATCACATCGATCCGGTTGAGTTAGTCCGCATTCAGCGGGATGCGATGCTTGCCGGCCGTGACATTGTCGGCTTTTATCACTCTCATCCCGATCACCCCGCCCTATGGTCCACTATGGACTTGGCCGAAGCGCACTGGATTGGTTGTTCATATGTGATTACCAGTATCGAAAACGGGCGCGCCATATTGACCAACTCGTTTCAATTGCTGGGGCCGGAAGAGAACAAGCACTTTGATGATGAACAGGTCGAAATAATCGAGCAATGATTGAAGTCTTGCAAACCCGTACATTCAAGGAAGGAACAATATGTCGATCAAAGTTCTGATTCCCACTCCGCTCCGGCCCTATGCCGGAAAGCAATCCACTATCGAAGTGAGCGGTCAGACCGTTGGCGAGGCGCTGAACGATCTTGTCGTCAAGCAGCCAGATCTGCACAAGCATTTGTTTTCCGAGGACGGAAAGCTGCGCTCTTTCGTCAACGTCTATCTGAAAGATGAAGATATTCGGTATCTGAGCAAGAATGCGACAGTAGTCAAAGAGTCTGATACGATCACCATCGTTCCCTCGGTCGCTGGTGGACGATAGTGCTCGATCCGCTTCTCGAAAATGAGTATGACGAACGATTATTGGGAGACAAACTGTGGCTGAATTGATTGATGGTAGTCAAATAAAACTGAGCAACGAAGAAATTTTGCGTTACTCGCGTCACCTTATCATGCCAGAAGTGACCCTTGAGGGTCAGAAGAAACTTAAGGCGGCGCGAGTCCTTTGCGTGGGCACGGGCGGGCTCGGATCGCCGCTGGCTTTGTATCTTGCAGCAGCAGGTGTTGGCACGCTGGGTCTCGTCGATTTCGACGTGGTGGACTATACCAACTTGCAGCGCCAGATACTGCACCATACCGCTGATGTGGGCCGTTTGAAACTCGACTCGGCCATCGACAAGTTGACCGCTATCAATCCGTTCGTCGAAATCAAGAGATTTGACAAGTATCTGAACAGTCAGAATGCGCTCGAAATCTTCAGCGGCTTCGATGTTATTGCTGACGGCACGGATAACTTCGCCACTCGCTACCTGGTCAACGATGCCTGCGTGTTGAGCGGCAAGCCCAATGTTTATGCGTCGATCTTCCGTTTTGAAGGCCAGGCCAGCATCTTTGCAACAGAAGCAGGGCCCTGCTATCGCTGCCTCTATCCCGAACCGCCGCCGCCGGGCTTGGTTCCATCGTGCGCAGAAGGTGGAGTGTTGGGCGTGCTTCCTGGATTGCTCGGAGTCATTCAGGCAACTGAAGTGATCAAGCTGATTCTAGGGGCAGGTGAGCCGCTGATCGGCCGTCTGGTGCTGGTCGACGCATTGGCCATGCGTTTCCGCGAATTGCGCATACGCAAGAATCCTGAGTGCCCGGTGTGCGGCACTAATCCCACGGTCAAGGAACTGATCGATTACAACCAGTTCTGCGGCATTCGGGGCGAGGAAGCAGAGGCAAGCACGAGCGCAAGAATTCCCGAGATTCAGCCCGAGGAGCTCAAGCGCCGTCTCGATGCCAAAGAAGACATTTTTGTGCTCGACGTCCGCGAACCGCATGAGTATCAGATCGTCAACATCAATGGGCATTTGATTCCGCTTGGCGACCTTCCGACGCGCGTCCATGAGCTCGACTCAAGCCGTGAGATCGTGGTGCATTGCAAGAGCGGTGCACGCAGCGCCAAGGCCGTCGATTTCTTGCGCAAATCCGGCTTTAAGCGGGCAACCAATTTGACCGGAGGCATTCTGGCATGGGCTGAAAGGATCGACCCATCGCTGCCTAAGTATTGACCAAGCGTAGGGGGTAGACGATTGATCTTAGGCGCCAAGATGAAGATATGAAATGATTTAGAACGCGATAAACGGGCCGTAACTGCGGACAGATCTTCTATCGGTGGACATTGCCCCATGACTCGCGGTACATTCATGGGTCAGGATGGTGCTCAAAGATTTGAGCGCGCCGCCGATAGGAAGAGAATCACGCAGACAGGCAGTTTCATGCCTGTTAGAATCTGCCGCCCAGATCGATGCCATCATTCTGGCCGATACAGGTCTGTCTGGTTGATCTTCCTTTTGCTGTTGTTTGTGATGCCCACAGCTTTAGCTGCTCAAGGAACGCAATCGAGCGAGATCGTCGAATTCAAATTACGCGACGGATACTTGATTATTGTTCAGACAATGGTCAACGGTGCCGGCCCCTTCAATTTCTTCTGGACACTGGCGCAACGCACATCGTAATCGATTCAGCACTTGCGCGGGAGTTGCGGCTTCCGATCATCGGTCAGGCTTCGCTGACTACCGTTTTGGATGTGCGGCAGGATCAGATGGCGCGCCTGAAGAGGGTGCGTGTGGGTAGCTCTGAGATTTCAGAACTTGGAGCGGTGATCGACTTGTTGGACCAGGTGAAGCTCAGTGCGCCCGGCATTTGTGGTGTGCTGGGCGAAGATTATCTCTCGAATTTTGATTTTCTGATCGACTACCGGCAACACACCTTGCGCTTTGGCGGCGATGCTCCCGCTGGGGATCGATGTCGATTCGAGACGATTGGACGCTATCATGGCGCGCCAACCACAAATCGCTTGCCGGTTTAGGCGGAATTCATCAATGTGAACGGCGGCAAAGTCCAGTTGCAATTAGATACTGGAGCCAGGATGCCGGAGTTGTTCCCCACTCGCCCCGAATCTTCGTCAACCCTGCCTTGGGCCGGCTCGATGGCATTCAGTAGCGGTCCGAATGGAACCGCCATTCACTCTCACACACGGATCAAGATCGGCACCACGACTGTCAACGATCTGGATTTAGTGAAGTCCCGGCGCGGCATTGCTTTCGATGCAGTGGGCCTGCTGCCGACAGCCATCCTCCATCGAAACTATATTAGCTACTCGGGTGGATATGCAGGTGGTGTTGTCACCGGTAACTGCCTTCTTGTGCCGGCTCTGCATATTTCAGGAACACCTCCTGGATTGAACGCATCACAGAGGAGGTATTGGCTGCTTCGGATACCGCCCTAATCACAGCAACATTGTGGGCGTAGGGACCAAGCTTTTGGATGCGGTCCAGGTCCAGTCCGCCAATGGCAACGATGGGGTGACGGCTGCTCCGATATGCGTGTTCCAGCGCCTCTGGACCAACGACCGGATCGGGCCGGACTTTGGAGGTGGTGACATAGAGCGGCCCAAAACCGATGTAATCCACGGGTGCTTCATTGGCCTTCTTTACCTGCTCCAAGTTGTGCGTAGAAAGACCCAACAGTTTATCGGGCCCGATAAGCGTTCGCGCTTCCGTTGCGGAAAGATCATCCTGGCCGATATGCAGTCCATCGGCATCCGACTGTATGGCAACCTCCGGCAAATCGTTGACGATAAACAAGGTGGGGCTGCCCATGGTCAAAGAGCGCAGCCTGCGCGCGAGGGTGAGATGCTCGTGCTCCTGTAGATCATGGTTTTTGATACGCAGTTGAATGGCGGCAATACCGGCCTCGACCGCATATTCGCATAAGCGTTCATAGCCATCGCGTGGTCGGGTCAAGACCAGATACAGACCGCGCCGCAAGTATGGACGAGAATTAAACGTAGACATAATCATTCATGACCGGTTGCAAGCCGCGTTCCTTCATGGTGGAGCATACTTCGTGAACAGATCGCGAATCGGCGATTTCAAACTGGCCGTCGCCTATATCTTCCCGGCTCTCCTGATGACCTCCGACACCTGTGCGGACACCGGCTGAGACTTTGTTGGCCGCGATTCCCGTGACGTGATCCCGAAAGCCCGCGCGCTCACGCGTGGAAACTGTGATACCCGCAAACGGCATCAACAAGCGATATGCCAAGATGACCTGCAGCAGTTCTGCTTCCTGAGGGATAAAGTTATTGGTTTTCCCGTTGAGGATAGGTAAATCGGAGTTACTGTCATTGACGAGCGGGCGAAGCCTTGGGCACGAAAAGGAGATCTCTGCCTGCGGGTATTTTCTTTGCAGCAACCATGCGTGCATGCCGGTTGCAAAGGCATCTTTTCTGAAATCATCCAGCCCCAGAAGCGCTCCGAAAGCTACTCCTCGCATTCCGCCCCGAAGCGCTCTTTCCTGAGCGTTCATACGGTAGGGGAATACTCTTTTACGTCCGTCCGGATGAAGAGTCTCGTAGGTTGTGGAATTGTATGTTTCCTGAAAAACAGTGACATAATCCGCCCCGCAGGCACGCAGGTAAGCATAGTCCTGCGTATTCACTGGATAGACTTCCAACCCCACCATCTTGAAATAGCGGCGGGCGATGGCGCAGGCCTCTCCAATGTATTGCAGGTCTGACATCTTTCGGCTCTCACCGGTCAAAAGAAGGATTTCTTCAAGTCCCTCATAAGCGATCGCCTGCATCTCCTTTTCCATCTCTTCGGCGTTCAACTGGGCACGGCGAATCTTCTGTCTGCGGCTGAATCCACAGTAAACGCAGGAGTTTTCACAGAAATTCGCAAGATACAAAGGGGTAAACAAGTAGATGGAGTTACCGAAATGCTTGCGGGTCTCCGCCCTGGCTTTGCAGGCTATCTCTTCAAGGAATGGCATGGCCGCTGGCGATAACAACGCAGAGAAATCTCGCGGAGTGCAGTTGTCCTTGTGCAGCGTGCTGCGTACATCGTCCGCGGAATACCTGTGATAATCATAAGCATTCATACGGGCAATGACTTCTTCCATGATGGCGGAATCGTTCAGCATTTCCATGTCTGGCAGATACGCCATGTGGTCTGTTCGGTTCAAGATATGACCCCCTTAATTACTCAGAAATCCGGTAAGTGGAGATGACGCGTCCGCCCCTTTGTCCAAGACGCGGCCTAATCCCGAAAGATAGGCGATTCTGCCGGCTTCGATTGCTTTTTTGAAGGCAGATGCCATGGCTGGAATATCGCGTGCCGTAGCAATGGCAGTATTGGCCATGATGGCCGCGACGCCCATCTCCATCGCCTCACATGCCTGCGACGGGCGGCCAATACCGGCATCGACAATAATTGGAAGATCGATCTCGTCGATCAGAATCTGAATGAAATCCCTGGTGCAGAGTCCCTTGTTGGAGCCAATCGGAGCGCCGAGCGGCATGATGGCGGCCGCTCCGGCATTGGCCAGATCACGCGCGGTGTTCAGATCCGGATACATGTAGGGCATAACAATAAAACCCTCTCTGGCGAGAATCTCCGTGGCTTTTACCGTCTCTGCGTTATCGGGCAACAAATACTTTGTATCGCGGATCACTTCGATTTTCACAAAGTCACCGCATCCGAGTTCTCTTGCCAGACGCGCAATGCGAACAGCTTCCTCAGCATTTCTTGCGCCCGAGGTGTTCGGCAACAAGGTGATACCTTCGGGAATGTGCGTGAGAATGTTTTCCGTGGTGTTTGTGTTTGCACGCCGGACAGCCAGGGTAATGATCTGCGCTCCAGCACATTCAATGGCCGAGCGTATCAGATCGACACTATATTTTCCGGAGCCTAAAATAAAGCGCGAGGAGAATGCACGCCCTCCCAGGATGAGACTATCGTTGGAACTCATATTGTCCTCTGTCTACAGCAAGCAGTTGGCTTCCATGTGATGCGTCTTCCAATCCGGTTTCGCTTATCGTGTTGTGCGCATGGCGGCATTGAACCTACCCCCCAGCCACCATGCGCACAACATCGATGACATCGCCATCTGCCAATTGCGTACAGTTGTACTTCGCTCGGGGAACAACTTCTTGGTTACAAGCGACGGCGATGATGCTGATTACATAGTTCTCGCGCGCAAGAAGCTCCGCGAGGCTCAATCCATTCGCATCATCCACGGCTCTCCCGTTCAACGTAATCATTCACTTCGTCCTTTCATGCGATCTTGCGACACCCTGGTTGTAAGAATAAATCGGCATGGAATCGGTTTCTGGAGTAGAAATGCAGAGCAGCCTTCTTCCATGCGGGGCAAGGAGGAACGCGGGCCTACCTGTTCGATTGCAAGCAAGGCGCAAACGCTGCTGTTCAGGCGGGAGTATTGCGAGCGTATCAGACAACAGGGCAAGTATGCGGCTCTCCTGGAAAAGGTTGGAAACAGGAGCACTTGCTGCGCATCGCCACGGATGGTAGAAAGCTGCCAACGCCGGCATTATCCGGATCTGGTCGAGGGTATAATCTCAGCCCCACGCATGGAGCACCCCTGTTTCATTGTGATCATTGAATCATTGCATAGCGCATGGTGTCAAAGTTTCCGAATGCGGTTGCGGAAAATATTGCCTGCGGTGAGGTTGTGCGTCTCCAGGGTCTGTGCTTTAATACAACTTGGAAACAGGGGTGCTCATCGCCATTGAGCTGAGAAAATACCCTTTGAACCCGATCCGGATCATACCGGCGTGGGGAGATTTCAAAGAGCTTCCTTTCAGTTATACGCGATCATAGCCTCTTGTTCTCAATTCCATTGTTCGACAAGAGCCTTCATGCCATCGAAACCCGCAGAACTGGACGCACTTCTTCTACCCACACTTTATCCCGCTTCGCATAAGCGCTATCTTTCTGGAAGCCGCGCCGACATGCGTGTTCCGTACCGGGAGATCGAGCAATCTGCGACCTTGACGGCGCATGGCGCGGAGCAGAATCCCCCGCTTCCGGTCTACGATTGCTCTGGCCCTTATACAGATCCAGCGAGCCGTATTGACATTCGCCAGGGGCTTCCGCCCTTGCGGAGCGCATGGATCGATGAACGCGGGGACACTACCCAGAAGGCCGGCTCCGAGTCTTTCGACGCCCGTGCGAACAAGCGGTGCGCGCGCGCCAACTGCAATGTGACGCAGTTGCACTATGCACGCAAGGGCATGGTCACGCCGGAAATGGAGTTCGTCGCCTTGCGCGAGTCCATGCGCCTGGAGGAACTGCGACACGATTCAGCCTATGCGGCGCTGTTGCGCGCGCATCGCGGAGAGGGCTTCTCGGCCAGATTTCCCGAGCAGATTACGCCCGAATTTGTGCGCAGTGAAATTGCTGCCGGACGCGCAATTCTGCCTGCCAACATCAATCACCCCGAACTTGAACCCGCGATCATCGGGCGCAATTTTCGCGTCAAGATTAACGGCAATCTGGGTAGTTCGGCGGTGACCTCATCACTTGCCGAGGAAGTCGACAAGATGGTATGGGCGATTTACTGGGGATCCGATACCATCATGGACCTCTCGACAGGAAGCAACATCCACGAGACGCGGGAACGCATTCTGCGCAACGCGCCGGTTCCCATTGGCACCGTGCCACTCTATCAGGCGCTGGAAAAAGCAGGTGGTATTGCAGAAGATCTGAGTTGGGATTTGTTGCGCGATACCCTGATCGAGCAGGCAGAGCAGGGCGTGGACTACTTCACGCTTCATGCCGGAGTGCGTCTGGAGGTGATTCCGCTCACCGCGAGAAGGCTCACTGGCATCGTTTCGCGTGGTGGCTCCATCATGGCCAAGTGGTGCCTCGCTCATCATCAGGAAAACTTTCTCTACACGCACTTTGAGGATATCTGCGAGATCATGAAAGCCTATGACGTTAGTTTCAGTCTGGGCGATGGCCTGCGTCCCGGTTCTGTCTATGATGCAAACGACGAGGCGCAATTTGCCGAACTGCGCACGCTGGGCGAACTGACAGCGCGCGCATGGAAGCATGATGTGCAGGTGATGATTGAAGGCCCCGGCCATGTCCCCATGCAGTTGATCCAGCAAAACATGGATCAGGAGATTCGCCACTGCTTTGAGGCGCCCTTCTATACGCTTGGCCCGCTGGTCACCGACATTGCGCCCGGATACGATCACATTACCAGTGCCATCGGCGCGGCGCAGATCGGCTGGTATGGCACATCCATGCTCTGCTATGTGACGCCGAAGGAACATTTGGGCCTTCCCGATAAGGAAGATGTGCGCACCGGCATCGTCAGCTATCGCATTGCGGCGCACGCCGCCGACCTGGCCAAAGGATGGCCCGGCGCGCAGATGCGCGACAACGCACTCTCCAAAGCGCGCTTTGAATTCCGCTGGAACGACCAGTTCAATCTGAGCCTTGATCCGGAGCGCGCCCGCTCGTACCACGACTCGACGCTGCCGCAAGATGCGGCAAAGACGGCGCATTTCTGCTCCATGTGTGGCCCGAAATTCTGTTCCATGAAAATCTCCCAGGAGGTCAAAGAGGAGATCGACCAGGCTCACGCCATGGTTGAGAAGGCGCTCGAATTTCGCGGTCAGGGAGCGGAGATTTATCAATGACGCAATCCGGCGCTAGGGCAATCCAGCCCATCCATGATTTACCGCGCGTGCTTGCAATCGGGGGATCGGACTCTTGTGGTGGCGCAGGCATCCAGGCCGACATCAAGACCGGAATGGCTCTTGGAGTCGAGGTCTCCACCGCGATAACCGCTATCACGGCGCAGAACAGTCTCGGCGTGCAAAAGATTACGCCGGTTTCAACCGCCATGCTGGCCGCGCAGATCGGCAGCGTTTGCGAAGACATTCCCCCCGCGGTGATCAAGTTGGGAATGCTGGTTGATGCCGCGCGTATTCGCATTGTGATCAACGCGCTTCGCAGATATAAGGTTTCCAACGTCGTTTGCGATCCGGTTCTCTTTTCGACCAGCGGCCGTGTCTTGCTCAGTGAGGCAGGGCGAAAGGCACTCTTCCGGCTTCTGCCTTTGGTTACACTGCTCACTCCTAACGCGCATGAGGCTGCGCTCTTGAGCGAACGCGAAGTGCGCACTCCGAAAGAATATCTCGATGCCGGACGCATATTGCTGGATCGCGGCGCTTCTGCGGTTCTGCTTAAGGGTGGCCACATGAGTGGCGAAGAATCGTCCGATGCCTTATTACAGCAAGACGATGCGTCACCCTTGTGGTTTTCTGCTCCGCGGATCGAAACGCACAACGATCATGGAACTGGTTGCGTGCTGGCCTCGGCGATCGCTGCTGGCCTGGCGCAAGGAATTACTCTTGTCGAAGCTGTTGGCAAAGCACGTGACTTTGTTCAACAAGCGCTGATACGTTCCTCTAGCATTTGGAATGGCAATGGAAGAGGAGGAATGATTCCATTCGATGTAGGCAACTGTTCCGTTGATATCGAGCAGCCAAAGGCCGCTCAACGGGTTGCGCGTCAATTGTAGGCGTGGCCTAGCGGATTTGCCTGCTTGTATTCTTCCCACAGAAGCTGAAGGGTTGCCAGTACTCCCGCATAGCGGTTAGGGCACTTTGACCAAACGAGAGCCAAGACGACAAATCAACCTTGCGGCGGACCCGAAATCAAGAAGTCTTCCCAACTCACACTCACAACGTCGTGGCGCCGAGCAATCTTTTCATCGCCAGCCGCACTGATGACCAGAGGTAAAAAACGGGCCAGATTGCGCAGTTGGTAATATCCCAGAAGGAACAGAGATTCAGAGGTGACAACAGTTGATCTGCTTCACATCTGTTGCCGATCGATTGGACTCTCACAGAGAACGAATGTTTGTGCGGCACGATGGAACGCAGTCTTGGGAAAATGTTCGCATACCGGATGTTCGACTGGCGCAATTTCGTCACCGTCACCATTCAACAGACAGTCGCCGCATTCCTGAAACTTGGTGAGGCGATTGCCATCCGATGGATTCAAACGCCGAAGAGCGGACTGCTTCTGCAAATGGTTCCCGAAACTCCTTACCCTCGATTTTCTTCAACCCGCGCGAAATGAGGGAGCAGGGCACCATATTCTTTGTGTTCACTATTTTGGCATTTGCGGTGCGTGCGCGTTTCCCTTCCCGGAATCTTTCTTGGGGGCAACTTCCGAGACGGCGCACTGGTTGGCGGCGCCAGCCTCAAGCCCGATTTCTTCACCGCAATCGTCAAGTACAAATTGCTGTTGAGCAAGTTGCACTGAGCAGAAATCGTGTATTCATGCGGTGTGGTGTCCAGGGTCTTAGAGATGAGGCCTGGAAGCCGCACGCGGCCCCTGGGAGGCTGATCGATGAAGACCACGAGAATCGTTATCCTTGGCTTGTTAGCTTTGCTGCTCCCGCTCAGTGGCTACTCACGTACCAAGGTGCAAGGCCCATATTCAGTTGGCGGCGAGCATGCCAAGCACGTTACATATGGCTATCTAGGCAAGAAGAAGCATCACAAGCCCAGCACGTACCGCAGCCCGATTACCGGGCAAATCCTCCCTGGCAAACCGGTGCGATAGTAGCACCTTCGAAGGCAGCAGAAAAGCCCGATTGGGCTCGTTTGGGGGGGCAGAAATGGCAACCATGGCTTTTATGGCATCTGTGGCAATGTTGTTTCTGTAACTTACTGACGCCAAAGGTGCTAGAGAAGTTCGATCTCCGCCCGCCACCCCAATTTAAAATCAATAACTTACGATATTCATCCCTCTCCAGCGTGCAATGAGTGCTAGGATTGTCCTCATCATTGAGGGACAATCATGCTGCAACTTTACCGGCGCCATCGCAAAGACTGCGAGACCGGCCAATCCTCGTCGGTGCAACAAGAGTGTTCTTTGATGAAATCATTGTCACCGCAGCGCGCTGCAAACTTCGGCGACAATCCCGGGCATGTCCTCCACGACGGACCGCTCAAGCCTAACCCAGCATTATGAGGTGCTGGACTACGACAGCCCGCATGTGAATCAGTTGGGGGTATTGGCTACGCGGTGTGCGTACCGGGAAGATTGGTTTCAGCTCTGCTAGGCTCCGGCTGTTCAGCCGGACGGCCTTCATGTAGTCCAGATATTGAATGAGCTTGCGGGCTGTCAAGGAACGCTCGCCTGCGAAACACTTGGGCCAGCGGGGAATACGGTGCTCAATTCACAGTTACGGTCAGTGCGGCTGTCCCTTGGGTCGTCCCCGAAGTTGCTGTTACCGTAATGTTCGAGGCCGCTGAGGTTAAATTCATTGGGCGTTGAAGACCACCGCAGGCGCTTATCGCTGTGAGTCCCAGAGCAAGTCCGACAACGAGGAGACCTAAATGCAATCTGCGGCGACTGTGGAATCCAATTGCGCAGAAGAGAAAGCCCGCGGCAGTAATAGGAATATAAGACGGCATACTCTGACTGGCTGGTGCGCTCGTGGTGGCTGTGACGGTTAGAGTCGCGGTGACCGGTGTCCCACTAGTTTCAACGGATGAAGGAGAAAAGGCGCACGACAATCCTGCGGGAAGGTTCGCGCAACTGAAGGATACGAGTTGATTAAGGCCATTGATCGGGGTAATTCTCACCGTGCTCATCGCAGACTGTCCAGTCGTCAGCGACAGTAAGTTGGGACTGAGCGAGAGACTGAATCCAGGCGTGATGGCATACGCGGCGGTTGCTGCGGGACTGTTGGCGTAGCCTGTTTCGACTGCGATGGCTTCCAGTGTTACGCTCGCGCTGACTGTGATTGGGCCGCTATAAACGCTGGACGACGTAGTAGGCGTGGTTCCGTTGGTGGTGTAGTAGATGGTGGCGCC
>Ga0181535_10006991_pt1 | contig 11481 bp, 8 predicted proteins | sample PEATcosm2014_Bin_44_FD_119774 | JGI IMG/M metagenome (GOLD analysis project Ga0181535, IMG submission 119774) | Peatland microbial communities from MTU Mesocosm Facility, Houghton, MI, USA - PEATcosm2014_Bin17_30_metaG | ecosystem: Environmental > Terrestrial > Soil > Wetlands > Peat | place...
GGAGCGTTTCCTCCGGCTGCTGTTTTACCGCCGGAACTCGCGTAAGTCCAGCCCCACGCACGGGGGCTTCTTCATTGCTAAGGTTGCGGCTGCCTGCGGCAGCTCGCGAAGAACTATAAGGGGTTACTTCCCCGCACTCGACGACGGAGACAGGCCTCGTCACACCTGTTTTCGAAGCGATGGCCGCCGCCTCGGTGCGGCGAAGGTAATGTTCTCTGCCTTCTGGCCATTGCACTCAGAGGCGGTCGGGCGTATCCTGGCGATCGGTCAAGATTTGAAAAAGGAAATTCCGGATTAAGAACAGATTGACATTTTCTTGACCAACGCCACGAAAGCTCCCGACGTCAAAGCTAAGCAAATGAAGAAGGGGACTCACGAAAGTTCGCTGGGTAAACGTATTTATATACGGAGAAATTGCTCGCTGGTTGCCATCGCAGTGCTCGTCCTGCTCGGTGGAATTGATCCCGCGAGCGCATCCAGTGTCGCCGAGGGCCGCGGCCCGCAGCACTGGGTCGGGACCTGGGCGACTGCCGCGCAACCTTCCGGACCCGGTGCCCAGACGTTCCGCAATCAGACTCTTCGGCTGATCGTGCACACCAGCGCCGGCGGGAAGGCGGTCCGGATCAAGATCTCCAACACTTTTGGCGACCAGCCGTTGCTCATCGGTGGCGCCCACATCGCCAGGCGAACTGCCGGGGCCGGCACAGACCCTGGTTTCGACCGTACTCTGACCTTTGGCGGCCACTCATCCACAACCGTCGCCGCCAGATCGATGGCGGTAAGCGATCGTGTTGAGCTGGATGTCCCAGCGTTATCGGATTTGGCAGTCAGCCTTTTTCTGCCCAACCCCACAGCGGCCACGACCATCCACGCCCTGGCACTGCAGACAAATTACATCTCGTCTGCTACCGGAGACCACGCGGCCGACGTGAATTTCCCCATAGCCGACAAGCTTGACTCGTGGCCGTTCCTTACCGGCGTGGATGTCGAGGCTCCGCCCCGCGGAGCTGCGATCGTGGCATTTGGATCGTCGCTCACCGACGGGGACGGTTCCACAGAAGACGCCAACCGGCGTTGGCCAGATGTGCTGGCGGAGAGGTTGCAGCAGAACGGAGACGCGGAACTGGGTGTTCTGAACGAAGGCATCATCGGCAATCGGCTGCTGAGTGACAGCCGCAGCCCTCACCAGTCGGGCGGCCCATCGCCGCTCGGACCTTTCTTTGAGCAAGTTGGGGTAGTCCTGGGAGAGGCGGGTTTGGAGCGCTTCGAACGTGACGTACTGGGACAAGCAGGTGTCAAGTACGTGATCCTTGCTCTGGGCGTGAACGATATTCTGTTCCCAGGGGCGTTCATACCTGTAACTCAATCGGTCGCTGCGCAAGATCTGATATCGGGCAATCGTCAGCTCATAGCGCGCGCTCACAAAAATGGCATTCGGGCGATTGGGACGACCATCCCGCCCTTCGAGAACGCACTCTTCCGTCAACCCTTCTTCGACCGCTTTTACAGCCCGGCTAATGAGAGGATTCGGCAAGAGGTCAATACTTGGATACGTGGCAGTGGTGAATTCGATGGGGTGATTGATTTCGACGCAGCGGTACGTGACCCCGGGCACCCGACGCGCTTGTTGCAGGCGATTGATCGCGGAGACCATTTGCATGTAAACAACGCAGGAAATGTCGCCCAGGCAAAGGCCATTCGACTGACGTTGTTTCGCGCCCGGTAAGAGATGGCAGGCCTGTCCTCCGCCATTAATCCATATGGTTTGGGTTTTAGAGGCTGGCCCACAGGGGGCTCTCGGTTTGTCTATGGTCAATGATTTGTGTCACCCTCTAGTTCTATGCCGTGGATTATTAGCTGCCACATGCCTTATCCGGTTGTTTCGGGTTTAGTGGAAAATCGAAAGAAAAGCCGCAGGGTGGCGCAGACATGGACGAAGGGGACAGATACCAGCGTACCCTCAGACTGACGATTTCGGCACCCTTTTAAGCTGGTGCTGACGGCTCCCCGACCCCTGTCCGCCACATGGGGGCGCGGGGGCTCGGTTTCCAAAAAAATATATGCAGGCTAAAAATTCTCAAGCAGCCAGGCGTTCGCCGTGAACACGGTTTTGGAAAAGGCCAAGTGACGTCCGTCCGGAGACGGTACCCCCCAAAATTTGCCCAGGTTCTCTCCCGACAAGAGAACGGTCGCTTGGCCCTTGAGGTCGACGTAGAGGAAGTTCGCGCCTCCCGCCGCGGGGCTGTTGCAAATGTACCAACCTTTCCCGTCCGCGGCCCAGTTCAAGTTAAACAGATTCGTCCAGCCTTCCACCGTCACATCGTGCGCCGGCGCTGTTCTCATGCCTGGGCCGACCTGATCGCGGCGCGGCAGCGAAATAACGTGGACGCGCCCATCGTGGTTGTCAGGGCGGACCATGGCGATGCTCGCGCCGTCCGGCGAGAGGCCCCAGTCACTGGGGTTGTAGTCCGTCCTGGCCAGCTCTCGCAGGTCACTCTGCGGGATTCCTCCCGGGGGGAGTTTCTGCGCGGGGTCGAAGGCGTAAAACACCAGTTGGTTCTGCTCCCGTTCTGCCGCCACACACAGGTTCGCCGGTAGGGGCGTGCAATAATAATTCGCCAGACGCGGACTTTCGATAACGAGTTCCGCAGGGCCTCCCGAGGCGGGCATGCGCATGAGCCGAGCCGGGCTGCCCGAGAAGTAGAGCAACCACGCTCCGTCCGGACTGAAACGGCCGTAAGCTGCGTATTCCCTGCCTGCCACGAGCGGTTGGGCCACCTGCTGGTCGAGCCGTTGCTTAAAGATATTGTAAGGTCCATTGCGCCCCGACTCGAATACTACGGCTTGGCTATCAGGAGTCCAGGCGTGAGTGTAGTCACTACCGCTCAGGGTTAGCCGACGGGCGCTCGTGAGGCGCCTTCCCCCGTTTTCCAGGTCGGCCACGAAAACAATTGCCCCGAGCCCACCACCAACATCGGTGTCGCTCTTCACGACCACAAGCCGCTTTCCGTCAGCCGACACGGTCGGATGGAGGCCGCTGTGCGATACAGCGATTTGGCTGGGGCGACCCGTTGGCCGCGCGGTTTGCGCATCGATGGGAACTTCCCAAAGCCAGGGGTCTCCGGAGTTGTAGACGAGGCGCCCGTCAGGCAGCACGCAGAACTCCCAGCAAGGGGTGCACACGTTCAGAGACTGGCCTGTTTCCGGGTCCAGCGACTCGAGAGAGCTATCAGAGTGTCCAAGGGCGCCGTTCAATTGGTAGAGGATCCGCCGCCGTCCCGCATACCAGGCAGGGTGATAGAAGTAAGGCCCGTCCTGGGAAAGCAGTTTTTTGGCGTTTTCCCCGGTCGTATCCATCGCCCAGATGGCGTCATGCACTCCGCTCGTAAAGAGCAGCTCGGATCCATCGGAAGAAACCGAGGCGTCGTCCGCGTCGGCCCGCAGCAAGCGGGGCGTGCCCCCGAATATCGACCCCGACCAGAGTTGGCGCTGCGCGTTTTGAGTCGAGATCGTGGTGAACAGCAGATTGGAGCTATCGGGAAACCAGGCGATGCGCAAGATCCGGGCGTCCGCGGGTGTGAACAGCGCGTGGACCTCCCCCGAACCGATAACTTTCAAAGAGAGGCCACTCGCGTCAGCATAAGCCAGGAGCTTACCGTCCGGCGAAATCGCCGCATCCACCACCGGCGCCTCGGAGGCGTTGGCCGTTAACGGCACCTCGGTTATCCCGGGCGGGCGCTGGCGGGAGCGCCACGCCCACCATAGCGCCGAGGCAGCGATCACCAGCGCGGCGGCCGTCAAGGCGAAGACGGCTTTCTTGTGGCGCCTCACCAAAACTGCGACGATTTCGGAATCGGAGTCCGTAAGGGCGCCGGTTGGAGCTTGCCCTGATCCCGCGGGTCCGGAAGGAAGGTGGGCGTGTGCCGCTCCGGCAGCCGGGCTGGACGCGATGCGGACTGAGTCCGAATCGCGCTTGAGGCGCTTCAACTCCGCGCGCACGTCGGCCGCACTCTGGTAGCGCAGATCGCGGTCCTTTTCCAGCAGACGGTGGATGACGTCTTCGAGCTTGGGGGGCAAGTCGGGTTTCAGACTTAGGGGCGCCGGCGGGGCTTCGTGCAGGAGGGCGCCGAAAATGGCTGCGGAGGTGCTTCCGCCGAACGCCTGGCTTGCCGTCGCCATCTCGTAGAGCACGCTGCCGAAGCTGAACAGGTCCGTGCGCGCATCCAGACGCTCGCCGCGCGCCTGCTCCGGCGACATGTAGGCCACGGTGCCCATGGTCATGCCGGGGCTCGTCAGGCTGCTCTCGGGATCATTCGACTCTGCCGGCGTGTCATCGGGAGGCGCCGTTCCGCCGCCCCCCTCTGCCGGGCGGGGTAGATGCTTCGCGACCTGCCAGGTTAATTTCGCCAGGCCGAAATCCAGAATCTTCACTTGGCCGCGCGTGGTGACCCAAATATTCGCCGGCTTGATGTCCCGGTGGATGATGCCCTTGACGTGGGCGGCGTCCAGCCCGTCGGCAATCTGGATCGCCAGGTCGAGCAGCGTATCGGGCGGCAGGGGCGCCCTAGAAGAGATACTGGAAACTGAAAACTGGGATGCTGCCCCAGGTTTGCTTTTCGAGTTTCCAGCTTGGAGCTTCGAGTTTCTCAGGAGGTCGCGCAGCGTTTGCCCTTCCAGCAATTCCATGGCGATGAAGGGCCGTCCGCCGTCCTCGTCTACATCGTAGATGGTGCAGATATTAGGGTGATTGAGGGCGGAAGCGGCGTGCGCCTCGCGCTTGAAGCGTTCGAGCGCCTTGGGACTCTCCACCATCACTTCCGGGAGGAACTTTAAGGCGACCCTGCGCGAGAGCTTCGTGTCCTCGGCCTTATAAACCACTCCCATCCCGCCGCTGCCCAATTTGCCCACGACGCGGTAATGGGAAACCGTCTTGCCCAGCAAGGCGTCCGGGCCCGGCGTGCCTGCCGCCCGCGCTTGGTCCCGCGCCTGGGCCTCCGCCGCCACGTCCAGTGCCGGCTTTCCCAGAAAACTCTCCGGTCCCTCGCCTTGCGCCAGCAGGGCCTCCACTTCCCGGCGCAAGGACTCATCCCCTGCGCAGGCGTCGGCGAGAAACTGCGCCCGCTCCCTCGAATCGCGTTCAAGGGCGGCGTCATACAAGCGTTCGATTTTCCGCCATCGCTCACGCTCCACACTGCTTCTCCGCACGCCAGCGGCACAGGCACTCCTGCCGGTGCCCAGAACAGACGGCACGGGCAGAAGTGCCAGCGTCGCGGCGTTCCATAGTCAATCGCTCCTTCGCAATTCATGGCGCAGCCAACCCCTGGCCAGGTTCCAATCCCGCTTGACCGTTTTGGGTGAGACCTTCAGCACCGCGGCCGTCTCATCAATGCTAAGGCCACCGAAGAAGCGCAACTCCACCACCCGGCCTTGGCGCGCGTCCTCGGCGGTCAGGGCCTTCAGGGCATCGTCCAAAGCTACGAGGTCAAGGCTGCGCTCCTCCCCCGCCGCCAACGCCTCATCCAATTGCAACGGCGGCACGTCGCCCCCGCGCTTCTCGGCCTGGCGGGAACGCGCCCAATCCACCAGAATTCGCCGCATCACTTGCGCGCACAGGGCAAAAAATTGTGCGCGATTTTCAAAGCTCACCTCGGCGGAATCCACCAGGCGCACATAAGCCTCATGCACCAGGGCGGTGGGTTGCAACGTGTGACCTGGACGCTGGTGGGCCATGTAGCGGTGCGCTATCCCATGCAGCTCCCGATACACCAAGGGCATGATCTTCTCGAGTGCGGTGGCCTCACCCGCGCTCCAAGCTTTGAGCAATTGTGTAACTTCGTGACCTGGCCGGTCCATGGTGCGATCGCCTAAGTGCCCCGTTCGAAATAGAGCAAACCTATCACGATTATACGGCGGTTTCCACACCTTGCAGGCCCCGGGGTTCGCCGGCCAAGAATTATCTCTCCCGCATGACCCTTTTCACTGGAGTTTTCCGTTCTAGAGAGCGAGGCAAAGCAGGGTTGCCCAAATTCAATACCGGATGGAGACTCGCATGCTGGCCAAACCCCTACCAACAATTCCAGTGTACCCCAAGCCCAAACCCTCGAGTTCTCCCCTACCAACAACTCCGACCGCCGCTTCCTATGCTCAGGCGGACCTCTTCAGGAACGCCCAGCTCGGCAATCTGTGGACTGAATTTGAGGCAATAAACCCCGACCCGCGATACGGTTTTGATAAGCGGAATCCGGCCGCGTCGTGGAAGATCATCACTCCGAAAACGGCTCCCCCGGTTGCTCGCGATCTCCCGCAAGTCATCAAGAACATTATGAAATCGACCTGGAAGTTAACCGAACCGGCGTGGGATAACGTAAGAGGTGTGACCACGTCCGGCGGACGCGGGCCGCACGCTCACAGCGTCGTCATCGGCAACCGCCCCGGCCTCCCGACCCTTCGCCCCACCCCCTCCGGCATCACCATCGGGAAACACATCACGGGGGCAGAGGGCGGCGCCGTGCCCTGGAACGCCTCCTCCTCCGTCCAGTATGCTTCGCAGGTCCGTCCGACCAGTCCGAAAGTAGCGGGCTACGAGGGCCTCGTGGACGGTTACGGAAATGAAGTTGTGAAATTTCCAAACGATTCGGAGATTGCCACCGACTGGAACCTGATGAAGTGGGTCCAGCGCCGCAACGCGGTGACCTTCCGCGGCGATTCCCGCAGCCCGTACGATGTCATCACCAAGGCAAAGGGCTTTCACCCGCCGAATTCACGCACCGACCGAGGCTATCTCGAGAAAAACATCTATGCAACTTTCGCCGATTATCTTAAGCGGCGCTACGGGCGCGAAATCAGCCAAGCTGATTTCCTCAAGGCGGTGGACAGCACCCTTCCCGACAGGGCGAAGCAGAGCCTGCTCATCGATTACATGATGTGGCGGAAGATTACCGAACGAGAAGCCGCGCATCTGGGACGAATGGTTTCGAGTGAATTTCTGAAAGGGTATATCTCCACCGCCATATCGATTGACACGTCGCTTCACTTTGCCACGGGCTACGGCGCCAGGCCCGGCTGGCTCTACCTGACCGTCGTCCACTCCGGCTTTGAGGTGCCTGATGGACAGTCCTTTTGGGGAGCGGAGGAAGCCGAAATCGCCCAATGGGGACCGATTCCGGCGGAGCGAATAGTCGGTTTTGTCCATGTGCAAGCGGACAAGATACCCGACGGCCCCATTTTCATCCGTCGCTCCTTCCGCGCTGCTGAGCCCGAGGCGTTTGAGCACATGTTCAAAGTCATGAGCGGCTGGATTCCCTAGGAGCGTGCTTGGTACCGTTTGTAGGAGGGGCGGCTCTACGCCGCCAAATGGTGAGGCAGGCTCCCCAAACAAAGTTTCCCGCGGACTGCTCCTAAGCCAAATTGCACCCGAAGCCGTTCCTGGGCGGGTTCTCAGGGCGAGTAGGGCCCAGTCAAACACATCGGGCGGCCCTGGCAAGCCTAAAAGGTAGCGTTTGAGGTAACGCCACGCCAGATCAGTTCCCGAGCTTGCCCCGCAGCACAATGATGGACGCCTTGGGAAGCTGGTAGAGCGCGTCGGCGCCGCCCGTGGCGGTTGATTTGGAAGGGGGGCCGTCAGGGTTCGCAAAACCTTTTAGCCCATTGGGGTGCCATTGATATTCGGCAGCCCCGAAAACGATGCGCTCAACGGTGCCGGCAAAGTATCGATCATGCTTTGCTTCGGGATCGGAGAAAACAACCTTTGCGGAGTGGTCGTTGTATTGGTCCTTGTTGATGAGCATGACCGACCATTGCCCGTCGGGCCGCTCGACGGCATATGCCGTAACCAGCAGATTTCCCGCCGGGTCCTGCACATCGCTCGAAACCCGAAAAAGCCGATGAGTTGCATCGACGGGCTGCACCCATTCTTTTGTGATTATTTGTGCAGCAAAATATTGCGAAAAGTATCCGTGGATTTGGTAGTCACGATCCATATTCAAAAAGCCGAAAGCACCCCCGCCGCAACTGCGTCCAAGCGGCTCCGGCATGTCATGGAAGAAGAAGGTGCCGCTAGCCCCCGCGCTCATCATCGATCCCACATAATCCGCCAGCCAAAGGCCACCCATGATATCGACGAACTTCTCTCCCGAGCGCGACGACATGTTGCCCTCGGTCATGAAGAACGGCATATTCGCGGACAAGCCATCATCTTTCCAAACTTGAATGATGTGGCTAACAATGGACGGCTCGCGGTAGAGGTCGCTCCAAGGGTTGTCGCAGGCTTCAAACGGATAGTGTTCAAAGGAAAAGAAGGTGAAATCGTTCAACCGGCCGTGCTTCTTTAGGTAATCGAGAAACCGGCCGAGCCAGGAGACGCGGCCCTGGGAGTCCGGCCAGACCTCGACGTCGTCAAGCGTTCCCTCGAACGCCGGCCCGCCCAGCCGCGCATCGGGGACGAGCTTATGAATCGCCGTGGCGAATTGCAGGTAGAGTGCGCCGTAGTCCTCCGGCAGCATGTGCTGCCCGTCGGACTCTTCTCCCATTTCGATATAAGCGATCGGGTATTGCCGCTTGTAGAGATAGGCAATTTCGGCCGCGGCATCTTCGGGAGTGGAATAAAGCATGGCGATGGGAACAAACGCCGGAAGGCCGCGCGTCACGCCGCTGTGGAAGAAGAAGTCGAACCCAATCTGGTCTCCCACCGATTTATCCAGGTCGGTCGCGGCGTGCCACGGATCAACCGACGACGGCCACGTAACCGTCTGCTGGCGGCTGGGCAAGTGCTCAACGAGGTCGGTGAACTGGCCGTCGGGGGACAAGGTTCCAACATACAACTCCTTGATCGCGTACCCCACGCAATTGCGTGGGTCCGCCGAGCCGTGAGTGTCGCAGGTGTTCGAGGATTCGGTCATCCAGATGCGGAGATACCGAACGGGGATCGTCCACGACACCAGCTTAAGCGTTGGCGTGCCGCCCCTGCCAGCATTGACGGTCCCCAGAGGAAACGTCTGCCACGTACCCTGAGTTGTCCCTTCATAAAAGGGCTCCTTCTCGCCCTTCCAAAACTGCGCGGCGTATTGCGTGGCATACGGGTCAGCCCAGGCAATGCGGAGGGCATTCACATCCAACTTCCTGCCCAGATCGATCATGACCCATTGCGGGTGCAGGGCGTCGTCTTCACCGGTGAAAGGCTTTGACAGGTACGGATTGCTCTTCCAATAGCTGTTGAGATCACCGTCAGTGAGCCGCGACCAGGCATTGCCATCGCCCTGGCTAAATCCGCGATGCGGCAGCGGGTAAGCCCAGGAATGGCGAATCATCTCTCCGGTGGGCTCGGCCTTGCCGGTAAAATATCCCTCCTGCTTTTGCCGGTTGCTCCAGACGCCGTTAGGATTCCAGTGCCAGGCCTCAACGTGCAACTCGGTGTTCTGGCGATAGGTCACCGCTTGCCATCCCGCGTTCAGGACCTCCTTGAGGATCGGATCGGTCAGCAGGTGGTCCGTGCTTTTCGTCCCCAACCGGTCAACACCCGCGCCCAGAGATCGGAAGGGGCTGAAGGCGTTCACTGCGTGCGCGGGAGCCGCGTCCACCACGATGTCCTGAGCATTCGCCCCGCCCGCCAGACAAACCATGGCAATGAAGTTCAGGAGGGTTGAAGAAATCCGTCGTCTCAGGTCAAATGCCATTCCCAACTCCTTGATAAATTAGAAGGCAAACTGTTTTTGTAATCTATCCGACCGGAGTTTCTATTTTCTCTCAGCGGGGGCGATTCTTACCAGGTCTGGCTGGAGCTTGCTGGCGCGAGCGGAGTGCAGCTTCGAGTCTGGCGGAAACGGCCAGCAACTCAGCCATTGTGCCGGGCGGATTCCCGGCCTTCAACAACGCACGGAAGACAGCATAGGGATCGGATCTTGATCCGGCTTTTCGCAGCGTGGCTTCGTCGTTTACCCAGGCGTAGACGATCACTTTCTCTTTGCTGAAAAATCGAAAGAAAAGGCGATAGCGCTCGTGGAATTTCGCCCGGACTGCTGAAAGAGCGGGTGCAGGTAGAGCGTCCAGCCGTGAGCGTCCATCAGAGCAGACTTTCCTCTCCGAGTGATTCATGGCAAGAGCCGGAAACTTCTTCAACCAAGCGGTCAATGCGCCCCGCCAGTTCGCGGCTCATGGGTTTGATTCTTTCGGGCGCCTTGGCAATATCATTCGCGAGGAAGGCAAGAAACGACTGCATCACGGGATCGCGCCGTTGGGTGGCCGGTTCGGCGACAGATACCAGCATCCGCCCGGGGGCAATCACGTGCGCTTTGACGTCCCCAGTAAATTCGGGGTGGCTTTTGAAAAGTGCACGATCAAAGCGAAAACCGTTTCCTGCGCGAGTTCGTGTGCCACGGTACTCGTTTTCATCGGAAGCGCCGGGTGTGCGGACGGCCTTGATTTTGGTGGCTGGCGTAATTTCCCTCGAAAAGATGTTGTCACAACTGCCTCTGCGTTTCAGGAAGCAGCCTGAAGCGCTCGCGCGTGAGGAATACGACGTCTTCATAGGCGCTCAAGCAAAAGTGCAACTGGAGGTAGCCCAGACATTGTAGGGTCCTGGGGACAAGGACGCGCGCGCGTGATTGGCGGTATGTCCCACTCGTTAATCCGCCCGCCAAATGGCCTTGATCGTTTCTTCTTGGCTGAACCCTTGCGGGCACGCGGGGCTCTTGGTGTTAGCGAAGTACCATCCCACTTTTCCACCAACCTCGCTTGGGTTCGCGGGGCCGTTCGTGAGGATGCGGCCTCCGGGCATCTCGAGAAAGCCATTGGGGTCGTGCTCTTTTATCCAGGTCCACGCGTAGCGCAGCCACTCATTTCGATAGGACTCGGACTGCTGGGCGAACCACGTGATCTCGTCGTATCCCCAGACGAAAATGGAGCCGCGTTGCGCCTGGGAGGCCCGCCCGGGTGTGTCGGTGCCGTCAAAATTGTCAAACTCCACCAGGTAAGGGAGATGTTCACATTTCCAGCCGCTGGGTGCGATGCCTCCGCGGCTCCGGCCATAAAATGCATCGAGATATCCGACCGCCAGAATCGCCTTCTGCGGAGAGCCGGCCACCTCTTTGGGACGTAAAGGAAACGCGTGGAAATCGAGCAGGAGCCTGCCGTCCAATACCGGCCCTCCGCTGGGCACGTGGGCATCGCAGATCACCCAGTGCCTGCGGGCTCTCGTCGCCGCATAGCGACGCACGTGTGCGAGAAGCTCCGCCCAATTCCGGAACTCCGAATCTTTCCTGCCGACCAGTTCGAGTTGCCCGAAGTGAATGGCCTCGAATCCAGCATCGATGTAGGACGCGGCCAGGAAGAAAAACCACATCTTCGTTTCCATCTGGCAGATATCGGGAACGGACGCTCCCGGGCTCCAATGATCGACGAGATGTTTGTCGGGAAAGAGCATTTTCGCGTAGTTGAAGTTCCGGGTTTCCGGCGCCTGCGCAAACTCGTGGAATACCCAATCTGGAA
>Ga0181535_10006996_pt1 | contig 11472 bp, 10 predicted proteins | sample PEATcosm2014_Bin_44_FD_119774 | JGI IMG/M metagenome (GOLD analysis project Ga0181535, IMG submission 119774) | Peatland microbial communities from MTU Mesocosm Facility, Houghton, MI, USA - PEATcosm2014_Bin17_30_metaG | ecosystem: Environmental > Terrestrial > Soil > Wetlands > Peat | place...
ACCAGCTTGGCGCGGAGTTCATTGCCACCGGCCATTTCGCCCGGGTGGAAAAGAGCGCCGACGGCTCACGTTATCTGCTCAAGCGCGGACGCGATTTGCGGAAGGATCAGAGCTATTTTCTGTTCTCACTGCGGCAGGATCAGCTCGCGCGCACGATTTTCCCGCTCGGCGAAAAGACCAAAAGCGACACGCGCGCGGTGGCGCGGCAGTGCCAGCTCAAAACCGCCGACAAGGAGGAGAGCATGGAAATCTGTTTCGTGCCGGACAACAATTACGGCGGCTTTCTCCAGCAGGCCGGTCTGGTGCAGAAGCATCGCGGAGACATCGTGGATTTGCACGGCCAAGTTCTCGGCCATCACGACGGCATCGAATTTTACACCATCGGCCAGCGCAAAGGACTCGGCATCACAACGGCCAAACCGGTTTACGTCGTGGAACTGGATGCGGAGAACAACCGGGTGGTCGTCGGTGATGATTCTGCGCTCGACTGCGATGAGTTCACCGCGACAAATTGCAATTGGCATCCGTTCGACAAGCTGACCGGACCAATCGAGGTCACGGCCAAAATCCGTTACAACCATCCCGGAACGCCGGCGACGGTGACGCCGATGGAAAACCATTCCGTCCGCGTGAAATTGCACACGCCGCAACGCGCCATCACGCCCGGCCAAGCGGCGGTGTTTTACCAGGACGATCTGATGGTCGGTGGCGGGTGGATTCAAAGATGACGAGCCGGGCCGGCCAAAACTTTTTGCATTTTTCGCGTTTTCGGTTCACCTTCGGCGCATGACGCAACCGCTCGCGTTGGTTTGTTACGAGAAGCTGATGCCCGGCAGCCAGTTGGTGAACAAGCTGCAGGATTTGGGCTACCGCGTCCAGACCGTCAACGATCCGGTGTTGCTCCAGCCGGGCGCACGGCGCGACTGTCCGCTGCTGGTGGTGGCGGACCTGGCGGGCGGCGGCGCCGTTTGCAGCGCCATCGCCGCGCTGAAAGCCGATCCGGCCACCAGCCACATCCCGGTCATCGCGTTTGCAGCCGAAGGCGCAAATCAAGCAATGGACGCCGCGCAAAAGGCGGGGGCAAAACTCGCCGTCAGCGAAGCCACGATTGCGAATTATCTGCCGGAACTGCTGAATCAGGCCCTGAACATCGAGTGACCGGCGTTATTATTTTTGCTTGACGGGCGAAATGATCTTTTTCATCGTCTAAAGGGGTAGATGCATGAGCCGTTTCCGAAATTGATTTGCTGGCGCGACTGACCTTCAGTTGTGTCAGCTTTTCTTTCGGAGCATGCCTGAAAATCTAGAAGATCAGGAATCATTATGGCCAGCGGGAAAGTGAAGTGGTTTGACAATGAAAGAGGGTTCGGGTTTATCACCCAAGATTCCGGCGAGGACGTGTTTGTGCACCACTCGTCCATTACCGGAAAGGGATTCAAAACCCTCAATGAGGGTGACGAGGTCTCCTTTGAGGTCGTCGCCAGTGAAAAAGGCTTGAAGGCGTTAAACGTCGAGCGCGCGGGTCCGGCGTAACCCGCCGGAAATCCGGGTGTTCCGCGATGTGGAAGTTTTTCGTTCGCCAGCAGGGAACGCAGGCGTTATTTTTGTTCCATGATGGCCTCAAAAACAGGAAAGGTCGCAAGCCTTTACGTCCACGTCCCGTTCTGCGCCCAAAAATGCGCGTATTGCGCCTTTTATTCCGAGGCCTCCTCCGGCGAGCTGGTCAACCGATACGTCGCCGCCCTCGCCCGCGAAATGGAAATGGTCGCGCCCGACCTCAAGCCCGAGACCATCTTTTTCGGCGGCGGCACGCCATCGCTGCTGAATCTCCGGCAGTGGGAAAAAATCCTGCGCGCGATGGAAAAACTGGACCTGCTTGGCGCGGCTGAATTCACCATCGAGTGCAATCCGGCCACAGTCTCGCCCGACAAGGCAAAATTGTTCCGCGACTTCGGCGTGAACCGCATTTCCATGGGCGTCCAGTCGCTCGATGAAAAACTGCTCGACCGGCTGGGCCGCATTCACACGCGCGAGATGGTTTTCAAATCGTTTAACATTCTCCGCCGGGCCGGTTTTGACAATCTCAACCTCGATTTGATGTTCGCCATCCCGACACAGACGATGGAAATCTGGCGCGCGACGCTGGCCGAGGCGGTCGCGATGCAGAGCGAGCATCTGTCCAGCTACGAGGTGATTTACGAGGACGACACGCCGCTGTTTCAGCAGTTGCAGGCCGGCGAATTTTCCGTGGACGAGGCGCTCTCCTGCGACATGCACGAGGCTCTGATTTCATCCGCGACCGCCGCCGGGTTCCACCAATACGAAATCGCCAATTTCGCCAAAGGCGCGATGAACGGCGAAAAAATTCCAGCGCTGGCCTGCCAACACAACGTGAATTACTGGCGCGGCGGCTCCTTTTACGGGCTTGGCCCGAGCGCGACCGGCTACGTTCGCGGCGTGCGGACAAAGAACTGGCCGAACACGCAGCTCTATTGCGAACAGCTTGAAAAGGGAAATCGCGCCATCGAGTCCACGGAAGAACTGTCGCCGCTGCGGCGCGCGGGCGAGACGGCGGCGTTCGGCCTGCGCATGAACGCGGGCTGGCCGTTCGGGGAATTCCAGCGCGTGACCGGCTTCGACCTGCGGCGCGAATGGAACGAAGACATGGAGCAACTGGCCCGGCGCGGCTGGGCGGTGCGCGAGGCCGGCCGCTTTCAGCTCACGCCGCAGGGACTGCGGTTCGCCGATTCGGCGGCGGAATTATTTCTGCGCTGAAAATTTCTCGCCGGGCGGTTGCGCCCCGGCGACCGGCGTGGGATTGCGGCAGAGAAACTGCCACGCGAGCAAACCTGTCAAAACCGCCAGCCCGCCGCAAACCGCATAAGGCAGCATCGGAACGCGCATGTAAAGCGTCGCGGCAAACAGCGGGCCGACGATGCGCGCCAGCGCGCCGGCGCTCTGCGCGACGCCCAGGGTGGCACCCTGCTCATTGGCCGGCGCAAGGTTTGAAAGCAGGCCAAACACCGGCGGGCGCGTCAGGCCGGTGCCGATGGCCAGCAGCGCCAGCGCCAGCAGCATTTTGATCCACGGCCAGTCGGCAAACCGCAGAACCGCCAGCCATTTCAACTGGCCCTCACCCTTGATGAACGGCAGCAGCGCCAGGCTGATGCCGGTCAGCACAAGGCTCCACGCGATCAATTTCGGCTCGCCGAACATTTTCACCAGCCGGCCAATCGCGCCGCCCTGGATGACCGCGCCGATGAGGCCGCAAAAAACAAACAGTGAGATGACCGTCATGGCGGGCTTGGTCTCGTCCACCGTGATGCCAAGATTGAAATTGTCGCTGACGAGCAGCGGCAGGGTGGTTTCAAAGCAGGTGAAGGCGAACGTCGCCAGGAAAAAAATCAGGATGAGCAGGCCGATTTTCGGCTGTGACAACGTGTGTTTCCATTGCGCAAAATGGGGGCGGTTCACCGCGTGACCGGAAGACGGCTGGAGGCTTTCGGCCAGTATGGAATACGCCAGCAGAAAATTGGCGGCGCAAAGCGCGGCGGCGGCCCAACCCGGACCGGTGGCGCCAAAAAACTTCAACGCGATGCCGCTGATGGCCGGGCCGAAAATAAATCCCAGCCCGAACGCCATGCCGATGAGGCCCATCCGTTTCGAGCGGTTTTCCGGCGGGGTGATGTCGGCGATGTAGGCCTGGGCGACGGTGATGTTGCCACCGCACGCGCCCGCGAACACGCGGGAAAGCAGCAGCGTCCAGAGCGCCAGCGCGTGATTTTCAAAACCCGAACCGACGGCAAACAGCACATACGACATTGCCGCGCCGGCGGTGCTGATGAGCAGGATCGGACGGCGGCCATAACGGTCGGACAATTTCCCCCAGATCGGCGAGAAAACAAACTGCATCGCGGAAAACGACGCGATGATGGCGCCGATGACAAATCCGCCGGCACCGTAGTGCCGGCTGTAAATCGGCACCAGCGGCACGACAATGCCAAACCCGATCAGGTCAATGAAGACCGTCAGGAAAACAACAAGCAGTGATGGTTTGCGTCTCATTTCCGGGCGAAGTCTAGCGGGTGCCGGAGCGATTGACAAAATGTTTAAGGATTTTGCAGGAGCGGCGGCTGGCGCGCGGACACAATCCCCTCACAAACGGCGGCACGGAAGGTTTTCCATCCGGAATTCATCCGGCGCAAAAAACAACCGGGAGTCGTGAAGGGTTGCATCGGAGGCCGACTGGCGACAAACTGCCCGGCGATGCAACAGTTTAACGATTCAACGGCCCGCGCAAACGCATGAACCGCATCCGCCTCCTTTCCGAGCAGGTCGCCAACCAGATCGCCGCCGGCGAGGTGGTCGAGCGCCCCGCCAGCGTCGTCAAGGAGCTGGTCGAAAATTCCCTCGACGCCGATCCCCGGAAAATCACCGTTGAAATCGGCGCGGGCGGACGCAGCCTCATCCGCGTGACCGACGACGGCTTCGGCATGAGCCGCGACGACGCCCTGCTCTGCCTCGAACGCCACGCCACCAGCAAAATCCAGCGCGCCGAGGATCTGGCGTCCATCGCCACTCTCGGCTTTCGCGGCGAGGCGCTGCCCAGCATCGCCAGCGTCAGCCGCTTCACGCTCACCACGCGCGAACGCGAAACCATTTCGCCCGAAGGCACGCAAATCATCGTCGGCGGCGGCACGATTGCCGAGGTGAAGGCCGCCGGCAGCGCGCCCGGCACGAGCATCGAGGTGCGCCAGCTTTTCTTCAACCTGCCCGCGCGGCGGAAATTTTTGCGGACCGAGGAAACCGAGGCCGCGCACATCCAGCATTACCTCACGCTCGCCGCGCTCGCGTTTCCCGAAGTCGCCTTCACCTTCGTCAAGGACGGACGCAACGTCTGGCAACTGCCCGCCGTCAAATCCGGCGCGGCCACCTCCAGCCGCATCGAAGCCCTGCGCGAACGCTTCCGCGCCCTGCTCGGCGATGAAAAACTTTTGCCCGTGAATTTTTCCGCGCCGATGGCGGATGACGGCGGCCCCGCCGCTCCCGGCGAAACTGACATTTTTGAAAACGCCTCCCCGGAAAAATCTGAAATCCGAAATCCGAAATCCGAAATCCGGATTTGGGGCTTGATCGGCTCGCCCGGCGTCTCGCGCGCGACGCGCGACGGCCAGTTCGTTTTCGTCAACCGCCGCCCGGTGGAAAACCGCGGCATCAATTACGCGCTCATCGAGGGTTATCACAACTCGCTGATGAAAGGCCGCTATCCGGTCTGCTGCCTGTTCCTCGAAATTGACCCCGCCGCCGTGGACGTGAACATCCATCCGGCCAAGCGCGAGGTGAAGTTCCACCGCGAATTTGAAGTCCGCAAAATCGTCGCCCAAGCCGTGAACGATGCGCTGCTCGCGTTTCATTCCGAGCCGGTGAAATCAATCGCCAAAACGCCAGGTGCGCCAGGTGAATTAACATTTGCGCCGGAAGCCTCCGCGCCGGCACTGCCGGATTTTCCGGAGGAACTAAAACCAGCGACACCAACGGCAGCGCAAATTCCGCCCGCCGCGCAAACGCCCTTGAAAATGGGCTTCGCGTCAGCACCGCCGGTGCCGCCCGAACCGACAGCGTCATCTCCAACTCTTCAGCCGCCATCATCGCCGGAACCGGCTCCGCAATCCGCAATCCGCAACCCGCAATCGCCGACGCCGCTGCTCAACGTCCCGCTCCGGCTCGTCGGCGTCATCGGCAGGCTTTACGTCCTGCTGGAATCCGACCGCGGACTCGTGCTGCTCGACCAGCACGCGGCGCACGAGCGGATTCTGTTCGAGCAGATGCTGACGCGGCTGGAGCAGAACGGTTTCGCGCCGTCGCAAAAACTGCTGCTGCCGGAGACGATTGAGCTGCCGCCGCGCGACGCCCAGTTTTTGCGCGAGCAGCTCGCCGTGCTGACGCGGCTCGGCGTGGGCTTGAGCGAATTCGGCGAGCGGACGTTCCTGCTTGACGCGCTGCCGCCGTTTGTGAACGCTGCCGACCCGCGCCGGTTTGTATTCGACCTCGTGGACGAACTGCGCGTCGCCGGACGCGAGGTGAATCTGGCGCGCCTCGGCGAGCACACCGTGGCCAAGACCGTCTGCCGCCACGCGGTGAAGGCCAACGACCCGCTCGCCGGACCGGAGCTGGAAAATCTCGTCGCCGATTTGCGCCGCTGCGCGATGCCCTACACCTGTCCGCACGGCCGCCCGACGCTGATCGAAATGAACTACCGCGAACTGGAGAAAAAATTCGGCCGGGCGCAGTGAACTGCGCCGCCAGCGCCGCCACTATTTCATAGGCCGACCTGATTTTGATTTCGCAAGCTGAAGATTTGCCACAGAGGCACGGAGACACCGAGTTCAATTCTATTTTCTTTCTCTGCGCCTCTGCGTCTCTGTGGCAAATCCGTTTGAGAATTTTCTTCGTGTTCATCCGCGCCATTCGTGGTTAAACTCCCGCGCCCATGAACGAATGGAACATCCAGTCCCGCGCGCCGGCCTGCGAGTCGTGCGCCCGGCCGTTTGCCGACCGGCAGCCGTATCACACGCTGCTCCTCGACGTGCCGCCCGATTTGCGGCGCTCGGACATCTGCGAGCCGTGCTGGCAGAAGCAGTTCGCCGGAGACGCCGCCAGCCGCACCGGCTTCGTCTCGCACTGGCAGGGCGTTTTCGAGTCGCCGCCGCCGGTGGTGGACGCCATCCAGAAGGAAACCGCCGAGACGCTGCTGCGCAAGCTCATCGAGCAAAACGATCCGCGCTATGCGCCCGCCGCGTTCATCCTCGCCGTGATGCTCGAACGCAAGCGCATCCTGAAAGTGAAGGAGCAAATCGTCCGCGACGGAAAGCGCGTGTTCATTTACGAGCAGCCAAAGACGGGCGACGTGTTCACCATCGCCGACCCGGACCTGCACCTGGACCAGCTCGAAGCCGTCCAGCGCGACGTGGCGCAACTGCTGGAACACGGCCTGAACCCGCCGGTGACCGCGACCGAAACTCCGGCGCAGACTGCGGAGCAAAATCCCGTTCCCGAAACCGAAACCGCCCCGCAGCCCGCCGAACCGCCGGCTGCGAATTGAATTCCGTGTCCGACCCCGCCGCATTTCAAGACCGACTCGGCTACAAATTCCGGGACGAAAATCTGCTGCGCCTGGCGCTGACGCATCCGTCCGTCGCGCACGAGCAAAACAGCCCCATGCCGCACAACCAGCGGCTGGAATTCCTGGGCGACGCGGTGCTAGGGCTGGTTCTTGCACGCGAACTTTACGAAAAATTTCCCGACGCGGATGAAGGCCTGCTCACCAAATCGCGCGCCAAACTCGTCAACTGCCGGGCGCTGGCCGAGCGCGCCCGCGCCATCGGTCTCGGCACGCATCTGATTTTGGGCCACGGCGAGGAAACGCACGGCGGGCGAAAACGCCCATCCGCGCTGGCGGACGCGTTTGAGGCGCTGCTCGGCGCGATTTTTCTGGACGGCGGATTTGACGCCGCGCGCGCATTTGTCCTGCGCGAGTTCGCCCCCGACATCAGCACGCTCACCGGGCCGGCCGGCATCGAAAACCCGAAGGGCGAATTGCAGGAGCTGCTGCAGGCGCGCTCGCCGGTCGCGCCGGAATACCGGTTTCTCTCGGCCAGCGGGCCGGATCACGACCGCGTTTTTGAATGCGCGGCGTTTCACGAGGGGGTGGAACTCGCGCGCGGCTCCGGCAAAAGCAAAAAGGCCGCCGAGAGCGACGCGGCCCTGGCGGCGTTGAAAAAACTGCGGGCGGAAGTTGAATGTCAGAAACCGGAGGCCAGCCCGGCAAATCAGTAACGCGGCACGGTGCGGTCAATTTCTTCCGACCACGCGGTGATGCCGCCCTTGACGCTCTTGAGGTGTTTGAAACCCTGCTGGCGCAAAAAAGTCAGCGCCTTCATCGAGCGCACACCCGCCTTGCAATGCAGGTAATATTTCCGATTCGGATCCAGCTCGCTGAAACGGCTTTGCAACTCGCTCAACGGCAGCAACGACACGCCCACGATCCTGGCGATTTCATATTCGTCCGGTTCGCGCACGTCAATGACCTTGATGCCAAGGCCCGGATTATCGAGCGCCTTTTTCATGTCCTGCACGGTCACTTCGTCTGGGTTGCCGGAATTTTCCGGCTCCGCCACCACGCCGCAGAACTGCTCGTAATCAATCAATTCCCTGATGGTCGGATGTTCGCCGCAAATCGGGCACTGCGGATCGCGCCGCAATTTCAATTCCTTGAAATTCATATCCAGCGCGTTGACGAGCAGCAACCGGCCGACGAGCGAGGTTCCTTTGCCGATGACGAGTTTCAAAATCTCCGTGGCCTGGATGCAGCCGATGATGCCGGGCAGCACGCCGAGCACGCCGCCTTCCGCACAGCTCGGCACAATTCCGGGCGGCGGCGGTTCGGGATACAGACAGCGGTAACACGGTCCGCCGAGATGCGGCGCGAACACGCTGGCCTGTCCTTCGAAGCGGAAAATTGAGCCGTAAACGTTGGGCTTTTTGAGCAACACGCAGGCGTCGTTGGTGAGGTAGCGCGTCGGAAAATTGTCCGTGCCGTCCACCACGATGTCGTAGGGCCGGATGAGGTCGAGCGCGTTTTGGCTGGTGATGCGCGTGTTGTGGATGACGACTTCGCAATGCGGATTGATGCCGTGAATGGTTTCCTTGGCCGACTCGGCTTTCGGGAGTCCCACGTCGGCGTCCGTGTGGAGAATCTGGCGTTGCAGGTTGGAATAATCCACGGTGTCGAAGTCCACGATGCCGAGCTTGCCGACGCCGGCGGCGGCGAGATACATGGCGATGGGCGAGCCGAGGCCGCCCGCGCCGATGCACAGGACGCTGGCGGCCTTGATTTTCTTTTGGCCGGCCAAGCCGACTTCGGGCAGAATCAGGTGCCGGGAGTAACGGCGGATTTCGTCATCGTTCAATTCCATAAATCAAGTTGCATAAAGTATGGCAGAAGCGGAATAAATCAAGTCATGCAACCGGCACTGCACATCATGGAACTGACGGCGCTGACTTTCGTGTCGCTTTGCAAGTTTTAGTGTGGATTTGCACCGGATTTTTGCGACACTGCCCGCCTGATGAAGCCGATTATCAAACTGTTGCTCGAAGGCGGCAGCTTGAACACCGCGCAGATGGCGCAGGTGCTCAACCTGTCCGAGGCCGAAGTGAACCGCCAGCTCGACGAGCTGAAAAAGCAGCACGTGCTGCTGGGGTTCCGCCCCGTGTTGAACATCGCCGACGAAGACTCCGGCGTGGTCCGCGCCGTCATCGAGGTGCGCATCACGCCCGAACGCGGCGGCGGCTTCAACCGGCTCGCCGAGCGCATCAGCCGGTTCGACGAGGTGGAGTCGTGCTACCTCATGTCCGGCGGCTTCGATTTGCTGGTGTTCGTCAACGGCGCGAGCCTGCAAAAGGTCGCGGCATTTGTCTCCGAAAAACTTTCCACCATCGAGGGCGTTCTTTCGACCGCCACGCATTTCATGCTTCGATCCTACAAGGAAAACGGCTTCCTGCTCGAAGGCAAAGCCGAGGAACACGAGCGGCTCAAAGTCACTCCATGAAAATTCTCAGGAAATTCCGAGAATTTCCTTTGCATATGCAAAAACTTTTTTATTCGTTGATTCCGATGCTGGCTTTAGGCCTTGCAGGATGTGCCTTTGTTAATGTTGACGATGTTCCTGGCACTCTATCTCCGGATGGAAAATACAGTCTCCATGTGGTTGATGTTGATCGTGGACATCCCTTTTTCGACAAAAGCAAAAAATCGGTGCGGGTTTGTATTGGCATTTTAGGTGCAACAGACCCAAAAATGCAGGATCAATTTTTTGATTATTCGTATATTTTCAAAGGCACGGCCATTCAAAGGACAACTCATTGGATTTCTTCCGAAGAAGTCTCCGTGGAACTTTACAATACGGATTCCACTTCAGTTTCAAATCATATTGCGTCGCTTTCCTTTGTCTTCGATGACAGCAAACACAAATTCGTAGTGCAAAAGTGAAGATGCCATTCAGATAATTTTCATGGACCAAACCCGTTACATCGCCAAACACGTCATCAACCTGCCCAAGTCGGGCATCCGCGACTTTTTTGAAATCGTCGCCAAGATGAAGAACGTGATCTCGCTCGGCATCGGCGAGCCGGATTTTGACACGCCGTGGCACATCCGCGAGGCCGGCATCTACGCGCTGGAAAAGGGCAAGACGCACTACACCTCGAACCTTGGCTTGATCGAACTGCGCCGCGCCATCAGCAAATACGCCGAGAAATATTATTCCGTCAGCTACCGGCCGGAGGACGAAATCCTCATCACCGTCGGCGTGAGCGAGGCGCTGGACCTCGCCTGCCGCGCGCTCATCAATCCCGGCGACAAGGTGATGTTCCACCAGCCATGCTACGTCAGCTATTCGCCGAGCATCACGCTCGCCCACGGCGAGGCCGTGCCGGTGCCAACATTTGCAAAGGACAATTTTGCGCTGACCGTCGGGGCGCTCCGCGCCGCGTGGCAGCCCGGCTGCAAATTGCTCATGCTCAACCTGCCGTGCAATCCCACCGGCGGCACCTGCGACCGCGCGCAAATCGAGGCCATCGCGAAGTTCGCCGTGGAAAAGGATTTGATCGTGCTGAGCGACGAGATTTATTCCGAGCTGACGTTCGAGGGCGTTCACACCAGCATCGCCAGCATTCCCGGCATGAAGGAACGCACGATTTTCCTGCACGGATTTTCCAAGGCGTTTGCGATGACCGGCTGGCGCATCGGCTACGCCTGCGGCCCGGTGGGGCTGATTGAAGCGATGATGAAGGTGCATCAATATTCGATGCTCTGCGCGTCCATCATCAGCCAGGAAGCCGCCGTCGAGGCGCTCCTGCGCGGCCGGGACGCCATGAAAAAAATGCGCGACCAATATCACCGCCGCCGCGATTTCATCGTGCGCCGGTTCAATGAAATCGGCTTGAAATGCCATCTGCCGCGCGGCTCGTTCTACGCGTTCCCGGATGTCTCCGTGACCGGACAGAACGAAAAAGATTTTGCCGTCGGCCTGTTGCAGGCGGAAAAGGTGGCGATGGTCCCCGGCACGGCATTCGGCGCGAACGGCGCCGGTTTCTGCCGCGCGTGTTTTGCGACGAGCTACGAACAGCTCATCGAGGCGGGCAACCGCATCGAACGGCATGTCCAGTCGCTGGCAAAGAAATAGTAGCTTTAGCGGCGTGGATTTTCTTTTGGCCAGATTGTCGAACTTAAGACAAAATCGGGTGATGAAAGCAGCCAGTCCACAAACCACCGCCGCGCGGCTCAAAAAAATTTCACCGCTGCACCCGAAGCTCGCCATCGTGCTGGGCAGCGGATTTCATCACGTCCTGACGGAGCTGCGCGTGGACAAAAAAATCTCCTACGCGAAAATCCCCGGCTTCCCAAAACCAACC
>Ga0181535_10007001_pt1 | contig 11468 bp, 10 predicted proteins | sample PEATcosm2014_Bin_44_FD_119774 | JGI IMG/M metagenome (GOLD analysis project Ga0181535, IMG submission 119774) | Peatland microbial communities from MTU Mesocosm Facility, Houghton, MI, USA - PEATcosm2014_Bin17_30_metaG | ecosystem: Environmental > Terrestrial > Soil > Wetlands > Peat | place...
GGCCCTTTCTTCGCTCTACGCAATCCTGTTAATCATTGGCCTTTGGTAAGCGCAAACTTCACGGCTCAAAGCTTTCCGGTCATTCTCCGCCCGCCGCCTCATCCTATATGCTTGCCCGCATGGGTCTGCCGGCTGGCGACAACCAACTCGTGCAAATCATGAACGCAGCCTTAGCCGACGCGGCCCGCCGCGCAGGTGCTTGGCTCGTCTGCCGTCCCGGCTGCACGCAATGCTGCCATGGCACATTCGCCATCAACGAGCTCGATGCCCAACGTCTTGCCGCCGGCATGCAAACACTCCGCACTGAAAACCCCAATCTCGCCGCCAGCCTTGAACGCCGCGCGTACGCGTGGCTCTCCAAGCACGGCCCCAGCTTTCCCGGCGATCCGCAGACAGGCCGTCTCGGCGACACTGAAGCCGATCGCGACCGCTTCGAAGACTACGCCAATGAGGAGCCCTGTCCCGCGCTTGACCCCATCACCGGCCTTTGCCACATCTACGAGTGGCGCCCCATGACCTGCCGCGTCTTCGGGCCGCCTGTTCGCATGGACGCCGATGCCGACCACTCCACCGCACTCGGCCACTGCGAGCTATGCTTCGCCGCCGCAACCACCGCCGAAATCGCCGCCTGCGAAATGCCCGTTCCTCACGAACTCGAGCAGAACCTTCTCAACCAACTCCCCACGCAAGGCGAAACCATCGTCGCCTTTGCCCTGCTGCGCTGATATCCGGCGTCAGCCTGCCTTCAGAGCAAGCGATCCCTCACTCTGCCGGCGGCGCGCAAGGTTCCGCATCTTCCTCAAAATCGAACTTGCGCAAATTCCGCATGCACTCCGCCAGCGCGCCCATCAAGGTCTCGCTCCATCCGCACGGATGAAACTTCATCGTCTTTTGGTTCAACTGAATATCCGCCTGGGCAAAAAACTGCATCTCGCTCATCTTAGGAGTCGCAAATTCCTTGATCGTGATCCGCGCCTCAATTTCCCCGGACGCATGTTTCTTCGCTACCGAGAAAAAATGCAGCTTCGCCAGCGCCTCCGATGGATCTCTCTGCACCAGTTTCCAATCCGCCATTCCCTTGACCTCCGCACCGGGAGCCTGTTATGAGCTTTCCCGTCGGCGGCGTTGCGAGTGAAAACTGGGCCAGACGAGACGGAGGACGAAGGCTTTGGCCATTCCATGGCAAGGACGACAACGAAGTATGGCCCAGTTTTCACCGCAACCCGCAGGGCTGAGACTAATCTCCGCTACCTTGGCACCGCTCCTCGCCCGTTGAACTCGAAAAAAACTTAGCCCCCAGCGCCGCCCTCGCGAAAGTTCATAACAGGCTCTAGTGCCAAGTCTATCCGAACCCGCCCTGCTCATCCCACCGCTTTCTGCGCGCCAATCCTCCTCCCGCCAATGCCGTAAACTTGAACACAGGATATCCAGATGCAAATGCGCCCATGCTGGGTTGAGATTCGCTCGAGCTCCCTCGAACACAACTTCCGCTTTCTTCAAAGCCTGGCCGCTCCCGGCGTTGAACTTCTCGCTGTCGTCAAAGCCGACTCCTACGGCCACTCTCTCGCTCTCTGCGCTCCAGCCGTCGTCCGCGCAGGCGCCCGCTGGATCGGCGTCACCAGTGTTGAAGAAGGCGTTGCCGCGCGCTCTCTGTGCCCCGATGCGCGCGTCATGGTCATGGCCGGCGTCTTCCCCGGTCAAGGCGAAGCAGTCGTCCAGCACCGCCTCACCGCCGTCGTTTGGGAACCCGCCCAAATTGACAATCTTGAATCCGCGGCGCGCTCTGCCGGCCTGCGCGCCGGCGCCCTTCCTGTTCACCTCGAGATCGATACAGGCATGAGCCGTCAGGGTGCAGCGCTCGATGACCTCGCCCCGCTCCTCGCGCGCTTTGCTCCCGAGTCGCCCCTCAAACTCGAAGGCATCATGACCCACCTCTACGCCGCCGACGAAGGCGACGGCCTCGCCACCCAAACCCAGCTTGCCGAACTGCAGCAGGCGCTGGCGCGCGTCGAGGCCGCCGGCCTTTATCCGGACTGGCTCAGCGTCGGCAGCTCGCCAACATTAGTTGCCGCCGCGGACCACCCCATCGTCGACCTCGCCGCACGTCACGGCATGAAAGCCATGCTGCGTCCAGGTCTCGCCCTCTACGGCATCATCACCCGCTTCAATCCGCCCTTCGAATCCGGCGAACCGCCATCGCTAGCCTCTGCGCGCTCTCAACTCCAGCCCGTACTCACTTGGAAAACCTCCGTCATGAGCGTCCGCACCATACCCGCCGGCGCCGTCGTCGGCTACAACGGAACCTTCGTCGCCACCGAGTCCATGCGCCTTGCACTGGTTCCGACAGGCTACGCCGACGGCCTCGACCGCAGCCTCGGCAATCGCTTCAGCCTCCTTGTTCGCGGCGAGCGCGCCCCCATCGCTGGCCGCATCAGCATGGACCACACCATGCTCGACGTCACCGAGATTCCAGGCGTCGAAGCCGGCGACGAAGTCGTCATCATAGGCACGCAAGGCTCTCAGACCATCTCCGCCTACGACCACGCGGACGCCACGGACACCATCCCCTGGGAAGTCTTCACCCGCATCGCCGCCCGCGTCCCCCGCATCGCCATCTAGCGCTCATGCCTTTCGAACCAAGGCGAAGTGAGAACCGGGAATCCCAACCCACCGCGAAAGAAAACAAAAAACAGGCGCGGAAGCAATCCCTCCCGCGCCTGAATCCGTTAATTCGGAATAAGTTCGTTTTTACTGTGTAACCGGCTGAGGTGGCAGCGCCTTGGGCGCCTTCAAGTGGCGTGCATTCGGGGCTGCCGGGGCATTCGGCGCAACCGGTTCGCTGGCAACCGTCGGAGCCGCCGGGAATGCCGAGCCTTTCTTGATGTGAATATCCCCGTTGCTCGACATCAAAACAATCCTCGAGTTGCCGGAACCGATCCGCCCCGTCACCGACTTGTCTTGGTCCCCGCTCACCGGCAAGCCAAACTCCGTAACAATATCTCCGTTGTGTGTGTGTCCATCCACTGTCCCCGATGCGTTGGGCGGCAGCGTCAGTTCCACATCGCCTTTGTCGTTCTTCGCCTCCACGTTATAGGCGCCTGCCGGCTCCACAGAGATGGTGCCATCGCGATCTTCCACGTAGCTGTCGCCGTAAACCTGGCTCAGGTCAACGTCCTTCGAGCGCGTCACCACATGCACCAGACCCTTCGATTCGTTCACATGCAAACTGTCCGAGTCAAACGTCAGGTCGCCCGGAAGCTCGGCCACCTGCAGATCGGTTCTCGAGGTGTGAATGTTCACGGGACCGCTGACATTTTCCAGATGCACCTCTCCATAGAGGTCGCCCCTCGTCGTAACCCGTCCCTTGATCTCTGAGACCGTAAAATCGTTGCTGTCCCCGTCCACCGTCAAATCGCCGTCGACCTGGTGCGCAGAGAAATCGTGCTTGTCATTCGTCAAGTGCACCTGCACAGCGCCTGTTATGGCGTTCAAATGCGTATCCCCGTGGCCCGCACTCACACTGAGGCCCGCGCCCAGACCAGCTACGGCCACATCCCCTTTGCCCGCATTCACAGTTACTCTTGCATTCTTCGGCACGGTGACCGTCACGTTCACCCGCCCATTGTCGTGATTCTCTGACTGGATCAGCACGGCATTGCCGCTTACCTTCAGCTGCGTCGCTTCAGCGTCGAAAATCTTCTTGGCATCCGTATCAGAGTTGGCGTAGGCCACTTCGTGCGACTGAACCTCAACATTCGGCCCGTCGCCCGCGGTTACGCTCACATCTCCACGCGGAATCTCGATATCGATCACGGAGTTGGCAGGAATTTGCGCATTCTGCGTCTGCTGGTCACTGTCGTGCTGGGGCATCCCAAAATTCAGAAAGTCCCCGTTTTCGTGGTCCCAGTTGTTGAACCATGGGCCCATGTGGTTCCATCCAGCGGCCCCGAACCCCAAAAAGGCCAACAGGATAATGAGTCCCACAAAGCTGCCGCTGCGCCGCACCGGGGTTTCCCGGCGCAAATCAACAGCCCATTCTGCCAGCAGGCCAAGCCCTGCCAGAATCAGTAACAATGGCCACCAGCGCCCATACCACGACCAGAACTGGCCCGCTGCGATATGTCCGCTGACGATCAGCAGGGCCACCACGCCAACGGTGATCAGGATGACCGGGCCAACGATCGATGGAACCCGCGGGGAATAAGCGCCGCCGTAGCCTGCCTTGTAGGCATAACGCTGCGCCTTCCAGGCATCGCGTTGGGCGCGCCAGGCAGCTTTTTGCTGCTCGCGGTAAGCCTTCCACTGGGTCTTTGGATCGTAGGGTGGATACGGCGGCGGTGCTCCGCCACCCGGAGGCACATTCGGAGGTACGCTGCTCATGATTGCCCTCCTTCGGGATCTTTTCCGAGGTCGTGCGGCACAGCTGGAACGATGGCCGCCCCCTGCCCTGGGTACGATGGAATGCCCGTTCCTGAGCCCGGATTCATCGGACTCGCGTTCGGTGTTCCGCCATTGGGCCACAGCCCGTATCCCTCTTCGCTAGCCAGAGCTGCCCGTTCGGCCAGCAGAAGCAGACCCATCAGGATGAACAGAAGCGGCCAGAACCAACGCCAGAAACTATCGACAACGCCTGTGGAGTGCAGCAGCGCAACTAGGCCGATCAGCAAAAGCAGTGCGGGGCCGCGCAGGCGGCGAATCAGTATGTAACGGTTCATTTTGACCCTCCTTGCGATTCGCCCAGACGGCGAACAATCAACCACACGCCCAGCCCGATCAAAAGCACCGGCCAGGTGAACTCAACCAGTCGGCCTGAGAAGATATCCAACTGTCCCAAAAGAAAAAGCAGCCCAAGTCCAATCAAGACAATTGCGCCAATCGGCTCCTTGCGACGCCATCCAACCGGTGGCGGCGGAACAGGCGGAACCGGCGGTACAGGCGGCGCATACGGGCCCTGATAGGGCGCCTGGTACGGTGGCTGCTGATACTGCGCCTGCTCGTACGGCCCTTGCTGGTACGGGCCCTGATAGGGAGTCTGAAAACCCCCGCCTGCCACGCCTGGCCCAGGTGCTCCCTGGCCCACTCCCTGGCCCACTCCCTGGCTCGGATCCGCCGGGCCCTGCCCACTCGGACCTTGTCCCATCGGTCCCGGTCCCGGCCCCCAGCCGCCTGGCTGCCCTGGGTACTGCCCCCGCGCTCCCGGATTGAACCAGTTCCCCACTTCATTCAGTCCCAGCGGATCGGGCAGCGGCATCCCATCCCGACGCGCCTTCGCCGTGTGGTAAGCCTCAAATGATTGGTAAACAATCCACGCCGCGATAAAGATTCCGAAGATTCCGTAAAGATGAGCCGCGCTTACAAGAATCGCGAAGATCACTACGTGCACCAGGCCCTTGATGAACTGGCCGTTGTACATCGCGCCCACGCCCGGAATCAGGCCCAGGACCGCCGCCACCGAAGGGTTCGGACTCCCCGCATTCGGGTTGGCAAATGGCTGTTGATAGCTGTGCCATGCCGTCCAGCACGGTTCGCAGAGAATCTGTCCGCCGGCCGCGTTGCGTACGCACCCTGCGCAGAGTGCTTTCCCGCAGCTCTGGCAATAGGCCGTCGCGTTGACACCTGTGTGATTTACGCAGTCCATACTGTGCTCCCTTCCCCTGCCTCTGTTCCCGTCGTGCCACTGTGGAGCCGCCGGAATGCGCGGGATGTCCCGTCAAACGTCAGAGAAGTTTCAAGATAAACGCTGGAGTCATCCTGCCCCGGTCCAGTCACCGGTTTGCCCGACTGTTGGAGGAGAGGTTCCATCCGGGACCCTCCATCCTTGTGCCCGGGAGTCTGGCCCGGAGCCTGTTTTGATTCCCCGGGTGTCACATCGTTCTGCTTCTGCTGGCCGTTGTTCGTGCCTTCGCTCTCTGTGTCCCGGCGCAGTTCCCGCATCCTCGACTCAACCTCGTACACAAAACGAAGATGGTCGTAATACCGCACGATTGGAACCGAAGCCGTCATAATGCGCCGCTCCATGAAAGAACGGATCGCCGTGGGACGAAGGTTGGCCAGCCGCAAATTGCTCAGCCGCACCCCGGTTATGTTCAGCGTCAGGGCAATCGAAAAGAACGCCATCGCCGCCGTCATCAGCAGGCGAGGCTCTGCAAAACGCCGAACCTGCCCTGTGAACCCGGGTCGTTGCCATGCCGGAGCCATCGGCAGCACGTTCGTGCCCCCGGAGATAAGTCCATAGCCCGCTACCTGTCCCGGTCCGGTCTGCGCAAGGATCTTATCCAGTAGTCCCGTGGGCACCTCGGGTTCCGGGCTCAGAAACTCCAGCCACTCGCGTCCCTTGCGCGCCTCTTCGAACAGCGTCGTGCAAGCCTGGCAACTCGCCATGTGTTTGGCAAATGTAGCCTCGTCCTCGGGCCTCAACTGCCCGTCCAGCGCGTCCGCCAAAAGTGTCTCCCAATGCCCGCAGGCTGGAGAGCTCGGAATGTGTGCGCGGTCTGCCATGGTTACATCACCTCCCGTTTATTACGTTCCAGCAGTCGCGCAAGTTCCGCGCGGCCTCTGCTGATGCGGGACTTCACGGTCCCTTCGGGTATGCCCAGCACCTGGGCGATTTCCTTGTAGTCCAAATCTTGCAAGTCCCTTAAAATCACAGCCTCGCGCAGCTCCACAGACACCCGCGCCAGCGCGTTCTGCACCATCGTCGAAAGCTCTTTTTGAGCCGCTTGCTCATGCTGTGAAGGTCCCTTTGACGTCAGCCGGTCAATCGGCTTCAAGTCCTCCGCCGATTCCCAGCCGTCGTCCAGAGATCCGGTTGCCCGCTGGTTCTTCGTGCGCCGGAAGTTGTCCACCAGCAGATTGCGGGTCATTGTCGTAATCCACACCTGCAGGCTCCCGCGCGCCATGTCAAAACTCGCAAGATTCGAGTAGATCTTTAGAAATACATCCTGCGTCATGTCCTCCGCATCCGCCACGTTGCCCGTGAACCGGTAGCAGAGTCCATAAACACGCTTGTGGTGCGTGCGCACCATCTCCGCCCACGCTCCGGAGTCTCCATCCATGCAGCGGCGCACAATTTGGGACCAGTCAACGTCCAGCGGTCTCACCTCCGTGCGCGGCTGATAAGTGGCGGGGGACTGTCCAGGGGCCCCCGTGGGCAGGTCTTTGTCCATGCGGTGGCTGGGAATGCTTCCCTGCGCGTCACCGGCAGAAGGCGTCCGTCGGACTGCAATCTCCGGCGCCTCCATACTACGCCGGGACGGTCGCGCTGGAGCGCCAAACGACCGGCGATTTTCACCGGTCCCGCTGCCCAGCGTCCCTAGCCCCATCCCGCTCCAGCTTAATGTGCCCACGCATTGCATATGGGGCTAATACGCAGGATTTGCACAGTTGGTTCCGTACAGAATAAAGAGGCCTGTTTCGTTGCTGACCAGCCGCATCAATTCAGCAGCCAGCATTGTTTTCCGGCTCTGTCCTTGGACAAACTCAGGATGCCCGTCAATCCTCGCGCGGTCACATAGCACGGGCGTGAGACTGGAAGTTTTTCCACCCAATCCGCGTGCTGTTTGCAGATAATTTCCAACTTTTGGCGCACAATCGTTTCATAGCCGCACCTCGCGCCCTGGGGCGAAAGGTGGAGCTGAAGGCTTAGAGCTGACAGCTGGAGGCTAGAAGCTAGAAGCCGTTCGTCTAACTCCTTTGCTGAGTGGACTCTACCAATAACCTCAATCCTAAGAGGACTTTAGAAAATCGTCCACCACGTATCCCATTGCAACAGCCGAACTTCCTCAAAAAGTCCGGACCAATTTTTTTTTGCGGGGCTGCAACAAAGCACACTCTCGGGCTACCAAAGCACGCTCTCCGTGACCTCAGTGCTGCTCCGGCGCCAGGTCCACCTTGCCGCGGAACTTACCGTAAACGAACACCACATACCCAACCGCCAGCGCCATCCCGAAGATCCACCATGCCAGCCCAACCGCCAGCGTATGCGGCCCGGAGAGCGCACGGCTCAGCGTAATGTCGTTCTCGGCCCCCGTAGTCGCCGGCAGCAGCGTCGGATAAAGTCCCCAGCACGCCCCGGCCAGCATGAAGAAAAGGTACAGGCACGAACACAGGAACGCTTTCACCGGTTGCTCCTTCCGATTCAGGAACCATACACCGCCCAGCGACGCAATCACTCCCGCCGGCACGACAAAAGTAAATGGATAGTTGAAATAGTTGTTCAGGCTCTGCGGACGGACCGCAACCGTAGCCACAAGGCTGACCACAGTGAGCACCGCGAGAATGATCCACAGCGGCGTCACGATGCCTCTCGCGCGCCGGCCCAATTCGTTCGATGTCTTGATCGTCAGCCACAGTGCCCCGTGCATGGTCAGCGCCACCAGCGCCACGAGGCCCCCGATCACCGTGTACCAATCCAGAATCCCCGGATGCACCCCTGGCTGCCAATTCGTCCACAGTGGCAGAAAGAAATACCCGTCCGCCTGCAGCGGAACGCCACGCAGCACATTCGCCAGCGCCGCACCGAAGAAAATGGTAAGCAGCCCGCTCGACAATCCGAAGACTCCATCCAGCAGCGCACGCCAAACGCCCACTTCAATGTGGTTGCGCAGCTCAAGGCTGATGCCGCGCAGAATCAGCAGCCACAGTACGATCATTAAGGGAAGATAGAACCCGCTGAACGCCGACGCATAGAGCAGGGGAAACGCGAAGTAAAGTGTCCCCCCTCCGGCCAGCAGCCAAACCTCATTGCCGTCCCAAACCGGCCCGATGCTTGCCAGCGTGGCCTTCCGCTCCTCCTCGTCGCGCACCAGAAACAAGTGCAACACACCCACGCCCAGGTCAAACCCGTCCAGCACCACGTAGCCCACAATCATCACCGCAACCAGCCAGAACCAGATAAATCCCATCATCCCCGGGCTCCTTCTTCAGCATCTTCGTTTCAAATCGATGGCGCTTTAATTAATCCGCCGAGATCAGCTCGACAGCAGCTTTTGCCTCCGGTCCATGATCGATCTCGCGATAGATCAGCACCGTGAACAGCAGCCCCAGCAGCGCGTAGAGTCCCATAAAGCCGAGCAGAGTAAACAGCCCGTTGCTTGCCGAAACCGTATTCGAGTAGCCCTCGCTGGTTCGCATCAGTCCATAGATCAACCACGGCTGCCGTCCAAGCTCGGCCGTCATCCAACCCGCCGTGTTGGCAATGTAGGGCAGAGGAAAGCTCAGCAATAGCGCCCACAAGGCCCATCGCGATTTGTAGAGCAGCCCGCGCCACAGCAGGAATGCCGACACCACCATCAGCAGCACGAACCACGTCCCCAGCCCAGCCATGATGTGGTACGCGTAGAACAGCAGCGGCAGCGCCGTCGGCCGCTGATCCTGCGGAAACTGGTCCAACCCCTTCACTTCAGCTTTGGTTGTGCCGTAGATCAAAAAGCTAAGCAGATCGTTCACCACAATGGGATTGTCGATCTCGCCCGTCTCTTCGTTCGGCTGCCCAATCAACACCATCCCCGCGCCCGTCTCGGTCTTGAACAGCCCCTCCATCCCCGCCATTGCCGCCGGCTGGTTGCGCGCCACATATTTCCCGTGCAGGTCGCCGGTAGGAAAGATAATCGCAATTGAAGCAATCACCCCGGCAATCACGCCTACCTTCAGAAAGATCCGCCCATACTCCTCGCGCCGCCTCTCCAGCAGGTAGAACGCACCCACCGCGCTCATCACAAACGAGCCAGTCACTACGGCGCCCGTCATGTTGTGCGCATATTGCAGCAGCGCCCACGGATTCAGCAGCAGTTGCCAGAAACTGAGCACCTCGAACTGCCCGTTGGGCAAGCGATCAAAGGCCACCGGATGCTGCATCCACGCATCCGTCACGATAATGAAGAACCCGGAGATCCACGACCCCACAAAAACCATCACCGCAGAAAACCAGTGCATCACCTTCGAGATTCGCTTTTCGCCATAAAGAAACAACCCCAGAAATGCCGACTCCAGAAAGAAGCTGAAAACCCCCTCCATGGCCAGCGGCTGCCCGATCACGCCGCCCGAGAGCCGCGAAAACCGCGCCCAGTTGGTGCCGAATTCAAACTCCATCGGAATCCCCGTCACCACGCCGAAGACGAAGTTGATCGCGAAGATGCGGCCCCAGAAGCGCGCCGCGCGATCCCATCGCTCCGAGCCTGTTTTCAACGCGACCGATTTGAGCACAACAATCAGCAGCCCAAGGCCCATCGTGAGTTGGGGAAACAAATAGTGGAATGTGATGGTGAAGGCGAAATGCAGCCGGTGGATCAGTTCACTGCTCATGCAGTGCCTCCTCTTGCAGGACGGAACCGAAAGGCCAGGGAAGAGCCGATCGGTGATTAATCTTGGGGAAGGTTCTGGACCAAACTCGGAGCAGACCATCCCCCCTTGAGCCTTAAACAAGCTACAGACCCAATCTCAGCTTTTCATGTGACTTAAATCACATGCAACGGTAGGTCTCCGCCACGATTCTAACTCTGCGGGGTCGCTTTCCTTGGAAGGCCGCAACTTTCCCTTTCCGCCGCACTGCAATAACCCCGCAAATCGCTCTTTAAAGATGGGATAATGCCTGAATGCGCATTGCAATCATTGGCGGTGGAATAGCGGGTTTGGCAGCCGCCTATGAGCTGGAGAAGGCGCGCGCCGCAGGCTCGCCCATCGAGTACACGCTCTTCGAAGCCCGCGAACGACTGGGCGGCTCATTGGCCTCTGAGATTGTGAATGGCTCTGTTCTGGAGCGGGGCCCCGACTCATTCCTGACGGAAAAACCGGCCGCCGCCGAACTCTGCCGTGAGCTGGGCCTGGGTGCTGAACTGCTTCCGTCAAACGACGTTGCCCGCAAGACCTACATCCTGGTGCGCAATCGCCTGGTCGCTTTGCCCGACGGGCTCATGTTTCTGGTCCCCACCAAGCTGATTCCAACCGCCCTCACGCGCCTCTTCAGCTTCACCACCAAGGTGCGCATGGCGCTTGAGCTGCTTCACCCGCCGCGCCCCAGCGGTCTGCCAGACGAAGCTGTCGCCGCGCTCGTCGAACGGCACTTTGGCGTCGAGGCAGTGGAGCGGCTTGCCGATCCGCTGTTGTCCGGAATCTACGGCGGCGATTCCGCCGCGTTGAGCGCACGCACCGTGTTACCCCGCCTGGTTGAAATGGAAACGCAATACGGCTCACTCACCCGCGGCATGTTGGCAGCGCACCGCCAGATGCGCGCCCGGACAAAAGTCGCCGCAAAAAACAACGGCCACGCCAAACCAGCCGCGCCCCGGCCCATCTTCACGGCGCTGCGTGGCGGCATGCAGCAGTTGGTCGACGCTCTTGTCGCGCGGCTCGATCCAGCTTCCCTGCGCCTATCCACTCCGGTTTCCTCAATTGAAAAGACAACGCACGGCTGGAGCATCGAATCTTCCGGCGCAAAAGAGCCATTCGATGCGGTGATTTTCGCTTCTCCC
>Ga0181535_10007003_pt1 | contig 11468 bp, 9 predicted proteins | sample PEATcosm2014_Bin_44_FD_119774 | JGI IMG/M metagenome (GOLD analysis project Ga0181535, IMG submission 119774) | Peatland microbial communities from MTU Mesocosm Facility, Houghton, MI, USA - PEATcosm2014_Bin17_30_metaG | ecosystem: Environmental > Terrestrial > Soil > Wetlands > Peat | place...
CCTGACGCTGACCCTGGCGGCCGGGTTCGTGGGGCTGTTCCTGGCGAACTGGGCGGTCTCCGGCCTGCTGTGGCTGATTTCCGAGGGGGACGACCGTAGCTGGCTCAGCGCCGGCCTCGATTTCAGGCTGTTCGCCTATACGCTAGCCGTCTCCGCGCTGGCCGGCCTGGTGTTCGGCTGCGCGCCATTGCTCCAAACCTGGAAACTCGACCTGGTGACGGCGCTCAAAGAGCAGGCTGGGACCACCGCTTCGTCCTCGCGCCAGCGGTTGCGGAAGGTGCTGGTGGCGGCCCAGGTAGCCCTGGCGTTGGTGCTGCTGGCGGGCGCCGCCCTGTTCGCCCAAACTCTGGCCAACCTGAAGCACACCAACCCCGGCTTCGAGGCCGCCAACGTGCTGAGGTTTGCGATCGAGCCGCGGCTCAACGGCTACGACAAGGAGCGCGCGATGGCGCTCTTGCGTACCGTGCGGGAACGGCTGGCGGCCCTGCCCGGGGTCGAGACGGTGGCCTATGCCGGCTTGGGACCGTTCGCGGACGGAAATATGGGCACCGGGGTTTACGTGGAAGGCCGCCTGACATCCTTTAACGACGAAGCCAGCACCGACAGTCTGAGCGGCGCCTTTTTCCACGCGCTGCGGATCCCTATCGTCTCCGGCCGCGAGTTCGACGAGCGCGACAACGCGGCGGGGCCGAAGGTCGCCATCATCAACCAGGCGTTTGCGAAGAAGTACTTTCCGGGGCGGAACCTGCTGGGTCTGCACGTTGGCGGCTCGAGATCGCACGTCGATTACGAAGTAGTCGGCATGGCCCACGACATGGCGCACGGCTCGCTCCGCGAGGCCGCGAAACCGTTTCTCTATTTTCCGTTCGAGCGGCACCCGCTGGACCGGACCGTGTTCTACGTCCGGGGTTACGGGCCGCAGTTGGGTCCGGCGGTGCGCGCCGCACTGCGCCAGATCGACGCCAACCTGCCGGTCATGGGCATGGCGGCCATGCAGTCGCGCGTGGACGAATCGGTGTCCATCGAGCGCTCGATCGCCACGCTGGCGGCCGGGTTCGGCCTGCTGGCCACGCTGCTGGCCGCGGTGGGACTCTACGGCGTGGTGGCGTATTCGGTGGCGCGCCGCACGGTCGAGATCGGCGTGCGGATGGCGCTTGGCGCCGAGCGGACCGACATCTACCGGATCGTGCTGAAGGAGGTCGGCATTCTGCTGCTGGCGGGGACAGCGGCGGGCCTGCCCGCGGCGCTGGCGCTGGGAAAGCTGGTGGAGTCGCAGCTCTACGGGGTGAAGCCTCACGACCCGCTGCTGATCGCCGCCACAGTGGCGGCTCTGGCGGCGGTAGCGCTCGCCGCGGCCTTCATCCCGGCGCGCCGCGCTGCCTCGATCGATCCCGTGCGCGCGCTGCGCGGCGAGTGAAGCGGCGCTGTCGTTCCGCTACCTGCCGGCCGGAGCGCTCGAGCTCGTCAGCCCCACCTGCTTCTCCGTCCCCGGAACCGGCACCAAGAACAGCAGCCGCTTCCGCCTGGTCCGCTCCGCCACCTCTTCCTTGGTCACCGTCTGCGGCTTCAGTTTTTGCACCGCCTGCCAGGTCGTGTCCTTCCCCGGCGCCGCCCCCGAATCCTCGTACCCCGCCCGGATCTGCAGGTACGCTTCCTGCCGCAGCTTAATCAGGTACGTCCGCAGCGCCGGCTGCATCCGCGGCGTGTACATCCGGTCCGCTATCTCGTTCTCCACCGCTTCGAACGGCTGCAATCCCGCCGCGTCCCGCTGCGCCAGCTTCAGAATCAGATACCCGTTCGCCTGCCGGATCGGGTCCGTCACATACCCCTTGCTCTCCTTGAAAACCAGCTCCTCAATCTCCTTCTTCAGCATCCCGTGCTTGAAGGCCGGCAGGTTGCCACCCCCCTCCGCCGTCTCCGCGTCCGAGTTGTCCCGCGCCAGCGTGTTGAAGTTCTCCCCCTTGCGCGCCCGCGTCACCAGGTCCTTGGCCTTCTTCTCCGCCGCCGCCACCCCTTTCTCGTCCTTGCCCGCCGTCGAGATCAGAATCTCCTGCAACCACACCTGCTCCTCGCGCACAAATTCGTTCTTGTGCTCTTCGTAGTACTTCTGCTCCTCCGCCTTGGAGATCGTGATCCGCCCCCCCACCTCGTGCCGCACCACTTCCTGCGTCAGCAGCCCGTCCTTCATCTGCTGCTTGTAATCCTCGAAGGCCATGCCGCTCTGCTCCCGCACCCACTCCTGGAACTTGTCCGGATCCGTGATCCCGCTCTTCAATTGGAGCTGGGCCATTTGCTTGCTCAGATCCTGATCCACCTTGATGTCCAGTTCCTTGGCCTTTTGCACCAGCAGCAACTGATCGATGCGATCCCGCAACAGATCCGTTTCCCCCTGCTTCAAGGCCTCCCGGGCGCGATCGGGCGTCATCTGCTGGTGCGCGATCTCGCCTGCCAACAGGCGGCGATATTTCTCGATCTCGCTGCGCGTGACGATCTCGTTATTGACCTTGGCGACGATTTCCTCGACCACCAGGGGGCTGGGCGGGGTGTCGCCGGCAAAGCACGCGCCCGCTACGCCAAGCGCGCAAAAGGATACCGCTAACCGCATAAGCATACAGTTCTATCCGTTCATTCTAGCAGGCTGAAGTTCCCGGCATCCTCGCAGGCGGGCCTACCGGCGCGCGGTTCGGTGCCAGGGGCCCAGGACAGGCGGAAACGCCTGCCCACGAGGCGCCACAACTTTTCCTGCCCGCGCGTGTTTGGGAATAGTAAGTCCGGCCTGCGCCGGATCAAGGAGCCAAGAATGACACGCGGAAACACAAGAATGTCCCGGCTGGCGGCGGGGATGACCGCCACCGCCCTGCTCTCGTTGCTGGTGGCCTGCGGTCCCGGTGCGAGCTCGGATTCCGGCGCCGCCCCTACTCCGACCCCGATTCCCGCCGTCAAGACCGGCAGCGTAAACCTCTTGATCAGCGACGCGTCCACCGAGGACTGGGCAACCGTGGGAGTCAAAGTGCTGAGCATCTCGCTGCTTCCTCAAGGCGGAGGCGCGCCGGTTTTGGCGTACACCGCGCCGAGTCCGGCGCCGGTCATCAACCTGGTTCAGCTCGATCAACTCGCTGAGATTCTGGGCAACGTCACCGTTCCCGCTGGCGCCTACACGGGCGCCACGCTCACCATCGGCGCCAATCCGGGAGACGTCCTGTTGACGGCGGCGGCCGATCCGGAGGCCGGCTTCGCGGGCACGGCCGGGGCAACCGTCCCCTCGAGCCAGATTCACATCCAGGGCGCGACCGGCAGCGCCGGCAGCCTGACGACCAGCGTGAGCGTCAACTTCACCAGCCCGCTCGTCGTTACCGCGAACCAGAGCAACGCGCTGGACCTGGAGTTCGACTTGTCCCACCCGGCGTTCATCGTCGACCGCGTTCCCGCGGGGGGAGACGCGACCTTCTGGGCCGTGAACTTCAAGGGGCCGGTGCGCCATCATCCCATCGGCGATCTTAGGGCGTTCCTGTTGAGGGACCCGTACGGGACGGTCACGGCGGTGGCTTCCGCTTCGATCACCATGACCAAGGACTATCCGGTCTACCCGCCCACCACGCCGGAGACGGCCATCGCCTCCACCGAAAGCCTGCAAATTCTAGCAGACTCCGCGAACGGAACCATCTTCTACGATGTGGACGCCAAGACGAAGACCGTTATCAACGATTTTTCCGCTGAGTCCACGCTCGACGGCAAGTACGTGCGCGTCGCCGCGCGGTACCAGTCGGACGGTTCGCTGGTGGCGGTGCGCATCTGGGCCAGCGCCACTTTCAATAGCGTGTGGCTGAGTCCGGAAGGGCATGTGTTGCACGTGCACCCGGCTGCCAGCCTCTTCGACGTGCAGAACGAAGCGGGAGCCAGCGTGCCGATCGAGGTGGACGCCAACACGGAGTTCTTCTTCCGGACGCCCGCCAATGCCGTGGCGGATGCGACGCCCATTGGGACCGGGCCGGGCTTCCTCACGAGCGGCGATTTGGTGCGCGGATTCAAGGTCCACGTAAGCCCCGTGGATCCGCTGGCGAGCCCGCTGGTGGCCCAGACCGTGGACATCGAGACCGCCCGATACGACGGGACCGTCTCGGCTGCGGCCACGGCCGGGTTCACCTATACGCGCAACTTCGCCACCGCCGGCGACGACTACACGCAGACCCTGGACTTCATCTCCAGCGCCACGCCGAATGGGACCGATGCCAACGGGAATCCGATCACCGGCTTCAAGTGGTGGTACTTCACCTTCCCGACGCTGGCTGAGACGGGCGCCAACGCGATCCCCGATTTCGTCACAGCCACCGGCGGCGCGGTGAACTTCGGCGGCTCGGTAGGGGCCATGACGGCCTGGGGAGAGAGCTTCACCATCTGGGCCGATCCCGCGAATCCCAGCGGCTGGTCCGCGCCGTGGACGGTTCTCGAGCCGACGCCCGTGCCCTTGGGCACTGTCGCCACGGCTTGGGCATCCGGCGGCAGCGGCGGCTTCTTCGGCATCGCCGTGCCCAACGGCGCTGACACGGTTTCGGTGTCCGTCAATACCGCGTCCGGGTCCGCCCCGCTGGTCTACCAGATCGACGTGACGGGCGGCATCTTGACGGTCAGCGCGGTGGATATCACGACTACCGCCGGCTTGAACGAGATGATCGCCGGCCTGTCTGTGGGCGCGCCGGTCAAGGTGTTTGGCATACCGCAGCCGGACGGGACCATCAAGTCGTACGTCGTGTTCTACTACACGGGCACTCTGCCGTCGCACGCCATCAAGGGCCTCCAGAGCGGCGTCCGCGTCACCACCTCATCATGGGAAGCGGATCGAGTGGATGGCGTTTCGCCCAGTTCCAGGTGAGTTGAGCCAGGCGCAGGTGGAAGCCGGCATTGGGGAGGGCGGGGCATGTCTCCGGGAGCGGCATCAGGAGAATGTCCCGCCAATCCGCGCGCCGGAAGGCCTCGGCGAGCGGGCCGGACGCGCGGCAGGGCGTGATCTTGTGGTGCCAGGCGATCATGGCCTCGATTTCGGCGGCCCAGTCGCTCCGGCCGATCCCAGCCAGATACTGCCGCGCCAGCCTGCACGAGGGCCGGAGGTAGTCGTAGGTCCCCTCGGTCCAGATCGCCAGATCGTGAAACGCCGCGGCGACGGCGATCTTCTCGATTGTTGCCGCATCCGGCTCCGCCAGGATGCGGCAACAGCGCAAGAAGACGCGGGAAGCGTGATTTCGGTACCTCTCGAAGTCCGCGCCCAGCTCGGGGCGGTATCCGGAGAGGATGGCGTCCACGGTAGCGAGGCCAGCAGTCATCGATCGACAACCATAGCGAACCTTCAGTATCGCGGATCGCACTATAATGATTCCGGTGCTGGAGGAACGCGGCTCTCGTATGTGGCCCCTGACAGTCCTGCTGGGCCTTTTCGGAGGCTGGGGCACTCTGCCCGCCCATGCTCCTTCCTCGGCGCGTGAGGGCGCCAACGCAGTATTCAGCGTCCACGTGATCCTGGAGGACGGCAGCCCTCCTCCCGGAGCCCCGAGGGCCAGGTGCTCCCGCGGCCATGCCCGCGTCGACAGGGACGGGGGCTACAGCGCCAGCCTCGCTGTCGGCTCCTCTGTGACTTTCTCGCTACGTGGTTTCGGCGACAGGAAGGTCTGGGCGTGCAGCCCCGGATCGGCCAAATGGCCGCTCCACATCGTCCTGAGTCGCCGCGGCATCGAAGGGGACCTGTGGGACCGCACCCTGAAGAGCGTCCCGGTAGTCGCCGGTCAAGCCTTCGGCGAGGGCGAGGCCGCCATGGGTCGCAAGAAGTGGACAGAAGCCGAGGGCCTCCTCCGTAAGGCAGTCAAGCTCTACCCGAACCACGCTCTGGCGTGGGACGAACTGGGGCAGGCGCTCGAGAAGCAGGGGCAGGCGGAGGGGGTTCGTCAGGCTTATGAAGCGGCGATTGCTGCGGCCGCGACCCTCGCCAGGGCATGGCACGAGTCGGGGCAAGCGCTCGAGAAGCAGGGCAAGACGCAAGAGGCGAACGCCGCTTATGAAGCGGCTAGCACGGCGAACGCGATCCTGGCCAGGCCCCTGGTTCACCTCGCTGGCTTGGCGATCGAGCGGCGCCAGTGGAGCGAGGCGGCCGCTCTCACAGATCGGGCGATCAGCCTGGAGATGGGGGTCATTCCCCGCGCGATGTTCTACAATGCTGTCGCCAAATTCAACTTAGGCCTCATGGATGAGGCGGCGGAAAGCGCCGTCAATACGATCGTGGAGGACAAGCGGCGCGCCTTTCCGTTTGCGGAGTACGTACTAAGAGCCGCACTGCTGAAGAAGGGCGAAACCCCCGCCGCCGTGCAGCAGCGCATTCGCGAACTCAAGAAACAAGCGAGACAGCCACCGCCCAACGGAAAGACCGATCCCTGACGGTCGCGGCTTGGCCGGCAGGCGGCTCGCTAGCGCAGGCGTCGAGATGAGTCTCGGGGCGGCACGCAAGAGTGCGTGCGCCACGAAAAGGACTCATTTGCCGGCGTCCAACCCCACTCCGCGCAGGTTGAAGCTTTTGACGGTGCTGGCCAGGCGCGCGGCGTCGGGGCGCTCGGCCGGCGGCATCCGCAGCCAAGCCGCGGCCGCCTCGATCACGGCGCCGGTCCAGCAGCGGGCCACCACGCCGCGGTCGGCGGCGTCGATCCAAGGCGCCGCCCTTTCGAGCGCCGCCGCGACCGACCGCACGTGGCTTTCGATCACCTCCCGGCGCACCTCCTCGGGACGGCCACCGAGCGACGCCGCCTCCATCAACATGCGGGTCTCCGGCGGGTTTTCGGCCAGCCAGCGCACGAAGCCCTCGACGGCCGCGGCCATCTGCGCCGCGGTCCCGGTCTCGCGCGCAATCGCCGTGTTGAGCGCCGCGGCCAGGCGCGCGCCGATTTCGAAGAGGGCCTCGGCGTAGACGTCCTCCTTGTTGCGGAAGTAGAGGTAGAACGCGCCCGTGGAGCTACCGGCTTCGGCCACGATCATGGGCACGGTCGCGGCATGATAGCCGAGCCGGCCGAACACCGCGATGGCCGTGTCGAGGAAGCGGCGGCGGCGCGCGCGCTTGCGCTCGGCCATCTTCTCGCTGGTCCTATAGGCCACGGAGCGCCTCCTCGAGGCCGGCGCGAAAGGCGGGGTAGCGCGGCACAAATCCGAGTTCGTCGCGTATGCGCGCGCTCGAAAGCACCTTGGGCGTGGTCAGCAGCCGGAGCACGTGCGGCGTGACGGCCCGATCCGCCCAGGAGGCGAGGGCCGCGTAGCAGCGCGCCACCGGCAGGGGCAGGTAGATCGCGCGCCGGACGCACAGCAGCTCCGCCATCGAATCCAGGAACTGGCGCCAGGTCGCCGGTTCGCAGTCGCCCACGTTGTAGACGCCCGAGCCGCGCGCCACGGCCAGCAGGAGAGCTTCGGCCGCGTCCTCCACGTGCAGAAAACTGATCTTCACTTCGCCATCTCCAGGCCAGGGACAGAAGCCGCGGCGCAGCCGGCCGCCGAGCTCGCTGAGGATCCGGCTGTCCGGGCCGTAGACTTCGCCCAGGCGGCAGATGGCCAGTTCGGGCAACTCCGCCGCCTGGAACATTCTCTCAATTTCGAGCTTCGCTCTCCCAAAGGGGATGACCGGACGGCACGGCCAGCTCTCGCCGGCCTCGCCGGCAATGTCGCCGTAGACTTCCGCTGCGCTCGCGAAAACCCATCGGCGCACGCTCCGGCTCCCCCAGGTGAGCAGATTGCGGGCCATCGCCAGGTCGGTCTGGGCCAGCTCGCGCGCGCCGCAGCCGGCGTAGGCGCCGGCCAGGTGGATCACGGCGTCGGGCGCGGGCCAACCTTCGATGGGCTGGCGAAGATCGGCGATTCGATCGGCCTCGGGGCATGGCCGCCGGGCGACGCCCGTCACGTCCCAGCCGCGCGCCCGCGCTCTTCTTACCACCACACGGCCGATGAAGCCGCCGACTCCGGTCACCAGGATGTGCACGGCGTCACCTCGCCCTGCTCAGGTGGACCAACGTGACGGTGACCTGGTCCTCGTAAGAGCCCATTTCCTTGAGGGCGGTCAGCGCGCGGAGCGAGCCCTCGCGCTGGAACAGCGCCACGTAATGCGGGAAAGGGCTGGGCCGGTCGAGGCCGGCGAAGGTCTTGCCGGTGTACAGCAGGACGAAATCGAACGACTGCCAGGGGAGCGCGGCCTCGATGAACTGGAAGTCGGTGAAGGTGTCGCCGCGAGCGATCACTTCGTCGATCGCGGGCTTCACGTGCTGATCGAAGGCGGCCCGCCACTGATAGGCGGTACCGGGCTTGCAGCGGATCTGCACCAGGACCGCGGGCTGGGTGAGGGCGGGCGGCGCGGGGCGGTCGACGCTGACGGCGGGCACGGCCGCCACCGTCGCCGCCACCACCAGCAGCAGGGCGATCCAGCGCGGAGTGCGGCTGGCGTAGCGCATCCAGGCATTGCCGAAGCGGGCCGCGAGGCCGGGCTCCTCCAGGCGGCGCACGTAGAACATGCCGGCCATGGCGATGATGCCGACGATGGCGAGGAGGCAGGGTGAGCGCAGCAGGCAGGCCAGTCCCACGCCGCATAGCCATCCGCCCAGCATGAGCGGGTTGCGCGAGCGGCGAAACGGACCGGAATCGACCAGGCGCACCGTCGGCGCCAGGGGATTCGGCGTTCCGTCGCCGCGGAAGGTGAGCGCCCAGAAGGACCAGATGCCCAGGGCGGCACCGGCCAGCACCAAGACCGCGGCGACGGGTTCCATCCAGAAGGGAAGCCGCCAGACGAGGGCAAACCGGTGATCGAGCCGGAGAGCGGCCCAGGGGAGGGCGACAAAGTAGATCAGTAGCGGGGGTAGAGAAGCCAGCAAGGAACGGATCAGTCGTCTCATACAATAAATAATGACACATCATTCTTTATTTGTAAAGGCCATTTTAGAGAGGCGGACCGTTCCCGGTATACGGCTCATTCGCAAGATCTTCTGCGGATCGATCCCCTGCGCTCCGATCAGAACCTTTAGTTCTAGTACTCGAGCCTATGGACTTGACTCTATGAAAGTGCTACAAGTACGGGCTTGACGTATAATCCGACACGGAGGCGATCACCATGAACGCATTGCCGAAGGTTCTGGCTGCAACGGCGATTTTGTTGGCGGCTTCGCTGTCGAGTTACGCGGCTGTGATCGACCAGGTGATTGTGTCGGATGACATCTATGGTCCCTTCTCGGGCACCATCAACAGCGGCGACACAGGCGTCGCGGCCACCCTGGATTGGGACTCGGCGGTATACGGCGCCGTCTTCATTATTGATTTCACGAATGGCGCCGGCATCATTACCGACGTTCTGTTCAGCGACGCGGGTCACGATTCACCTGAATATGCAGGTGACTCGCTCGAGTTTGATGGCTTCCTCTCGGGCAATAGCGCGATTGGAACGCCTTGCATCCCCGGACCGACCACAGCCTGCCTCCAGACGACGGGGGAGATCCAGGACGTTACCGCCCTGATTGGAAGCTTGAATGGCATCGGTATATGCTGCGGCACGAGCGACGTTTCCATCCTGGCTGACGATGCGGTGCCGGAGCCCACATCGCTCATTCTACTCGGCATCGGGCTGGCATCCTTCAGTCTGATCCGCCGTCGCAAGACGGCATAGGCGCCAACTATTGGACTACAAACGACCTTGTAGCTCGCGGGAGCCGCACGCAAACGAACTCCGGCGCCCTCAGGGTGTCAGTAGGCCAATGATCTGCGATCGCACAGGACCGTGATCGTACAGTCTCGACCGACTCCTGTGAACAGGGCCTTTCACAAGAAAAAGGCGCCTTAGCGCGCCAGCACGCGTTCGAGCCGCGAACCGCGCACGAGGATGGTCTCGGACCGCTCCGGCCCGGTCGAAATGCAGCCGACTTCGACGCCGGTCTGGGCGGCGAGGAACGCGAGGTAGGCCTTGGCGCGGGCGGGCAGGTCTTCGTAGCGGGTCATGCCGGCGGTGGGCGACTGCCAGGGGTGTAGACCGGCTCGACGGCCGCCAGCGCCTGGTTGGACGCCGGCATCTCGCTGGTCTCGCGGCCGCACAGCCGGTAAGAGGTGCAGACGGGGATCTCGGCGAAGCCATCCAGCACGTCGAGCTTGGTAATGACCAGGCTGTCGAAGCCGTTGATCATGGCGGTGTAGCGGAGCAGGGGCACGTCGAACCAGCCGCAGCGGCGGGGACGGCCGGTCACGGCTCCGAACTCGCTGCCCACTTTGCGCAGGGCGTCGCCGCTTTCGTCGTGGGACTCCGTCGGGAAGGGCCCGCCGCCGACGCGCGTGATATAGGCCTTCGAGACGCCGATGACCGCCTGCATGCGTGTGGGCGGGACGCCGGTTCCGGTGGAGGCGCCGCCCGCGCCCGCGTTCGACGAGGTCACGTAAGTATACGTGCCGTGATCGATATCGAGCATCGTCCCTTGCGCGCCTTCGAACAGGACGCGCTTGCCGGCGGAAATGGCGCCATTGAGCAGCACCGCCGTGTCCGCGACCATGGGCGCGATGCGGGCGCCGAACTCGACGTAGCGCTCGCGCTCGCCCGCAAAATCGATTGGGTCGCCCAGACCGAACGCGGTGCGCAGAATCTCCTTATCCTCGGCTAGCGCGTCGTAGAGTTCGCGGAAAGCAGCGGCATCGATGAGGTCGCCGATGCGGATGCCGCGGCGGGCGATCTTGTCCTCGTAGCAGGGGCCGATGCCCCGGGAGGTGGTCCGGGGCGTCCGCTCAGCTTTGTGCCAGCCAGAGGTACGACGCCAGCAGGTAGAGATTCGCGACCTGGACCAATACCAACACCCGGGACATGCGGCGATGCCCCACCAGGAGCGCGTCGATTCCCGTGATCACCCGATACCTGGTGGTGGTCTTCACCCTGAATGGCAAGAACTCAGTGTCCCTGCCGACCGTCGTGGACGAAACCTCCCCCAGGAAGTTATACAGCGCCGCCAGAGCGAAATAGGCGATGAACGGACCCAGGAAACAAAGCGCGCCGATGCTCGCCCCGATGTGTCCGGAGATAAGAAGGAAAGCGAACAGACAGCAGTTCGCAATGAGAAGCCCGCACAGGAAGAACCTCACGAAGGGCGAATCGATATTGCTGCGACGACGCGACGCCGGCGGCATCAGGCAGAACGTGACCGCCGCCACACCCAGCGACAGCCAGAAGCGGCCCCAGACCCCCAAGCGCTCCCCCTGTCTTCGCAGGAACAGCGCTTTCGGCCAGTCCATCCAGCCCTCAACCCAGTCCCTCACCTGGAGGGCGGGCCCTTCCGGGGATGCGGACTGGCTCTCCACGATGTCGCTCTCCAGCCGCACCAAAATCGCTTGCTTCTCCGGATCGCCGAAGCGCGTGTTGAACTCAAGCACCATGGGCCGCGTCGTCCCGTCCGCCTGCGGCACCATCATCATCCCGCAAAACAAAATCCCCC
>Ga0181535_10007004_pt1 | contig 11468 bp, 9 predicted proteins | sample PEATcosm2014_Bin_44_FD_119774 | JGI IMG/M metagenome (GOLD analysis project Ga0181535, IMG submission 119774) | Peatland microbial communities from MTU Mesocosm Facility, Houghton, MI, USA - PEATcosm2014_Bin17_30_metaG | ecosystem: Environmental > Terrestrial > Soil > Wetlands > Peat | place...
GTTGTTGTTTACGCGCAGTTGGTTTTCGAGATTTTCGAGAAGAACACAGCCGAGGTACGCAACTGGATGAAGCCGTACGTGATGGGCGGCAAGGCGGCTTGAAGCGCAATCGACCGGGTCAACTCAGCCGAGTTTGCGATCCCAGGTTTCCAGGACCTTTTTGAATTCGAGCATGAACCTGCCGGAGTCGGCGCCGTCGATGAGGCGGTGGTCGAAGCCGAGGCAGTACAGCTGCACGGAGCGGATGGCAATGGTGTCGTTGCCTTCCGCGTCGGTGAGGACGACGGGCTCTTTGCGAAGGCCGCCGATAGCGAGGATGGCGGATTCGGGCTGGTTGATGATGGGGGTGCCGAATTCTCCACCAAAGACACCGGCGTTGGTGAGGGTGAAGGTAGAGCCGGTGGTTTCTTCAGGCAGCAGCTTTTTGGTGCGGGCGCGGAGAGCGAGATCGGCGAGGGTGCGGGCCAGATCGACGAAGGTGCGCTGCTCGGCCTGGCGGATGACAGGCACAAGGAGCCCCCACTCGAGGGCTACGGCAATGCCGAGATGGATGTTCTGGTGGTATTGGATGGACGTGCCGACGAGCGAGGCATTGACGATGGGGAAGCGACGCAGGGCTTCAATCGTGGCAGTGGCAATGAAGGGCATGTAGGTGAGGTTGAAGCCGTTGCGCTGCTGGAAGGCGGCTTTCTCGCGCTCGCGGAGTCGGACGATGCGGGTCATGTCCACCTTGTAGACGGTGTGGACGTGGGGGCTGGTGTGGACGCTCTCAACCATGCGCTGAGCGATGATGGCGCGCATTTTGGTCATGGGGACCAGGTCGCCTGAGAGCGGCGGCGGAGGTGGTTGAGGCGCGGCTGGGGCGCTTGAGCTTCCGGGGCCATATTGACTGAGGTGGCGGAGAGCGTCTTCTTTGGTGATGCGGCCGTTGGAGCCGGAGCCGGGGATGCGGTTCAGGTCGAGTTTGTTTTCTTTGGCGATGCGGCGCACAAGAGGTGACGAGCGGATGGGTCGGCCTTCGTGAGCTGCCGGCGCCGGTGCGGGAATTGGAGCTGCTTTCTCGAGGACGGGGGCCGGGGATGCGACAGGCCTGGTGCTTGCTGCGGGCGTTGCAGCGCCGATGACGCCACCGATGACGGCGACAACGGTATTGATTTCGACAGTTGCGCCTTCAGGGACCTTGATTTCGGTAAGGATGCCGGCGATGGGCGAGGGGATTTCGGCGTCGACCTTGTCGGTGGAGATTTCGAAGAGGGGCTCATCTTTTTCGACGTGATCGCCGACCTTGCGGAGCCACTTGGTGATGGTTCCTTCGATGATGGATTCGCCCATCTGGGGCATGACGATGTCGGTGGCGTTTTGCAAGGATTTGGCGGCAGGCGTGGAGCTGCCGATGACGGCGACTACGGTGTTGACGCAGACGGTGGCGCCTTCGGGAATCTTGATTTCGGTGAGGATGCCGGCGGTGGGCGAAGGGATTTCGGCGTCGACCTTGTCGGTGGAGATTTCAAAGAGGGGCTCGTCCTTTTCGACGTGGTCGCCGGGCTTTTTGAGCCATTTGGTAATGGTGCCCTCAACGATCGACTCGCCCATCTGGGGCATGATTACGTCGGTTGGCATGAATCCTTCTCTCCACGATTTCGGGGTGCGTTTGCGGGCAGTTCCTGCCGGATTATAAATCGCTGCGGGTAGGAGGGTGGACGGGAAAGCCGGGGAAGCAGCGGATTTGGGGCAGGGTTCAAGCAAGGATGGGACGGTCTTTGGCGTGCGCGAGACGCTGGACTTCAGAGGGGACCTGGAGGGGTGTGTCCTGTGCGGGGAAGGTGGAACTCGATGCGTCGGCGGCCTGGGCGCGGAGGGCGGCGGGGCTTTCAGCGGCGAGGATTTGTTGATTGAAGACGAGGCCGAACTGGCGGGCTGCCTGGTGGGCTATGGTTTCCAGACTGGGCAAGGGTTCGGTTGCGGTGGACTGTGGGGCTTTGCGGGCGAGGATTTCGTTTTTCAGGCTGGTGACGGGACGGTTGGTGATGCCGCAGGGATTGATGAGTTCGAAGTCGCGGAGGTCGGTGGTTACGTTGAAGGCGAAGCCGTGGGAGGTGATCCCGCGGGAGACGTGAATGCCGATGGCGCCGATCTTGCGTTCACCGCGAGGGTGATCTTTATCCATGGCGGCACAGGTCGCGTCCGAAGAGCTGCCGGGCGCTGGGCACCAGACGCCGGTGAGACCGCAGATGCGGCCGGCGGACACGCTGTAGACTCCGCAGACACGGATGAGGGCTTCTTCGATGAGGCGCACAAAGTCGACGGGACCAAGGCGGGTGGCGCTGCCGGGGTTGCGGAGGCTGCGGAGGTCGAAGATGGGGTAGCCGACGAGCTGGCCGGGGCCGTGATAGGTGACGTCGCCGCCGCGGTTGATTTCGTGAAGGGTGACGCCGCGGCTGGCAAGGAGCTGGTCGGAGGCCAGGATGTTGGAGCGGTCGGCGTTGCGGCCAAGGGTGAGAACGCGCGGGTGTTCGAGGAGGAGCAGGATGTTGTCGACGCGGCCCTGGAGGCGGAGCTCGACCAGCTCCGCCTGGAGACGAAGAGCTTCGCTGTAGGCAACGCGGCCGAGATAGAGGTACTGAATCATGGCTGATCTTGATTGTAGAGATGAGCTCCCGGTCGAGAAGCCGGCAATAGGAAGGCTCAAGACTGTCGCTGAACTAGACCGGCGAAGGCGGAGCGCAAAGGATAAAAGACCAGCAGCCAGAGCAAGGCGAAGATGCCAGCCATCGGCAGCCCGCCGGGCGCCATAAGCGCATGGAAAAGGAGGATGTTGAACAGAACCGGAGCGAGCAGAGCCAGGGCGAGCGGCACAAAGCGGTTGAACAGGAGCAGAATTGCGGGCACGACCTCGAAGAGGGCGACAACATTGGCGTAGCGCGTGGAGGTAAGCAGTCCAAGAAACTGTCCCGCATCTCCCGCAGGCAACGGTCCCATCGGAATGTAGTGCAGGTATACGTTCATCCCGAAGAGCAGGAATCCCAGGCCGAGCAAGTAGCGGGCGATCATGGAAACGATTTTCATAGGGATCTCCTTCAAGCGAAGAGTTTCTCGTAACCCTGGCGAGAAAACACACCCGATTCTTTGCCAGGGATTGACTCTCTCCGCTCAGGGTGTGGATGACGGTGGGGGCGAAGTGGATTCAAATGATTTGGTTAGCATGGCTCCCTTGCCCCGATTGTTACGAGGTGGGCTTCACGGCGAAAGAGCTATTTTGATGGATCGACGAGGGCCTGGTAGACGAGCGCGTGGGTGCGATAGAGGAGCGAGTGGTTATCGGGGCTGGAGCGGCGCTGGATCATGCCGACGAAGACGAGATCGTTTGTGGGATCGACCCAGAACCAGGTACCGGCAGCGCCATCCCAGAAGAAGGTTCCCTTGCCGTCGGGCAGGTTGGCGTCGGTTGGATTGAAGACGACCGCGCAGTCGTATCCGTAGCCGAAGCCGGGACGCATGATGTGCTGACCGATGCCGAATTTTCCGTTGAGCAGCTCTTCGGGAAGATGGTTGGAGGTCATCAGCTTGACGGTGGCCGGGGCAAGGATGCGGGTCGAATCCAATTGGCCGTGGTTGAGGAGCATGGACGCGAATCGGTAGTAGTCTTCGGGGGTGGAAACGAGGCCGCCGCCGCCGGAGGCTGCGCCGGGCTGCTCAGCGTAGTCGGTAGGAATGCCGTTGGCGGTGGGCTCGGCGACGAGCTGGCCCTTGTCTTCGTGGTAGCCGGCGGCAAAGCGGGCGCGTTTTTCGGCAGGAACGTAGAAGCCGGCGTCTTTCATGCCGAGCGGGGTGAAGATGTGGTCGCGGTCGAAGTCGGGCAGCGATTGGCCGGTGAGCTTTTCAACGATGTAGCCCTGGATGTCCATGGACATGCTGTAGGTCCATCCGTGGCCGGGCTGATAGAGGAGCGGGATCTTCGCCAGCCTGTCAATCATCTCCTGCAGGTTCTTTACGTTGCTTGTGCCCGGCTGCAGTACGCCGTACATGCGATCGACGGGCGTGTCGGCGTTGCCATAGGTGAATCCGGCGGTGTGGCTCATGAGCTCGCGCATGGTGGGTGCGTGGTCGGGCTCGGCGAGGAGCATTTTACCGGTGGAATCGAAGCCATTGAAGACTTTGAGGTTGGCGAACTCGGGGATGAATTTCGAGATGGGATCGGAGGGGAGCCACTTGCCTTCTTCGTAGAGGATCATCATGGCGACGCCGGTGACGGGCTTGGTCATGGAGTAGTCGCGGAAGATGGTGTCTTTGGTCATGGGGGCGGAGGTGGCCAGGTCGCGAACGCCGTAGGTGCGATAGTCGACGATTTTTCCGTGGCGGGCGAGGATGGTGACGGCGCCGGCGAGCTGCTTGTTGTTGATTTCGTCCTGAATGGCGGCGTGAAGGCGTTCAAGGCGCTGGGCGGAGAAGCCGACAGACTCGGGCTGGACGGGGGTCATGTCGACGGCGGGCGCGGCCTGCTGGGCGTGGGCGGGAACGCTGAGGGTAAGGAAAGTGGCGGCGGAAAGAATGAAGGCGATTGCGGATGACAGTGGGTATTTCATGAGATTCCTCTTTGGGCGCTGCGCGGGCAGGCTGCCAAGTACGGCAATCTTTATATCAAATTCGGACAGGCGTTCGTTCGAAAGTGAGTCCTGGCGATCCGGAAGTTGGCTAGAATAGAGGCAGATCAGGAAGTGAGACGGGGATGCGACCTTCAGAGATGCTGGAGCGGCACCGGGACACTATCCGCCAGCTTGTGATGCAGGCGGGGATGGCGAATCCGCGCGTGTTCGGGAGCGTGCTGCATGGCGAAGACCAGGAGGATAGCGACCTGGATTTGCTAGTTGATCCGGCGCCTAGAACGAGCTTGCTTGACCTGGTTCGCCTGCAACGAATGATCGGGACTCTCCTTGAGGTGCGAGTGGACCTCCTGACGCCGGGAGATTTGCCACCAAAGTTTCGCGACCGCGTAGTTTCCGAGGCTTTGCCGTTGTGATGTCTGAAATCAGAAAATCCGACTTGCGCGCGCCGGATTATTTGGGCCATATGGTCCAGGCATGTGACAGAATTCTGCAATATACCTCGGAGATAACGCATGATCGATTCATGGCGGATTCGATGGTTCAGGACGCGGTACTGCGCAATATTGAGATTCTCGGCGAGGCAACCAGAAACCTTCTAGAGAGCTTGCCAAATCTGCAAACCACCTATCCCGACGTTCCCTGGATCGACATTTACGGGATGCGGAACCGAGTTACGCACGGCTACTTTTTCATCAACCTCGAACTCGTTTGGACGGTTGCGGTTGGGAATATTCCGGAATTGCGGGAACAGATCGCGACGGTGCTCGGGGAATTGCAAATGGAGCCTTGACCCGATAGGTGCGGGCTGCCCCATTGCATTACTGAGTTCTGCGCTACAATCTCTCGCAAGACAAAGAACTGCGTAAGGATAGCCAATGGCTTCGGCTGAGTTGAGAAAACGGCTTGAAAATGCCAAGAGAGATCTAGATTCGATAAAGGCCTCATCACGTTACCGTCAAGCAACCACCGCTCAGGGTTTTGAGGGCGAATTCCAAAAGTCAGTTGGGATCGCTCTCTTGAAGTTAAAACAGGCGGAACCGTACATCGATACCATTGACGACGTTAACCTCATACCGATTGCAAACTATCTAGAGAAAATACCCAGGGCTATTGAGTCACCCTCGTCAAATCAGACTCAAGCACAGGCCTTGATAATTGCCCGCAATGGTTTTATTACGGAGCTTCCATTGGTATCTTATGGAATTATTGAAGCCTCCGGCCTCCTTGACGTGACCGGCGACGCAATTCGCACATCCTTTGATGAGGGTCAAAAGCGTATTGACGAGCGAGTCAGGGTGGCGAAGGAGGATATTGAGCAAAAGGCAAAAGACGTCCTTGAGAGCGCCCAAAGAACAGCGGACAAGATTTCAGTCAAAGATGCACAGGACCAATTCTCAGAGGCCGGTAGAGAGCTGCGTCGGAAGTCCCAAATCTGCATTGTTGCTTCTGCTGTTTTCTTCTTCGGGTTGCTTGGATTCCTCCTGTGGCAACTATTTCATCCTCCTACCCTTATTCTACAAATAGTAGAAGCACTGAGCCCTGGTACAGCCGCAGGCACGACGAGAGAAACCGTCGGCTCAGGTCCCATACCGCTATTGATTGCGGCGAGCGCGTACTTCACGAGCATTCGGCTCGCAATTGTTGGAATACTTGGGATTGGGCTGTCCTTCAGTCTCCGTATGGCGCGCGCATATCTCCACATGATCGAGCACAATCGGCATAAGCTGCGAGTGACGAATAGTATCGAGTCCTTTGTGGCGGCGGTTCGCACCAAGGAGCAAAAAGACCTTGTTCTTAGCAAACTTGTCGAATCTGTAACCGATTTTGGAGACTCGGGTATCCTTTCTAAACAGGGAGATTCTGCGACTCTGCCATCGGTGATCTTCGATTCAATAACAAAGAATGTTGGGAAGTCCGAGTAGTCAACCTGCTTGGTGGTTATGGTCCTTCGCGACTGCGATACACTCATGACTGGCAGGAGGACCGGGCGGTCGCTGCCGGGGCTTGGGAAACCGGGCATCCGGGGGAGGAAAGTCCGAACTCCGCAGGGTAGTGTGCCGGATAACGTCCGGGACGTGGGCTTGAAGGTCCACGGACGGCTAGTGCCACAGAAAAGAAACCGCCTCGGCTACCCCTCTCGCCTTCGGGCTCGAGGGCATCCCTGGAACCGCAATACCCGAGTTTGCCCGGCTTGCCGGGTTGGCTCGCCGTTGCGAGAACTCCAGCGCCGGGGTAAGGGTGAAAAGGTGCGGTAAGAGCGCACCGCCCGTTCTGTAAAGAGCGGGGCAGGGTAAACCCCACACGGAGCAAGACCAAATAGGGAGGGAAGCGGGAGCCAGGAGTCAGGCTTCGGCTACGCATCGGCCCGATGCGGCAAGGCGGCTCTTTGCAATTGCCGAAACCTCCGGGTAGGTCGCTGATGAGTGTCCGCGGTAACGCGGCGCCTAGAGGAATGACCGCACACGACAGAATTCGGCTTACAGGTCCTTTTGCCGAAGAACATGAGCCCCGGCCGGGAAGTTCCCGGCCGGGGCTCACCAGTTTTGGGCGGCTAGAGCGGGGTTAGCCGCGCAAATGCGCGTGTTGGCGGTGCTGCGCACCGGTTAGCGGAGTTCGCCTTTCTCCGTTACGATCAGAAACATGTTGAGAGTGAAGCGGTTGGAAGACGGGGCACGGGTGCCGGTGGTGGCGCATCCGGGCGAGGATCTGGGGTATGACTTGTTTGCGCTGGAGGCGACGGCACTTCGGCCTCGGGCGACGGTGAGGGTGCGGACGGGGATTGCGGTCGAGGCAAGGGATCCGGCGACGGGAGCTGGACTGGGACTGCTGGTGCGGGATCGATCGTCGATGGCGGCAAGGGGAATTGCGACGACCGGCGGGGTGATCGATGCTGGCTACCGGGGCGAGATTCTGGTGCTGATGACAAATCTGGGCGAGACGGCTCAAGAGCTGAAGGCCGGGGAAAAGATTGCGCAAATGATTCCGGTTCCGGTGCTGACGGGCGGGGTGGAAGAGGTGGAGAGCCTAGGAGTGTCGGCGCGGGCGGGAAAAGGGTTTGGCAGCTCAGGGAGTTGATGGGGCTACGCGCCTGCGTGGGGATTCGCGGAACAGTTACCCCGCCCCTGCGGCGAAACGGAACCGCAGGGATGAGGCAAGGGAATTTCAAGCGATCGACCGATTCCAGGGGGGCGTTTTGGCCGGGCGGATTACGGAAGACCGAGGCCGTCGTTCTTGTGGTAGTTCGGGTAGGGTGGAATCGGAATGGCCGGAACCGGATGGGCCTTGAGCTCGTCCAGGACCAATTGCACGCCGGTTTCCAGTTGCCGGTCGTGTCCCTCGGCGACATCCTTGGGTAGCTCCTCGACGGGCACGTCTGGGGCGATGCCGTGGTTTTCGACCTCCCACTCACCGTTCAGGCCGTAGATGGCGTAGCGCGGGGCGGTGACGCGGCCTCCGTCAAGCAAGACAGGGTAGCCGCCGATGCCCACGAGCCCGCCCCAGGTGCGCGTGCCGACCAGCTTGCCGATGCCGGCTTTGCGGAAGTACCAGGGCATGGCGTCTCCGCCGGACCCGGAGTGCATATTGATGAGGATGACCTTGGGGCCGAAGATGGCTCCAATTGGGTCGTGAACCGGCTTGCCGTCGCGCTCAACGGCTCCGGAGAGCGGTTGACGCTTGAGTACATCGACGACGTAGTCGGCGATAAGGCCCCCTTCGTTGTAGCGTTCGTCGAGCACCAGGGCCTGCTTGTCGAGCTGGGAATAGAAGTAGCGGTTGAAGTTGTCGTAGCCTGCGCCGCCGGTGTTGGGCATGTAAACGTAGGCGACTTTGCCGCCAGAGAGCTCATCGACCTTGCGCTGGTTTCTCTGAACCCAGTCGATGTTGCGCAGCCCATCCTCGTCGTCGATGGGGACGACGGTGACGTCCCGCGCGTCTTTGCCATCAGGGTTTGGTCCGACGTGGAGCTGTGTCTGCTTACCGGCAGTTCCATCGAAGAACTGGTAGAGGTTGTCGCCAGCGTGCAGCTCGCGACCGTTGACGGCGAGCAGGTATTCGCCCTCTCTGACGTAAACGCCGGGGAGAGTGAGCGGCGAGGCCAGGCCTGGCGCCCAGTTTTGGCCGCCCAAGATTTTTGCGATGCGGTAGCGGTCGTTCTCAATTTTGTAGTCGGCTCCGAGGAGTCCGGTTTTGGCATCCGTGTCATGCGGGCGCGGCGCGTTGACGAACATGTGGCCGATGGTGATTTCGCCCAGCATCTCCGTGGAGAGATAGGAGAATTCGGAGCGCGAGGCGAGGCCGTCGAGATAAGGCTTGTAGCGGGCCTCGATTTTGGGAATGCTGAGGCCGTGGGTGTGGGGATCGTAGAGAAAATCGCGCTGGATGCGCCAGGTCTCATAAAACATCTGCTTCCACTCGGCGCGGGGATCAATGACGGTTTCAAGACCGCCGAGGTTGAGCGGCTTACCGGGGGCTTCAGAATCCGGCTTCAGATCGTCGGCCGAGGCAATGGTCCATGCGCCTTTACGCGCGTAGAGGATTTTGGAGCCGTCGGCGGAGACCTGAAGGAAATCCAGGTTACTGAGGACTAGTTCGGGCGTGCGTTTTTCCAGGGTGAAACGCCAGACGGCGCGAATTTCGGGACCGCCTCCCTCGCTGCTTGAGCGACCAATTGGCGAAGTTTCGGTGAGGTAGAGAATGCCGGTTTTTCCCACGGCAATGCTCTCGTAGTTTCGTGCCGGAATCGGCAAGGAAAGGATGCGGTCGCCGATCTTCTCAAGATCGACCTTGACTTCGACCGGTTTGGCGGGTTCCTTCTTACCGGCGTCCTCGGTTGGGTTGCCCTTCTTGCTTTCGTCGGCCTTGTCGGCGGGCTTTTCAGGAGCTTTCTTGTCCGCATCGGCGGCGTCGGCCTTCATTTCCTCTTTGATCTTCTCGTCGTCGCTCTCGGGGGGCACGGGCGAAGCGCCGTCTTTGGACAACACGACGACGTAAGCAGCAGAGGATTGCGCGCGGTCGAGCGAAGAGAGATCGATGCCGGCCTTTGAGGGTCCGTCGTCTGTAGAAGCGAGGAGGTAAAGGTATTTCCCGTTGGGATCGAAGACCGGGCTGGAGGCGTCGCTCGTGCCATCGGTAACCTGAGTGAATTTGTGGGTATCGAGCGAGTAGAGGAAGACGGCCTTTAACTGGTTTTCAAGGTCTCGCTGATAGGCGATCCATTTCGAATCCGGCGACCATGCAGCGTTGAAGCTGGAACTGAAGGCGCCGTATGTGCCTGAATCGATCAGGACCGGCTTTCCGGATGGCACATCGACGTACCAGAGGCGCAGGTGCTTGTCTGTATAGGCGATATGTTTTGAGTCAGGCGACCAGACGGGACTATAGAAGAAGCTGGGATTGGGGCCGAGATCGATAACGGTCGGGGGCTTGAAGCCGGTCTGGTCGTGGAGGTAGAGCTGATACTCGCCGGAGGCATCGGAGAAATAGGCGATGGTTTTGCCATCCGGACTCCAGGAGGGATTGCGCTCGGCGGCGCCGGAGGTATTGGTGAGGTTGTGGGTGTCGCCCTTCTCGGCAGGTACGGTGAAGATTTCGCCATGCGCTTCGAACGCGGCGCGGACACCGGTGGGCGAAAGGTCGGCGTTTTGAATTTCCTCGGCGGGCAGGTTGGCGCGATGGGGTACCAAGTTGGGCAGTTCGCCGTGGATCTGGATGGGAACGATGCTGTCTTTGTTGGCGGCGGCGTCGAACAGGTGAATGGAGCCGAACTGCTCATAGACGAGCCCGCCCGGCCCTGCCTGCACTGATTTCAAGTCGAGTCCATTGTTGGGCACGGCTGGAGTGACTTGCTTGGAAGGAATGTCAAAGCGAAACAGCGAGACCGGGCCGTTGCGGTCAGAGAGGAAGTAAACAGAGTCGCCCGCCCAGACAGGGTCGGAATCGTTGGAGTTGTCCCTGGGCACCTTGAGGAGGTCAAGAGTTTTGAGATTGACGATCCAGATGGGAGTGGTTTGGCCGCCCACGTAGCGCTTCCAGGCCGGTTGCCACTTTGTGAGGGGCTGATAGGCGATCGATTGGCCATCGGGCGAGAAGGAGCCCTCGCTTCCGGTGGGCAGAGGTAGCGGTTCGGGAGAACCTGAGCCATCGGCAGGGACGCGGAAGAGACGATCGAAATGGCGAAAGCTGGCTTGGCCGCTTGCGATGAGCACATCCTTACCGTCTGGCGACCAGCCGACGACGATACTGCCGTCCGGGTGCCAGGTAAGGCGGCGCGGAATGCCGCCCTCGGCCGGAACGATGTAGACGTCGGTGTTGCTGTGGAGATGGGCCGAGTAGGCGATCCAAGTGCCATCTGGCGAGTAGAACGGGCCTGCGCTGACGTGACCGTTCGAGGTGAGGCGCACGGCATCGCCACCCTGGCGGCTCACGGTCCAGATGTCATCCGCATAACGAAGAGCAATTTTGTCCTGGCTAAGGGAAGGGTTGCGAAGCAGGAGCGGGGTTGAAGCAGTCTGAGCAGAAGCAAGCGAAGCGAAAGCAGCGGCGGACGCCAGCAAAACAAGCGGCATCCGGGAGCGGGTGCGAATCATGGAGCCTCCAGGGAGGTTGATCGTTGAAAATACCGTCCTTTGATGGGGGTAAAAGATTGCGCTTTTGTATGCTACGACAAATTGAGCCCGAAAAGTTCCTGAAAGATGTTCCGGAATGGGATTGCCCCTCAGGAAGGGCGTCGAGGACCGGAACCCTAAGCCACGGAAGTGCGTATTCTTAGAGGGACGGGGATTGTTTGCGCCCGATGGCCGCCATTCGGCTGAAGGGGCAGGTCTTCCGTCTATTGAAATACAAGGCAATTTCCGGTTGATTTCA
>Ga0181535_10007008_pt1 | contig 11464 bp, 9 predicted proteins | sample PEATcosm2014_Bin_44_FD_119774 | JGI IMG/M metagenome (GOLD analysis project Ga0181535, IMG submission 119774) | Peatland microbial communities from MTU Mesocosm Facility, Houghton, MI, USA - PEATcosm2014_Bin17_30_metaG | ecosystem: Environmental > Terrestrial > Soil > Wetlands > Peat | place...
GGTGTTTGCGACGACAACCTGAGAGCCTGTGCCGTCGAGTTTTCCTGCCAGCGATTCCGGATCGGCGAGCGGAGACATTGTGGCCTTTAGGATCGACGCATCGGGAACGCGCACTACCTTCAGGTTGAATAGATCGGTGAACGACCAGCCTGTGTCGTCGTACGGGTGCTTCTGCGGATCGTCAGGAGCCCAGAACTGGTGATCGAGCAGCGCGTCAGCAATCCGCGAGTACGGCTGATCCATGCGGACAACGATGCTGCCTGCGGCGAAGACTTGGTCGTGGGGCTTGTCAGTACGCTTCTCGCCGGGGATGCTGGACGTTGCGGAGTTCGTCAACTGCTGTATCTCAACGTGCTGCCGTTGGAGTACCTTCAGGAGTTCCACCGTGCGATTGGTTTGCGCGGCATCGGGCGGAATCACATACGCAGCCGGCCCTTCCAACGTTGGCTTTTCGATGCTGCGTTTGCTCTTGGCGTAGTAGTTCTCGAGGAAATGATGCGTGTGCTGCGAGAAGTACGAAATCGTTGTCAGCAGTGCCGTCTGCTCGTAGTTGTTGTTGTCTCGCTGCGACCAGTTGACGATTGGCAGAGGTGGATTCTGGCGGTACCACGTGCGCGAATATTCCTCTGGCGTGAGGATGCGTTTTTCCGTATCAGCGCCGCCGTTGCCGAAGGTCTCATAGAGGCGGCTGATGCCGTTGTGCATTGCTGCCAGGAACATCAGGTAGCCTGGACTCCAGGTGTCGAAGTCGCCGTGTGTGAATACGCCGGGCATGCCGAAGCTTTGCATCTGCGCGACGTTGTTCCAGCCAAGCTCAGCCCATTCGTCAGCGAGCGTTGGATCGACCCATGCGTTGTAGGGGCCATCGCCGACCGTGTTGTCGTAGAGGAACGGTACTGACTCGTGCAGATCGTGGAGCACCTGCGCGTGCCACTTGAGATATGTATCGAGCACGTTGCGCGTCAAGTCGAGCGTCATGCCCATGGCGTCGCGATTGTTGTCGTGCGCTACGTAGTGGCCCCAGTAGAGCAGGTGTGGCCACATCTCATTAGGGTGCGCCTTGTGCCAGCGATAGATATCGACCATGCGATCGCGGCCGTCTACTTCCACCACCGGGGTGATGAGGACGATCATGTGCGAGCGTATGTACTTGATGTAGGGCGCGTCGTCGACGGCGAGCCTGTAAGCCAGCTCCATGAGCGCCGTCGGCGCGCCAGTTTCCGGCGAGTGGATCGTCCCCGTGATGTAGTAGACCGGCCATGATTTGTCGATGAGGGTACGCGCTTTGGCATCGTCCATACCGATGGTGCGTGGGTCTGCGAGTTGCGCAAGGCGTGAGTCGTTTTCCTTCGCTCCTGCAAGCAACTCCGGGTCGGCAACGGCTGCGGCGATCATATCGCGGCCTTCCTCAGTGTGGCCGATGGAGAAGACTTTCACGCGTGGGCTCGCTGTTTCGAGCATGCGGAAGTATTTGTACACGTCTTCGGCGTAGGGCAGCATGTCGGGTGCGCCCGATACGTCGCCCAGTACCTTTTCCGGCGTGGGCACAGTCTTCGATGCGGGTAGATAATCGACCAGCGGCGAGATGAATGCTTTGTCGGTGGTGTACTTCTGAATCTGGCCGGTGTAGTGCTGATCGATGGGCTGGTTAGGGTCGCGGGCGTAATTGGCGTTCAGATCTTGCGCGTGAAGTGGCCCGATGGCCGAACATATCAACAAGGGAGAAAGCAACAAGGCCCAGTGGGAAAGTCTCATAGTCCTCATTTATACGGGGGCAATTTGAGATTGCAAAACGAAAGTTGCACTGCTTAAAGCAAAATCACCGAGGAACCATTTTCTGTTTCGTGCTTCACCGCCGCGAGTGCTTCATTGGCATGCTCGAGCGGAAACGTCACTACCGACGGGCTGAAATCGATATCGCGGGCCAATGCGATGAAGTCGCGCGCATCCTGCCTTGTCATATTGGCAACGCTCCGCAGTTGGCGCTCGCCCCACAGTAATTTGTCGTAGTCGAAGGCGGGCATTTCATCCAGGTGAATCGCATTGATTGCAACCACCCCGCCCTTGCGCAGGGCTGCCAGTGCACTCACCACCACCTTCCCGCTCGGCGCGAAAGTGATGGCGCGATCGAGCACTACCGGCGGTTTTGCATTTTCGTCTCCAACCCACGTGGCTCCCCGCGATGCAGCGGCCTTGCGATGACTTTCGCCGCGTGTGAGCACATACACCTCGCAGTCCCATGCCTGCAGGACCCGGATGGCCAACGAAGCGGAACTCCCGAAGCCGTAAAGTCCCACGCGCTCTCCGCGCTCGACTCCGGCGACGCGCAGGCTGCGGAATCCGATGATGCCTGCGCAAAGGAGAGGTGCGAGATGCGAAGCGTCCAGCCCATCGGGCAACTGTACGACAAAGTCGCCGCGAACGGCAGCGTATTCCGCATAGCCTCCGTTCACCGAATAACCGGTAAACACCGGATGGTCGCAGAGGTTCTCCATTGCGTGGCGGCAAAACCAGCAATCGCCGTCCACGCCGCCCATCCAGGAGACGCCTACACGGGTCCCTATCGGTAAATCAGAGGACGCGCCGTGTACTACCTCGCCGACAATCTGATGACCGGGAATCACGCGCGGCCGTATCGGCGGTAAGTCGCCTTCGACGATGTGCAGATCGGTGCGACAGACGCCGCATGCAATCACCTTCAGGAGGACCTCACCGGGCTGTAACTCGGGCCGCGGGATATCTTCGATCGAGACCCACTTTTCGCGATTGCCCGACTTGAACTCGAATACGGCTGCTCTCATCGTGAACTCCGTTCTTATGCCTGTTCATAGTCGTGGCGCGTCATTTCATCCCATGTTCAGATGCTCATCTCTAAATCGCGCGTAAAGCCTGAATCGGGTCGGCGGAGGCGGCACGGGACGCAGGCAGCACCGATGCGAGCAGGGCAACGAGCAACATGATCAGTACACTTCCGGCATAGATCGCGGGATTAGTGGCGGTGACGTCAAAAAGAAACGAGGTTACGACCTGCGATACAGCAAACGATGCGAGCACACCGAACGCGCAGCCCACCAGCGCCAGACGTATCGCGGAGAAGAGAACGAGCCGCGCGATTCCCTTGCGCTGAGCGCCGAGAGCCATGCGAATAGCGATTTCCTGGGTGCGCAGCGAGACGGAGAATGCCACCACTGCGTAGATCCCCGTGACGGCGAGAGCGAGCGCAACCAATGCAAATGCTGAGATGATGCCGGTGTTGAACCGCCGCGGTGCTTCGGATTCCGAGACGATATCCGACATGGTGCGGAGGTGCTGCAAAGCGAGCAACGGATCGATCTCTGCAATTGTTGCGCGCAGGGTTTCGCGCATCTGGTCGGGCGGCAGCGCGGAGCGAAGGGTGATGTAGCCGCCGGCGGATTCGGCGAGCTTCCACGAGGACTTTTGTCCATAGAGGATGGCAGGTTGCGTGTCCGGGGCGAACCACTGGTCTGAGTCGGGTTCGTCGCGCGCCCCGATTTTTGTATTGCCGACGACGCCCACGACGGTCGCCCAGGGCAGCCCCTTTCTCGGGTTACCGACATGCATGCGTTTGCCAAGGGCGCTTTGGCCGGGCCAAGAATGCTCGGCCATCGATGGGTTCACGATGATGACGAGGGGCGCATCGGCCCGGTCTTCCGTGGTGAACATGCGTCCCTGGAGCAGGGGAATTCCGAGCGAGCGGAAATAATCGCCTTCGATGGTGCCGAAGGATGCGAACTTCAGTTTCCAGGTTGCTGCAGATTGGCCTTCGAGGGTGTACGCGGACATTCCCGCGGAATCCGATGCGGGGAGAATGTTGGTGAATGCAGCGGCGACGACGCCGGGCTTGTGCGAGAGCCGTTCCAAAACAGCCCGGTGGAAGGCATTGACAGAGGCGTCGGTCGGGTATTGGTCGAGGGGCAGTTGATACCCGGCGACCAGAACGTGATCCGCACGATAGCCAGGGTCAACCGCGAGCATTCTTTGATAGCTACGCAGGAGGGCGCCAGCTGTCGTCAGCAGTACCAGGGCAATGGCGATTTCGGCGACCACGAGGGTCGAACGCAGCCACGAATGGCTCTTTGCGCTTCCACCGGTGCGCACGCCGTCTTTCAGGCTTTCGATGAGGTCAGTCCGCGCCGCGGCGAATGCGGGCGCGATGCTGCAAAGAACGCCTGTGGCAAGAGCCACCAGCAACGCGAAGGCCGCGACGGGGCCATCCAACGAAATCGAATGGATGCGCGGCATAGAATCAGGCAGAAAATGCAGGGCCATGCGCAGGACCGTCGCAGCAAACGCCAATCCCAGGACGCCGCCCGCAAGGCTGAGAAGAATGCCTTCGCATAGAGACTCGCGAACAAGGACGCCCGGTCGCGCGCCCAGCGCAAGCCGGATGGCGCATTCACGACGACGGCGGATGGCGCGAACCAGGAGCAAAATGGCGACGTTGACGCAGGCAATGAGCAGGACGATTGAAACGGCGAGGAACAACGTGCGCAGCAATGGCCTGGTTTGGCCGACGACGGATTCGTTCAGTAGTTTTGCGTCGCCGCGAATGCGAAGGGTTGACATGGTTGGTGGGAAGTTGCGCATGATCTGCTGGGCCACGCGACTCGCGTCCTGCGCCGCCGCTGCTTCGCTCACGTCTTCTTTGAGGCGGGCGACGATACGGTATCCCCAGAATCCCGCGGCCTGTTCGGATAGCTCATCGGATGTGAGGCTCATGGGCACCCAAAGCTGCGTTTGGTTCAGGCGACCGCTGTCGACGGGGAACTCGAAGCTGCGCGGCATGACGCCGATGATCGAATAGACCTTGCGATTAAGTTCAAGGGAGCGGCCAATGACGTTCGGGTCGCGCTGATAGCGATTCATCCATAAGGCGTAGCTGATGACTGCGAGTGGTTCGTGTGCGTCCTCTTCCTGCTGGGTGAAGATACGGCCGAGGATTGGCTCAACGCCAAGAGTGGGAAAGACGCCGGCAGTCAGTCGCCCGGCAGAAACTTCTTCGGGAGTTGCGCCACCGGAAAGTTCGTAGCTTGCGCCGGTGAATCCGCCCATTGATGAGAATGCACCGGACGCGTGCGCGTAGGTGGCGATTTCGCGGGCGGTTACGCCGATGCCCGAATTGTTGCCAAGGTGATCGCCCACCAATACCAGCCGGTCGGGATTGCTGAAGGCCAACGGGCGCAGAAGAATGCCTTCGATGAGCGAGAAGATGGCGGTGGTTATGCCGATTCCGAGCCCCAGCATGAGGACGACTATCAAGGTGAACCCGGGGGCCTTCCACAATTGGCGAAACGCGAAGCGAAAGTCCTTTGCGACTCCGTGCATGCGACCTCCGAGTGTCCCTGAGCGTGCCGAACGGGTGTAGGCCAATTATCGCAAATCTCAAATTGACAGATTCCGCAAGGGGCGACGCGGAGTAGGCTTTTCGGATGAAGTGTATTTACGCACGGTCTGTCTTTTTAGCCATCGTCACTGCCGGCGTGCCGCTTTTCTCGCAAGCACCGCCGGCGCAGACTGGGCCGTCCCCTAACTCGCAGTATCGGCTTGGCCCGGATTCGATGCCGCAGGAGGGCGTGCCCAAAGGCGAGATCCGCGGTCCATTTACGTTGCCCAGCAAGGTGTATCCGGGCACGCAGCATACGTATTGGGTCTATGTGCCGGCACAGTACGATCCTGCTGTTTCGGCCAGCTTGATGATCTTCAACGACGGGCAGGCATTCAAAGATCCTGACGGCGACGTACGCGCACAGAACGTTTTAGACAACCTGATTTATCGGCGCGAAATTCCGGTCATGCTGGCGGTCTTCATTAATCCCGGGCGTACGCCGGAGCAGCCGGAGCCCAATTCACAGGAGTGGGGCGACCACACCACGAATCGCCCGACGGAGTACAACACGCCCGACGACAAGTACGCGCGTGTGATCACCGAAGAGCTGATGCCGGTTCTCTACAGCGAATACAATATCTCGCACGATCCCGATCAGCATGGGATCGGAGGGACGAGTTCCGGAGCGATTGCGGCGTTTATAGTGGCGTGGGAGCGGCCGGACCAATTTCGCAAAGTCCTGAGCATCGTCGGCAGCTTCGTCAATCTTCGTGGCGGCGACGTGTATCCCGAGCGCGTTCAGGCGAGCGAGAAGAAACCGATCCGGATTTTCTTGTGCGATGGGCGCAACGACAATCGCGGGGTACGGAATGGAAACCCCTACGACCAGCGCATGGATTGGTTCTACCAGAACGTCCGCCTGATGAAGGCTCTGACGCAGAAGGGGTATGAGGTGAATTACTCCTGGGGCATGAACCTGCATGGCCAGAAGATGGGCGGCGCGATTTTGCCTGACATGATGCGCTGGTTATGGCGCGACGGCCCGGTTTCGACCGATCCCAATGACATGGTGGAGCGCAGTTTTCGCGAGCCTGTGAAGAAGGCTACGCCTTGACGCATTGGTGCAACGGCGCGACCGACTTGGCCCGGCGATTAAAATAGAGTCAGCGACCGAGGCTTCCTCTGCAACATCTAATTTAGGGATCGCTTTGCACTTTTGGAGAAATACATATGCCTTTGATGAAGACTTCCAATCCGGCCCTGAGCAGTAAGACCTTCCAGAACCTGCCGGGCAGCGGCTATGGCGGCATGATCGATGCCGCTGCGCGCATGAGCCTCAGCGGCACCGTGAACAAGACCGGCCTTCTGCTCGTTTTTGCGATGACGACCGCGGCCTGGGTATGGCATCTTTTTGTGCTGTCGCGCGACGTGGCCGATATTGCGCCCTATCTGCTCGTGGGTGGACTGGGCGGCTTTGTTGTAGCGATGGTTACGATTTTCAAGAAGGAGTGGTCCCCGGTGACGGCGCCGCTTTACGCGCTGCTGGAAGGACTGGTGCTCGGCGGACTTTCTGCGATCTTCGATCTTCGTTATCCTGGCATAGCCGTACAGGCCGTAGGCCTTACTTTCGGGACGCTGTTCGTGCTCCTGCTTGCGTATAGCTCAGGAATGATCAAGGTGACGCAGAAGTTTCGTCTCGGCGTGGTCGCGGCGACGGGCGGGATCATGCTGTTCTACCTGGCTGAGATGATCCTGGGCTTCTTCCACGTGCAGTTTCTTGCAATCAACGGTGGGAGCACCCTCGGCATCGTCTTCAGCTTGTTTGTTTGTGCGATTGCCGCGCTGAACCTGGTGCTGGACTTCGATTTCATCGAGCAAGGCGTGAACTTCGGCGCTCCGAAATATATGGAGTGGTACGGAGCGTTCGGCATCATGGTGACGCTGGTGTGGCTCTACCTCGAGATCCTGCGACTGCTCTCCAAGATGCGGAGCCGGAATTAACCGGCTTGATTTGGAAGCCAGCTTCGGCTGGCTTTCAATTTGGAGCTAACCCCGGTGAGGCCAACGGTTCGCCAAGGAACTGGTCTTTTCTTTTTCGTGCAACGGGCCGCATTCAATGAATATCCAAGCGGGGTTCGGGGTATCCTTACAGCAGCCAACCAACTCCAGCCAGGATAAGGATCCTCCCCCGTGCCGAACGACCCTAAAGGTCCACGTGTCCTTATTGTCGATGATGAGCAGATGATTGCGAGCACGCTGGCGCAAATCCTAAATGGGAGCGGTTTCGAGGCCAAGGCTGTTTTCAGCGGCGAGCACGCGATTCCTGAGGCGTCGGAGTTTCGGCCCGATGTGCTTCTGACCGACGTGATCATGCGCGGGATTTCGGGGATCGATGTGGCGATGCAAGTCTCGAAAGTCCTGCCCGCCTGCAGGGTCATTCTCTTTTCCGGCCAGGCATCGACCGCGGACTTGCTGGACCGTGCCCAGGCGGAGGGCTATACCTTCGAGGTCATCGCCAAGCCGATTCATCCCAAAGAGTTGCTGCGTATGCTCCATTCGCCTCAAAGTTGATAGCTCTCGAGGGCGTATGGCGCGCGATCTCATTGCCCGCGCGCTGACCGCTCTGCTTGGACCACTATTCGCCCGGTCTTCGAGCTTGTTACTCGCCGGCGCTGGCGCCTGCGGGGTTCACAAGGACCTGCTGCGGTGCGTACACCTTGGCTTCCGCGCCCTGAATCTTGAGGCTCAAGCGCTCGATTTGCGGTTTGCCTTTCAGTGGCGCTGAAAAGCCCAGGCGGTACTGGTTCAGGAAGCGCTGCCGCAGATCCTTGAAAAAGGGATCGAACGAAACCGGATTGCCGGTTCCTTCCCAATAGCTGTTGCCGCCCGTCGCCTGGGTCACTTCAGAGAGAAGACTCTGGCCTGCATTGCTTTCATATTCGGAACGATCGATGCGGCCCTGGTTTTTCCAATAAAACGTGTAGACGACCAGGCCGGACCGTATGGAGTCCTCGATGGACGCTTGCACGTAAGGGTCGTTGAGGTCGAGGCGCGGGTTGTAGTAGTCCACGCCATCGGTGATCATCACGACTTCGCGACGTGCCGTGTGGTTGTGCGACGGCCAGTTCTTCGCAAGGTCGGAGAGGCAGAAATAAGGGCTGCTGCTTGTTCCGGGAGAACCAGCGGGGAGGTGGAGTCCATTGAGCACCTGGTTCGCGTCGGACGATAGCAGCCCCGTTATGGCGGCATGCCCATTCTCCATGTAGCCGATGGCGATCTTGGTGTTATTCGGCATCTCTTTCACAAAACTCTCGATGTCTGCGAGTTGAGTGCCCAGAGAAGTACGGGCGGAGCTATCCATCAGAATTATCAGCTCCAACGGGCTGTTTGGCCCCTTTGCTGGCGCAAGATCAGTCACGTTCGCCTGTTTGCCGTCCACCTTCAACTCGACATTTTGCGGAGTGATGTTGATGCCAGCCACCGGATTGCCTCTCGGCATGACGGTGATCACCGCCCGCCCTTGCCCTTGCTCGGTTGTTGCCGCAAATGTGGATGCCCCGAACGCCATTGTTCCGGCTGCCACAATCGCGGCGAATCTGAGTGATTGCATTGATTGCCTCCGAGGCCCGCACGCGTTCGTGCTGCGCCAGCCTCACTGACCTGGTCAGTTAGATGCTTTTCAATCCAGTTGGTTTGAGATTTAGCTCGGAAGAGAGCCAGGCGATGCCTGGCGCTTGCAATTTCGCTGCCAATCCTTTATGCTTCATAGATGTGCCTGGAAGTGTCTTCCGGGCTGTCACTATCACCACGGCTTTTGAGCTCCTGGCCGGAGCGGGCAACGTTTCTTTGGTTGCCCGTCTGATCGGGGCTCCCTGCAATGTGGGGCTGGCAAGAGCGGTGGGAGACGAGGGATGAATGGCAAAAGTCAGCAAGAATATTGCGAAGGCGCGCGCCGCTGTTACCAAGCCGGCGTATCCGCTGCCTGAAGCGGTGAGCCTGCTCAAGCAGGTCAAGTACGCAAAATTTGATGAGACGGTCGATCTGACCATGCGGTTAGGTGTCGATACACGTCATGCCGACCAGATGGTGCGCGGCACTGTGGTTCTTCCGCACGGATTGGGCAAGACGAAAACGGTGGCGGTGATTGCTACGGGCGACCGCCAGAAGGAAGCGCAGGAAGCCGGCGCAGATTTTGTGGGCGGCGAGGAATTGGTCGAGAAGATCCAGAAAGAGAACTGGACGGCCTTTGATGCGCTGATCGCAACGCCCGACATGATGAAGGTGGTGGGTCGCCTGGGCAAGGTACTCGGACCGAAGGGCCTTATGCCGAACCCGAAAACGGGCACCGTGACGCAGGATGTAGCTGCGGCGGTGAAAGAGATCAAGGCCGGCAAGGTAGAGTTTCGCGCCGACAAGACCAGCCTGGTGCATGTGCCTGTGGGCAAGCTGAGCTTCGATCCGCAAAAGCTGATCGATAACACGACCACGGTGATCACCTCGATTGTGCGCGCGAAGCCTTCGGCGGCGAAGGGCAAGTACATCAAGAGCGTTACGCTGAGCTCGACGATGGGGCCCGGTGTGCCGCTGGATTCGGCAGTGGCGGACGCGGCGGGCAAGCACTGAGAACAGTTGTCAGTGATCAGTTTTCAGTGGTCAGTTGGTGCTGTGGGCTAGCTGGCTTTGTACTCGGCTTGAAGAGCCCGGAAGCGAGTTTAGAAACAATGCGCCCGAAAGGGTAAGGACAGGGGTCAGGGAAGCAAAGATCGGGTTGTTGGAGTTACTGACAACTGATCACTGACGACTGATCACTGTGCGGAGCACACGATGGCAATTTCCAGAGGGAAGAAATCGGAGAAGGTTCAGACGCTGGCAAAAGAGCTGGAGACTTCGACGACGGCAATTATCGGCACATTCAACAAGCTGACCGTGGCGCAGGATTTTGCGCTGCGCAAGGTGGTACGCGAGGCGGGCGGGAAATACCGCGTGGTGAAGAACAAGCTTGCGGCCATTTCCGGCGAAGGCACCAAGGTTGAGGGCGCGCTGAAGGGGCTGAAGGGTGTGAGCGCGGTGGCGTTCACCTCGGGCGATCCGGTCGCGCTGGCTAAGGGTTTTGCCAAGTGGGTCGGCGAGAACGCAGAGTTCCAGTTCAAGCTGGGTATTGTCGATGGCAAGTTGCTGACCGTTGAAGAGGTCAAGGCTCTGGCGACAATGCCGGGTAAGGAAGAGATCTTTGCGAAGCTCTTGTTCCTGATCAACGCACCGGCGCAGCGATTGGCCACTGTGATCAATGCGACTGGCCGCGATCTGGCCGTGGTGCTGGGGCAAGGCGTGGAGAAGGAAAAGTTTGCCGGTGCCGCATAGCGTCGCCGAGAGTTTTGGCAGTGAAGCGGGCGGGAAGTGCGCGGGTCTGGCGCATCGGAAACTTTCCGTTTGAGTTTGCGGCCGGGAATATCAATTTGAAACGGATTGAATGGAGAAGAAAATGGCGGATCTCGCACAGTTGGAAGAGCAAATTGTCAGCCTGAGCCTGCTGGAAGCGGCGGCGCTGGTGAAGAAGCTGGAAGAGCGGCTTGGTGTATCGGCAGCAGCGGCGGCCCCGGTTGCGGTAGCGGGCGGCGGTGCAGGAGCGGCGGCTCCGGCAGTTGAAGAGAAGACCGAATTCCAGGTCATTCTCAAGGATGCAGGCGCGAACAAGATCAACACCATCAAAGCCGTACGCGAAGTCACCTCGCTCGGACTGAAGGAAGCCAAGGACTTGGTCGATGGGGCGCCGAAGGCCCTGAAGGAGAGCGCGACCAAGGACGAGGCGGAAGCCATCAAGAAGAAATTTGAAGGTGTGGCAACAGTCGAAATCAAGTAGTTGGCACGAAACTTGCAAGACGCGCCGGGACGCGCTACGATAGTCGTTGCGCGTCTTTCCGTCCTTTTTAGGATTTCCTCAGAATAGGCGGAACCGGTCGACGCGTCTTGAGAAAAGCAACAGAGCATTTTCGCATCTGAGGGCTGGAGCAGTGCCAAGCACTCCGGCAGCAGCAGAAGCAAGCAAATAAATGCTCTAGGGTCAATGGAATAGGCGGATTTCCATTGATGATGGCGATAGCTGGCGGGCGAGCGGCA
>Ga0181535_10007009_pt1 | contig 11461 bp, 9 predicted proteins | sample PEATcosm2014_Bin_44_FD_119774 | JGI IMG/M metagenome (GOLD analysis project Ga0181535, IMG submission 119774) | Peatland microbial communities from MTU Mesocosm Facility, Houghton, MI, USA - PEATcosm2014_Bin17_30_metaG | ecosystem: Environmental > Terrestrial > Soil > Wetlands > Peat | place...
CGTCGACGAGCACTACCAGACCAAGGTCCCGCACATTTTCGCTGCCGGCGATGTCGTCGGCTTTCCTGCCCTTGCTTCGGTCTCCATGGAGCAGGGCCGCATCGCTGCTTCCCGTGCCTTCAACGACCAGGCCGCCACCTCCAATCCCGGCTTTTATCCCTACGGTATTTACACCATTCCCGAAATCAGTTTCATCGGAAAAACTGAAGAACAGTTGACAGGCGAAGATGTTCCCTATGAGGTCGGCATGGCCTACTATCGCGAAGTGGCGCGAGGCCAGATTCGCGGCGACACCACCGGCCGTCTCAAGCTCATCTTCCACCGCGACACGCGCAAGGTGCTGGGCGTGCACATTATCGGCGAAGACGCCACCGAACTGGTCCACATCGGCCAGGCCGTCATGACCCTCGGCGGAACAGTGGACTACTTTATTGACACGGTCTTCAACTATCCCACTCTCGCCGAGTGTTACAAAGTAGCCGCATTCAACGGCCTCGGCCGCCTGCATCGCTACCAATCTGATTAGCATGCATTTTGGCCGCTGCAACAAAGCAGCTGAAAGTTAAGGCTGCTCTTCCCCGGAGGGCTTTCCCATGACCACAGCAATTGGCATCGTGATTACGGACCACATCGTTGCCGGCAGGCTTCAGGACCATCGCATCACCGCCAAGCCGCTGCGTTTTCCTGCCGACCCCGCTGAGCCTGGCGCTCTGGCCGCCCTTCCTCCCGGCGAAATGGTTGAGATTCTGGCCAGTGAGATCGCTTTTCTCGCCAAAGCCGACCCCCAACCGCTCGACGCCATCGGTGTCGCGATCCCCGGCATCATCCGCGACGGCGTCGTCGAGGACTCCCCGAACCTCACCCAGATCAAGGGAATGCGCCTGGCCCACGACCTTCAGAAAGAACTAGCCGCCCGCGGCATCTCGCCCCCCGTACACGTAGTTAACGACGCCGACGCCATCGCCGCCGGTGTCGCCTCGACCCACGGTAGGCTCGAAAAGCTTACCCGTGTCTGGACCATCGGTAACGGCATAGGATATGGCCGCTGGCCTTATGTCCAGGGTGTCTGGGAGGGCGGACACATCACCGTCACCCTCGACCCCAAAGAGCGCTACTGCCCCTGCGGCGGCATCGGCCATCTGGAAGGCATCATGGGCTACCGTGCCATGCGCATGCGCTTCCTCGATCTCGAACCCGAAGAAGTCTTTGCTAACGCAAAGCAAGGCGACCAGCGCTGCCGCGAGTTCGTCGAACTGTGGCACCGCGCCCTGGCCGCCGCCACCGCGTCCTTCATTCACCTCGCCGGCCCCGGCCGCTTCTACTTCACCGGCCACAATGTCGGCTGGCTTGAGCTGCCCATCCTCCGCGCCCAAATTGAATCAATGGTCAAGATGACTCCATTGCAAAGTTTCTCGCTTGAGATTCTTCCTCCCGACGACGAAATCGCGCTTCTCGGCGCAGGTGTTTCGGCATTGCGCGCCTGGGCGCCTTAGATTCTGGATGCCCATCTGTTTCACAGCCTCATCGTGAAATGGGTGGGACAGCAGCCCATTCCCTCTCGCCGCCCTTCAAGCTTCCTGTTCAAACCAGGTCTGGGTGCCTCACCTCTCGCCCATGAGACTTCGGACTCAGCTGCCGCTACCGGCTCTTCTTCCGCTTGCTGTCCACCCGCGGCCAATACTGAAACTCGTCGCCGAACAGTTCTCCGTTCAGATCCACAACACACTGCTGCATGCGCGCCTGCGCGTCGGCGATCGCCCGGTTGTAAATCGCCGGCCCCACTTCCTCTATAAGAAAGTCGAGCAACAAACCCGCGGGCAGAGTCCCGATCGGCTCAGGCATGTTCTCTTCAAAGTAGCGCTGCAATGAACTAATTGCCGTCGCACGCGCTTGTTTGGATACTTCAATAATCATCATCTTCAGAGCCGCCTCCTGTGAGAGATTACACCCGCGGCCAAAGCAAAATAAAATGGCCCGGGGGCATGTGTCCTTCGCCCCAGGGTCCCTGTCGCTTCTTCCCTGTTCCTAGCTTCTTGCCTACCACCGCAGATAGGTCTGTGACAGCCGGTCGTGCCAGCTCAGGCGATCCTCGTCAAAAATGGCCCACATCACGCCGAGCCCTATCGGCACCACAGACAGAAGCATCGCCGCCAGCCGCCCCAGGCGCTGAGCTCGCGTCGGCTCATTTCCGTCGAAGGTGCATAGCGAGACGCCGGCGTATCGCATCCCTGGCGTACCCTTGGTAAACGCATAGAAAAGCCCGTGGTAGAGCACAGTAATCACCGCAAGCACCGCGGCCGAAGCCACTTCCATTCCGCGAAGAGACGGCAGAACCTTCATGTGCGACACAACCACCATCGCCGCCACCAGGAACACGCCAATTACCAGCGAGCTATTCACGACACCGGCCATCAGCCGCAGACTCATTGGCGCAATCTCTACGCCCTGATCCCGCTCCAGCGCCTGCTCCAACTCGAGTTCCTGCTCCGTCAGCGATTCGGCGGGAGTCTGCTCCAAAAACTCGCGTCTCGGTTGAGCATCAAGTTCAATGCCCGACCATTCCGGTCCATTCCATGAGGGCGCTGTACCCTGATCCTCAGTCGCCGCAGCCGAAGGCTCCACCGAGATGGAGCCCGGATCTACCTCGAAGATGCTCAACTGGCTTCCAGGCGCGCCATAGGCTCCTTCAGCCAGCCGCGGACGCACCTTGCGTGTCGCCACAATTTCACGGGGAAACTCGATCAAATTAGCGTGGATCGGAAGCCCAGGTTCTACGATCTCGATCCTGTCGCTGTCAGTTCCGGGTGGCGTGGGCCACGGCTCATCTACCCAGCTCTCCTCAACCGGCTCCGGAGTCTCGTCCCCGAGCGTTGCGCGAACCGCGGCTGCATCAGCTGGCTGTACCGGCATATCCGGCTCCCACCGGATTTCAAACTCCTTCGATTCGCGTGCCTGCTCCTCCACTGGCTGTCGGAGTGCCAATCCCTTCCTGTTTGCCGCAATCGACTTCAGAGCAGGTTCAATCTCGTCCATCTCCTCAGCCCGCAACTCCCATTCCGGTGGCGCTTGCGACGCGGCCTCAATTCCGGCCAGCACCGATTCTGCGGCGGCTTGCGCTTCAAGCGCAGCCTTCGATGCGGCCTCCGCGGCGCGAACAGCAGCTCTTGCTTCGCCAGCCATTTCGCTGTAACTCGGTGCCTTGGCAAACCGCGCGGCCACCCGGGCCGCCGCCGCGGCCGCACGGCTGCCTGCGCTGTGGTGAACCTCAAAAATCTCTTGCGGTTCCGCGGCGCTAGAGGTCTTGCGATCCCTATGCGCAGCGATACGCTGGTTTACTTCCTGTTTCCACGCGGGTGAAATGTCCACTTTGTTCGGCAATGTGCTCAATGCTTCAGTATCCCTTCTGTTCCGGCCCCGCCTCGCCCCTCGACCGGCTCCTGAGCCGGGATCGCGAAGAACGTGCAGTTTTCTGTTCCGTGTTGGAGCCTGAAAGGCTACAGGACAACTCGGACAAGCCTTGCAATCGAAAAAAGGAAGTACGCGGAAAACAGAGGTCGCGGTACGAATCTTCTGATCCGTGACCGGCAAGAACAACCCGAATTTTTCCTGCTGCCAGAGCTTCGAGGAGAGCGTCCCATCCAATGCGGCCTGCTTTTGCTATTCTGAGCCTTGCACCGGTCTTAGGTTCCTGGGATGCGTCCTCGTAACTTACTAATTATCACGCTGATCACCCTCTGTCACCATCAACTTATGGGACAGGCGTTGACCAATGCGTTACCCGCATCCCCGCAGGCACCCGGCGTCGTCTCCGCCGATCCTGGAGACGCCTCAGCCGCGCGGCTCCCTGACGACCCCAGCCAGGAGATGCTGCCCGTCGCACAACCTGAGCCCACGCCCGCCACTGGAGTACCCGTTCAGCTCGACGCCGACCGCCAGACCCATATAGGCGACACCTTCACGCTTGACGGCCATGTGGTGGTGCACTACCGGGATTACATTCTGCACGCAGATAAGGTCGTCTACAACCAGTCGACATCGGAACTTGAGGCGGACGGCCATCTCCAGATCACCGGAGGCCCCAACGGCGTGCTCATCAACGCCACCCACGGCGACATGCGCCTCGATATGCATACCGCGCGCTTCTACAACGTCAGCGGTTCGCAGGGTATCCACTCCGCTGGCCGCTCGGCCGTCTATTCCACTTCTACCCCGTTCCTCTTTACCGCCCGGGTTGTGCTCCAGACTGGCGATGACAACTACCGCCTCATTGACGGCACTATGACCAACTGCAGCTTTCCCAAACCCGACTGGCAAATCATCTCTCGCGCCATCAATGTGGAAGGCGGAACGGCTTCCACATCGAACTCCTACTTCAAGCTGCTGGGCATGCCCATCTTCTATTTTCCCTACCTTCGGCATGCGGTCGATGAAAACAGCCGCGAAAGCGGGTTAATGATTCCCGTTCTCAGCAACTCGTCCATCAAGGGATTTATCGTCGGCGAGCAGATCTACTGGGCCATCAACCGGAGCATGGACATGGTGGCCGGCGTCGAGCTTTACAGCAAACGCGGCTGGGCGCCCAATGGCGACTTTCGCTACAAGGGCCGGGACCTTGACCATCTGATCGTGCGCTGGAATGCCCTGCTCGACCGCGGCGTCGAACAGCAGATTGGGAATAACCTGCCCTCAACGGCTGCGCGGCCAGACGCCACACTTCCCGGCCCCATCGGCTACGAGCTAGTAAACCAGGGCGGCGTGGATGTGGTGGCCGAGGGGCGCAAAGACCTGACGCCACGAACCTACGCCGCCGGCACAGTCGAATACCTTTCCAGCTACCTCTACCGCCTGGTCTTCAATGACAACTTCTCGCAAGCCATCAGCTCCGAGGTAGCCAGCGACGTCTCCCTTACGCACGCCCTCAGTGGGCGAATCCCGTCGGTCTCCCTGGACCGCTTTGAGACCTTCGCCAGCTCCTCCAATGGAGACGAGGCGAGAATTCTCCACCTGCCCAGTCTGCGCTATGACCTGCTTGACCGGCCATTAGGCAATTCGCCCGCCTACTGGAGCCTCGACTCCTCGCTCGCCTACCTCAGCCGCTCCGAGCCCCGTTTTCACGCCCGTAATGTGGGCCGCTTCGACTTTTATCCGCACCTTTCCCTGCCTTTCAACGCCGGCGGCTGGAGCGTCACTCCGGAAGGCGCCCTCCGCCTCACCGCCTACACCATCAGTCAAACCCCCGATCTGGTCGACCTGCGCAACGGCGTCCCTACCATCAGTCATGACCCGCTCAACCGCATCGATGCTGAAGCCTCCCTCGACATTCGGCCGCCCGCCATCGAGCGCGACTTTGTGCTTGCCCGGTGGAACCGCGTCGTGCGTCATGTCATTGAACCGGAGCTGACCTACAGGTTTGTCGGCGGCATCGGCAATCAGGCCCAGAACGTGCTTCTCGTCGACACCTCCGACATCGCCACCAACACCAACCAAGCCGGCTTCTCCCTTACCCAGCGGCTCTATCTCCGTCCCATAAATCAGAAGCCTTGCACAGAGGCCGACACCTCCGTCACGTGCCCGGCGCACGACCGCGAGTGGGCCAGTTGGCAGATCAGCCAAAACGTCTTCATCGATCCCAACTTCGGCGGAGCCCTCATCCCCGGCCGCCGCAACGTCTTTGACTCTACCCTCGATATGAGCGCAGTAGCCTTCCTTACTTCTCCGCGGAACCTCGCCCCCGTCACCTCGCGCCTGCGCTTTGAGGCCATCAACAACCTGCGCGTCCAATGGGACCTGGACTACGATCCGAAACAGGGCCAGCTCACTTCCGACAACCTTTACGCCGGTTACAGTTGGGGCCGCACAACCGTGGGCCTGGGCCATGCCCTGCTCAACGCTGTCGACGAAAGCCGGGGCGCCGCTTCCACCATCAAGAGCCAGCAGTTGCAGCCCTTCATCGCCATCGGCAAGCCCTCCGGGTCCGGCTTCAACTTTGCTGCCAACACCGGCTACGACTTCGTTCTGGGGCAGTTGCAATACGCTGGCGTGCAAGCCACCTACAACTGGGACTGTTGCGGACTCACCCTCGGCTACCGTCGCTTCCAACTCGGCACCGTCCGCGATGAAACCCAATACCTTTACAGCTTCACCCTGGCTAACTTCGGCTCCGTCGGAGACATCCGCCGCACCAACTCCATCTTCCGCGATCCCTCTCTGCCCCCAGCCTACTGAATCCCGGCTGGTTGCCTTTCCCTCCTCGGTGCGTCCACTCACTAGCGCCAGGACAATCGCCTCCGCCTGGCCGACCTCCAATCGCCGGGCTGGAGTATCCTTGACTTAGAGGAATTTCACTTGTCGCAAACACGATTTTTGGCGGTCCTGCTGGCTCTTTCGCTCACCGCCGGCTGCAAAGCCCAGACCGCTTCCGACCCCGCGCTCGACCGCCGCGTTGAGGTCACAGTTCGCTCCCAATTCAACGTTCCCCAGGACTATAACGTCGCCCTCGGTGCCCGCAAGCCAAGTGCGGTCTCCGGCTACGATGAACTGCCCATCACTTTGTCCCATGGGACACATTCGCAGGTGGTAGACTTCCTCATCTCTTCTGACGGCACCAAGCTGGCGCGCCTCGAGACCTTCGACCTCACCAAAGAACCCGGCTCCGACATCGAAATTGCCGGCCGCCCAGTGCGCGGCAATCCCGCCGCCAAAGTCACCGTCGTCAGTTTTGACGATCTCGAGTGTCCTTATTGCGCTCGCATGCACCAATCGCTCTTCCCGGCCACTCTCAAGCGCTACGGGGATCAGGTACGCTTCGTCTACAAGGACTTTCCGCTCACCGAAATCCACCCATGGGCCATGCACGCCTCCGTGGACGCCAACTGCCTGGCCGCGCAGAGCGGTGATGTTTATTGGACCTACGTGGATTATCTACACTCCCATGGCGAAGAGGTCAGCGGTCCAGACCGCAATGAGGCGCGCAGCTTCGCCGCCCTCGACCGCATCGCCCGCCAGGAGGCTGCAGTTGCCAAGCTGGACTCCGCCAAACTGGATGCCTGCCTTCAAAAGCAGGACGAATCTGTCGTCAATCGCTCCTTGAAAGAGGCTTCATCCCTCGGCCTCGACGGAGCCCCGGCCTTGTTTATCAACGGCGAGCGCATCAACGGCGCTATCCCTGAAGAACAGGTCTGGATGGTAATTGATCGTGCGTTGCGCGCCGCGGGCGAAAAGCCCCCCCCCGAGCCCGCGGAAACCCCGGCCGCTCCGCACATGCCTTCCGGAGCCGGCAAATAGGTGTTCAACATGCTATCCGAAATCCGGTCTGTGGATATATCCTTGAGTGCCGGGCCCTTCAGTAAGCCCGCGGGAGTGACCAGTTTGCAAGTTGAAGCGCAAGTTGAATCATCCGTTTCGATGCGTTTGCGTGTTGCGTTCCTGATCCTGATCGCTGGAGTGTCTCTGGCCGCTGTCACCGGATGCCATCGTTCGCCCTCTTCCGACGTTGTGGCCACAGTCAATGGCAAGGAGATTATGCGCGCGGAGATGGACCGCAATTACAAGGCCAGCCTCGGCGATGCCCCGCAGAAACCCTCCGCGGAGGATGCCGACATCCGGCGTCTCACCATCCTCCACCAGATGATCCAGGACGAGATCCTTCAACAGCGCGCCGCCAAACTCAACCTTGCCGCCTCCGATGAGGATGTAAACGCAAAGATCACCGAGCTCAAGGCGCCCTATACGCAGGAGGAGTTCGATAACCAGCTAAAGGCTCGCGACATGACCCTGGACGATCTCAAGCGCAACATTCGTCGCTCACTCACCCAGGACAAGCTGATCAACAAGGAAATCGAGTCCAAGGTCAACGTGACTGACGCCGAGATCTCCGCTTACTATGCGGCCCACAAGGCAGACTTCAATCTCATCGAGCCCCGCTACCAACTGTCGGAGATTGCCGTTACCACAGCCCCTGCGCAGCAGGCCGGCAATCTGCAAAACAACAAAGCCTCCGGCGACGCCGACGCCCGCAAGAAGATCCAGATTCTCCACAACAGGCTCGAGAGCGGCGAAGATTTCAGTTCCCTGGCCATGGAGTTCTCTGAAGATGCAAACACCTCCAACAGTGGCGGAGATATGGGCTTTGTTTTTGAGTCGCAACTCAAGACCGATCCCCAAATCTACGACGCTATCAGCAAGCTCAAACCCGGTCAGTTCACTGACGTGCTCCCCGCCTATGGCCCCGGTGCGGATCGCAAGATCATCGGCTACGCCATCTACAAGCTCACTTCTCGCGATGCAGCGGGCCAACGCGAGCTGAACGACCCGCGCGTCCAGCAGGCGATCCACACCACCCTGCATAACGGCCGCGTGCAACTGCTTGAGAAAGCCTACTTCGAGAAGCTCCAGAACGAAGCCAAGATCCAGAACTACCTCGCCGACGAAATCCTCAAGCAAGGTGCGCAGTAAAGAACCACTCCGGGTCCGCATCCTCGCCACGTTTTTATCTTTGTGGCCTGCGTCGGAACGGTCCCGGAGAGAGCACGGGCCTTCAAACCCCCTAATCAATTCTCAAATCAGACCCGGCTTTAGCCGCGAGCCCTTTTCGTCACAGACTCGCACCCATTGGCGTCCCGCATTCTTTCCACACCTTCTCCCAATTCCAAATTCCCGAAGCCACCTTCGCAGGCAAAGTAAGGCCAAGTTGATGGGCAAGCATGCACACCTGCCCGCGATGGTGTGCCTCGTGCGCAATCATGTAGCACAGCATCTCCGGCCCTGCCGGCCAAGGCCGAGACCATCCATCCCTCAAGAACTCCTTCACGCGCCCGCCATCGCCCAGCGCTTCCGCCAGCATCTCCGCACAGCAACCGGCGCTCTCCGTCAACCCCGCTCGGGCCTGCTCGGGTGTGCAGTGTGTGCGGTTCAGTTGTGGCGGGACCTTCAGATGCGGGACCGTCAGACGGACCCACTTGCAGCGGACATTATGTATATGCGTGAAGATCGCGGCGATAGTGCGAACGTTGCCCGGGGTCTTGCCTCTCCAGGCATCAACTGCAAGGTGTTCGATCAGAATCTGATTGATGTGATCGTTGGCAATAAAAATCTGCGCAGCGTTCCGGCCGGATTGACGGTGAACCTTGCGTTGGCTCGTTGTCATGGCTTGTTACTCCGAAAATCATCGTGCCTCAATCCATCGTACTTCGATTTATCCAACTTCGACCTGTGTTGCTCTCAGCCCAGGACACCCACCCTCACCGCCACCACTCCGACCGAATCTCCTGGCCCGCGACCACCTCGCTCGGCATTCCCGGTTCAGGCGACCACAGCTTCAGATCCTTCATCGCGAAGACTGTCTCAATCGGCTCTGCCCATGGATGAAGCGCAAGATCGAACAGCCCCCAGTGAATCGGCATCAACATCCCGCTCCCGCCCAGCGCACGGAAGCTCCGCACCGCTCCTTCAGGCCCCATGTGAATAGCCGACCACAACGGATTCCAGGCGCCAATCTCAAGCATCGTCAGATCGAACGGCCCATACTGCTCCCCAATCTCCCTGAACCCCTCCCACTCTCCCGAGTCCGCGCCGTAATAGACGCGATGCCGCGGCCCGGCCAGAACAAACGAAGCCCACAACGTCTCAAAGCGATTGAAGAGGCTGCGCCCTGAAAAATGACATGCCGGCAGCGCGGCAATCGTCAGTGACCCAACGCTCATCTTCTCCGTCCAATTCAGTTCAGTGCATTTCTTCGCATCCACGCCGAATCGCGTCAGGAGAGCCCTCACCCCTAACGGAGTAATCCAGCGCGCCTGCCGCAAGTTCTCCATCCGCGCAAGGCGCCTAACCGTGCCTTCCCCAAGATGATCGAAATGATCGTGCGAAATAATCACCGCGTCGATAGACGGCAAATCCGCAAGCGCCAGCGTTGGCGGAAAAAACCGTTTTGGCCCCGCCCACTGCGTCGGCGCCGCCCGCTCATCCCACACTGGATCGATCAGCACACGCACCCCATCGATTTCAACAAGAGACGACGAGTGTCCGAACCACGTCACCCGCAGCCCGGATTGCGAGCTTGTTGCATAAACACGCGGGTTCGTCGAAAACGGCCCTGGCACGCGCCGCGGGGACCGTGCCGCCGCTCCAAAGAAAAACTGCGGGCCGATCTTGAACATCATCGAGAGTCCGCCCAAGTCGGTTGGCACTGGGTTAATGAACTTGCGGCCAACTCGCTCGGCTGGAAGAAGGGTCATGCCTATTCGATGTAGAATCCGAGTCCGCGATTCCACCAAAACCCGGCCTCAACCGCACATCCAGCATGCGATCATGTGGATTGGAGCCCACAAGCGCGCGGGCATCGGCAAAATGCCGTCGGGGGCAGAATGAACGGATGGGATCGCAAGTTTATCGAGATGGCCGTGCTGGTAAGTTCATGGTCGAAAGATCCGTCAACCAAGGTCGGTTGCGTCCTTGCGGACTCTGACCACGCCCAGCTTTCCGAAGGTTTCAACGGGTTCCCGCGCGGCATTGCCGATGACAGTCGCCTTCACGTCCGCGAGATGAAATACCGTCTCATCGTCCATGCGGAAGCCAACGCCATCGCCGCCGCCGCGCGTAACGGCCACAGCCTCAAGGGCGCCACCGCTTACGTCACCTTCAGCCCCTGCCCTCAATGCGCGGCCCTGCTCATCCAGGCCGGCATCGTCCGCGTCGTCACCATCGCGGGCGCAACCCCCGCACACTGGCTCGCTGAATGCGAAATCGCCCAGGCGATGCTCCGCGAAGCCGGCGTCCTCTACGAAGAATCCGAACGCTCCACCTGAGAAACTCGAGCCCGTGCCATCGGAATGAAACTGTGCCCCATCCATCGGACGTTTTTGTTCTTGTCCGATGGGTGGGAGTCCGTGCAACTCTGTGACAACTTCCTATCCTGCTGAACTTGCATTCCTTCCTCTTGTCAGGAACCCCCGATCTTGAATCCGTCGGAGATTCCATCAAAGGCCGTCCGTTCTAGAACTGCAGCTTCGCGCCGAACTGGATCTGCCGCGATGTTGTCGAAGTCGCCGTCACCAGGCCCGCTGTCGGCGATACCGCAGATGGAACAACCGTTTGCACGTCTCCAGCCGTCTTGATAGTCGGCGCCGAGGAAAACACCACTTCGTTCGGCGTCAGGAAATTCGTGTGATTAAGAACGTTGAAGAACTCCGCTTTGAACTGCAACCCCAGGCGCTCTGTAAGGTGAGTATCCTTTGTCGCTGACAGATCCAGTTCCGAAAGCCCGGGTCCTATCAGCGAATCGCGCGACACATTCCCGTAGGTTCCGAAAATCGCGTTTCCACCGCTTGGGTTTGGCACGCTCACCGTGGGCTGGATAAATGCATTCGGGTTAAAGTACTCGCCCGGCGTTTTGGGGTAGAGGTTGCCGGTGAACGAGGGATTCCAGCTTGGCCGCACCGGGTTGCGCGTGTCGCCATTGCCC